>Ga0226835_1000713_pt1 | contig 28641 bp, 28 predicted proteins | sample LAC_MetaG_1_FD_163627 | JGI IMG/M metagenome (GOLD analysis project Ga0226835, IMG submission 163627) | Anaerobic ammonium oxidizing microbial communities from anammox membrane bioreactor (MBR) in UC Berkley, California, United States -... | ecosystem: Engineered > Bioreactor > Anaerobic >...
CGTCGCGCATCACCGAGCCGACGACAGGCGCGGTGGATATTTACGGACGCGTCGCGTCGCTGCTGGAAGTGGGGACGGGGTTTCATCCCGAACTAACGGGGCGCGAAAATATTTTTTTGAACGGCGCAATACTCGGAATGCGGAAAGCGGAAATCGAAAAGCGGTTCGATGAAATTGTGGCGTTTGCGGAGGTGGAAAAATTTATTGATACGCCCGTGAAACGTTATTCGAGCGGGATGTATTGACACGCGATCACGCATCACGCGACTCGATGCGCATATTGCGTGATCGCGTGTCAGCGGCTGGCGTTTGCGGTGGCGGCGCATCTGGAACCGGAAATTTTGTTGGTAGATGAAGTGCTGGCGGTGGGGGACGCGGCGTTTCAGAAAAAATGTTTGGGCAAGATGGGGGATGTGGCGAAAGAGGGGCGGACGGTGTTGTTTGTGAGTCATAATATGGGGGCGATAAGGCAATTGTGTCGCTCATGTATGTGGGTGCATGAAGGAACAATTCGTCAGGAGGGGGATGTAACGGAAGTGATTGAGGATTATCTCAAGAGTGAAGATACATCAGCCGGGGCGTCCGAAAAATACTTTGCCCAAGACCTCGAAAAAGAGTTTCAGTTATGTAGAATCAGGATGATGAATCAAAAAAATTTGATAACTCGAAATTTCCAGTGTGACGAGCCGGTCATTATTGCGCTGACGTGCCAAGTGCGTAACAAGGTTCCGGGTCTTTATGGTTATTTGCAGCTATCAAAGTTAGATGGAACTATCGTAATGGTATCTGATAGCTATGATGGCGGCATGAATCCGCTAGAAGCCCTTTCTATTGGTACACATGAGATTTCGATTGTGATTCCGCCGCGAAATTTGGGGCATGGCGATTATCAGGTTTATCTGAATTTTACGAGCAGACAGGGATTAAGAGCATTTAATATTGATTCTCCAGGCGTCGTCGGTTCATTTTCGCTCAGCGATACTCGATCCCGTCGGGGAGACAGGAGACCGGGTTTCTTTAGCACACTGCTTGATTGGAACGTTGATTGATGTTTCCGTCGCAGAATGGAGAAATTCTTTGGATACATTTGTGACCCATGAAAGCAGAGAACTATGGATTCTTTTTCCGATTCAGTCATCCTCGTCACAGGCGGCACCGGTTCGTTCGGCAAAAAATTTGTCGAGACGCTGCTGCGCGATTATCAGCCCAGAAAACTGATTATTTTTTCGCGTGACGAACTAAAGCAGCACGAAATGCGCGTGGGCGGATTCGACCATCCCTCCCTACGTTATTTTATCGGCGATGTGCGCGACGGCGAACGGCTGCGCCGCGCAATGCATGGCGTAGATATTATCGTCCACGCGGCGGCATTGAAACAAGTGCCGGCGTGCGAGTACAATCCGTTCGAAGCGATCAAAACCAATGTGCTGGGCGCGCAAAATGTGATTGAAGCCGCGTTGGATGCCGGTGTAAAAAAAGTGATGGCGATTAGCACGGACAAAGCCGTGAACCCAGTCAATCTCTATGGCGCGACCAAACTGTGCGCTGAGAAAATGTTTGTTCAAGGCAATTCATATTCGGGAGAAAAAGGCACACGGTTTTCATGTTGTCGTTACGGCAATGTCGTCGGCAGTCGTGGCAGCGTAATCCCAGTTTTCTTGAAGCAGCGCAAGAACGGCGCGTTAACCATCACGGATCCACGGATGACTCGATTCTGGCTCACGCTGGAGCAGGGAGTGAAATTTGTGATTAAATGCATTGGGTTGATGCACGGCGGCGAAGTCTTTGTGCCCAAGATTCCGAGTATGAAGATTGTTGACCTTGCCAAATTGATTGCGCCGGATGCCGAGATAAAAATTACCGGCATCCGCCCGGGAGAAAAATTGCACGAGGTATTGGTATCTGAAGACGAAGCGCGGCACGCGCGCGAACTAGAGGAGATGTTTATTGTGCAACCTTCTCATTCCTGGTGGGGAAGTGCAAACTGGATAGACGCCAAGCCAGTGACGGAAGGTTTTGAGTACACGAGTGATACCAATTCACAATGGCTCACCACTGCTGAAATGCAGGCGCTAATCCATGAACCAATCTGAACGCCTTGCGCTTTACGGCGGCAAGCCGGTGCGCGCAAAATTGCTGCCATACGGACGCCAAGCGATTGCGGAAGAAGACATTCAAGCCGTCGTCAATGTGCTGCGCTCGGACTGGTTGACAACGGGACCGAATATTGAGGAATTTGAAAACGCGGTGGCGGCACGCGTGGATGCCCAATACGCGGTGGCGTTCAGTTCTGGCACCGCCGCGTTGCACGGCGCGGTGTTTGCGGCAAATTTGGGCGCGGGCGACGAAGCGATTACTTCGCCTTTGACGTTTGCGGCGACGGCAAATTGTTTGTTGTATCAAGGCGCGACGCCGGTGTTTGCCGATGTGTGCGCGGATACCTTAACCATTGACCCGAACGAAATTTTGAAACGGCTGACCCCGCGCACCAAAGCGCTTTTGCCCGTAGATTACGCGGGACATCCGGCAGACCTCGACGCGATTCAAGAAATTGCGCGCGCGAAAAATTTGATTGTGATAGAAGATGCGGCGCACGCGCTCGGCGCAACGTATCATGGCAAAAAGGTTGGCAGCATCGCGGACATGACCATGTTTTCGTTTCACCCGGTCAAACATATTACGACGGGCGAAGGCGGCATCATTACCACAAACCGCGCGGCGTATTACGAGCGTTTGAAATTGTTTCGCAGTCACGGCATCAATTCCGACGCGCGCAAGCGCAATGAAACGGGAAACTGGTTCTATGAAATGATTGCGCTCGGTTACAATTATCGGCTCACGGACATTGGCGCGGTGTTGGGCTTGTCGCAATTGAAACGTTTGGATGCGAATCTGGCGCGGCGGCGCGAAATCGCGGCGCATTATACGCGTGCGTTTTCGGGAATGGACGGAATTGTTGTACCGCATGTGCGCGACCATGTGGAACCCGCGTGGCATCTTTACCCGATTCAAGTTAAAAGCGCCAAGCTTAAAGCGCCAAGTGGGCGCGCAGAAATTTTCAAAGCATTGCGCGCAGAAAATATCGGCGTGAACGTGCATTACATTCCCGTGCATTTGCATCCGTACTATCGCGAACGCTTCGGCTATCGCGGCGGTGAATATCCGATTGCCGAACGCGCCTACGAAGGTTTAATTTCTCTGCCGATGTTTCATGCGATGACGGATCAGGATGTGAGGGATGTGGTGCGGGCGATGGAAAAGGTGATGGGAGCGTACGCGACCGCATGAATGTAAGAATTGACTCCCGAACAATTGGGGATGGGCAACCTACTTTTATCATCGCCGAAGCAGGTTCTAATCACGACGGAAAATTGGAACAAGCGCATCGGCTCATTGATGTCGCAGCCGATGCGGGCGCGGATGCGGTCAAGTTTCAATTGTTCCGCGCAGAATATCTGTATCCGCCGAATGTGGGAATGGTAGATACCCCGGCGGGCAACATTGACTTTTTTTCTTTTTTACAGCAAGCGTCACTGCCTATCGAATGGCTCGCGCCATTAAAGCAACATGCCGAGGAACGTGGACTAGTGTTTTTGGTGTCGGCATTTGATGAAGCGGCAGTCGACGCGCTTGACCGAGTTGACATTGCGGCGCACAAAATTGCGTCTCCGGAGTTGACTCACTTGCCCTTGATTCGGCACATGGCGCGCACAGGCAAGCCATTGATTCTTTCGACAGGCATGGCGCGCTTGGGTGAAATTGAGGATGCGCTCGCTGCGGCGAAAAATTCGCCGACGGTCTTACTACACTGTGTGTCTGCCTATCCACTGCCGCCGCAAGATTGTAATTTGAGAGTCATTCCCACTCTCTGCGCGGCATTCCAAGTTCCTGTCGGTTTTTCTGACCACACAATGGACGCCACACTTGCGCCGTGCGCGGCGGTAGCATTGGGCGCAAGTGTCATTGAAAAACATTTTACGCTTGACTGCACCTTGCCGGGGCCGGACCATCCATTTGCGCTTGAACCACACGATTTGAAAAAGATGGTGAATGAGATTCGCCGCGTGGAAAAATGCGATGCGCGTGCGCGCGCGGAATTTTTGGCGCAACCGGAAATCGCTCCGCTGTTGGGCAGTTCTATCAAACAACCCGCGCCTTCCGAACTTGAATTGGTGAATTGTGACCGTCGAATGATTTTGGTCTTGCGCGACATTGCCAAAGGGGAAAAAATCACGACGGATGCCATCCGTATTCTGCGCGCGGAACGCAATGTGCCGCCGGGCTTGTTTCCAAAATTTTGGGAAACGGTATTGGGTGTCCGCGCCGCGCGGGATGTTTCGGCGGGGCGCGGCTTGGTGTGGGACGATGTGATTGCACGATGAGCGAAATCAAAACGCAGTGGGAAAATCTACACAAGCAAGCGCGCTTTCGGCCGTTGTATCCGCATGAGGCAGTGGTGCGTTTTTTGATGACGCAGTTCCCGCGCGAACTTGAGGCGCGTAAAAAGCTCCGCGTGTTGGACGTGGGCTGCGGCGCGGGACGGCACACCGTTTTGTTTGCCGAACAGGGTTTTCAGACCATCGGCGTTGATGTTTCCGTTTCAGGTTTGGAAGCTACGCAAGAACGCATCCATGCGCGCGGACTCTCTGCCGAATTGCTTGCGGCGAGTATGCATGCTCTGCCGTTCGGCGATGCAGGACTCGACGGCATCCTTTCGTTTGGGGTTCTTGAATATAACGACTGGAAAGGTATGGAACACGCCGTGAACGAAATATATCGCACGCTTGCAGTCGGAGGTAAAGCACAGATTCTTACGCGCACCACGCGCGACTATCGCTACGGCAAAGGCGACGCTGTGGATGAGCGCAGTTTTCGCCTGAATACCGCCGAAACGAATGAAGCGGGGATGGTCAATTGTTTTCTGGCGCGCGAAGATGTGACCTTCTTGTTTCGTAATTTTTCGCATGTCACGGTGGACTCTATCGAGTTGACAACCGACGAATGGCGTGTGGATTCGGATTGGATTGTGACGGTTACAAAATGAAAACGGGGATTGTGATTCAGGCGCGTATGGGGTCTGCGCGCTTGCCGGGTAAGGTTTTGATGCCGGTCACACCGCGCACAACCGTATTGGATTGGGTACTCACGCGGACGAAACTGAACCGAGTGTGCGACGAAGTTATTTTAGCAACGACAACGGATGCGCGTGATGATGTCTTGCAAGCATATGCCGTTGCGCGCGGCATTGCGGTCTATCGCGGTTCGGAACTGGATGTCTTGGCGCGATACTTGGGTGCGGCAGAAACTTTTGGTTTGGATGCCGTTGTGCGAATTACGTCCGACTGTCCGCTTATCGAACCCTCGCTGATTGCTCAAGTGATTGAGACAGGATGGCAGCGCGGGCTGGAATATGTAACCACAGAGGACTATCCGCGCGGCAGCGGCGATGTCGAATTTGTTTTGACGTCCCTGCTTGAGCGCATACAGCTACGCGTCGGCGCGGAACCTTATTATCGAGAACATGTGACCACGTACATTGCAGACCATTTAGAACAATTCAACACAGTGGTCTTGCAGGCACGCGGGTTGAGTGCGCGTCCCGACTTGCGTTTGTGTGTAGATGAAATGGATGACTTGAGCGTTGTGCAAACGATTGCGGAACATTTTGCCCCACGAATGGATTTTACCCTTGAAGAGAGTATTGCTTTTCTGAATATACACTTGGAAATTGCGACTCTGAACTCGCATGTGATGCAAAAAACTCTGGGTTGAGTGCTTATGCGCGTTGTGATAATGCAACCCACCTACCTACCTTGGTTGGGTTATTTTGATTTGATGGAACAGTCCGATATTTTTGTTTTTCGAGACGAAGTTCAGTTTGAAAAGCAAAGTTGGCAACAACGGAATCGCATTAAAACGCCCAACGGGGTTGTCTGGCTTACAGTGCCTGTGCATAAGCCTCTTATACAATCAATTTTCAAGATCGAGATTGATGAAGTCGGTTCCTCGAAATGGTCACGAAGCCACTGGAACGTCCTAAGAAATGCATATTATAGTGCTCCCTATTGGAAGACATTTGAATCTCAGCTTGAGGAAATGTATACAAGCAAATGGCAAAGACTTGCTGACCTGAATATTGCTTTGATTGAATGGCTAGCGAAAAAGTTGGAAATTGCGACGAAAACTTTGCGTGCGAGCTCGTTGGATTTGCCTGCAAAGGGCCAGCATGAGTCACTGGTTTCGCTGATAGGTCGAGTAGGAGGCAACGTATATTTGTCGCCACTTGGTTCCGCCATGTACTTGCGAGATGAAAACTTGTTTGCTTCAAACAACATTTCAATCGAATTTCAAAACTACGCACATCCAGAATATCATCAATTGTATCCGCCATTTGTTCCCTATTTATCGGCTCTTGATTTGCTCTTGAACGAGGGCGAAAATGCGTTGGGTATTTTGCGTTCGGGACGTCGAACTCCGTACTCACTTGCAGAAGCAGTCGCTCTTGTGACGAATAAACAGGAAAACAGAGGCAAAGATGAAACGGGTTCTCTTTAGAGTAGATGCAGGTAGTGGAATTGGGCTAGGGCATTTGGTGCGGTGTTTGGCGTTGGCGCACGCGTTACAACAATTGGGTCTGGAATGTTCCTTTTTCACATCCTCCAAAGTAGAAGCGCGCGTGCAGAGTCATGGCGGAATATTCACACCGTTGGGCGCATTTAAAGTAGGCGGCGCTCTCGATTTGGAACAAACAATTGGATTGGCACATCAGCACAATTGCCGCGCCGTAATTGTGGACTCGTACGATACCGATGCAAACTATTTGGCGCGTTTGCGCGATGAACATTTTTTTGTCGTGATGATAGATGACCTCGCGGCATTTCCGTTCCCTTGTCAATTGGTTGTGAATGGCAGTATCTATGCTCAAGACAAACTTTACGGTTCAGCGAGCGGAGACACCGAGTTCTTGTTGGGACCACAATATATTTTGCTGCGGCCCGAATTTTGGAATATCGAGCCCAAACCGTTGCGAGAGCAAGTTGAAAACATCTTGGTGCTGCTGGGGGGCTTTGACCCACTAGATTTGATGCCGCGTTTGCTTGGAGCTCTTGACACATTGAAAGGTCCTTTGCGAATTACTGCCATTGTTGGACCCTTTTTTGAAAATCGGTCAGAAATTGAAGCGGTTGCTCGAGGAATGGAGCACGCGATTGAACTTGAATTTAACCCACCTGATGTTCGTGATTTGATCTTGGACGCGGATATGGCAATCTCGGCTGGGGGACAGACCATCCACGAGTTATTGGCATGTGGCTGCCCGACGGTGGCATTGCCCATTGCAGAGAATCAATTGCCAAACGTACAGGCATGGGCAGAGCGCGGCGCCGTTTTGGCTGTTGCGGATACGCTAGCGATGATGCAAGCTAAAGCTGTTAATAGAGTTATGGGCGCAATTCAAACTTTGCACCAATCACCCCAACTACGCGCAGAGTTGCGTGAGAACGGGCGACGGTGGATTGATGGGCAGGGAGCAGTAAGGGTAGCGAAAAAGATAGATAGTGCTGTTTGGTGGGTGTGATCAAGGATTGAACATGAAGGGCTTGGCCATTTTTTTGCGCGTGTTTTGAATCGTAAAGGTCAAGTAACGCGATGAGTTTAACGATCCAAGAATTGACGGCGAACGAGATAAATTCTCCTGTGACGCGCATCCGCCCCTCGCGCGGCTGGGTTGCGCTCAAGCTGCGCGATGTGTGGGCATACCGCGAGCTCTTGTATTTTCTCGTGTGGCGCGATGTCAAGGTGCGCTACAAGCAGACTGTGCTTGGCGCGACATGGGCGATTATTCAACCTTTCATGACGATGGTGGTGTTTAGCATTTTCTTTGGACGGCTCGCCAACATTCCATCGGATGGTATCCCGTATCCTATTTTTAGTTACGCCGCTTTGGTACCGTGGACGTTCTTTGCAAACGGCTTTGATGTGATATTGAATCTTGCAACAGGCGGTGAGGCGCTGTATGGATTGGATTCCATAGACCGTCCCGATAATTGTTTGGTGTGGACATTATGCGGCGTACCCGCTATCAATTTGCCAGTCTTTGCCGGACCTAATGGTTTGCCATTCGGCGTGCAAATTGTGGCGCGTCGTTACAGCGATTATTTGCTGCTCGCATTCGCGCGCGCGCTCGCCGCGCGTGATCTGATTCCGGCGCAAACTTTCCCAACACCCGCGTTAAGCATGACGTCTCCTTTTTTTGCTGCGCCCGCACTGTCAGCGGAGGCGGTGTGGTCTTATGACAGGCGAGTTGCACATGAATGACCTAGCCATTCGCGTTGCACATCTGGGAAAAAAATATAGGCTCGGCGGCGGACCCGAGAGCGTTGGACAGGATGCCGATTATCGAACACTACGCGATTTGCTCGCGCACGGTGTAAAAAATTCGGCGCGCTCGCTAATGAATCTGACGCGGCGCAATGACGCGCACGCCGACATCCATGCTGACGCGCGCAACGAGTTGTGGGCGCTCAAGGATGCTTCGTTCGATGTGAAACGCGGACAGGTACTTGGCATTATCGGCGCTAATGGCGCGGGCAAAACGACACTGTTGAAAATTCTGTCGCGCATCACCGAGCCGACCGAAGGGGTGGTGGATTTGTACGGACGCGTCGGGTCGCTGCTTGAAGTCGGCACAGGATTTCATCCTGAACTGACCGGACGCGAGAATATTTTCTTGAATGGCGCAATTCTCGGTATGACGCAGCGCGAAATTCGACGCAAGTTGGATGAGATCGTCGCGTTTGCTGAAATAGAGAAATTTCTGGATACACCCGTTAAACGCTATTCGAGCGGCATGTATATTCGGCTGGCTTTTGCAGTTGCCGCGCACATGGAGACGGAAATTTTGGTGGTGGACGAAGTGTTGGCGGTAGGTGATGTGGCGTTTCAGCGCAAATGCTTGGGCAAGATGCAGGATGCCGCGTACGGTGGGCGTACAGTATTACTAGTCAGTCATAACATGACTGCGATTCGACAATTGTGCCATCAAGTTCTGGTAATGCGAGGTGGACGCTTGATCTTGCGCGATCAAGCTGAACGCGCGATTGCTCTGTATCTAGACGAAATGGCGGATGGAGCAAATGGTGAACGCGTCTGGCGTCTCGACGAACCGATTCAAACGCGCGGCCCTTTTGTGCCTCATGCCGTGCGTGTACGGAATCAATCTGGTCAAGTTACCGACCGCGTTTGGTCGCGTGAACCGTTCACGATTGAATACGAATACTCCCTGCCCGAAGCGGTGCGTGAATTTCGCGTCGGTGTGGGGCTGTACCTCGGCGGCGATTGCGTGTTTTGGTCATTCAATCAAGATGATCCTCTGGAGTATGATGAAACGGTGACGCCTGCGGGTACGTATCGCGCGGTATGTCATGTGCCGGCGGATTTATTAGCACAAGGCACTTTTTATGTTGGTCTCTATAGTGGCAAACCGTTGACCGGCAGTTTGTACTGGCCTCTGAATGTGCTGCGTTTCGAGGTTGATGCTGCAGATGGGATTGGCAGTAAATTGAATTTTGGCAATACGCGCGCGGGTTTCCTTGCGCCCAAGCTGCGTTGGGAGATTATGTCGCTCCATGCCTCCGAGGGAATGATACGATGACACGCGTGCTGGCCTTTTCACCATATCCGAATATGGCGCACATGGCGTACGAGCTTGCGCTCACGTCCGCGTGCCAAGCGCGCGGCGCAGAGATACTGCATCTGTTATGCGACGGTATCTTTAGTCAGTGTGACGTGCATTGGGCATCGTCGACTGGCACACCGCGCCCGTTCGACCTGTGCCAAAAATGTCAGGCGCGCGCGGCGAGGTTGATGCAATCGTCAGAGCTGCCGCACGAATGGTTGAGCAAATTCGTGAACGCGTCAGATCGCCAACGCGCGCTGGAATGGGCACATGCTCTGCCGCTTGACCAATTCATGACGGCGACGTTTGACGGATACCCAATTGCACATTGGGTGGTTTCGTCGGTCGCAACCGAATTTCGACGCTATCCGCCCGATCTCTCGAATAGTTTTGTCATCAACGTTTTTCGCAATTATTTACACAGCGGCGCGTTAGCCAGCCTCGCCTTGACGCATGTTTTGGATGAATGGCGGCCCGATGTTTTGGTGGTAGTAAATGGCAGGCAATCTCTCACGCGTGTGGCGGTGGAGTTGGCAAGAGCGCGTAATTTGCGCTTTTTGACACACGATGGTCCGCTGCGTCCGTGGACGCGACTTGTTCAGACCAATGCCCATTGCAACGAAATAGAACCGATCAAGGAATATCTCGATGCATGGGCGCAAATTCCTCTACAAAAAAGCGAATTGGCAGCGACGCACGCTATTTTGACTGGACGATATTATGGATGGCAGCCCGGCATTTTCAGCAAGCCACCAGTATTGGGTTTTCGCGAATCGGCGTTTGGCGCGGATATGCAGCAATATGATCAAGTCGTTGGCATATTTTCTAGCTCTACCGACGAGTCGGCAGGAAGTTCAGAATGGCTTGGCGCGTTTACGAATCAAGCGGAATGGATTCGAGCGACATGTGAGATTGCGACGCAGTATCCGCAGGTTTTATGGATCTTGCGTGTGCATCCTAACTCAGGCATTCGAACCTATTTACCATCCGGGTATGGCGATGCTGAATTCTTTGCTTCTTTATTTGTATGCCTTCCACCCAACATGCGGATGATTCCGCCAGATTCGGAATCAAGTACTTATGCCTTGATGAATCTGATAGATGTGGGGTTGGTATTTCATTCGACGGTAGGAATAGAAATTGCCGCATTGGGTAAACCGGTCTTGATGGTGGGGCGCAACTATTTTGTCGGGATGCCTCACTTGCAAACGTTGAGCCACGTGACGAACTATGCTGACGCATTGGCTCACTTGCTACAATCGGCGCCTTCGCGCGAAATGCGTCGTTACGCATATCGCTATATCTATCGTTTTTTCATGGGCATGAATTTTGACTTTCCGGCCTGGGTTCAACCGATTCTGCAACAGTCCGCATTTACTCCGCCCTCGCTCACAAAGCTACTCGACCCATTGTTCGACCCATTGTGTGCGTTTATTTTGCGCGGTGAACCGATCTATACCCCTCCACCCGTCAATTTGATGCGTGTCACTGCCGACGAAAACGTGTTTTTCACAGAATTGGAAGCGCTGGATGAGCCGTATTATGACCGCGTACATGCTTCACGCGCTAACCTATGGTACGGCAGTACCTCGCTGAGTGAACACGCGAAACAGTATACGCGCCAGATGCCCACGCCACTACGCGCGCCGCTGGAATGGTTCGGACGCACATTGCACAATTCGTTCAAGCAAATATTGCGACCACAGGGCTGAGTGTGCATGAGCAAGACAATTCTCGATTGGGGCTGCGGCGATGCCAAGGTACCGGGTGCTTTTGGCATAGACAATGTATCGTTACCGGGTGTGGATATGGTTCGCGATTTGCTGAACGTACCGTATCCGTTTCAAGCGAACAGCGCCGACGAAATCTATTTAAATCACGTGATTGAGCATTTCGCGCTTGCCGATTATCAACGCATTTTGCGCGAGGCATATCGCCTGCTGCGTCCCAATGGCGTTTTGCATGTGCGCGTACCTCATGTTTTTTCGATTGCGGCTTGGGCTGACCCCACACACAAAAGCGCATTCACCTTCCTGAGCGGACAATTTTTGGATCGGCGCGCTGCCAAAGCATATTATCAAGAAACAGATAATCTCTGGGAACTGAAACAGGTTACGGCGCGCGTGACGTGGTTCAATTGGAAACGGTACCGCCTGCGGCGGTTGGATGAGTGGCTCGGTAGTTTTTTGGCGCGCCTGCTGAATTTTTTGTTGCGGCTGCCGAATTGGCCCGGCGCTGCGGATTTGTTTGTGAAAAGCGTGCCAATGTTTTTTGTCGAAGTGCGTTGGGATTTGGTCAAGCCAATGGACGATTGATGCGCATCGTTCTCGCCAATCAATGGTATCCGCCCGAAAGCGGCTGGGGCGGCGTGGGAATGTACAACTATGCCGTTTCGCGTGCGTATGCGGAATTAGGGCATCAAGTTACGGTCGTCGCGTCGCGTCTTGCCACAAACATTCCCGCCGCGCATAACGCCAATGGGGTTGCCGTGCGCCGCATCTTGGTTCAAGACAACTATCGCCTGCGCCGCTTGCCGTTGCTCGGACGTTGCGTGCGTCCGTTTCAACAACTGCGCTATGCGCGCCAAGTCGCGCAAATGCTCCGCGCGCTGCACGCCGCGCAGCCCATTGACGTGGTCGAATTTGCCGATGTGAACGCCGAAGGATTTTTTTTTGCGCGCCAGCCCTGCGCCCCGTTCGTCGTGCGCTGTCAGACCCCCGCCTTTGTTTTGAAAAATTATTACTTGCCCGCCGAAATGCCCTATGATACGCGCGTCATTTCTTGGTGCGAACGCGAAACCATTCGCCGCGCCCATGCGCTCACCGCGCCGTCGCAAGACATGGCAAATGTGATTGCAGCAGATTTGAAAATGGATGCCGCCCGTTTTGTCGTCATTCCCAACGCGCTGCCGCAAGAATTTTCGAGTTTCGATTTTCGATTTTCGATTGACCCTCCGACCCTCCGACCCCCCGACCCTCTGACGATTTTGCATGTTGGTCGTCTCGAACGCGTCAAAGGCGTTGTCACGCTCGCCCACGCCATTCCGCAGGTGGTCGCCGCGATCCCGCACGCGCGCTTTGTGTTTGCTGGTCACGACCGCCCAACCGGGAACGGCGGCAGTCAGCGCGCAGAATTGGAAACATTTTTTGCACAGCAAGGCGTCGCGCACGCGGTCGAATTCACAGGCGGCATAGATCAGGCAGAATTATTGGAATGGTACACGCGCGCGGACATTTGCGTCGTCCCCTCGCAGTTGTATGAAAGTTTTTCCTACACTGCCGCGCAAGCAATGGCGGCAGGGAAACCGGTGGTGGCATCGCGCATTGGCGGAATACCCGAAACGGTGGACGACGGCGAAACAGGGATGCTGTGCGAAGCGGGCAACCCGCGCGAATTTGCCGACGCGCTCATTCGCTTGGCGTCCGATGCCGGTTTGCGCGAACGGATGGGACGCGCGGGACGCGCCAAAGTCGCGCGCGAGTTTTCACCGCGCCGCGTCGCAGAATGTAATCTACAGGTCTATGCGGCGGTGCGGGCGCGGTTCTTGGGCGCGGCGACATGAAAATCCTTTTGGTCGTTTCCAGCTATCTGCCCAATCTCGGCGGACTGCAAAGCGTGACGAGCGCGTTGGCGCAAGAACTCGCCAAGCAAGGACACGACGTCCGCGTGCTGACCCAGCGTTATCCGCGCACCCTGCCTGCGCGCGAGATTGTGAATGACATTCCAGTCGAGCGTCTTTTGTTTCTCGTCCCGCGTCTGGAAACACTGCGCGTCGGACGCGCGGATCTATTTTTCGCCGCATTGTTTTATTTTCCGGTTTCGCTCGCGCGCATGACTTGGCTGCTGTGGCGTTGGAAACCAGAGGTGGTCAATTTGCATTTCGTCGGTGCGCCCGCTATATTCGTACTGCTTGCCGCGCGTCTATTCGCCTTTCCCCTCGTCGTTTCGCTTCACGGCGATGACGTGGAAGGATTGCCTCAGCGCGATTCGTTCCAGCGCCGCGTCTTGATTCGTATTCTGCGCCGCGCGGTGTGTGTGACCGCGTGTTCGGGCTATCTTTTGAAAAAGGCGTGCGAGATTGAACCTGTATGTCAAACGAAAGGGATGGTAATTCATAACGGTTTCGAGATGGTGTCCATCATTCATAATCATGTCTCCGAGGATACAGCGCTTGGCGTCGGGCGACTGATGCCGAGCAAAGGATGGGATATCCTTGTAGCTGCTTGGGGCAGGATTGCGGCGGAGACCAAGTATTGTTTAGGCATTATCGGCGACGGTCCGCTACGAACTGAATTGGAAAAACTCGTTGCTCAGGGAGATGGGCGCTCCTCCGTCAAGTTGCATGGATTGTGTGAGCGTGAATTTGTACTGCAAGCAATGGCGCGCGCACGATTCATCGTTATCCCCTCGCGGCGCGAAACATTCGGCATGGTCGCGCTCGAAGCGATGGCGGCGGGCAAACCGATTCTAGCGACCTGCGTTGGCGGCTTGCCCGAAGTGTTGGCGGACGCGGACGCGCTGCTCGTTCCGCCAGAGGACGTGAACGCGTTGGCGCGCGGGATTCGAGCAATGCAAGCGCGGCTCGCGGCAGACCCGTCGTTTGGCGCGCGCAATCGCGCAGTGGCGGCGCGTTTTTCGCTGTCTCGTATGGTTGAGGCGTATGCGCGCGTCTATACTGAATGTCTCGGACAGCCATGACCGATCATCTGCTGGAAATTGCGATTGTCTCGCCATTCGTGTTTCGGTTGCTGCGCGGTATCGAACGCTTTAGCATCAATCTGGCGAACGAGTTGGCAAAACTCGGACAGCATGTGACATTGTTGACGTGGGATGGTCCTGTCAAGAACACCGCCACCTTGATTGCGCCGGACGTGCGTGTGATTCGCTTGCCCACAGTGCGTTATTACGAAGCCAAGTGGGCGACAATCTTTTATGCGTTGGAATTTTTGCGACATCGCTATGACATAGTAAATCTTTTTTTTGCCGGGTACGGTGAAGCGGGCAGTGTGCGCGCAGGCAAGCGGCGTCAGAACTTTGCAGTCAATTTTATCGTGGATTATCCACCCGACCTCGTGCCGCACCGGTTTCGCGAGTTTCAGACGACGGGACTGGTTTCGCAGCTCGATCATGTCATTGTAAAAACACGCGCCCTGGTCCCCGTTATGGATGAGCTGTTTGGTCGTCCCATAACGGTACTCCCCAGCGGAATTGACGCGGACTATTTTTCCCCCGACGCGGCGGCGCGTGCCCACGCGCGCAGTGAATTGGGTATCGCGCCGGATGAAAAAGCGCTGCTGACCGTTGCGGCGCTGGAAGGGCGCAAAGGAGTGCGCGATATCATTTCGGCAATGCCGCTGCTGCAAGGACACAAGCTGCATTATTTGATTGTGGGTGATGGCCCTGACCGAGCTGAACTCACAGAGCAGATACGTCAAGCAGGATTGGGCGCGCAGGTACGGTTGATGGGCGTGCAATCCGATGTACGCCCATTTTACCGGGCAGCCGACTTGTTCCTTTTGCCTTCATATGGCGAAGCATTTCCGAACGCGCTGCTAGAAGCGATGGCGATGGGCTTGGCGTCGGTGGTTTCGGATCAACCGCCGTATGACGAGTTGGTCACATCCGAATTTGGCGTTCATGTTCCAATTGGCGCGCCCAAAACAATGGCGGCGAAAGTAGATGCACTATTGCAGGATACGCCCCGCCGCGCTGCCATGGGCAAAGCCGCGCGCGTCTGTGTCTTGGCCAAGTATAACTGGGCGATGGTTGCCGCGCGTTATCTGGAATTTTTCGAGAACGGCGGTTCATCCAACGACATGAATCACGCGTCCAACTCATTATGCCAAACCGATTGGAAATCCTGAGTTCATATTACGCGAACGCGCTGCCTTGAAACGGGCAGGATATGATTGCGCCGTCATCGTGGGCGGACGTTGGGGCAATGGCGCGGAAACGGACCGCTTGCTTTTGAAACGCGAACCGCTGATGGCATCCGATACGCTCGCGTGGTTCAAAAAACGCGTGAACGGGTATTATGAATTGTATTATCTTGGGGCGCGGATGCGGGGAGAAAAGACGCGCTGAGCGCGCTGGAATGAGATTTCATTGCAATAAATTGCCATTCATGATAACTTGTGGGCATGGAATTTGGACGTTTGTTGGAAATTGTCGGCGACGAACCGGTGTTTGAGACGGGGCTGCTTTTGGCGGGTGACGTGCAGCCGCATGCGGTACGGCGGCAATTGACGCGCTGGACGCAGGCAGGACGGCTTGAACAATTGCGCCGCGGCGTGTATGCGCTCGCGCCGCCGTACCGAAAATACGTGCCGCATCCCTTTCTGGTCTCTAATCGAATGGTGCGCCCCTCGTACGTTTCGCTCCAAGCCGCGCTCGCCTACTATGGCTTGATTCCCGAATACGTTCCGGTTGTTACCGGCGTGACAGCCGCGCGCCCCGGACGCTGGACAACTTCCTTGGGTGTTTTTGAATACCACCATATTCGCCCCGCGCTCTGGCGCGGTTTTCATCCAGTACAAGTGAGCCCCGGACAAAACGCTTTTGTTGCCTCGCCCGAAAAGGCGCTCCTCGACCTCATCGCCCTACAGCCGCATGGCGAGACGCGCGCGTATTTGCAAGAGTTGCGCCTACAAAATCTGGAACAATTGAATCCGACGGAATTGCAACGTCTGGCAGTCACACCCAAACTGCGGCGCGCCGTTGCGCAATTGATGGCGTTGGCAGACCAAGAAACGCGCGGCTTTGAGACAATGTGAAAGAGTATCTGTCCGAATTGGTCCGCACTGCGCCAACGCCGCTCCACGCGCGCAATAGCGCGCGCGAGTATCTGCAGGCGCGCATTCTCGCCACCTTGCAGCGCGCAGGCGCAATGATTCCGCTCGGTTTTCACGGCGGCGGAACGCGTGTTGGTCCGGCAATCCGTAGATTGGCGCGTGCGCTGCGAAATGATTTTACATGGACACGCGCGGCGGAACAGTACGCGGCATTGATGCGTGTGTAAGAATTTCACATGAAATTGTATCCTCTACACCGCCGTATTCTTGTTTTGGGAATACTGTTGGCATTGGTGGCACTCGGCGTACGCGTACTCTTTGTCTTGCTCTATCCAGCAAGCTCTCTGGCAGGCGGCGACCCTGCCGCGTATTGGAGTTTTGCACAAGGCATCGCAAGCGGCGCGGGCTTTCGTTCGACCATCGAGCCATGGCTTGCAGACCGGCCGCCGTTATATCCTTATTTCGTCAGCGCGGTGATGTTGCTGGCTGGCGCGGAGCGATTGAATGTTTTTCTCGCCCAAGCTCTTTTGGGCGGACTATCGGTGATGTTGTTTTATTGGACTGCCGTCCGCATTCTTGGAAACGTGCGCGGTTTGGCTGCCGGTGCGCTGATGATATTCTTTCCGCATCTCCTTATCTTTACCAAACAAATCCTAACCGAATCATTGTATCTTTTCCTGCTTGTCGCGCTGCTTGCAGTCTTGATTTTGCCTACTTCATTGGAACGCATGTGGGTATGGAGTTTGACAGGTCTTGTTGTGGGTCTGTTGATTTTGGTACGGCGTGAGGCGCTATTGCCTGCTGTGTTGTTGACGATTGCTATATTCGGTTTGCGAATTCAAGCGCGTTCACATCGTATGTTGCTTGCGGGCATCACCATCGCATTCGTTGCCTTGCTTGTTGTCGCGCCATGGCTCTGGCGGAATTACCAAGCATTCGGTACGCCAATATTGAGCAGCAGCAGTGGTATCAATTTCATGGTTGGCAATAATCCTCTTGCTCGTGGTGGATACACACCGCCGCCTCCAGAATGGCAGGCGCAGTACAGCGGTTTAGATGAGTTGGCGCGCGACCGCAAAGCATGGGAATTGTCATTGGAATGGATGCGCGAAAATCCTTTGGCGTTCGTACGCCTGCTCCCAGCAAAGTGGAGTTATTTATGGGGCAAGGCGGGAAACTTGGTTTTGGATCTCGCGGACGTGATTCTCATTCCATTTTATCTATTTGGCATCTATCGGCTCTATCGTCGCCGCGCGGGCTGGCAAATGATTGCAGTGATTACGGGTGTGTTGGTCTTGACCAATCTTTTCATCGGATTGCTTTATGTTGGCGGTTGGCGGTATCGCCTGGCAATTTATCCCGCGCTATTTTTGCTTGCGGCATTCGGAATTCCCGAACGCGTGATGCAGTGGTTTGAAAAATTTCGTTTGCCCGTTCCCGCACCCAAATCGAACGACGCGCGCGCGCAAGTATGATTGATAGAAAACTGTACTTGTATCAATGGGCGCGCCGCAACCGCCTGCGCATTCTGATGTATCACAGCATCTCGGACACAGCGCGCGACCGTGATGCGGTGACGCCTGCGATGTTTGCGGCGCAGATGGAATATTTGGCGAATAGTAATTTTGAGGTTGTTGCGCTTGCGGACGCGTGTCGCCTGTTGAATACGGGCGGCGATTTGCGGCGCAAAATCGTCTTGACCTTTGATGACGGCTATCGCGATTTTTTGAACGCACTCCCTGTTCTCGACGCGCATCGTTTCCCGGCGACGCTGTTTGTCGTGACGGGGTGCATCGGACAAACCGCGCACTGGCATTCGACGGATAAATCACGTCCACTCTTGACGCGGGACCAACTCCAAGCCGAGCGCGCCGCGGGCATCGCGCTCGGCAGTCACAGTGTCACCCATCCCGATTTGACCGCACTGGATGAATCCGCACTGGCGGCGGAATTGGAAATGGCGCACGCGACGATGCGCGATTTCGGCGAAACCTTTTTTCCGTTTGCCTATCCCGGCGGACGTTTTACCTCACGCGAACGCGCTGCCGTGAAACGGGCAGGATATGATTGTGCCGTCATCGTGGGCGGGCGTTGGGGCAATGGTGCAGAAACGGACCGCTTGCTTTTGAAACGCGAACCGATGATGGCATCCGATACGCTCGCGTGGTTCAAAAAACGCGTGAACGGGTATTATGAATGGCATTATCTTGGGGCGCGCGTGCGGGGCATAAATACGCGATGAAGATTTCCGTCCTAATCTGCACCTACAATCGTCCGGACATGCTCGCCAAATGTTTGGACGCGCTGATTTGCCGCACGCTTGAAAAACCGGACGAAATCATCATTGTCAACGGCGGCGATGAACGGACGGATGAACTTGTTTCAAGTTTTCAGAAACAGGTTACAGGTGGAATTGAAATCAAACTGGTCAAGACCGTGAACAAAAACCTCGCCGCTTCGCGCAATGTCGGTTTACCGCATTGTTCCGGCGACATTATTGCCATGACGGATGACGACGCCGAGGTTTTTCCCGATTGGGTCGCGCAAATGAAGCGTTTGCACGCCGAACATCCCGAGGCGGGCGCGGTGGGCGGCGCGGTGATCGGGGCAGATGCTGAATCGCGGTTGAGCCGTATCGCTGATACAATTACCTTTCCGTTTTGGGTTACGCCACGCTACGCGCGAACCTTGCCGGGCGTCAATATCTCTTACAAACGTATAGTTGTAGAACAGCTTGGGTTGCAGGATGAAACGTTGTTTCGTGGAGAAGATGTAGATTATAACTGGCGCGTAAAAAATCTTGGCTATGAAATCTATTATGATCCTGACGTGCGCGTCCTACATCATCATCGCACTACTTGGCACGAACTACTACGCCAACAGTACATGTATGGGCGCGCCTATTATCTAGTGCGGAGTAAATGGCAACATATGTATTCTATTTATCCACATAGTCTGCGGAACGGACGCGATATTGTAAAGGCAATGAACTTTGCGTTAGCGCCTTTTTATCTGCCTCTGCTCGCCGCCCACACACTAGAAGACAAAGGCGACCGTTTGCTCGCGGTTTCACTTTTGTTTGCGGCGGAAATTGTATGGCGCGCGGGGATGATTCGACAGAGAGTGATGTCACATTGAGAGAAACACTACATAAAAGATTCGCGCAAGTGACCTGGCTACGCAAGCTCCGGGCGCGTCTGCCGTACAGGCTCGATCACTGGCAGGCACGTGTAATGCAATATTGGCAATGGGACGAGCCGGAAAACATTGCACGTAACATTTGTGGCGGAGCAACCGCTTTGGCAGATTTGGAGGGCAGGCGCGATAGTATCGTGTGGCGATTGAACCCGCAATTCGATGATATTTGTCTGGACTTGGGATGCGGGATTGGACGCGTGGAAAAATTTCTAGCGCCGCATGTGCGAGAGATTCATGCCGTGGATTTTTCGACGACGATGTTGGAAACAGCACGCATCCGCCTAAAAGACGCGCCGAATGTTTTTTTCTATCAAAATGACGGCGCTTCACTGTCATTTTTTCCTGACGATATGTTTGATTTGGCTTGGGCGGAATTGGTGTTTCATCATGTACCGGTAGAGATTACCGCAAAATACCTATGCGAATTGGAGCGAGTACTAAAACCCAAAGGAAGAATGATTGCGCAACTGCCGCGCAAAGAGTTCTATGAGCAAAATAGTCGTGATATCTGTGGATGGATGACGATGGCACAGGCAGATAAATTGGCCCACCAATTCTTCTCTAGGGTCCGAGTCTCGCAGGATAATCGTCATATCCTGGTGGAATTACAAAAATGAGATTCGATGTTATAAACCAAACTCGGAGAAATGCGGTCATCATTGGCTTTGCGGCGATTTTTGCTCCTGCTCTGGGAGCGCTGGTTTCGATAACACAGTTTGGTTATTTTCAAATCTTGCTTGCCATCCTTGGAATTGCCGGAATATTTATCGTCGTTTTGGGTTCCCGCGGAATCAGGATCGGTTATCTGGTTTTTGTTTTGACTTTGGCACTTGGTTATCGTACATTGGATTTTGGCAATCTATATCAAATTCATCCTGCGGAAGCGCTGATTTGGACATTGGGAGGATTGCTGGTAGCGGAGCGGATCCTAACTCGCCAATCCATCCAATTCAGACTCCCATTATGGATTTGGCTCTCAATCCCGTTTTGGCTTTGGGGATTGTGGCTTGGATTGCAGTCAGAACGTAATATACCCAATGTGCTAATTGAATTGCGTGTTTTTTTGTTCCTGCTTCCTCTCTTTTTTGTCACTGAATTTGTATTAGCAGAGCCGAAATACTGGCGTTTTGTTATATTGGCATTCGTAGGCGCCACATTTTATATCGCTGTAATGGGTCTTGTAGAGGTTCTTTTTCCGCAAGTTCAAGGCTTGTTTGGCGGTTACGTTTCCAATGTTCATTCCTTGATAACTAACGAGGGCTTTGCCCGTGCGCCATTTTCTTTTTGGGGCACAGAGGATGCTATTTTTGCTAGCGTACTTGGTATTCCTTTCCTCATTTTCTTGTGGTATGTTTACCCACACACAGCAACACGCGTTTTGTTCATTTTGATATTTATCGTGGAGTTGCTCGCGCTTTACTTTTCGGGACATCGGGATGCCTGGTTCTTTTTCGCGAGTCAGATCGTGATATTGTCAACCCTTTTGCGGCGTGCGAGCTGGGCTTTTGTTATCCTGGCGTTTTTGATTTTGTTCGTGTTTATCGCACCGCGGATTATTCCAGAATCGGCGCTGCAGCGCACAATGACCATAGTAATGGCAGCACAGGGTGAGATTACAGATTCGAGCACAGAAAAACGAATATCGCGGGCATCGAATGCGGTTAGCGCAATCATAGCTCATCCGCAAGGCAGTGGATGGACTTCAGCCGGATGGGTACACAGCGATTTTCTACAACTTGCAGTCAACTTGGGCATTGCGCCGGGAATCGTTTTTTTTATTGGATATTGTGCCACATTATTTTATCTTGTCAGACAGAGTTGGCGTGCACCTCCATTCAGCCGTGAACATTTGTTCGGCACTGCGCTCGTTCTCGCCTTCCTAGGGGTCGGGGGTATGTTGACGGTTGAATCTACTATCGTACTGATTCAATTGGTCCTTCCAGTGTGGCTCATATGGGCGTTGGTTGTGAGTTGGCTCTGGCTTGACCCCAAGATACAAAATTTGATATGAGCAACCGCGCCCCATTATCCATTCTTTTGCCGACCTTTAATTGTGCGTTGACTGTTCGTGCAACACTCGAAAGTGTAAAATGGGCGGATGAAATCCTAGTCGTGGACTCGTTTAGTACAGATGAAACGCGCGAGATTTGTCTTGAATACGGAGCACGTATTTTGCAACACGAATATGTTAACTCAGCAAAGCAAAAGAATTGGGCTGTGTTGCAATGCACACATTCGTGGGTTCTGCAGATGGATAGTGATGAAATGCTGGAAAGCGGATTACGGGATGAAATCGAGGCAGCACTTGCCGTCGCTACGACACCGCCTGTTGCCTATCGCATTCCACGCAAGAATTTTTTTTGGGGGGAATGTTTACGACACGGTGGTAACTATCCCGATTATCAGACTCGCCTCTTTCGGCGCGATGCGGGACGCTGGCAAGAGCGTGAGGTACACGCTCATTTGCAAGTGACCGGGAAGGTGGGGGTATTACATCACCATCTTCTTCATGATGATTGGACCGTGCTGGCAAAACCGTTGCACAACCTCAATCGGTATACACGCTATGAAGCGGATGAATTGTTCACGCGGGGAGTTAGACCGCACTGGCATGATTTGATACTTCGCCCATGGGGCGTTTTTTTGTACTCGTATTTCTGGCTCCAGGGGTTTCGCGATGGTTGGCGCGGTTTTGTATTTGCTGTTTATATGGCTTTTTATATCTTTCTTGCCCGCGCTAAATTGCGTGAATTGTACGCCCTCAATCTAAAGAGCAGCCCAAGATGACCCAGCGCCTTGTGTTTGTTGATTTAGAGTCCGTGATGAGTGGGGTTGAGTTCAGTACACTCTATTTGGCGCAAAACCTTGACCGAACACACTGGGAACCGCTCGTCATCTGCCCTGCTGAAGGAGAATTAACCGTACGCTGTCGGGCAGCAAATATTCCTATCCAAGTTATACCACGGTCGCGTTTTTTTTCGACCAGTGCGCGGCTCGGCGCGCGTACCGTCCCCAATCCGTTCGCGTGGGCGGCAAATCTCTCCGCGCTGTGGCAAACTGCGCGATTGTTGGTGGAACCTTTGCGCCAAATGCGTCCCGACCTGATTGTGCCAAAAGGATTGTTGGCGCAGTTCTATGGCGGTTTGGCGGCGCGGTGGTGTAGAATTCCGTGCGTATGGCATATTCAAGACCGCGTCTCGGAGCGCGCGGGACCGTTGTTTCCGTTCTGCTTGGGATTGGGCGCGCGGTGGTTGGCGCGGCATGTCATTGTGGACGCGCAAAGCATTGCGCGGCAGATTCAAAATGTGGTGGGCGCTGATCGCATCAGCGTCATTTGGAATGGCGTTGACCTGAACGAATTTTCGCCCGCGGTAGGTGGGGCAGGCGTGCGCGCGGAATGGGGCATTGCACCGGATGAAATTCTCATTGGTTCCGTGTCGCGTTTGGTGCCGTGGAAGGGACAGCATATTTTGCTTGAAGCGTTCGCCCGCCTCACGACGGATTTTCCAAATGTGCGGCTCGCGTTGGTTGGCTCGGCGCTCTTTGATACCGACGCGTATGCGCGGCATTTGCGCGCGCGCGCCAACGAGCTGGGCTTGCAAGCGCGAGTGCTTTTTCCCGGATATCGCCAAGATACGCCTCAGATTCTCGCCGCGTTGGATATCTTTTGTCATTCGGCATTGGAAAAAGATTCGACGCCGTTGGCGGTCGTATCTGCGCTCGCGGCGGGCAAAGCGATTGTATGTTCGGCTGTGGACGGCACCGCCGAATTGTTCCAAGCGCCAGAGAATGGGCTGTTGTTTCCGCCGGGCGATGTACCAGCATTGACCGAGCGCTTGACGCGTCTCTTGCGCGATCGCGCGCTGCGAACGCGGCTGGGACAGAATGCGCGCGAGTTTGCGGAACGCGAATTGAGCGTCGCCCAATACGCGCACAAATGCGAAAGCGTCTTTGCACGCGCGCTCACGTGAGAATTAGAAAATCGAAAATCGAAAATCGAAATTCGAAAATCGAAATTCAAAAGTCGAAATTCAAAATTCAAAAGTCGAAATTCAAAAATCAAAATCCGAAATCAAAAATCAAGAATCAAAAATCAAAAATCAAAAATCAAACCTCCTTTTCGTCCACAATCATCTCGCCTCATTCGTGCGAATAGACCGCGACCTTTTGGCGGAACGGTATGCGGTGCGCGAATGGTTTCAACGCGGGCGCGCGGTGAACCTGTTATCGCTCTCTCGCGCGGTGGCGGAATGTGATTTGCTCTTTGGTTGGTTTGCGAGTTGGCATACTTTTTTCCCCGTGCTGCTTGCCAAACGAATGCGGCGTCCATCCCTTCTCATCGTCGGCGGTTACGATTCCGCGAATTTGCCCGAAATAGGTTATGGCAGCATGCGCGGCGGATTCAAGCGCGCGTTGACGCGTTGGACGATGCAAAATGCTGTTGCGCTGGTGACCAATTCTCAATTCACGCGCCGCGAAGTGATTCAAAATGTTGGCGTATCGCCAGAACGGGTGAGCGCAATCTATCATGGCTTGGTTGTGCCGGAACGTCCCCGCACGCCGAAGGAAAACCTGGTTATCACCATCGGCAACGTGGACCGTGATAACTTGACGCGCAAAGGGTTAGAGCCGTTCGTCCGCGCGGCGGCTTACTTACCGGAGGTTCCTTTCGCGCTGATTGGCGCGTGGCGCGATGACGCCATCGCGTATCTCAAGACTATCGCCTCGCCGAACGTCGAATTTACGGGTTGGGTGGAGGATGCGCGTTTGCAAGCATACAAGGCGCGCGCGCGCGTCTATGTTCAGCCCTCGCGTCACGAAGGATTCGGGCTTGCCGTTGCCGAAGCGATGCTCTATCAATGTATTCCCGTCGTCACGCGCGCGGGCGCATTGCCCGAAGTGGTTGGCGACGCGGGCGTGTATGTGGATTCGGTCGAACCTGCCGCGCTGGCGCACGCGATTCAAAGCGCATTGCTCCAAGACGCCGCGTGTGGCGCACGAGCGCGCGAACGCATCCTTCGAGAATTTCCGTTGGAACGCCGCCGCGAAAAATTATTCGCGCTTATTGATTCGCTTCTCGACGGGAGAGGGCAAGCATAAAACGCTGCCCCTACGCAAATGGCTGATTCTTACCCCGTTGTTTCCGTCGTAATCCCCATGCGAAATGAAGCGCGCTATATTGAACGCTGTCTGGATGCGTTAGTCGCGCAAACGTATCCGGCAGAGCGAATCCAAGTATTGGTCATAGACGGCATATCCACCGATGCTTCGCCCGCGCTGGTCGAGCGTTATGTGCGCGCCCATCCGAATTTTCAACTTTTAAAAAATCCACAACAAATTACGCCGGTCGCGTTTAACATCGGTATCCATCATTCGCGTGGCGAAATTATCGCAATCGTCAGCGCGCACGCAGTTGTGGACCAGGATTATTTTCGACGCTGCATCCAGACACTTGGTTCGACTGACGCGGATTGCGTTGGCGGAGTTATTGAAACTGTTGGCGAAACATGGACTGCCAAGGCGATTGCGCTGGCGCAGAGTTCGCCGTTCGGCGTGGGGAGCGCATTATTCCGATATGCGACGCAGCCCTGTTACGTGGATACGCTTGCCTTTGGAGCGTATCCGCGCGCGGTCTTTGACCGTATCGGCTTGTTTGACGAGGAATTGGTCCGCAATCAAGACGACGAATTTAATTTTCGCTTGACACAGGCGGGCGGAAAAATTTGGCTCGATCCCCAAATCAAGTCCATCTATTTTTCGCGCGGCACATTGCGCGGCTTGTGGAAACAATATTACGAATACGGTTTCTGGAAAGTGCGCGTCATTCAAAAACACGGGCGTCCCGCGTCGCTGCGGCATCTTGTCCCCGCGCTCTTTGTGCTGGCATTGGGGGGCAGCGCGCTCCTGTCAATCGTCACCCAAACGCTCCTTTGGTTTCTGCTGATTGCCGTCCCGTATGGGCTAGCGGCGTTCGCAGCATCCGTCATCGCGGCGCGCGGACAAAGGAATTGTTTGCCGTTAATGCCGCTTGTTTTTGCTACAATGCATGTAGCATACGGTTTGGGATTCATGTACGGGCTAGCACATTTTAGTTCGCGTAAGAATTATTGGCGCGCGGCAAGACGAATAACAAAGTGAGATGAATTCAGCGAACTCCCAGAAAAATGTTTTATCCACTATGAAAGCTCCAGAAATTTCACCTGCGTGTATAGCCTGCAACAGTACAGCAACCAGGCGGCGCTGGCAGCGCAAGCATCGTATGATTTGGCGCTGTGAGACCTGCGGTCTCTTGTTCGTCTTTCCACAACCGAATGTTGAAACAGCGCACAGCAGTTTTCAATCTACATACTTTGCTGGCGCTTCCTCTGCTTCCGCACGTTTGGATTTGGAGTTTGACCAGTGGCGCAGACCTGCCCTTGGGCTCATTTCCAATATTCTAAAAGAGCAAAAGAATCAAGGACGCTTGTTGGATGTGGGGTGCGCGGGCGGCGCGTTATTTGATTTCTTTTGTGATGGTAGCTGGACGCTTGTCGGCGTTGAGCCATCGCGATTGGCGTACGAACGAGCCAAAGCGCGTTTTAGTGACAAGTTGAACGTCACATTGCATAATATGTATCTGACGGATATCGCGCTGTCGAATGATGGATTCGATGTAATCACTGTCTTGGAGTCACTTTATTATATGCCTACGCCCCAGCATGATTTGAAGGTGATTCAAGGGTTGCTCAAGTCTGACGGAGTGTTGGCGATAGAAATTCCCAGTTTTCAATATCAAAGGTTGTGGCGCACAGGTATCCTAAGTTATATGTTGCATCGTGATTGGTGTACGTTGACTCAATCGCATATTTCTTTTTTTTCGGACCGCAGTTTGGCCGCATTACTCGCGCATTCTGGGCTCAAAATTGTAGGACGCATCCCCATACCCAGCTCGGTGTATGGGTCAAGTTGGCAGCGATTTGCTCAAGAAACCTATTTTGCAGGAATGCGGACGTTGTTCTATGCGAGTTTTCGGAATTTGAATCTTGCGCCGCGAACTTTATATCTGTGCAAACGTTAATTCCCATGTCATCCAGTTTTGTGTCTTTACAAGCAGATGCTTCTTTATCTGTCGAAGCCATCATGCAAGATTTCGAGTGGCGCAAATATCATGTCATTCGAACCGAGAGCTGTTGGTGGTACAACGAATATCATCAAACGCGTCTTTATTCGGCATTTCCGTTTCAGCGCAAAATCGCGCCTTCAAATAGAGAACTTGCGTGTGTGTTTCAAGCGGCGCCGAACGCGTTTGCGCTTCGTTTTCTTACGACGCAAAAAATGTCAGAGTTGAGTTTCATTTGGACGCGGCGCCGACCGTATGGTCTGCAAATATTGAGTGCAAACAGTCGGAGCAAAATTCGACGCGGTTTGGCTCGCTGCCAAATTCGCAAAATTACATTTTCCGAAATTGTCCAAATGGGTTGGCCCGCGCATCAAGATACGCTCCGCCGACATGGCGAGAGGGCAACTACATTGGGGCTTGACGAATCGCTTTCAGAATGTTCTGCTTGGCAAGCGTGGGGTGCATTTGTTGATAATGACCTCGCCGCGTTTCTTGTGACTTTGCAAGTGGAAGATTGGGTGCATCTCCTGATCAATCGCTCTATGGATTCCCACCTTAAAGCGTATCCAAATAACGCACTGGTTTATGCTGTGGTTCAAATGTATCTGGCGCGTCCCGAAATTTCGACTATATGCTATGGATTGGAATCCTTGGCAGCGCCCAACACTTTGAATCAATATAAAGAAAGTATGGGGTTTGTGCGCGAACAGATTTATCAGCGCGTTGTGCTGAGACCGGTCCTGCGCCCGCTTTTCAATCCTGCGATGCGTCAATTGATTTTGCGCGTTGCACTCTTACGTCCCTCAGATATGCGTCTTCAAAAGTTAGCGGGCTTGCTTCGTCTTGTCTTGAATTAAATTGCCAGTAAATTGTATTCGTTGGAAATATCGAATTGCCTTGCAAAGAATTGAATAGAAAAAAATTGTGTGATTGGTTGTTATATTTGGCGCGCCAAGATACGCTCCCGCTGCTTTTTATTCCACTGACACTGCTGCTCTTTTTGCCGCCGCCGTGGTTTGTGTTCGGCTGGTTCGTCCTGCCCATTTATTACGCGCGGCGTTGGCGCGTGGCGGGCAGCCCCTTTCCAAAAACGCGCGCGAATTTTTTTGTTTTACTATTAATGATCGGCGTCGTGATTGGGTTGATGACATCACCCGCCCGGCTAATGGGTATCGCGAGCGCGGGCAAATGGCTCGCGGGCGTCACGGCGTTCTATGTTCTGTGCGATACGTTGGAAACCGAACGCGATCTATGGCGCGCGACGAGCGTGTTGGTTTTGTTAGCCATCGGCTTGGTGCTGCTGCTGCCCTTTAGCGTGAGTTGGAGCGCGAACAAAGTGTACACACTCCCCGCGTTTTTGGATTGGACGCTGCGCCCGCCGGGGCAAGGGACGAATCCCAATATCGTGGGCGGAATGTTAGCGGCGCTTGCCCCCCTCGCGTTGGCGCTCTTGTTTTCGCATCGCCGCCGCGAGCAAATTCTCGGCGCGGTGGCGTTGAGTCCGATAGCGCTGGCATTGCTGATCCTGCAAGCGCGCGGTGCGTGGGTGGCGCTGGTTGGCGGGCTGGCGCTCGGCGCGGCAATGTTTCGCCGTTGGTTCTTGCCAATCCTTTTCCTCTTGGCGCTCGCGCTCCTTTTTCTAAATCAACAATTGGGCGGCGCAGAGGCATTGTCGAATGTTCTCTATGGCAGAATCGGCATGATAACGGGCGATACCACGCAAGAACGTGTCGCGCTGTGGACGCAAGCAGTGGATTTGATTCGCGCGCATCCGTTGACCGGCATTGGGATGGGCGCGTATGAATTTGTCGCGCCGTATGCGCCGCCGTACTCGCCGCAAGCGCCCGGCTTGGACGTGCCGCACGCGCACAATGTTT
>Ga0226835_1000714_pt1 | contig 28573 bp, 21 predicted proteins | sample LAC_MetaG_1_FD_163627 | JGI IMG/M metagenome (GOLD analysis project Ga0226835, IMG submission 163627) | Anaerobic ammonium oxidizing microbial communities from anammox membrane bioreactor (MBR) in UC Berkley, California, United States -... | ecosystem: Engineered > Bioreactor > Anaerobic >...
GGTCGAACAGGTGCTGATGAATCCCCGCCACCCCTATACCCGTCTGCTGCGCGATTCGATTCCCCAGGCAGACCCCAGAAAGACCTGGGCTGACACAGTTACTCTGGCTGAACTGGAGCATGATGAATATCTACGCGAAGGATGCAAGTTCGCTGGACGTTGCCCAATGGTCATGGAGCGCTGTAAGACGCAAATTCCCGGGGATATCTCTGTCGAGGATGTGCTCGTGAAATGCCACCTGTATGATTAACGCGGCGGCAGGTGATACTCCAGTGACGCCGCATATCCGCTTCCATCCTTCTTAACCGAGACCTGCTTTCACCAATCCGCCGTTCCGAAGGTATGAAATTTTCGGAACGGCGGATTAGCAGAGCAATCGTCCGGCTTTTTCCAGAACGAAGCTGCTGCCAGGCTGTCTGTGGAGCGAACCCAATTTCTTTGATCACCTGAAGAACCCACTGACGTGTATCCTCGGCGACATCGGGGAGGTTATAAAATTAAATACAGGAGATTGTGGAAACCGAGACCCCGCAAGAAATTGGGTCCAATCCATCTACCCTTTTTATTTGGATTTGGCTTAATCCATAATCGCCACAGTTGCTCCTCCACTTTCATTTGGATTCGAGCGGCAGGGTAAAGTGGAAGGTACTCCCGCGACCTACGCCTTCACTTTCAGCCCAGATGCGTCCCCCGTGTGCCTTGACTAGAGCCTGAGCGATGGTCAAACCGATCCCGCTTCCGCCGCTGGAGCGTGTTCTGGAGGGGTCGGCACGATAAAAGCGGTTAAAAACAAAAGGAAGATGCTCCGGAGCAATCCCAATGCCTGTATCAATTACCGAAACATGAATATCGGATTTTTCCCAAGAGACATGCATCCAAACCTTTCCGCCCATGGGAGTGTATTGCAGGGCATTCCCTACCAGATTGGTCAATACTTGCAGGATACGGTCTCGATCGACTCTTACCTTGGGAAGCCCTTCCTCAACCTGTGTTTCAAACCAGATATTTTTGTCCTTAAATTGCTGTTCAAAATTTCTTTTAACGGTTTCAACCAGATCGGCCATGGAAACAAGACCCGGATTAAGCATGAACGCCCTCGCCTCCACCCGACTGAGTTCCTGCAGGTCGTCCACGAGACGCTGAAGACGGGTAATTTCGCTCTGCATTACTTGGTAGGTCTCCGGTTCTGCCGGAATTACTCCATCCATCATCCCCTCGATATATCCCTTGATGGCTGTTAAAGGGGTACGAAGCTCATGAGAGACGTCGCCGATCAATTGCCGCCGCATGGCTTCGGTCTTTTCCAGTTTTTCAGCCATCTGGTTGAAGCTGAGGGCTAATTGGTCCAATTCGTCCAGATGGTTGGGCAGTTTTCCGCCAGGCAGGTTCAATCTCTCATGGTATTTTCCATCGGCGATACGTTGGCTGAGTATCATCATTTTCTGAATGGGGGTAACCACCTGTCGGCTGACGAGAAAGCTGGCCAGCACCGCTGCAAATAGAGCGGTCAACGTGGCCAGAGAAAGCGCATCCCTCATTGAAGCAATGTAGTTCGTAAATAATTCTGTTTCCAGGAGGTGCCCATTTCCCATCATCCGGCCACCAGACATCATCGCCCCCATCCCTGCCATGTGCCTCTGAAAGGCGATCGGTGCAGACCACCGGATGGCTGTGGCGAGAACCACAACCCCCACCAGAACAACCATCACATAGGAAAGAAAGACCTTCCAGGCTAGATGTGAACGTAAAAAGCGGATCATCATCACCTACCTGTCCTCAAAACGATACCCTACGCCACGAACGGTTTCAATTAAACGCTCATTTCCCAATTTCTGGCGAAGGTGGCTGATGTGCACGTCTACTACCCGCGTATCGCCAAAATAATCGTATCCCCAGACTTTTTCCAGTATTTGTTCACGGCTCAGGACCATACCATGATTTAACGCCAACGTCACCAACAGGTCAAATTCTACTGTGGTTAGTTCGATTGGCCGATTATCTACCCACACCCGACGTGACCCTGTATCAATCTGAAGGTGTGGAAATTGCAGTATTGTGGATTCCACATCCGCCTGAGGTAGGTTTTGTAGCCTTCTCAACCCTGCCTTGATACGGGCAATCAGCTCACGAGGGCTAAAAGGCTTGGTTAAGTAATCATCAGCTCCAACCGTAAGGCCTACAATCTTATCAGTCTCTTCAGAACGGGCTGTGAGAAGAATGACATAAACATTCGACTCTCTCCTTAACTTGGCCAGGAGTTCGATACCATCCATGCCGGGGAGCATCACATCCAGGACGATGACATCTGGTTTATAGGAGCGAGCCGCTGCCAAGCCTGATGGTCCATCCATCGCTGATTGGTATTTATACCCCTCTGCTTTTAAATACGCCGTAATTACGTGGTGGATGGATGGCTCATCGTCGATCAAAAGGATCTTTGCATCAGCCATTCTTACTCCTTTTTGAAGTAGTTTCATCTTCTATTGTACTTTAAGATATGAACGATGTTGTTATTTATTAAATGACTACACGAAATATATTTGTAAGTCTTTCACCCCAACTAGCACAACGTTCGTTAAGTGTGAACGGCAATTGGAAACGTGATCGTTGTTAAATTTTGAGTCCGCACTTGCTGACGATAAGTATGCGAAGATGAAGCGCGAAGGCATAGAAAAGCTCCATTGCCTTTCTGGAATACACTTGAAAAGACAATAGGAGCTTTTCGAATGAATTTTTTGGGTATGATAAAAAACCAGAGGCCTCACCCATTCCCGGTTAGACAAAATGGCAGTACACGCTCCGCCCATCTTGTCTTAAGACTGCTTGAGGCCTCTGGTGAGCACATACCTCCTTGGCTAGCGGACACCGATTATAAAATTTACACCCCACAAATTGAAATTCCTTAGTTTCAAGATCGGAATAGGCAAATCGGTTTCGATCCCATTTCACTCTCACTGAAGGGATCGACTCTAGCAACAACTGCGTGTAGGGATGCAAGGGCGAAGCCAATACATCTTTGGCCGATCCAAACTCAACAATGCATCCGCGATACATCACTGCCACATAATCACTTATGTAATAAGCGGTCGCCAGATCGTGTGTAATATAGAGGAAGCTAGTCTTATAATCATTCTTGAGCGAAAGAAAGAGGTTAACCACATTCATCCGCATAGAAGCGTCGATCATACTGACTGGTTCATCTGCGATGATCATTTTAGGACGCGGAATGAGTGCCCGGGCGACCGATACCCTCTGCAATTCCCCACCAGAAAACTGGTTGGGGTATTTCTCATGTACATCGGTATACTTCAATCCCACTGCGCTCAGCGCCTCACGCACAAGTTCCACCGCTTCGGCGCGCGAAAGCCCATTTATGCGCATGGCGGTTGTTTCCAGGTAGGCATCTACCGGGCGGTAACTGCTGAACGCCTCAAACGGATTCTGAAAGATGGGTTGCACTGTCTTTAGAAAAGAATGACGATCTACCAGCGCTCCATCACCAGCCACAACACGGTCATGTACAATGGCATCACCCGAATTAGGCTGAACCACTCGCAATAACACCTTCGCCAGGGTGGTTTTTCCACTTCCCGATTCACCTACCAGACTGATGATCACCGGTTCATCACTCATTACCTCAAGATTCACATCGTCCAAGGCATGGATTTTCATCCGCCGTAAGAGACTCCCCAGGCTGTAGACTTTATTAAGATGCTCCGATTTCAAAACAATGACGGTCATAGGTCTCTATCCTATAAGAAGCGTTCCGAAAAATGACAGGCTACAAAGTGGCCTGGTCGAACCTCGCGGAGAGAGGGTTCGTAGGCACGGCACTCTTCGGTGGCATAAGGGCATCGATCCGCAAACCGACAGCCCATCAGGGTGTCCCACAAGCTAGGTGGGTGACCGCTCACTCCTTTCCGGAGGTTAGTGTCCCCAACTGCGGGTAAGGAATCGATCAACAGGCGTGTATACGGATGAAGCGGATTGCCAAAGACGTCTTCCGCATTTCCGTACTCTACCCCTTTCGCAGCGTACATAATGAACATCTTTTGGGCAATCTGGTAATGAACCCCCATATCGTGTGAAACAAAGAAGATCGTGCTCTTCATCTTTTCCTGTAGTTCCATCAGTAAAAGGAGGATTCCCTTCTGTACCACCACATCCAGGGCTGTTGTCGGCTCATCAGCCAGGATAATATCCGGTTTGATGAAAGATGCCATCGCCACCATCACCCGCTGACGCATCCCGCCTGAAAGCTGGTGAGGATAGGCATCCAGGACTTCGGGCGGTAATCCCAGGCTTTTAACGTACTCGCGAGCCTCCTCAAGCATTCGTTTTTGACCACTCCCAGATCGCATATAATCCAGAAATTGAGCGCGAATCCGCACCACCGGGTTCAACGAACTCATGGATCCCTGGGGCACATAGGCAATCCGACGGAACCAGTATTTTTGAATGTTTTGAGTCGTGATCTCTTCGTCCTGGTCACCTACCATGCCATATTCCACTGCCCCCTCTCGTATCGAGAGCGGAAACCCAATGTCCCCATAAAGCACCTTTAAGAGAGTCGTCTTCCCACACCCCGATTCCCCAGCAATTCCAAGGGTAATGCCCTCAGGAATCTCAAGGTTGACCTTATCTACCGCTGTTACCGTCCCGCGGACCGTTGTATACGTAGCTACAAGGTTGTTAATTTTAATCATGACCTTCCTCTCCGCGCGGCAAATAAATCGTTATACCCGGTCGATGTCAGAAATAATCCCAGGAAAAGTAAAACTGTAGCAACCACCGGAGAAAGAACCCAGGTGTATTGTTTGGTGAAAAGGGCATTATAGTTCAATGCCCAGTAGAGGGCTGATCCAAGGGTAGGTACACTGAGGTTCGAAAGCCCAATAACAGCCAGCGATGCCTCTGTATTGATTGCATAGAGAATAGTGTTGATGAAGCCCACGATTCCATAAGTGTAAACATAGGGGAAAATCTCTTTAAAGATGATCTCAAAATGCCCCATACCCGAAAATCGTGCCATATGGACAAACTCACGTTCGCGCAGGCTCAGCGCCATTGACCGGGTTGTACGCGCCCCCCAGGCCCAACCGAAGGCTACAAGAATCAGGCCAATGGTCAGGAATGAGGCCGACCCTTTAATCAGACTGGCAAGAATAATGAGAATGGGCAGGGTTGGGATAGTAATGAATGAGTCGCATAATGTCATGATCAGCCGGTCAACCCATCCCCCCGAGTAACCAGCCGTCAGCCCAAGTGTGATGGAAATAAGGTTCACGATCAGGCTGACTGACACCCCCAGCAGGAGAGAATTCCGCACCGCAAATACGATCACCCAGAAAATATCCTGTCCCAGCGAGTTTGTCCCAAGTGGGTGTTTCCAGCTAACCGGCAGGTTTTTAAAATATGTTCCCTGGGCAGTAGGATTGAGATGAGTAAAATAGGGCAGGATCAGGCTTCCAAGGACAAAGATGGCCAGAAGAGTCACTCCAATTTTCAGACGAAGGTTGGTTTTCATATCGCCTACCTGTATCGAATACGAGGGTCGAACAGTGGATACAACAAGTCAATCAACAACGCTGCGGTGGCGACTGCCACAATGGATAGGGAAATAGTTCCATAGAGCATGTTGTAATCAGCATTGGCAACAGCCGTACGCATCAGAGACCCCAGTCCCGGGTAAGAGAAGATCATCTCAGTGATCAGCGCACCGTTGAAAACCCCCCCGATCGAAAGCGCAAGCGCCGTAATCTGCGGTAAGATTGCATTGCGGAAAACATACTTTGTCATAATGACATGGCTGGGGACGCGCTTCAGGCGAGCAAAAGTAACAAACGCCTCTTCCTTAGTGGAAAAAGCCAGCGCCTTCATCCCAAGAATGTTCCAACCGAATCCTGCAAGAATCAATGTCAACGCCGGTAAAATTGAGCTACGAATTATTTCTCCCAGCTTTGTCAGGGTGAGCGGTCCCGGGCGGATCGTTGTCACCAGTGGGAAAACTGGCCAAATGTATGCAAACAGGATGATCAGCAACAGTGCCAGAATGTAATAGGGGATCGGGTAGAGCACCACCCCGATCACTTCCAGTACAGTGGCACCTTTCGAGTTGTTAAAAAATCCAGCCAGCAAACCCACCAGGTTTCCAAGCACCCATGAAATCAGTGTTGAGGTCAACAAAAGCCCCATGGTATACGGGAGAGCAATAAGAACGAACTCCTTCACTGGCCGGGGGTAGGCATTCATCGAAGGCCCAAAATCAAGGGTGATGAATACCCGCTTGAGAAATCCAAAATATTGTGAAGTAAGGCTTCCACCAATCCCATAAAGATCTTGCAATGATGCGCGGATCCGGGCTACTTCTTCAGGGCTCAAGGTTACATTAGTTTGGCTTTGAACACGCATCAGGTATCCCTCAATGGGGTCACTCGGCATAAGACGGGGAACTATAAAGAGCACCGTGAGACCAATGAACAGTACCACGATGTACATCCCTACCCGTGTAGAAATATATCGTACTAAGCCCATGCTCTACCCTCTCTTCTATTTTTACCTCAATTAATAAAATCCCAGGTTCCCCGGCTCAGTCCCCCCACCCGGCATCTCCTGGGGTCACCCGGAAGTTATCGGGCAACCCCAGGAGATGAAATTTCAGGTTTTACTTTCTGCCGGTGGGTTCAATATTCTGGAGGATTTTCTTGAAGGAGCTCCACCAGGTGTATGGTTCGGCGTAATAGTTATCCTGCTTGGGCCAGTTGGTCCAGTAGTAATCATTGGTGGGGATGGTCGTCGGGATGTTCATCACGCTGATGTAAGCCATATTCGAGACGAGGATTTTGTGAATTTCGTGAATCGTCTGGCGATATTCCTCTGTAGTCGGATCAATCGAAACCATCTTCTGGATCAGCTTATCCAATTCAGGGTTGGCAAACCGCAACAGATTCCCCTTGATTGGATCATTCGAATTGGGATCGTCCTGAACGTACTCGCTCGTCAGGGAACGGTAAGCATTGGAGACGGTGGGAACGAAGGCGCAGAAGGGAGTCCAGTTGTAAAGAACCTCTAGCTGAGCGTTGGTGTTCATCGCCGTGCCCCAGCCAGCATTATCCAACTGTTTGGTATTGACCTTGAGGCCAAATTTCGTCCAACTATCAGCGATGGAGAAGCCCGTCCTTTGCATAACATTATTCCAGTCACCCGGGATGATAAAGTTAATCTCCCAGACGGTGCCATCCGGTTTGAGCCAGATGCCATCACTACCCTTCTTGAATCCGACAGATGTCAGTAATTTGGCGGCTTCTTCGGGGTCATACTTCCACCAGCCTAAGCCAAAACCAGCCTTCTGGTCTTCAGGAGATTCGGGAACATTGGTAGCTCCCATTTCCTTCAGGCGAGCGGCCAAATTGGCAGCAAAGTTTTCATTGAAAGGTTTATAACCATCGGGCAAGGTTAAGCTACGCAGCCAATCCATCATCGGTTCATAATAGAGAGGCCGTAAGATGGGCGTATCAACCATAGGCAGTGCCGACACTTTGAATTCTCCGTTGAGCGCATTGATGCCCACGCTCTTGAGGTCCAACGCCAATGCCAGCGCCCACCGCACTTCGAGCTTGTCATATGGGGGTTTGATATTATTGATCAACAAACCATACTGGCAGGCGTCATCCATGTTATGATAGGGCATCAGAGGGTTCCAGGTCTTGATATACTTGCTGTTGGCCTGTGCCGCCTTGATGCTATCTGGACTCATGAAAGTGTCGACATCATACAGGTTCTGGGTGAAGGCCAGCACACGCTTGTCTTCGGTGCCGAAGTCTTTGTAAAGCACATACTTGGCTTTAGGCTCACCGTACCAGCCCCAGGCGGAATTTTTCCAGTCTTCACGGCGTTCCCAGAGCGCCCAATAGCCGCTGGGGTCGAATTCCTTAAGGGTGTAGGGCCCAAGGCATACCGGGTAGGTGTTACGGAACTGACTTACATCCGCTTCCTTCTCGAACACATGCTTGGGAACAATGTTGAAGCGGGATCCCCACGTCTCAACCCCGAGAAAGAGGGGCAAGTCATACGCTGGGTTAATCGTCTCCAGTTCGATAGTGTAATCATCAACTTTAGAATAGCTCTTGACGTATCCCGTGACAGCAGCTACCCCCCAGTAGGTAAGCTTGTCTTTGTATTTGAAGTAGGTATCCAGGGTGTAGATTACATCATCTGCTGTAAAAGGTACGCCGTCGCTCCACTTCAAATCCTGCCGCAGGGTGATCCTGAATTTGGTGTGCTCATCGTTTAGAACTTCGGGCATATCGGCGGCCACCTCAGGGTAAGAAACACCCTTGCCGGTATCCGTTTCCCACAGGTATCCCATGCACAGTTCCCTCACCCCGCGCCAGATATCATAATTCATCAACATATTATGCTGGTCGGGGTTAGATGATTGACGGTCGAAGGTTTGCACCACCACCGTCTCAGAGCGAGGAGTACCCACATCAGTCATGGTTTGCGCACCCGAAGCCCCCTCCTCGGCGGGCCTGGTGGCTTCCTGAGGTTTTGTCGCCTCGCCTGCCGCCTGCCCTCCAGTTGCTTCGGTGGGGGTGGTAGCCGCTGGAGCACACGCCGAAAGCACGAGGCTTACAATGACGACCAAAATAGCACAGACAGACCAGATTCGAAAGCTCCTTTTCATCTTCTTAACTCCTGATAGTTCACACAAACGAAAAAAATGGCCAATAGCTTCCGTTATGGCATGCTCGGATAACAGGAACCTCTCGATACTCACCTCCAGTTTGAACATATTGAGAAGCTGCGCTCATTCAAAGGTTCTTCTGAACCCTGATCGCCATAAATTTACGCGCCGGCATGGCAATATGCACCTGGCCGGTGGCGTATTCTGCCGCCGTCTCGATTGTCATATTCCAGGTATCGATTAAGTCGATCCAATAACTGCTCCCTTCAGGTAAATTAAAGTTGCGCGAGCCTGGCTGGTGCATTCCAAAATAGAATATGAAATAATCGTCCTCGTGATACCCACCGGCTTCCATGTTCCAGCGCCCTTCGGCAATGATATGATCAACCGCCTGCGCCGAAGGCACAAAGGCCGATTCCCGGTTTGGCAGATCCATCAGGTTGATGAACTCATTATCGGGCTTTTCAATAGGTGTGAGGCCTGGAGCCTGCTCAAAGATAGAGCGCAGGAAGGCAATTCGCGGCACGCTCTCTCCACGAAGCTGGCCGCCCTTTGACCACCATAGCACTTCTTCATCGTTCACATAGGTCTCTCCGTGTCCTACATACCCACCCTGGGTGAATCCCAGCCAGAAACGCATCACCAGTTCTTCCGGCGAGAGATCCCCCCACATCATGTGAATATCGCCTTCGTACCCGCATTCATCCACTACCACCGGCTTCCCATACTTCTTGAGCCAAGTCGGAACCCGGTTCAACATATGGCTTTGAATACTGCAATGCGTTACCCAGGGTTTGGTATGGTCATAGAAAGAGAAACAATTGTGGATCGACCGCAAATGATCGTAAGGGTCAATCTGTTGCACCAGCTGCATATAGTGATCCCAGTCGGCCATGGTGCGCCCGAAAAACAGGTCATATTCGTTCGCAAACGACCACCAGAGGTTTCGGTAAGCCGAAAGCCTGGCCACTAGGTAGTGCAGAAATCGGTCATTCACATCCTGCGGCATGCGGTCGAACCCCCAGGCTCCAAAGTCGTAAGGATGGAAAAGAATCAGGTCAGCTTCAATACCCAGGGCTTGCAGGTCAAGAATCCGCCGTTCAAGGTGCTGGAAATATGCCGGGTTGAAGCGGGAGAAATCCCAGTAATCAGGGGGGGGCAACTGACGATAATTGTTCAAGAGTGAGGGGTCCCATTTCTGGGTCACCTGGCCAGGGAATGGGTAAGAAGGTGGCTCATTGGTGTTAAACGCATATCGTTTAGGAAAAACGCACATACGCATTTTATTAAAGGGGGCATTCTTCAGCGTCTGAAGCGTTTGCTCTTCCAGTGCATCGCCCTGCAGGTTCCACACATAACAGGTCGTGCCCACCGGGATGAAAGGAGTGCCATCTTCATAGGCAAAGTGCGTCTGATCGGCCACTCGTACCGGTCCATGATTCCCTGTTGAAGGCGAAATACACATAAAAGAACCACTTATTCCATCCAACACAGGCACATTCGAGTGGGTGATGTAACGCCATTCCCCTTCATGCCGAGGCATAAAGCGCACTCTATACAGACCTTCACCATCATAAAAACCCGCCACCTCCACCTGCCGGCCCGGTTGAGAAAATTCGACTTTCAACTGTGTCTCGAGGAAAGGGTTTCCAGAGTCAGGCCCTTTAAGCGCCAGCTCAAAGCAATTCCACTTTTCTACTCGAACAGATTTCATCTAGGCCTCCTTGGATAACTTGGTCAAACGGGAACACAAAATGAATAAGCGACTCTCCGATACTCTTCGGGGGTTTTTAACACAACAAAACCGAAAACTGAAAAGAAGATGCATAATTATTCATTATTATTAATTTATTCCAATTCAGTGTAGCACATCCCCAGAAGCGAGTCAAGTACCTATAAGCCTATAAAGAATTTTTTTAATTATTAGAATATTTATTCATTGTTGATTTTCGTCCAAAAAGCAAGTATACTCTTATTGTGAATAGATTTATATATTTGAATATTTATACAGTGAATATAGAATGAACCCTTTTCTCTACTCCCCTGAAAAACTTTACCTCACGGCTAATATTATCCGGCGGCGGAATCTCAAGATGCTCACCCGCGCGCGCCTCGGCCATACAGGAGGAGACCTCTCCGTGGCTGACATCCTGACTACCCTCTACTTCCACATCCTCAACATCGACCCCCAACACCCACACGAACCTAACCGTGACCGGTTAGTGCTCAGTAAAGGTCACTGCGCAGGGGCTCTCTACACTACCCTGGCTGAAGCCGGTTTCATTCCTCTGGATGAACTGGAAACCTTTGCCCAGCCCCTCTCTCGCCTGAACGGCCACCCTAACCGGGTTAAGGTGCCTGGCGTTGAAACAAACACCGGCCCCCTGGGCCACGGGCTTCCGGTTGCTGTGGGTATGGCGCTCTCTGCCCAACTCGATCGGGCCAGCTGGCGCACCTATGTTATTACCGGTGATGGCGAACTCCAGGAAGGGAGCAACTGGGAAGCCGCTCTTTCAGCGGCCCACTACCGATTAGATAACCTCACCCTTATCGTTGATCGCAACGGGCTTCAACAGGGTGATACCACCGAAAACACCATGCATCTCGAACCTCTCGCTCAGAAGTGGCGCGCATTTGGCTGGGCAGTCGTCGAAGTAGACGGTCATAATATTTCTGAGTTGCTTTTTACATTTCAGAATCTGCCTTTGGAACCCGAGAAACCCACCTGCATTATCGCACACACACATAAAGGCAAGGGGGTTTCCTTCATCCAGGATCGGGTCGAATGGCATCATCGTGTGCCGACCGAGGATGAATTGACTCTGGCCCTGATTGAACTTGGCGAGGAGGTAACTCTATGAGCTTTACACAAACTGCACCTTCTCCTGCTAACACTCAATTATTTGACTGCCGCGATGCGTTTGCAGACCGCCTGGAAGAGATTGCCCATAAAGATTCGCGGGTTGTGGTAGTTGTCAACGACTCGATTGGTTCAAGTAAAGTGGGTGGATTTAAAAAAATTTTTCCGGATCGATTAATTAACGTGGGAATTGCCGAGCAAACTATGGTAGGGCTCTCAGCGGGCCTCTCCAATGGCGGAAAAATCCCCTTCGTTTGCGCCGCGTCCTGCTTCCTCACCGCTCGAGGTCTGGAACAGATTAAAGTAGATCTGGCCTACTCATTTACCAATGTGAAGCTCTGTGGCATGAGTAGTGGGGTAGCATATGGCGAACTGGGTCCCACCCACCACTCCATTGAAGACCTGGCCTGGCTACGGGCTATAGCCAACATGACGATTATCGTTCCAGCAGACCCGGTGGAAACGGCTCAGGCAGTTCAAGCCGCCTATGAGTATGATGGTCCAGTCTTCCTTAGGATCAGCAGAACTCCAGTTCCTCTGCTTTACGACGCCCTCACCTATCAATTCCAGATCGGCAAGGCCAATACCCTGCGCGACGGACGTGATCTGACGATTATGACCAATGGCACGCTGGTGCATGTGGCCCTGGCCGCTGCTGACCTGCTCGCAACCAGCGGCGTTCAAGCCCGGGTCATCAACATGGCTACGGTAAAACCGCTGGATGAGGAAGCCGTCCTCCTGGCGGCCCATGAAACCGGCGCTATCCTTACCGTTGAGGAACATTCCATTCATGGCGGTTTAGGTGGAGCGGTTGCCGAGACGGTGGTTTGTCATCATCCTGTTCCCATGCGAATCATGGGCTTTCCGGAATTTTGTCCCACCGGTTCGGCCCAATTCCTGTTCGAGCATTATCATCTCACCCCGCAAGGAATCGCCTCTAAAGCATTTGAGTTGATCAAGGAGAAAAAAGCATGACAAGAGCAACCCTTGGAGTCATTGTGGGTAATCGAGATTTCTTCCCTGACCGGCTGGTCTCGGAAGGGCGGAAAGATATTTTGGAGCTTTTCCGTTCAATGGATATCGAGCCAGTTATCCTGGAAGATACCGACACTAAATTCGGTTCCGTAGAGACCTACGCCCATGCCAAAGCCTGCGCCGAGCTCTTCCGCCGCAATAGCGATCGCATTGAGGGAATTCTAGTCAGTCTGCCAAACTTTGGTGATGAGAAAGGCGTGGCCGATGCCATCAAACTTTCAGGTCTACGCGTGCCGATCCTTGTTCAGGCCTATCCCGATGATCTTGATCAGCTTTCGGTAGAACGACGCCGTGATGCTTTTTGTGGCAAAATTTCAGTTTGCAACAACCTGCGACAGTACGGATTCGCCTACTCTCTGACCGAACTCCACACCGTCCACCCGCTTTCTGAGAGCTTTAGAAGCGACCTGGAGAAATTCCTCCGCGTGTGCAAGGTAGTACGTGGCCTACGCAATGCCCGTCTTGGTGCAGTTGGTGCCCGCCCGGCAGCCTTCAACACCGTTCGTTTCAGTGAAAAACTTCTCCAGTACGAGGGAATTACAGTTACCACGGTTGATTTCTCAGAAATCCTTGGGCTGGCCGGAAAACTTGCTGATGACGACCCCCGTGTGAAAGCCAAACTGAGTCAGATCACTGCCTATGCACGAGCCGATGCTGTTCCCCCCGACCGCCTGGTTCGAATGGCAAAACTGGGCATCGTCTTGGATGACTGGATGAAAGAGAACGAAATTCAAGCCAGTGCCCTGCAATGCTGGACTTCACTTCAGAAAAAATATGGTATCAACGTATGTACTCTCATGTCGATGATGAGCCAACAACTGCTCCCCTCGGCTTGCGAGGTTGATGTAACCGGTGTAGCCTCCATGTACGCCTTACAACTGGCCTCAGGCACTCCCGCAGCCCTGGTCGATTGGAATAATAATTACGGAAATGACCCCAATAAGTGTGTTTACTTCCATTGCGGTAACTGGCCTCAAGCATTTCTCCCGGGTATTGAGATCAGCAATGCACCTATTCTGGGCTCTACTCTCGGAGTAGAAAATACCTATGGTACGGTTGTTGGGCGTACTCCCGCCGGACCAGTAACCTTCGCTCGTATTTCTACTGATGATCTCCAGGGAGTCATTCGAAGCTACGTGGGAGAAGGACGCTTTACCGACGACCCTCTGGAGACCTTCGGTAGCCGCGCTGTGGTAGAAGTGCCCAACCTCCAACATTTGATGAAGATCATTTGTAAACAGGGCTTTGAACACCACGTGGCTATGTCGGCTAGCCATACCGCTGCGGCCCTGGCTGAAGCCTTTGAGACTTACTTCGGTTGGGAGGTATACTATCATGAGGGATAAGTGCATCCGGCAGTAGAGCAGCGCTCCTATCTAGTTTTTCGCAAGTGTGATGAATCGGAGACGTACCAATTATGAGTCGTTCTCTCATCTTGGCTATTGACCAGGGCACCACCAATAGCAAGGCATCATTAATTGATGCCTCGGGTAATGTTCTTACCGAAGCCTCTCGGAGTGTGAATATTTACTACCCCAAACCTGGCTGGGTAGAACAGGACCCCACCGAGTTATGGCATACTGTACTTGCCGTCATACAACAGGTGCTTTGGCACCAGAACCCTGCGAAACTGGCCGCTATTGCTATTACTAACCAGCGTGAATCGGTCTTGATCTGGGAAAGGAAGACCGGCACCCCCCTTGGGCCATGTATTTCGTGGCAATGTCACCGTTCCGAGCCATTGATCGATCGATTTCGCCGGGATGGTTATGAAATGGCTATACGCAAGAAAACCGGCCTCACCCTCGATCCCATGTTCTCCGCGGGTAAGGCTCGATGGCTCCTTGATTCGATTCCTAACGGTCCTTCACGTGCCCACGCTGGTGAGCTTTGCTTCGGCACCATCGACTCCTGGCTTCTGTGGAACCTCTCTGGCGGCCAGGTACACGCCTGTGATGTGACCAACGCCTCGCGTACCCAGCTCTTCAACCTGCACACTGCCGATTGGGATGACGAACTCCTCGGTTTATTTGGTCTTCCCCGCGCCATGATGCCAGCCGTGCACCCCTCGGGGTTTATCTACAGTTTCTCCCATCCGATGGGAAATTTACCAGGCGGCATACCTATCGCAGCCCTCATTGGCGACTCTCACGGCGCTCTGGTTGGGCATGCGGACTTACATCCTGGTTCCATTAAAGCCACATATGGCACCGGCTCTTCCCTGATGATGCCTGTTTCTTCCCCCATTCTTTCGGAGCATGGCCTCTCCACAAGCATTGCCTGGGGTTACCAGGGAATTACTTACGCGCTAGAAGGCAACATTTACATCACTGGCGCTGCAGTGCAATGGTTGGCTCAATTTTTAGGCGTGAACGGCCCGGATGAGGTAGAAGAACTGGCAAGGGTTGTTCCAGATAACCAGGGAGTCTACTTTGTACCTGCGCTTGTGGGGTTGGGCGCCCCTTACTGGGATCCCCATGCCCGGGGTATTCTGGTAGGTATTACCCGCGGGACTACTGCCGCTCACGCCGCCCGTGCCGTCATTGAATCCATTGCTTTCCAAATTTACGACGTTTTCACCGCCATGCAACAGGATTCAGGACAACCCCTGCATGTGCTCATGGCCGATGGAGGCGCCACTCGCAATCAATACCTCATGCAATTTCAGGCTGATCTGCTGGGGATTCCTGTTATTCGAAGCCAGGTAAGCGACCTTTCAGCTATGGGTGCTGCTTACCTGGCCGGGCTGGCCACTGGTATATGGCAATCTTTTGAACAGATCGAATCCCTACCCCGCCCCCACCAGCGCTTCGAGCCAAAAATGACAGAGACTCAGCGTAATGTCTTGCTGAAAGGGTGGAGAAATGCTGTGTACCGTGCGCTTTCGACCACCATCCCGGCTTGAGGGGAGCTACGTGGATAGAGAGTCTGGTTTCAACGGCGTATGAATTAGACGACGCCGTTTTTCATAAGGAAGTGGGAGTATTCTCCCTCAATTTAATTCAGACGCTTCCCACGTTATAAAAATGCGGCTCTTTAAAACTCATATCAGAACGAATACGTCAGGAATATCACCTGCAGCTATAATAATATTAATCAGCAGGGAGACGATAAGCGTATGACCACACTGGATGAACAACGATTGATGACCAAAATTGCAAAAATGTATATCGAGTGGGGCTGGAACCAGACAGATATCGCCAGGCAATTGGGAATCTCTCAGGCCACTGTTTCGCGTCTGTTCAAGCGGGCGAAAGAGGTGGGTATCATCCGTATCAGTGTCACTGTACCGGTGGGTGTTTATGCCGATCTGGAAGGAGAATTGATACGTAAATTCTCACTAAAGGATGCCATCGTCGTCGATACGATGGGTGAAGATGAGAACCAGATCATGCGCGATATCGGCGCGGCTGCAGCCTATTATCTGGAAAATGTCATTCGCGATCATGAGGTCATCGGTATTTCATCCTGGAGCTCTACCCTGCTGGCAATGATCGATGCTATGCACCCCATCCCCGCCAAGAAAGGTGTAACAGTAGTGCAAATCCTCGGGGGCATCGGCAACCCTTCGGCAGAAATCCATGCTACACGTCTTACTAGTCGCCTGGCTAACCTCGTCAATGGTACAGCGGTCTTTCTACCCGCTCCGGGTATTGTCGGTTCAGTAGCCGCCCTGCAGGTGCTTCTGCAGGATCAATATGTTCATGAAGCCCTCAGCCTAATTGATAAAGTCACTCTGGCTCTGGTGGGAATAGGTTCCATAGAGCCTTCACGCTTATTGACCCTGAGCGGTAACGTTTTTTCTCAGGAAGAACAAAACTATCTCCGCGACCACGGTGCCGTGGGAGACATTCTATTACACTTTTATGATATCCACGGCAGGCCAGTTGATAGTTCTCTGGACAACCGCGTTATCTCCATGCAACTGGAGCAACTACGCCGCACCGAACGTTCGGTAGGCATTGCTGGCGGCCCTCGCAAGTATCAGGGGATTCTCGGGGCACTCAACGGCCACTGGATCAACGTGCTTATCACTGATCGTACCACTGCCGAGAAGCTCGTAAGCAATACAGCTACGTAATTTGCCGTATTGTTACAACCATAACCTAAATTTACTGCATCCTTAGATTCAGAGTTACAAAAGATAAGGGCGGAAGAAGAACACATGCTTTTCCTTCGGCAACTTTACCAGAACTAAAGGGGCGGCTAATGACACGATAAGGTTCTTCATAAGTATTTCCATCCTGCGGCGAAGACCCGCTCACTATCTCAGCAGATAAAATCGACTCAAATTTACCACTTCCGGGGTCAATTTCTATCTCCGCCATCTCGTTCAAGGAACGGTTAATCAAAAAAACATCCAACGCCCCATCACCCAAAATCGCACTTGCATCGATATATTTAACTTCTCCATATGTGGGACTTTCGTAAGAGGGCCCAGTAACCACTAGGTGAAGAGCCATTTCTCCGTTCTTCCGCCGACCAGAAAACATGGCAAAAGGGTAATAGATGCTTTGTAACAACATTTGATCGCCCCGCGTATGAATAGGGGCAATGACATTTACAATTTGAGCTAAATTTGCGATTTTCACCGAATCGGCATGACGAGTAAAACTGTTGAGGAAGCCCGCCACTACCAGAGCATCTTCAAGATTGTAGAACTCTTCCAGTAAAGGAGGGGCCACCTGTCCTTTTCCCCTGGAATCCTCAACCCCGGTTGTCCGATACCAGACATTCCACTCATCGAAACATAGATAATGTCTTTTTTTGCTACGCGTCTTTGCCTGCACAAACCGGCAGACTGCATCCAGATCTTCAATGCGTCGGTCGACAGAATTAGTCACAGCGAGGTAATCGGCAGTATTTCCAAGGGGGTTACCAACATATCGATGCAGGCTAATGTATTCTACTTGGGGTCCTAAATATTCCAAAACAATCCGATCCCATTCCATGTAAGAAGGCCCGCTCATAGTAGATGAACCGCAGGCTACAAGTTCAATCCCAGGGTCGATATCTTTCATCATTTTAGCTGTTTGCGAAGCCAGAATAGCGTACTCTTCGGCAGGTTTATGCCCTAACTGCCAAGGGCCATCTATCTCGTTTCCAAGGCACCAGAGCCTGACACCATATGGGTCTCTAGAGCTAAACTTGCTTCGTAAATCAGCAAATCGGGTGCCTGCCGGGCTGTTACAGTATTCAACCCAGCTGCAAGCCTCTTCAGGGGTACCAGTGCCTAAATTTACAGTAATCATGGGCTCCCAGTTCATTAATCGAGACAGCCTGAGGAATTCGTCGGTTCCAAACTGGTTGGTTTCAACACACTGCCAGGCCAGTTCGCGAACTATTGGGCGTCGGTCCCTCGGCCCCACCCCGTCCATCCAATGATAACCAGAGATAAAGTTGCCACCAGGGTAACGCATAGTTGTCATGTTCAGTTTTCGCAGGGCAGTCAAAACATCATTCCGGAACCCATTTTCATCAGCGGCGTTCGATTGTGGGTCGTACACTCCTCCATAAACAGCCCGACCAACATGCTCTAAAAAACCCCCGAAGATACGGGGGTCAACCGGAGCAATGGTATAAGCAGGGTCCAGGAGGATTCTCGTCTTTTCCATCGTATTTACCTCCACCACACGAAACCCAGCGAAAAATTATTCTTACTTGGCGAATGTCCAAATTGATTAAAAGGGGAGAAAAACCTAAAAATAAAGGTCTCCTCCCCATGCATTCAATCCTCCTTACCCTAGCTTCACGCTAACGGTTCCAACCGACGCTGCCGGTAGAACCAGATGAAGCTGATGAGCCCTAACGTCCACAGTTAAGAACTTAGGTTCCACCTGGCGGGGTTCATTAAAAGTATTGTGGGCATGAATCTCACCACTCAACACCCGGCCTTCTGCAGTCTCCAATCCAGCGTCTCCAAGAAGATTCACTACAACCTCAGTTTCTTCATGGGCGTGGCTGTTCGTGAGGCTGAGGAATAGTTGATTTTCCCGAATCGAAGCGCTCCCCGATACAGCAGGCAACTTCCCTTCCATTTTCTCACCCTTCTGCAACGCACTTTGCCAAGAGGTCTGAAGAATGTTGGTTTTTTGGAAGTGAATCTCTGGCGACTCAATACGTAAGCGTAATGATTGGGCTCCCTGGTGAGGAGAATACATCTCATATACATACCCGGTGGGGGTGATGAGCATCTTATCTCCCTCGGTTAGGATGACCGCTTGAAGCACATTGACCATCTGAGCGATGTTGGCCATCACCACCTTATCGGCATGGCGATTGAAAATATCCAGCGTATTTGCCGCAACGATAGCATCACGCACAGTGTTTTGCTGGTAGAGAAAAGCCGGATTGGTACCTTCTTCTACCGGATGCCAGGTTCCCCATTCATCAATTATGAGTCCAATCTTGCGCATCGGGTCCCAGGCATCCATCGCCGCCCGCTGTTGAACCACCAGTTCTTCCATCCGAAGACCCTTTTCTAGTAGCCTATACCATTCTTCCTCAGTGTACTGGGTGGCTGTTCCAGCTGTACCACAATAATAATGTGCAGCAAATCCATCGATGTTGTTAAAAGGCCAGTAATCCTTATTGAGTTTCCGGAAGAAACGATCCGTCCACTCTACATCGTTGTTGGCCGGGCCGCAGGCAATGACATTAAGTTTTTTACCGAAACCGCGGATAAAAGAGGCAAAGCGCCGAAATTCTGTACAATAGTCTTCTGGAGAGAAATTACCGCCACACCCCCAGTTTTCATTACCCACTCCCCAGTAAAGAACATCCAGCGGCGACGGGCTGCCATCAGCCGCGCGCTGTTGTGCCCACGTTGACCCAGAAGAGCTTGAATCGGGGAAATTACAGTATTCGATCCAATCCCGTAATTCCCGGGGCGTGCCGGAACCCACATTGCCGCAGAAATAAGGCTCTGCACCAACCAGCCGACAGAAATGAGTAAATTCTACCGTGCCAACTGCGTTGGTTTCTACCACTTCTCCCCAGTGAATGTTAATGCGGCGAGGCCGCCGATCACGAGGACCAATACCATCCTGCCAGTGATAATCATCCGCAAAGCATCCCCCGGGCCAGCGGATCACGGGAACTTTCATCTGGCGCAGAGCCTCGATGACATCTACACGAAATCCGTGGATGTTTGGAATGGGCGACTCTTCACCCACCCAGATGCCATCGTAGATACAACGCCCGAGATGCTCAGCGAAGTGGCCATAAATATTAGGGTTGATCACGGCAATGGTATCCGCCGGATTCAGGGTAACATGTGTTGTTGTCATTGCTATATCCTCAAAAAAATCAGAGTTCAGGTAATACACATCCACTGGGTACAGACTGGAAAACCAGGGCTTGCGTCCATTCTGGAAAATTGAAATTTTATACCTCTGCTATCTTGGTCGATCTGGTACGCTCCTCTGCCTGGTTAGTATAAAGATAACACTTCACGATTCGTTGGCCAATTTGAATATCAGGCGGGTCAACCTGATGGCAAATATCCATCACATGTGGGCAACGTCCTGCGAATTTACATCCGAGTTGGTTATATTCTTTGACTTCAGTCACCCCAAGAGAAATATGCTTTGCCCAGGCATCTTTATCCTCTGGTTCGGGTTCAGGAACCGATTCTTTCAACAACTGAGAATAGGGATGCATTGGAGTTACGAGAACTTCCTCTACAGGACCTGCTTCAACAATATTCCCGCGGAGCATAATGGCGATCCGGTCACTGATGTAATAAGCAGTGGCCAGGTCGTGCGTGATATAAATTACGCTCACTTTATCTTCATCTCGTAACTTACGGAACAGGTTAACTATCTCCATACGTAAAGAGGCATCTACCATAGAAACAGGTTCATCCGCCAGAATAACCCGCGGTCTGGGGATGAGAGCCCGTGCGATAGAAATGCGTTGAATCTGTCCCCCGGAAAGCTCATGGGGGTAGCGCTTGCTGACTTCTACCAGTGACAACCCTACCTGTTGAAGAGCATGATCTACCACCATGGTCGCTTCTTTCATGGTATGCGCTACCCCAAAATTGAATGCAGTATCAAACAGATACGCTTCTACTCTTCGTAGAGGATTAAAAGTTTCAAAAGGATTCTGGAAGACCGGTTGTACTTTCTTAATAAACGCCTTAAGCTCAGTCCGACTACGAAACTCGGTTAAATCCCGGCCTTCAAAGAACACCTTCCCTGTAGTGGGGTGGAGATCACCCAGGAGTAAACGCGAAAGGGTTGTCTTTCCACTGCCACTTTCACCAGCAATGGTAAAAATCTCGGCATTTTCTCGCGAGAGTGTAAAAGAAACATCATTGACCGCTACTAATTTCACGCCCCCAAGCAACCCACCAATATGAAACACAACCGATACGCGTTGCACATCAAACAGGTTTCCGTCTACCATCATCTGGTACCTCCATTCACCAGGTGACAGGCTACTCTATGCTGTTCACCTATATCGACCATCTCCGGAATTTCCATCCGGCATCTCTCCATCGCCATTGGGCATCGAGGATGAAACCGGCAACCGCTTGGCGGGTTAGAAAGATTGGGTGGGCTTCCTGGCAGGCTTGTTTTTATCAATCGGACACCAATCATTGGAAGGGAACCAATCAAGTGTTTCGTGTAAGGGTGGCAAGGCGCTTTGAAAATTGTTTTTGTGGGAGCCTCTTCAACAATTCGGCCAGCATACATAATCATCACACGATCGGCCACGTTTGCGTGAACTGCCATGTCGTGAGTAACCAGTAAAACCGTGTTCTTACTCTCTACCTGGATTTCCTTCAACATTTGCAGAACACCGCGTTGCACCACGACATCGAGGGCGGTCGTCGGTTCGTCTGCTATGATCAGCCTTGGTTGGAACATCGTCGCCAGAGCAATCGCAACTCGTTGCCGCATTCCGCCGGACAGCTGATGCGGGTACGCATCAAGTACATCGGTAGGAAGACCCAGTCGGTTAATATGCGCTTCAACCTGTTCCCGAAAAGCTTTTTTATTTTGGATTCCCTGATGCGAATCGACAATATCCTCAAAGGTTTTTATAATTTTACGAACCGGGTTCAATACGCTCATCGAACCCTGCATGACGTAAGAAATTTCCTTCCAGCGGATATTTCGCCGCATCTCTTCCGGCGAAATGGTCAGCATATCTACTTTTTGCAGACCATTGTCATACACAACACTACCCGAGTAGGCTTTTAAAGGGGGTTTAATGTTTCCGGAAATAACCTTTATAAGGGTGCTTTTTCCGCAACTGGATTCCCCAGCCACGCCGTAAATCTCATTGGGAAAAAGATCAAAAGAAACCCCATCCACAGCATGAACCGTTCGTGAAATACCATAAGCTTCAGTTCGATAATAGGCTCGGAGATCACGTACACTGAGAATAGCCACAGTTAACCTCCAATCAGACGTAGTCTTGTCCGCGGATCAATGTACTCGTTGATACTCGAAAACAACAAGTAAAGGCCAAGGAAGAGGATGATGGCAATAAACGTGGGCGCAGCAATCCACCACCATACCCCCGCTACCAGTGCACCATGCTGATTGGCCCAGAAGAGTGCAGTGCCAATTGTGGGGGTACCCACATCGGATAAGCCGAGGACACTTAATGTTACTTCCATCCCTATTGACCACAACATGTTATTAATGGTAGTAGCAAAGACGATTGGTAACACGAAGGGAAGGTGTTCGTGTATCGTAATCCAGAATGGATGGGTACCAGAATAGACAGCTGTACGCGTGAAGGATCGCTCTTTCAAACTTAATACCTGAGAACGGATTAAACGGGCATCCCAGGGCCATCCAAAAATTCCCAGAATCAATCCAAGAGTAAAGAAATTCATCTTGCCGCGTAACAGGAAACCGAGCAGGATGAGAATCGGCAAGAGGGGCATGACGACAAAGCTATCGTTAATTGCCATCAGAATTTTGTCGATCCACCCCCCTTCATATCCGGCCATTAACCCAACAATGATCGCTATAACCCGTGAGAGGACCGCAGTGACTATACCCAATAGAAAAGAATTCCTCACGGCAAAGGTCATCCACCAGAAGATATCCTGACCCCGCGAACTGGTTCCAAAGGGATGTTCCAGTGAGGGCGGCATATCCATGGCTACAACAAAGGTTTTATTCGGACTATAGGGAGAAACAAACGAGAGAAGCATCATGATTAAAATAGCCGAAAGAAAAACAAAGGCAATGCGAAATCGGCTATCGTATTTGAGAAGATCGCGAATTATACGAAAAATGGACATAACTTACCTTCCTATTGATAACGAACCCGTGGATCAAACAATGGGTAGATAAGATCCATTAAAAACACTGAGGTAGCCACTCCAATGATCGAATAAATGGCAATCCCCATAATGAGGGAGTAATCGTTTCGGAATATAGCCTGGAGAGTCAACATGCCCATTCCAGGGTATTGAAACACCACCTCCATGATCAATGCGCCGCTGAACACTGTACCAAGCGATAAGCCTAAACCAGTAATTTGTGGAAGCATCGCATTTCGCATAATATACTGGGTGAGGATTTTACGTTCTTTGATGCCAGTGGTTTCGGCATAAACCACATAGTCCTCGGAGATAATGTTTGAGGTTAACGATTTCATCCCAATAAACCAACCACCAAATCCCACCAGAATGAGCGTAAGAGCTGGCAACGCTGAGTGCTTCAAATAAATTAAAACGAAATTGGGCGTCAGGCTTGGGCGGGTGCCAACCGGATATGCACCACTGAACGGAAATATTGGGATTAAATAAGCAAACACCACAAGAAGCACCAGCGCCACCACGTAATAAGGGATGGGGCGAACTGCCTGGCTCATAATATCAATGGCGTAAATGAGCTTATTTTTAGGATAATAACTGGCCAGGGCGCCCAGGATATTACCAATGATCCAAGAAAGAATAACCGCTGCGAGCATGAGACCAAGAGTCCATGGTAGAGCCTGACCAATTAATTGAGTCACAGGGGTTGGGAATGTTGACAACGAAGGCCCAAGATCCCCCCTCAGTAACCGCCCCCAGAAGGCAATATACTGCTCCACCGGACTCCCCGAAAGACCATACATTTCTGTAAGTGCTGCCCGCATGTGCTCGATGGCCTCCGGATCTACCGCAGAACCGCTGGATAGGATCATGCTCACCTGTGCTTCAACGGGGTCGGTTGGCGAAAGTCTGGGGATAATGAAGGTGACTGTGATCCCCAAAAAAATTACTGTAAAGTATTGCAATATCCGGGGAAGCAAATAATGCAAAACAAATTTACGCATTTTGGAACCTCCTTGTAAACAATAAACCCCCACAAAATCTATGAAGTGAACAATTTTTTGCGGGGGAGATTCCAGTTACTGCCTGGTTTAATTCGACCATTAAATAAGGCCTGGCCTGTTGAGGTAAGGTACCTTTAAGGTTTGGCCCTCCCCTCCCATAAAATGAGAAGGGAGGGCCATATTTGACGGGATGATTCGCCTTATGCCTTTGGCTTTATCTTAATGAACATGTATTTAGTATTTGCCCAGTTCGGAACTGGATCGGTATACGGATCCTCCGCTGTTGGATACCCGGTAAAGTACGTGGTATCACATACGGTAAACACATTATACGCCATCAGTGGGGTAATTGGCATTTCCTGGGCAGCAAGTTTAATAAATTCCTGACCAAGTTCTATGCCCTTGGGATCGTCGAAGTCGAGTTTTTGGATGCTCTCGATGATCCGATCCAGTTCCGGGTTCTTCCAGCGCATGCTGTTACTTCCAGAGGCGCGTGTCCCGCTTGGTTTATAGAATTTGGAATGCCACGACGAGAGGAAGAAGAACAGATCAGGATGCCCGCCCCAGGTTTCGATCGTCCACGCCAGGTTAGCGCTGTACTCTCCCAGGCTCATAATATCCCACGGATTATCACGTGCGTCAAGCATCGTGTCGACGCCAAACTCAGACCAACACTCGGCTACCATGCTGGCACAGCGATTCATCGTGGGATTGCTCTGGTTCATACTCATCATGGGTACTTTCCAGTCAGAACCATCGGGGAGCTTCCACTTTCCATCGCTACCCCGTTTCATGCCGGCATCCAGCATGAGTTGTTCGGCGGCTTTTAAATCATATTTCCACCAACCCATCCCTATCGACTTTCGGATCTCAGCTGGATCGGTAGGTACTAAGTCTCCCAGAGTCTTCCGCGCTTCCTCCGCGATACGGTTACACGCATCTGGATCAAATGGCTTATAATCCTGGCCACCAACTTTTATGGTGAAGTTCTTCAGCCAATCCTCCAGGGGTTCAAAATAATATTTGGGATACATTCCCGTAGGCGGCACATGGATGGCGGAGATAGTTGCTGCGCCCTTATATGAGGCCATAGCCACACGTACAATATCAATGGCCAATGTCAGAGCCCAGCGAACTTCTTTTTTATCCAATCCCGGCTTCTCGTTGTTATAAATAACAGCCGGAAGGGTTGGATCAGGGTGTGCCCAGGGGAAAGACTTAAACCAACCAATGGAAGATGGGCTTTTTTGCGCCAGAGTAATTCGCCCCTCAGGCGTAATGTCGTGAATGACATCCAACTTATGTTCCATTTGAGCAATCACGCGTTTATCGCTCGGCCCAGGAGCAATGTACATGGCGTATTTCACTTTAGGTTCGCCCAGGAGGCCCAAAGACGTTCGCTGCCAGTCATCCCGTCGTTGCCAGAGGAACCAGTTACCGTTCGGGTCAAAGTCCTTCAAAGTATACGCCCCAAGCGAAACAGGGGGATTAAATTTGTAAGCGAGGGGGTCTTCCTGTTTCTCAAAAATGTGCTTTGGCATCATAAAACAGGCTCCCCAGCGTACTGTGAAGAAAGAGTGGAAACGGGAATTAGGGGCTTTTAGATGGAATACAACGGTGTATTTATCGGGCATTTCCATCGACTCGATATTACCGCGGAACTGCCCTGTGTAGTTCCACCCGTCATTTTTCATCTGGACGTCAACGGTGTAATAGAGATCTTCCGCGGTAAACTCTACTCCGTCACTCCAGTACAGCCCCTGGCGGAGCTTCACCGTCATGGTAGTAAAATCTTCGTTGTAAATTGGCTTCTCAGCTGCAACGGCGTTATCCCAAACCCCATTGACACCCGCATCAGGATCGATATACCAGAGAGCATCCAGAGCGAGTTGTTGGAGTCCAGTTGAATAGGTGCGGCTACCCGGGCGCCAGCGATTGAAATCATCTGCCGGTGTCGCAGTGCCGGTGGGGTCCTCCAGGATAAGGCATTCTCGACGTCGAACCCCAGGCTGAATTTCTTCATCCCCGGCACCCGATGGTTGAGCAGCTGTAGGTTGAGAAACCTCGCCGCCAGACTGAGTAGCCTGGTTGGTGGTGGCCGGTGCGCAAGATGCCAGTGTGGCTCCAGCAACAAATATCGCGGCCTGCTTCAAAAATTCACGTCTTGTTTTTGGAAAGTTACTCATTTTTGCCTCCATCAGGGTTTGAAAAAGAAATCCGTAGCACAGGAATCGCCAACCTTGTGTATTTGTTCTTCATGGATACAGTTCGGCCGTTCTATGTTGTGAGCGCATATTGGCAACCGTCAACAATATCTTTGGAACAAACACCCGTGTTATCTATCACATGGTCGAAACAAAGGAATCTGACACTCGGGAAGGCAACAGCTGTTAATAAAATATTTATTAAATTATAGCACGAACAAATATGCGTTGTCAATAAAATAAATCAAACAATTTCGGAAAATATCTAAAAATATCGACCGAAATTTCATAATTATTGGGCATTATGTCACCTATTATCTATTCTAGGGCTTTCAAAAGAGCCTCTTCTTCAGAAAACTTCTACCAACAAAAATATTATTCATGAGGTTGAGGTATAACTTACTTTATTTCCGATATTGAAAAGATTAGAACATTATATTAAAATGTGATTGACATCAACAAATTCATTTTAATAGTTTTTATTCTTCGATTTTATTTTGTTGTCTGGTATCATATTCCTCGTTACACTCATAAAAGAAAGAAAACTATTCTTGTGAATATTAAACTTGGTCATAAATCACCCAACATGCGCGATGTCGCAGCTATGGCAGGGGTTTCACTTTCAACCGTCTCTCTGGTAGTGAACGGAAAACCCGGTGTGGCCCCAGCACGACGTGAGCGTGTCCTCAAAGCCATGAAAGAACTTGGCTATGTAGCCAACACTCGTCAAAATCAGGCTTTAGGAGCCAAGGTACTTGGGCTGCTCATGGAATCGCTATCTGAGGCATCTCGAAGTGAAGGATTTTATACCCGTATTGTTTCAGGGATCGAAGATACAGCTTATGAGCTGGGGTATCAGGTATTATTACATGTTTATCGACCCGAGGTAGACCCCCTCGATTCTTTACGTGAGTTAATGGGACGGGAAATTGATGGATTGATCGTTGCCAACGATGGAGATGTTACTCCCCAGGTCATCCAAAAAATTTCTAAAACCGGAGTTCCCATCGTATTAATTGAAAATTACCAATCATTTCCTATCCATTCATTAACCGCTGATAATTTTACCGCCGGCCGACTTATGACCGAATATCTTATTAATCTTGGCCATCGACGCATCGGCGGGATCGGAGGGCCTGCCAAGTACAGCAGTTTGCGTGATCGAATGCGGGGATATAGAGTTGCCTTACTGGAACATGGATTACCCATCGATCCCGCCTTGCAACCCCCACCAGTTTCCGGGAACCCTCGTAAAGGATACGTGCAAATGCAACAATTATTAGCACTGTCCGAACCACCGACAGCTGTTTTTGCAGTAAGCGACAGGGCAGCCTTTGGAGCGATGGATGCCATTAAGGATGCCGGCTTACGGATCCCGGATGATATTTCTGTAGTCGGCATCGATGATGTGCGTGACAGTGCTTATAGCACTCCACCACTTACAACTTATAGCGTTCCTAAATATGAACTGGGTAGATCAGCGGTTTTTATGCTTCATGATCTGATTCAGGGTAAGGTGATTCACCCATGTAGAACGGTCCTTCTTGGAAGCTTGGTAGAACGAAATTCGGCATGTCCTCCGAGAGCTTAACCCTACCGAGAGGATGACTACAAAACCCAATTCTTTGCACCTGTTTGGGTACCTCCGGATAATATAAATGCGTTCGGAGAAAATCAGGGTTGGGTCTCCAAGAGGGCTGTCCGCGAATCTTTTCCGGAATCAGTATGACCTTTTTAGTAATTTTTTACCAAAGTGTTTCCAAGACCATAACGTACCGCCACTTCTTTTGGCGAAGCCCCGTGTTTCACCACGTCACACAGTGCACGCTGATAAACCAATGGGTCAGGCCTTTGAATGGCATTCCGGCCGTAAACCACCCCACGGGCGCCTTCTTCGATCATCCGTTTGGCCAGGCTCAATGAGTCCAGAGGCTCAGGGGTGGCATGTCCTCCCAGTCCCAGGATTGGCACCGGGCAAGCACGTACCACTTCAGTAAAATGCCGGGTATAAAAGGTTTTGATCAAATCTGCTCCCAACTCAGCCAGAATTCGGGTACCGCGAAATATCTGATCTTCCATTTCATTCTCGCCCAATTGGTCGCTATCTTTTGGAAAGTACTCTCCAACTACCGGAATGCCAAGTTCGGTCGCTTCTGCACGTAAACGCGAGAATATCTCTACGTTGCGCACATCATTGGCCTCATCGCCGGTCTTCAACGTTAATGAAATAAGCACCATCTCGGCTCCCAGGGCTACGGCTTCTCTCACCGAGAAGGCCTGACCCGTCCGCGCCTGAGAATACCCCCATTCAAAGCAAAATACTGTGCTCCAGTTTAACCGGACAATTGGCAGTGGCGCTCCCTTGTAATTGAACGCTCCCTGTAAATGCTGAAGCATCCCCGGCGAAAGCAGAATTGCATCCACCCCGGGATCAATCTTTTGAATCGTCTCCGAAAGGTCTTCCATGCCAGGAATTGGCCCATCCATATACCCGTG
>Ga0226835_1000715_pt1 | contig 28510 bp, 26 predicted proteins | sample LAC_MetaG_1_FD_163627 | JGI IMG/M metagenome (GOLD analysis project Ga0226835, IMG submission 163627) | Anaerobic ammonium oxidizing microbial communities from anammox membrane bioreactor (MBR) in UC Berkley, California, United States -... | ecosystem: Engineered > Bioreactor > Anaerobic >...
ATAATATTCTTATGGAAATAACCGTACAAATAATCTACGCCTCAACTTTAGGCAATACTGAGTTTGTTGTTGAGAAAATTGCAGAATATTTGCAAAAAAGAAAGGTTAAGGTTGCACTTTGTAGAGCTGAACTTACAGATATCTCTGTAATAAAAAACAATACTCATTTTCTATTCGGAACTTCTACTTGGAACCACGGCATTATCAATCCATATTTTGATAAGCTTGTAAGCGAGATGAAAAATCTTAATTTAGATAAAAAGTATGCGGGTTTTGTCGGTTTAGGGGACCACAGATACGAAGAAGTTTTATTCTGCCATGGAATTGAAATTTTAGAGGATTTATTTACAAAAAGAGGGGGTAAAAAAATCGGCAGTATTTTGAAAATTGACGGTGATCCTTTTGACCAAATTGATACAGTTATAAAGGATTGGCGGGAAGATTTTTTTCTAAAGCTTAAGCAAACTTATGTATAACAACTTTAGGAGCGCTATAAAAATAGGTGGAGAATCTAGCCAAGGTATTAACTCTGTAGGTAAAGCACTTGCATATACCCTAAAATACTCAGGTTTTTATACCTTTGGGTATAGAGAATATCCTTCGATTATTGAAGGCGGCTTTGCTTCTTACCAAGTAGATTTTTCGGGTGTACCGATTAATTCTTCAAGCAAAAATATTGATTTAGCTATATGTATAAGCAGAGCCGCCATACATAAAATGCTGCCTGAGCTTAATCGGAATGGAGTTCTGATTCATTCAGTAATACGATTTTCACTAAATAAAGAGGAAGCTTTACTGATACAAAAAAACAACATTAAAGTTTTTTACATAGATGTTTTTACAATTATTAAAGCTATTAATGCAAATCGTCTTGTACAAAATACAATTCTATTAGGAGTGGCTATTAAATTATTAGAAGTAGATATTGAATTTGCGCAAAAAGCTCTAGGCAAAGTTTTAAATGTAGATAAAAAAGTCTTAGATTTAAACTTTACAGCTTTACAAGCAGGATACGAATTTGAAATAGATGCTGAAGTAATTGATCTGCCAGGTTCTGCAACAAAAGAAAATCCTAAGGATGATTTTTTAATGCTAGGTAATAATGCAATTGCGTTAGGAGCAGTAAAAGCAGGAGTCCGTGCATATTATTCGTATCCAATGACACCTACCTCTTCTATATTAGAATTTTTAGCAGATTTAGAAATAGAAACGGGAATGGTGGTTAAGCAGGCAGAAGATGAGATTACAGCAGTTCAAATGGCTCTTGGAACAATGCATATGGGCAGCCGTGCGCTGGTTGCAACTTCCGGTGGCGGGTTTGGTTTAATGACAGAAAGTCTTTCAATGGCTGCAATTACCGAGATACCACTTGTAATAGTTTTAGGACAAAGGCCTGGTCCAGCGACAGGGCTGCCCACTTGGACTGCAACAGGAGACCTTAATTTAGCAGTATATTCTGGGCATGGTGAATTTGTACGATGTGTAGTTGCCATTTCTGATATAGAATCAGCATACTATTTAATACAAAAAGCGTTTAATATAGCAGAAACTTTCCAAATCCCAGTTATTGTCTTAACAGATAAACAAGTAAACGAGTCAATGTTTCAAGAAAATAAGTTTACAGCAGAGATCGTAATAGAGCGAGGATTAATTAATGATTCAAAAACTTCTGAAAGATATCAGTTAACAAAAAGTGGAATTTCGCCAAGATGGCTACCTGGAAGTTCAGAAAAAACATTTATTGCAAATAGTGATGAACATTTTTTTAACGGTAGACTAACTGAGGATGAAATCGAAGTTCAACTTATGGTTGAAAAACGTATGAAAAAAGAAACTGAACTATTAAAAGTAATACCTGACCCTAAATTATTCGGTAAAAAATCGGGTAATGTATTGTTAGTAAGCTGGGGTAGTCCAAAAAATACTATTTTAGATTTTCTAAATTTAGTAAAAGGAGATAGTAAGTTAGACTTTACATATCTACATTATGAATATTTATTCCCTTTAAAGACACAATTATTTGAAAAATTAGTGAAGAACTTTAAAAGAGTAGTTTTGATAGAGAATAATTATTTTGGACAGCTAGGGCAACTAATTAAAAAGGAAACAGGATACAACTTTAAAGAAAAGGTTCTTAAGTATAACGGTAGACCATTTTTTCTAGAAGATCTTTTAGATTACTTTAATTACGGCCGTACAATGGAGCGGCCTAAAATTTTAAAATAATATGTGTAATTGTGCGGCCTACAATTCAGATGAACTGTATACGTGGTGCACTAACTGCGGCAATTACGGTATTCATGCGTCAATAAAAAGAGCACTTGCCGATAAGAATATTAAGCCAAGTGAAGTACTTTTGTGTTTTGATATTGGCTGTCACGGTAACGGGGCGGATAAAATAAATGCATATTCAGTTCATGGACTGCATGGAAGAATCTTGCCTTTTGCAGCTGGTGCCGCCATCGCCAATAAAGCTGTTACTACCATAGCATTCGGTGGCGATGGCGGCACTCTTAGTGAAGGCATAAATCATTTAATACATAGTATTAGAGCAAACTACAATTTTACATTTGTTCTTCACGATAATTCAAATTATGGCCTAACAACAGGCCAGGCATCGGCTACTACAAAACAAGGTTTAGAAATGAATTCATCTCCAAGCGGCGTAACATCTGATACGTTAATTCCTATGGAACTTGTACTGTCACTCAAGCCATCGTTTGCTGCAAGGACTTTTTCGGGAAATATTAAGCATATGGAAAGTATATTTAAACAAGCAATTGAGCATGAAGGCTTTAGCTATGTTGAAGTTCTACAATCATGTCCAACTTATAATAAAGTAACTCCACACGAGTGGTATGCTCAAAGAGTTTATGATGTTTCAACGCTAGAAGATTACGATTCGTCAGATTTGGAGCTAGCTAGAAAAGTAGCACACAATGTTCAAGATAAAATAGCAATAGGGGTACTGTATCTAAATAAAGACAAAAAAGATTACTATTCAAGGCTTGCCAGCAGAAAAAATATTAAAACAGAATTGGTAGAAGAGGTAAAAGGGTATAATGTTGGTAATATAATTGATAAGTTCAGATAAAATGAATATTTTTCAAATTATCGGCATTATAATTCTGGTACTGCTTTTTTCTGCTGGCTTATCGTTTTTGATTAATCAATCTTCAATTCAGCTAGTAGGCAGTCAGTACGAAGTTATTACAACTGACAATGTTGATACAATTTTTAGCCAAATAAATTATGGTGATATAGTTGAGATTGAAGGAACAATAGATTATTTAAGAATGGTTTCTGATCAGCCGCAGGACATATCGCAAACAACTTATTTTGCCGGCTTAAAAGAATTTGGTAATAAATTTATAATTAGATTTCCCCATAGTAAACTTACACCGGAAAAAATTAAATTTACTGGAAAGGTCCTTAAAATAAACGATGATGAGTTTTCTAAGACTCTTATATCAAAATTGAATGCTCCGTTAGATTTTAGTACAATTAATGTTTCTGCGGATCAGCTTGATGTTGAAGTAAAACAGAAGATAGCAGAGCAATCAGTTGGAAATTTCAATGAAAGTACAATATTAGTTTTAGACGGCGTTCTAATTGATGATGCAGATATCTATTTGAACTTTATAATTACATTTGTAGTAATTTTTGTATTTATTATTACGCTTTTTAGAAAAAAGATATTTGCATTAAAAAGAAAACAAATGCTGCAGGCAATTAGTACACAATAAGCGCAGTTCTATTCATCCACGACCAATATAAATCTAAGTAATAAGCGCTGTACCACATTTGCCCATACCAAGGATCATTAATTAAGAATTCGGTAGGATTATCAGGTGAACCTCTAAATCCAATTACAACGCTACCATGCTGACCATTTATTGCGTAAACATATGTTCCATCAGCTGCTACCCAATCTTTATTATAAAAAGAGCTTTCTCCATTGTGTCTCCAAATGATTATTGGATGGCCTTCTAATAATTTATACGCCATTCCTTGTATTGACCATCCGTGAACTACTTCTGTGTAAATACCTCGGTTAGCAAATACGCTCTTAATAGGATCCCAATAAACGCCATATCCCCAACTTCCATCAGCATTACCAACAAATTCTTTATATGGGTTACCAGTCCATTGCCCGTTAGATTGATTTTCGTTATAACCAATCTCTGCAATTAAATTAGAGGCTCCAGGGTAATGTCCTTTCCAGGCTAAAAGCATTAAAGCTGAATAAATATTGCATGAAAAAGACCCATAAGGTTGATACATTTGTGGAATTCCACCAATAGATATTTCATTAGCTCTTGTTGTAAACCTACTGGCAAAAGTACTAGTACCGTCTAGTCCGTAAATAGATTTAATTCCACTGTCAATATTTACTGTATAAGTTGTGATATAGCTCAACCAGTTTTCTGGATGAAAATGCATAGTATTGCCTTCCCAAGAGAAAAAACCTGCAACGCTAGGTGAAATTGAAAATTTTGATTGAGCAGATTCCTTATCAACTTCCTGATCAAAAGTTATAGAGATGACTGTACTTTCAGCTACCCAGCTGGAATTATCTGCAGGGCTTACACTGGTAACAGTAACTGGTCCTAAAGTTTTAAATTCAAATGTTAAATCCTTTTCAGTACTGCCATCAACTGTACTTTTTATCCCTTTTGTAAAAGTTACTTTGTAATTAGTATCTTTATTTAACTTTACAGGTTTAAATGTAAAGATTTTATCTTCCTCGCCCTGCCATTCAAAAGCGCCTTCGACTTCTGGTTCTATTAAAAAGTTAGCCTCAACACTTTCTTTGTTCATTGGTACTTCAAATTCTACTTTTATTACAGCATCATCACGTACACCGTTACCTTGTGGCTCAAAATTCTCTATTAAAGGTTCTTTTGTAGTATTAAAGATTAATTTAGATTCATAGGTGTAATCTGTAAATTCAATTATTTCAGTTTCTACAAAGTTATAGCGGATAGGACGTCTTTGAATTTTAAGTTCGTATTCAGTATTTTGAGTAAATCCGGTTTTTGGCTTAATTTCAATTTTGTCAGAAAAAAGGTTCGAAACTTCGAATTCTACTTCTGGCTTAAAGCTGAATACAAATTCCGAGTTGAAATTATTTTTTTTATTTAAATTTATAACTATTCCATTATCTTTTTGCACATCCTTTTCACCTTCTGATGGTATTGTTGATGCAACTTCAGACTCACTCCCTGTAGTTATGGTTAAAGGAAGTTCATGATCTTCTTCTTTAAAAAGTCTGCTAACTCCAATAATATAAAAAACAACTCTTTGATTTGGATATAGTGTTTCTTTTGGATAGAATTTTCCTTTTTGAGTAAGGTTAGCAAATCCTAAAAAAGGTTCCCAAACCCAGTCACCTTCTATACGTGGTGTGATTTTTGCTTCAAATTTATTTGCTAGTACTGGAACATTAAATTCTATTTCTACAGGTCTTAAATAATCATCCCAAGCCTGCTCAGTTTCAGGATAGGTGTGTATTATCTGAGGAGTTGTAGATAGATAGTTTGTAATAAAGGCAATAGCAATTATTACTAAAAGAGCAGGTATAAAAATGCAAATTCCTAAAATAATTTTTACTTTGTTGCGTTTGAGTATCTCCCTAGTTTTAACTAGAAAATTTTTGATTTTTTGAGTGAATTCACTTCTAGTCATAAGCTTTAATTTCCATTTATAAATTTACTTTTATTCCATTCATTATAAGCTCCTTCAATTGTAGAAAATACAACAGGACCATCATCATTTTTATATAAATAGTTTGATATATATTGAAAGAGCATATGTAGTTTTGGAGCATCAATGCTTGTTAACCAGTGCGGATGAGTCAGGTAAGTTAGTACCTGTGGCGCATCTTGTATTCCAGTTGCTCCATAATTAAGCTGAAATCTATGAATTAATTCGTCACCACTAAACCAATAAGAGTCTGCACCATTATTTGGAAATTCCCAGATAGACATTCGTTCACCTTCCCAGCGATTGATATCTCCAACTGTAGGTAAGTATGGTCTTGTTGTTTCGGTTAGATTCCAAGGTACGGGAGTACTGTAACTTAAAGCGGGATTTATAAGACCGCCTGTTCTACCAGAAGTGTCTATCATAAATCCCGCATTCTGCGCTGCTTGCAGTACATGAGGGCCTGACATCCATCCTCCAGTTCTATATGTTATTGGTTTTGGCAAGCCGTGTTCTTGAAACTTCTGCATTCCCCATCTAAATATTTTTTCTAATTCGTCTTGAGTAAAATCACTTGTTCTGCCATCACCATACATTGCACCTACAACAGTTCCAGCTCTTGGGGTAACTCCTGCTTCTTTAACCATATCTGCAAATAAATGCAGATGCATTCCAATTTCATCCCCACGGCTTGCCTTTCTATCTTTTACCCATTGAGTTAAGTATGCAGCTCTATCATCGGATATTTCATAAAATGCTGATTGATCTTCTGCAAAGATTCTTGGATTAAATAGTTGTGTTACAGGAATCCCATAACGATTAGCAATATTATCCATTTCATCAAGATTATATTGATATACATCCCACCCTTCCCAATCCTGAGACCACGTAACATACAAAGGATAAGTTACTCTAAAAGGAACTTTATATGTTCTATAACTCCTTAGGTTATTATCTAAGTCGATAATTTCTGCTTGAATAGTATAAACTCCGGGTTCTAACGTCCCTAAATCAGGTTGAGCAGTGAAAACAGTTCTTGAGCCTTTCTGCATCTCTTGACCTCTTAAAATTCCACTTACGCTATAGTATGCAAAAGTATTTTCCCCAATATTTTCAGGTAAAGTGATTTCAAATGTAAATCTATCTTTGAGTTCACTTGTAATTTGGTCTTTCAAAATCCATTCTTTAGTTACACGGGCCTGTACAATATGTGTTTGTCTTTCTGAAATGGTAACGGCATCAGTAATTATATTTCCAATCTCACTTTCATTTTTGGTAAAGGAATCTGCGTCTAAATTGCCATAGTATAGATAGTAATCATTGCTTTCGCGTGTAGAAATTATGTTGCTTTGTAATTGAAATGTTAGCTTTGTTTGAGAAGTATTTGGATTTTCTAAAATAAATGGCAGATTTAAATAAGCCTGATTTGTACTATCAAAATATATTATTCGTAGATCAGCTCCGCTTCTTTGTATATTACTACTGCTTTGTATATCGCCTGCATGATCAAATATAAAGCTTACCCAACTATATTGATAAAAATCTGTGTTAGAAGTATTAACTATATTTAAATTTCTTTTAAATTGATAGCTATCATCCCACCAGTCTAGATTAGCTGCGTTTACTACAATCCTTTTTTCAAGTTCAGATGCTAAGCTTTTTGATGCTTCAGAGGATGCTGTTATGTATGTATAAAGTATAAAACTAAGAATTAAGATTGATGCTAGTAAAACTACATTAGGTAAAAAGCTGAATATTACAAAATTTAAAGAATTTCTAAATTTTTTACTTTTAGTAATTAAATATGCAGCAGAATCTAAAGCCCAAACTATTATCCAGGAAAAAAATACTGTTATTGCAAAAATTATTAAAATTGCTACTAAATCTGTAGGCTTTTGAGCATTGCTTGAATCGATATAAGCTTTAATGCCGAATAATAAAATTATATGAGCAAAAAAGAACTGTAAAGCATTTTTACTTAAATAAATTAAAGCTCTAGCCGAATACTTAGGAATGTATTTGACAATATAATTGCTAAAGATAAGTAGGGCAGAGGTTATTGTTAAACTCAGTGATAGAAATCCTAATGAAGGAGGGAACCTTCCTTCAACAGGTAGAGGATAAAATAAGCTAATTTTAGTAACCTCATAAGCTACAACTAATACAGCTGTTATTACTGAACTTACGGCTAAAAACCTGACGGCAAATTTTAAACGCAGCTTTTGTTCTACATTGTCGTATAAAAATTTGCCGTAAAAAATCCCAAGTAAAAATATAATCCAATACTGTAGCAGCGGAAAAGAATGAATTCTTTCTGTAGCTGTTAAATGCCCAGTTAGTAAGGCTTTCAGCGAGTTTAAGCGGACTGTTCCTAAATCTAAAGGTAAAAGAAATGTTCCTAAGAAGTACAAAAGTAGTCCTATAACAGTTGTAAATATCAAGTTATCCGATAAAAACTGATAAAACCTTTTTAGGAAAATCAAACTTAAAGAAAACAATGCTAATGCCGGCAGAAATTCTGTAAATTCAGGGAGAACGGTAAATGTTAGAACGTCAACAACGTTATTTCTTAATGCACTAGCTGTTGTATTAATTAGTATCTTATCTAGGGTAACTAATGCTGCAAAGCTTAGAATGTAATAAACAAGGATTATCTTTAATTCTTTTTGTATAATCTTTCTGATTGAATTCTTATCAGTTTCTTCGTTTTTAATAAAGCTTAGATAGCCCGAAATTCCCGATAAAAACAAAAAAGAGGTAAAAGAAGCAATACCTCCGATTAATCCAATGTACTCAACAGCTTTATCCGTGCTGTTAGAATGATCAAGCGTTAACCCAATAACGTGGGTAATGATCATTAAAAGTACTGTGATTCCGCGTAAAAAATCTACTAGGACTATTCTTTTCATACAAATCCATTATAGACTATTTTAAGCGCGGACTTTTAGTCCGCGCTCTTACTTTTCAAAGTAATTAATGCCCATCGCATCTTTAACGATCATCATTGTAGCTTCAGCTTCAGCTTTTGTTTTTTTAGTTCCTTCTTTTAAAATATCAACGACAAGTTGCGGGTTTTGCTCATAAACTTTTCTTCGCTCACGGATTGGTTCTAAAAACACGTTAATGGCTTTAGCAAGTTTTTCTTTAACTTCTACATCTCCTACTTGTCCTTTGATATAGCGTTGTTTTAGCTCATCAACTTCATCTTTATTACTATTAAATGTATCGTGATAAATAAATACCGGATTGCCTTCAACTTTACCAGGATCAGTAGGTCTAATTCGATTTGGGTCGGTATACATCTTTTTGACTTTAGCAATTACTTCGTCTTCAGAATCACTTAACAAAATTGCATTACCTATAGATTTACTCATTTTGGCATTCCCATCAGTTCCTACAAGCCTTCCAACGTTGCTATAGTAGCCTTTAACTTCAGGAAAGACATCTGTAGTGTAAGTTCTATTAAACCTTTTCCCGATTTCATCGGCTAATTCAAGCATTGGAGCTTGATCATCGCCTACCGGAACAAGACTAGCTCGCAAAAATAGAATATCTGCTGCCTGACTTATTGGATAAGCTACAAATCCAAAAGGGATACTTTCCCCAAAGTTCTTTTGTACAATCTCAGTTTTTACAGTTGGATTTCTTAATACTTGGCTATGTGTAACTAGATTCATAAAAAATACAGTCAGTTCTGCAATCTCGGGAATTTGAGATTGAATAAAGAAAGTAACTTTTTTAGGATCAAGCCCAACTGCCAGGTTATCCATTGTTGTTTCTAAAATATTTTGAGTGATTTTTTCTGGATTATCAAAATTATCAGTTAAAGCTTGCACGTCTGCTACCATAACAAATGTTTGATATTCATCTTGCAGCTTAACTCGGTTTTGTAACGATCCAATATAATGTCCTAGGTGTAACTTACCCGTAGGCCTATCACCAGTTAATATACGTTTTAAAGTTTCCATAATTAATTAATAACTAAATTTGATTATATAGAATAAGTGAAATTTTAGGTATAGAAAGTAAGGGCTTAAGCCCAGAAGAAAGAAGTTATTGTGGTAAAGATTTTCTTTTTCACAAATAAATTGTAACATTTATTTACACAGTAGGCTATACTACTGAATCCTATGCACTATGCTAGGTGTTCTTTAAAACTTCGGAAAACGATACTTGAGCCGACCTTTAGCCTAATTAAAAAATTATGTTAAAGGTCGGCTTAACGAAAGGAAGCAGAATGAAGCGTAGACTAAGCTGTAACCCGTTAGTTGCTCTTGCGATTTTCATCGTCTTATTAGTCGCATGGGCGGGAACGGGAGGACGAGCTGGAACTTCTTTTGTGAATTGGAAGGTGCAGCAAAGCACACATATAACCCTTAACGGGCAAGCCTACCTGCTAAATCAGGGACAGCTTGGAACTATTGCCCAGGACGGGAGTTTTGTAAGCCACGCACGGCTAACAGGAAATGAAGTCACCTTTAATGATGGCTCAAAACTGAGGCTCTACGGAGCTACCGTGTTCGGCTGGGATACTCCAGTTCTGGCAATCGGTTCGTATGGAGTGCAGATCGCATCTTTTAGTAACGAAGAAGACCAGTAATGTCCTAGGCTGGCCAGTCTGTCTTCGGAGTTCATCGTTTTCCGAAGACAGCTTTTTTCTTTGATATAATGAGCTCACTAGCTTTTAACTAAAACTAATGAAGTTTATCATTACTGCAGGAGGCCAAGGAACAAAGCTATGGCCAATGAGCCGTGAAAAGAAACCAAAACAATTCCAGCCGATTGTTGGCAGTACTACATTGTTTAGATATCAAATAGATACCTTATTGAAAGCATATAAACCTGAAGATATCTTTATTTCCACCAAAGAGATCTATGTTGATTTAGTCAGAAAGGATGCAACGGAGATTCCGGAAGCAAATATTATTGTTGAACCTCCGTATAAAAAGAATAGAGGCCCGGGTGAAGGCTATGCTATATTAAAACTTTCAGTATTACATCCTAATGAGCCTTTTATGATTATTCAATCAGATTGTATTAGAGCTCCTGAGGATAAATTCATTGAGATGATAAAAGCAGCTGAAGAACTTGTAAAAAGAGATAGAAAATTTATTTCTGCAGGTCAAAAAGCAATAACTCCCGACATGGGAAGTGATTATTTAAAGTTGGGTATAAAAATTAATGTAGAAAGTAATTTAGATGTATATTCTGTGGATGAATTTGTATATAGACTTGGCGACTATAATAAAACAAAAGATCTAATTCATACATATAATGTTTCAACTCATTGTAATCACACCTGCTGGTATCCTGATTTAATGTTGCAAGCATACCAAAAATATAAGCCTGATTGGTATGCAGCTTTAATGGAAATTAAAGATTCATTTGGTAAACCAAATGAAAAAGAACTAACAGATAAAATTTATTCAGAAATGATTGAAGGCCCAACAGAAGATGTGACTAAGTATGTTTTTAAAGATGGCTATATAATTCTAACTCCATTTAACTGGACCGATGTTGGCACATGGGATAGCTTGCATAGTTATTTTGCCAATCCTACAGAAGTTTATAGTGATGGTAAAGTTTTGAATATCGACACTGCAAATGCTCTAGTTAAGGGAAGTAAAGATAAGCTTATTGCAACAATAGGTTTAGATAATATTGTAATTGTTGATACTGAAGATGCACTTTTAGTTTGTGCTAAAGATAAAACAGGTGATATTAAAAAAGTGCTGGATAAAATTAAAGAAGAAGGCTTAACCGATTTATTATAGTTGAGTTTTGAAGATCTTGATTTCCCGCTTAGTATTATCTAAGTAACGTAGCGTAATATAAAAATATTCTATCGAGTTAAAAAAACTCTCATCTAAATTCATAATTACACTAGGCCATTCAACAACTATTACATTACCAGGCTTAAACCAATTATAAAATTCTAATGCTTCAAGATCGCGTTTGTTATCGATCTTCCAAGCATCCATATGATAAAGCTTTTTATCTTTTTCGAATTTATATTCTTGAACGTATGTATAAGTGGGAGACTTTATTATTTGATTAATACCTAAAAATTTTGCAATGCCTTTTGTTAAATGAGTTTTGCCGGCACCTAGCTCACCATTTAATAAAATGAGGCTAGGTGCCGCAGAATTATAAACTTCCTTTGCGATATTAAATCCTGTTTGAATAGTTTCTTCTTCAGAATTAGTAATATAGGAATTGACCAATAATGTTTTAGTTGGATCAATCTGGCCTGATCTAATAACTGTTAGTTCGTTGGATGTAGTATCAATTACTGTTGATGGCGGATTTTTAGGTAAAGTACCTGCATCAATTATTAAATCAATTAGATTTTTATTTTTTTCGTGCAGATTATTCAAGATATCATCAATTGAATATGGAGTTTTAGAACCGCTTAAATTCGCAGATGTTGCTGTAATAGGTTTATTAAAGTGGTTAATAATTTCTAAAATAAGTTTATAGTCTGGAATTCTTACTCCTAAGGTACCTTTCTCAGATTCTAACCTGGTATCAACTTTGCCTTTAGAGTTAGAAACTATAGTAACTGGCCCCGGCAAAAAGTTTTTGTAAAAACTTTTTGCCTCAGAGTTAATATCTACATATTTTTCTGCCATATCTTCTGATTCAACAGCTATTGAAATAGCTTTTCCTTCGGGTCTTTTTTTGTATTCTAATAATTTACTAACTGCTGTAGGGTTTGTAGCATCTACACCAACGCCATAAGCAGTTTCTGTGGGGTAAATAATTAAACCTCCTTGAGATAAAACCTGGACTGCTGTCTCTACTAAATTTTGATCATCTGCTGAAATCACCTTCATATGGGGCAATTATATCAATTATTTATATTATTTTGTTTTTAGGGCTTTTTAGATTATTCTTATATATATGGAAAAACTAAAGAAATTATTAAAAATTGTGAGTTCTACAAAATTTTTGGTGGCAGCAATTATTGTAGTGCAAATACTAATCTTAATAGTATTTTTAAATCCTGTAGGCTTGCTGAATCAATTTTCAGCAAACCAATTGATTAATAAGATAGGTACTTTAACTTCGATACCAAATGAAACTCCATTAGCAATGGGTCAACTTGGTGTAAATAGTTTTCCTAGTTCAGAGCAGTTAAAAGAACAAGATTTGGAAAGTGCTCAAGTATATAAAGATGCATTAGATCAAGATTACTTAGTGATCTATTCAACTAAAATGATCATCTTTAGAGAAAGTGAAAATAGAATTATTTATGAGGGTCCAACTCCTAATCAGATCTTTTTAGAAAATCAAAAAGATATTGCAGAAAAATTAATAGCAAAGGCAAAAGAACAAGGGATTATTTCGCAAGATAGTGCTGAAGCACCGTACTTAAAACAAATAACAACAGACTTAGAAGATCTTAAAGATGTAAATTCAGCATTTTATAATAACGCTGCCGTTAGTGATGTTATTGCAATATTTGTTATTGAAAATAAATTAATTTTATACAGGCCAAGTAATGACTCAATTGTTGGCAATTTAGATTTGGTACAGTAATATAGATTTATGGTTAAAATAACGCCTGCAATACTAACAAATGATTTAGAGGAATTTAGGTCTTTGATAAAAGACCTATCCTTTACTGACTCAATAGATATAGATATTGTCCGTCCACCGTTTGTTGAGAATACAACGTTGCAGATTATTGATATTAAAGATTTAGTTGATACTAGTAAAACTGACTTAGGCTTCCACTTAATGGTTGATGATCCAAAAGAAGATTTATATAACATTTACAACAGTGGGATTGATGGTCATGCAGCAAGAATATACTTACATCAGGAAAGTAACTTAGAATATTTAAAAGAGTTTGAATGGCCGGCAAACTGGTTAAAAGCAGTTTCAGTTAAACTAGAAACTGATTTATTAAACCTGGATTTTTACAACCAATTTGCCGAAGTACAATTTATGTCAATAAAAACAGGATGGCAGGGCAGTGAGTTTAATCCTAAAGTGTTAGATAGGATAAAAGCTCTAAGAGATTTAGGCTACAAAGGTAATATAAGTGTTGACGGCGGAATTAATCTTGAAACTATCCACTTGATAAAAGATGCTCCAATCAATAGAATAAGTGTAGGCTCATATTTTACAAAAGCAGAAGATAAAGCAAGAGCCTTTAAATTATTAGAAGACGCCTTAGCTGCGTAGCACTTATTTATGACTGAAATTCCTACAGGTAAGCCTGATGAAAAGGTGGATAATACAGCGCAGGTAATAGAAACAACTACTAAATTAATTAATAAAGTAACCTTTTTTGGAGATTCTGCAATTCCGGAAGGTGATCCTATATTTGAGTCTGTTAAAGAAACCGCTGAGCTATTAGCAAAGAGTGGTTATACGATTGTAGATGGAGGAGGCCCTGGCATTATGCAGGCAGCAACTGATGGGGCGCAGCAAGTTGGAGGGCGTACTGTTGCTATATATTGGGAGCCTAAACTTGCTGCGCACTTTGAGGGCAAAAACACTGCAAACCTAACTGACGAATCAGAAACTTATTCAAATTATGTAATGCGAACTTTAGGTTTAATAGAGCATGGAGATGTTTTTGTGGTTTGCAAAGGAGGAACAGGAACAGTTTCTGAATTTGGAATGGTTTGGTGTTTAGCAAAACTTTATTATGGAACACATAAACCAGTAATTTTATACGGTGATTTCTGGGATGAATTAATAGAAGCATTCCAAAGAACAATGTATATAGATGATGTAGAAATGGCAGTATTAAAACGAGCGACTACACCTGAACAAGTACTTGCATTAATTCAATCTTTTGAAGAGATGTATCAGAAATTAGATTTAAAACCAAGAGATGGTGATGAAGCTGGCTTTATTATTAATCCGAAAGTAAAAGTTACTGCAGAAGCTTACAAAAAGGTTGCAGAGCAATATCAGGCAGCAACTGTTGGTAAAAATGTTGCACAAAAACAGCTTGATGAATTTATTTCTATGGTAAATCCTCCCGCTCAAGTATTAGATGTGGGCTGTGGTCCTGGTAACGATACAAAATATTTATCTACAAAATATGCAGTTACCGGAATTGAGATGGTAAAGAGATTTGCGGATATGGCGTCAGTTGAAACTCCAAATGCAGAAATTATTAATGCAGATATTACAACTTACGATTTATCTAAAAATAAATATAAAGGAATTTGGGCTAGAGATTCTTTGCATCATATTCCTGAAGAGAATTTAGATCCGGTATTTAAAAAACTTTCAGATGGTTTAGTTGAAAATGGAGTATTGTATGTAATTGTTCGTGAAGGAGAAGGAGAAATTTATGAGCGTGAAAAGAAAAGATATGCTGATATGAAAAGATTTTATCACTTGTTTACAGTAGAAGAATTAGAAAGCCGAGCAAGAAAAGCAGGCTTAAGTGTAGTAAAGATTGATCATGTACAAAGAAGTCACAAATGGCTTGTTGGAGTATTTAAGAAACAATCTTTAAACTTCTCTTTAGAAAAGAACTCCTAAAAAAATTCCCCGCATAAGCAGGGAATTTTTGCATTAAAAAGTCCCTAAGATTTACTTTCTCTTAGTTGTTCTTCTTGCTGCAGGTTTCCTTACAGCCTTTCGAGCTGCAGGCTTTCTTTTTGCTACAGTTTTTCTAGCAGTCTTTCGAGCTGCTGGTTTTCTTTTAGCCACAGTTTTTCTTACAGTCTTTCGAGCTGCAGGCTTTCTCTTTGCTGTAGTCTTTCTTTTTACTGCCATTGTAAAAAAGATAATAAATAAAAGACTTATATACAGTGTGAAGTAATTTGAAGCAGATGTCAATATTTGCAGATTTGAACATTCATTACTTAGCAACGGTATATAATCGTTTATTTATTGAATAGATAAATAAATTAAGCGATAATCATTCTATTAGTAATCAAAACTATATGCAGATTTTTGAAGAGAAATTGTTACAATTTACAAAAAAATTAGAAGAAGTTTATAAAAACGATTCAAGTGCGGTTTTAAAAACACATTACTTAGATAGAGTAAAAACTTTTAGAATAAACTTTTTAAAACCGCAAAACGTAAACGAAACTTTAGAGAATTTAAAAAATGAAGGAATTGAATTTACAAAAATTTCTTTAGAAAATTTTTATATAGTTACAAAGGGTTCTGAGTTTTTATCAAAAACAAAAGTTTTTAATGATAAACTAATTTATATTCAGGAACCTTCAAGCGCTTTACCAGTAATAGAACTAGCTCCTGCAGAAAATGAAGAAATATTAGATATGTGTGCTTCACCCGGAAGCAAAACTTCTTTAATTCAAAACTTAACAAATAATAATGCACAAGTTACAGCAATTGAAAAAAATCGAAATAGATTTTTTAAACTCAAAGAAAATTTAATAAATAATGAAGTAAAAAATGTAACTTATATTAACGCGGATGCAAATAGAATCATTTTTATTAAACCAGAATTAACAAATTATTTTGATAAAGTATTAGTCGATGTTCCTTGTACAACTGAAGCTCAAATTAATTTAAATAACGAAGATTCTTTAAAAGAATGGAAATTATCAAATGCAAAAAATATTTCTAAGCTTCAGCGTGGACTTTTAAACTCTGCATTTAAAATGTTAAAACCAAAAGGAACATTAATTTATTCAACTTGTACTTATAGTGTTGAAGAAAATGAAGCGGTTGTTGACTGGTTTTTAAAAAAGAATCAAGATGCAAAAATAGTTGATATTAATTTAAACCTTTCAAATCTACAAAATGGAATTACAGAGTATAAGAATAAAATCTTTAATGAAAGTTTAAGAAAAACAATTAGAGTAATTCCAAATAATGAATTCACTGCTTTTTATCTGACAAAAATAACAAAGCTCTAATCCTATGATATAATAAGGCATATGAGTACTAAGGGATTAGGTTATACAACAAACCACCATCACCTTCCATAAGGAGGGTATATTTCTATATGAATTTTACGCCCTCCATATCGGAGGGTTTTCTTTGTCTTAATTCTGTTAAAATTATTTTATGAATCAAATATCAAATCAGCCTCCAAAAGGTACAAGTGATTGGCTTCCTTTGGAGTATGCAAAAAGAAAATATATATTCGATACTTGGCGAAAGGTCTGCCTAAGCTTTGGATACGAAGAATATCTAACACCTATAATAGAAAGTGCAGATGTTTATAGGGCAAAATCAGGGGAGGATGTAGGTGGTAAAGAGTTAATGACTATGGTAGACAGAGCAGGCCGTGAATTAGCTATAAGGCCCGAAATGACACCATCTGTAACAAGAATGGTTAGTAAAATATACGAAAGCTCCCCTAAGCCAATAAGGCTTTTTTCTATTGCTAACTTTTTAAGAAATGAAAAACCTCAAAAAGGTAGGAACCGTGAATTCTGGCAGCTTAACTGCGATATTTTTGGCAGCGATTCGATTAATGCTGATATAGAAATTCTGCAGCTAGCAATTGAGATTATGCGAGAATTTGGGGCAACTAAAGATCAATTTATTGTTTATTACAATGATCGCCGATTAATCGAATCGCTTGTCACAGACTTTTTAAAAGTAGATAAATCTAAAATATCTGAAGCAACAAGAATTCTAGATAAATTTGGCAAAATAAATAATGATGAATTTATTATTAGATTAAGGCAGGAAGTAGGTGCCAAAATCGATAATCCATCATTTTTAATAGACTTTTTAAATTTAGAAGAAGCAGCTGTTGCAGAAGTTTATGCCACATATTTTAAAGACACTGAAAATGTAAAACCTGCTATGTTAATTGACAGCAAACTAGAAGGCTTAGGTTTAAGAGAATATACAAAATATAATCCATCCATGGTGCGAGGCTTTGATTACTACGATGGTATGGTCTTTGAAGTTTTTGATAAAAAGGATTATTTAAAACGAAAAGGACAACTTAAAACTAGTGAATCTTTTAGATCATTATTCGGCGGTGGCAGATACAATGGGTTAGCTAGTATCTTTGGCGGGCAGTCTTTTCCTGCAGTAGGTTTTGCTCCGGGAGATGAAACTACAAAGATATTTTTAGAGGAATATGGTCTTTTAAATATAGACCAAGAAGATTTTAAGACCTATTATGTACCGATTTTGCAAGAAAACTTGTCCAATAAAGTGCTTAATTTAGCAAGTATTTTAAGGCAGGGAGAAAAGAATATTGTAAAGGTGGGATTAGAGCCTCAAAAACTTGGAAAAGCTCTAGATTATGCTAATAAAATTCAAGCTGATTACGTAGTGATTCTGGGCGAAAATGAGCTGGCAGAAGGTAAGTATATTCTTAAGGATATGAAAAGCGGAGAGCAGATGGAATTAAAGCTATAATTGGCTATTTTTATATATTTCTAGTAAATCAGATGGAGTCTGTTAATCACATGATATAATTCGCCAATAATTAATTGACGTATAAGTCAATGCCTGATCGTGACTCATTTAAGAAAAGTTGTAATGCGCATCTGAAGTCTGCAAAGATTTTAATGCGGGCGGAGGATTGGGAAGCAGCTGCATATATGTTAGGTCATGCGTTAGAATGTGCGCTAAAAGCTTTAATATGCAATAAATTACAACTTTCATCATATCCAGAAAAGAAACATTTTAAAACTCATGAATTTGTTGAGTTAAAAGTGTTAGCGGGGTTGAATAAAATATTTTCTCCTTCTGGTAATGCAGATGAATTTAATAGTTGGTCAGCTTTTATTAGTGAGTATCCTGATAATTGGGTATCTATGAGATATCAAATCCCAAGCAGCAGCACTGCTCCTAGGGTCTGGGATGAAACAAAAGTCAAGTCATTATATAATAATTTAACCGATCCACAGACTGGAGTTCTAAGAGTTATAAAAAAAAGATGGTAGAAAAATTCAAACTATTGTTAGAACAAATTGAACAAATGAATGGCCCAGTAATTCTCTATGTTGTATCGAGAATGGATAATTTTGTAGATTCCTGGTCTGTTATTATATCTGCTGATTGGGTTTCGGCTGATAAAGAGATTCAAAAGAGTCAATTTCGTGAGATTCTAAATCTACTAGTTAAAGTATTCACAGAAGATGCCGTAAATATTGCCCGAGTTGGTTTATTTACTAAAACGGACTATGTGACTAAACAATTCAGCCAGTTTAAATCTGGAACCGTTCTCAAAGAGGATAGAGTCAATGGATATGATATACACGAAGCTCATATTATTAAATCAGTTGATATTGATCAAACGGATACTACAGACGCAAATGAAAATGGTGACCAAATGAAATTACCTACTTAGGAGATAGCTAGTCCTCATTTTCTTGAATAAGAATTTTAAATAAACTCCAAAGCATTAGTAAGGACATTCCAATCTGTACCATCCGGAGGTATAAGTCCTCGCCAGTATTGAATCATCATGTAAGTTGTAAAGACGCATAATAAAAAGATTACTGCATACACAAAATGACGCCAGAATTTACTTCTGATATTTACTATTCGTTCAAAAGTCAGTGCTAAAGGGAATATTAAAATCGGAAATGTATCAATTAAAGCTCTCATACCAAAGCCACCGCCGTACGGCCAGTGCCACCAGCTAGAAGCTATCCATAAATATATAAGTAAAAATACCACGCTTGCTATAAAGAATTTTTTGAGTTTTTTATACATTAAATAGAAACCAGGAATTATTAAGAGCAATGCTGGTGCCCAGAAGAATAAACCTTTACGAATACTGAACAATACATTTAAAACTTCTGGCTTTGTAAGATTAAAGCCTTCTTCTCCATAAGAATAGACAATAAATTTTCCCGTTATTGCATACCAGTATAAAAGTTGAATGCTAACTACTATTAATCCAGAGATAATAATAAGCAGGATATTTTTATAATTTTTAATAAATAAATTCCATTTTTCTTTTAATTTGGCGCGTATAGAACCAAGTTCAAACTCCCAAAGTAAAAAGAAAAGTACTATTAATAAATTTGTAGGTCGTACAATTGTAATTAAGCCTGTTGTTAAGCCGATAAGAATAGAATTTAGTTTAGAAGGATTATTATGCCATCTGATTGTTAAAAATAAAAAGAGCGATATTAAAAGTAATGAATATGTATGACTAAACCCGGCGTCATAAGTAAAGTAGTGAAATAGATTTGTACCAAAGGTAAGAATAATCAAAGAAAAGTAAACTATAGTCGGTTTGAAATATCGGTCTAATATCCTTTTTAATATAAATAAACCAAGTAGGGCGTAAATTGTTCCTGAAATAGACTGCATTGCCTGATATAGATTAGAAGAAAATCCGTCAGGCGGAAAATAAACAAAATTATTTATAAATATAGTTGTAATATGAGCAATTATAAAAAAAGGAAATGCCATTACTGCTACACCGACTGGATATTTATTTAAATATTTTCCGGTATCTTGATACTTAGTAGCACCGTTCCAGGTATCTTGAATTTCATCACCATAATCGGCAGAATATGCTTCAACGAATTTGTTTAAAGAAATATCGTTATAGATAAAAACAGAAGGTAAATAGACATAGTACCCTAGTCCATCTGATCTTATGGGAGGACCGTTCAATTTAAATAAATAAACAGAAGCGCTGCCAATAGCCGCAACAATCAATAAAGCAAAGAAGAAAAGAAATTCAGTACGATTTTTGAATATCTTTGTATTCATATTCGTACTATAGATTATTTGCTTCTCTAAATCCAGATTTATACCATTTCCAGCTTGAATCAAGCATTTGTTTTAAATCTCTTTTTGACTGCCAACCTAAAACTTTTTTTGCTTCGTTTGGATTCGCGATAGATACAGCAATATCGCCTGATCGTCTATCAACAATTTCGTAATTAAGTTTAGTGTTTGTAACTTTTTCAAATGTTTTTAAAACTTCTAATATAGTAGCCCCATTTTCAGAGCCTAGATTAAAGGTAAAATGCCCGGAATGAGTTTGTAGATATTCTAGTGCTTTTAAATGAGCTTCACACAAATCTAATACATGAATATAGTCTCTAATTGCTGTACCATCTCGTGTTGGATAATCATTACCAAATATTTTTAGATTAGTAGGCCTATAACCTAAATGCGACACTATAATAGACGGGATTAAATTTTTAGGGTCTTTAGCGATTTCACCGATTAATCCATCTTCCTGATTTCCAGCCACATTAAAGTATCTTAAAGCTACGCTGTTAAGTTTTCCTGTCTGAGCAGTATCTTGTAGAACACGCTCAGAAAAATATTTAGTCCATCCATAAGGATTAGCAGGATAAACCGATGATTCTTCATTAAAAGGCGGTTCTACCTTCTCACTATATACTGCAGCAGTTGAAGAAAAAATAAAGTTTTTAATTCCTTTTGATAATGCAAAGTTAACTACATTAATTGTGCCGGCTACATTGTTCTTATAGTATTCTGCAGGTTTTTCTACTGATTCTCCTACAGCCTTTAAAGCTGCAAAATGCATTATTCCATTTACACCATTAGTGTCAATGTCACTTAGGTCTTCTAGAACATCTTTCTTGTAAATAATGAAATCTTTACCTGTAACCTCTTTTATTTTATTGAGGTTATATTCATTACTATTAATAAAGTTATCAATCACAATAGGTATATGACCGTTTTGAATTAATAATAAAACCATATGAGAGCCAATGTAGCCCGCCCCACCTGTAACAATAATCTTCATATGAATTAATTTTACCTTAGAATTCTGTTATGAGTTAAAATATTATTAATATGTTCAGCATCCTTACTAAAAGACATAGGTTTGATCTATTAATAGAGTTGGTTAAAACTAATTTTAAAATGCGTTACCAAAATTCAGTACTTGGAGTTTTGTGGGTATTAATAAAACCATATGCAACATTTGCAGTTATGTATGTTGTATGGACTAGAATTGTAAATGTAGATATACCTAATTATCAGCTTTATCTTCTTTCTGGAATTATATTGTTTTCCTATTTCAATGAACTTATATTGCTAGGCCAAATGTCTTTACTAGATAATGCCCATATAATTCTAAAAGTTAATTTTCCTCGTCAGATAGTTGTCTTAAGCACAATGCTAAGCGGTTTAATTAATCTAGGTATCAATCTAATATTTTTTATAGTAATTGCAGTAATTTCTGGTGTTCAATTTACTTATGGCAGTGTTTTATATTTTATTTTTATTGTAGGGATAATATTTTTATTTGCAATGGGAGTTTCTTTCTTTACAAGTGTGATTAGTATACGGTTTCGAGATTTAAAAAATATTTTTGAATTAGGCATAATCCTTTTACAATGGGTAACTCCAGTATTCTATGCTGTAAGTAGTAATCTGTTTAGTGGTAGAACGTCTGATTATATTGCAGCAAATCCACTAGGAATTGTAATAAATCAGGGTAGAGCGGCGTTTGATATATACGGAACTAAAAATATAAGCTTAATGATTATCTACTTTATTATCAGTTTTATAATTTTTTTAATTGGTTGGAGATACTTTAATAAATCAGTAAAAAAAGTAGCAGAGCATTTTTAATATATGGATAAAGAAGTAGCAATAAAAGTACAAAATGTTTCAAAAACTTTTTACATTCATGAGGATGCAAAATTTACACTTAAAGCTTTATTTGCATCATTCTTTCATCAAGGCAAAACAAGACAGTTTAAAGCATTAGAAGATATAAACTTTGAAGTTTACAAAGGTGAATTTATTGGGCTTATAGGGCGAAATGGTAGTGGTAAGAGTACGCTATTAAAACTAATTGCAGGTATATACGATCCCGATAAAGGCGGAAAAATCGACTACCTAGGCCGGTTAATTCCTTTTCTAGAATTAGGAGTAGGTTTTAACCCAGAACTAACTGGGCGGGAGAATATTTTTTTAAATGGCACAATTCTTGGAATGACAAGGAAGTTCTTAGAAGAGAGGTTAGATGGCATAATAGAGTTTGCTGAATTGAGGGATTTTATTGATGTTCCTGTTAAGAATTACTCTAGCGGTATGACGATCCGCTTAGCTTTCAGTATTGCAGTACAAACTAAAGCTGATATCTATTTGTTGGACGAAGTTTTATCTGTAGGTGATATTGCGTTTCAAAAAAAGAGTGAAGCAAAAATGTTAGAGCTAATAGACAGAGGTGCAACTGTAATATATGTAACCCAATCCATAAATAAGATTAAAGAGCTTTCAGATAGGGTCATATACATTAAGGATCATAAAGTAGAAATGATTGGAGATCCGGAAACTGTAACAGGCCAGTATGAAGCTGATGTTATGCAAACCTTATAACAACAATTTTGTTTAAAGTACCACTTGCTATATAATGCAAGGGCAATCAATTTAGATTTTAATTATTCTCATGAAAAAAGCTTTAATTACAGGTATTACTGGTCAAGATGGAAGTTATTTGGCAGAGCTTCTTTTAGAAAAAGGATATGAAGTACATGGGATAATACGAAGAGCTTCTAACTTCAATACTAATAGAATAGATAATCTTTATGAAGACCAGCATAACCATCCGAATTTAATTTTACATTATGGTGATTTATCAGATACCTCTGTAACGGATAAATTAATTAGAGAAATTATCCCAGATGAAGTATATAACCTTGGTGCAATGAGTCATGTAAAAGTAAGTTTTGATATCCCAGAATATACTGGAAATGTTACTGGACTTGGCGTTTTAAGAGTTTTAGAAGCCATTAGAAACTATGCTCCAAATGCTCATTTTTATCAAGCAAGTAGTTCAGAGATGTTTGGCAAAGTTGTTGAAATACCACAAAAAGAAACTACTCCTTTTTATCCAAGATCACCATATGGAGTGGCAAAACTTTATGGTTACTGGATTACTGTAAATTATAGAGAAAGTTACGACTTACATTTAAGTAATGGTATTTTGTTTAATCATGAGTCGCCAAGACGAGGTAGAACATTTGTAACTAGAAAAATCACTAGAGGATTAGCAAATATTAAGTTAGGTAATCAAGAGGCACTGTATATGGGAAATCTTGATTCTAAAAGAGATTGGGGACATGCTAAAGACTATGTAGAAATGATGTGGATGATTTTACAACAGCCAAAAGGAGATGATTTTGTTGTCGCAACTGGCGAAACTCATTCTGTAAGAGAGTTTATTGAACTTGCAGCTAAAGAGCTTAATATGGAAATTGAATGGAAAGGACAAGGAGTAGATGAAATTGGAATTGATAAAAAGACAGGAAAGGAAATAATTAAAGTTGATCCGAAATATTTTAGACCAGCTGAAGTTGATCTTTTACTTGGAGATCCAACTAAAGCAAAAACAATTTTAGGTTGGGAGCCTAAATATACATTTCAAAGTTTAGTAAAAGAGATGGTTGCATTTGATTTAGAGAACGAAAAAAATCATAGCTATAATTATTAACCATAAGTTATGAAACCAAAAATCTGGATTGATTCTAAACAAGATGAGCTTGCTTTCTGGGAGGATTGGTTTGCAACAAAATCTGCGCAATATCCTAAAGATTTTGAGAGAAGAATGGACCCTGAGGTACAGATGGATTCTTATATAATAGAACTTGCAAAAAAAATAAATAATGAAAAGATACTGAAAATTCTGGATACAGGTGCAGGACCCGCTACTTGTTTAGGTAAAGTAAGCAAAGACTTTGAAATTAAGCTATCGGCAGTTGATGCATTAGGCGATTTATATTCAGATCTTTATGTTAAATATAATATAATCCCACCTATTATTACAGAACTATGTGATTCTGAAGAGCTACTGAATAAATTTGAATTAGATTCTTTTGATATTGTACATAATAGAAATGCTTTAGATCATAGCTATAATCCGATAGAAGGTATCTCTCAGATGCTTTCTATTGTTAGAAAGGGTGGAGCAGTGATTTTGCTTCATGAGGAAAATGAAGGGGTTAATGAAGGGTACTGGGGGATGCACCAATGGAACTTTACAATTAAAAAGAAAGATTTTGTAATTTGGAATAGAGAAGGGTTTAGTATGAATATTACAAAAGCATTTGCGAATTCTACAGATGTCGATAGTTCCATAATTCAAATGGGCCCAGCAAGATTAATACAGGTAATATTTTACAAGAAAATATATGGTCCAGTAAAACCAGGTATAATCTCTCTATTAAAAACTCGTGTAAATAATTTAACTAATAAATTTAAAAGGTAGATTATTATGGATAAATCCTCAAAGATTTACATATCAGGGCATAGTGGATTAGTAGGTACAGCCTTAGTTAAAGAACTTCAAAATCAAGGTTATGAAAATATCATAACTAAACCTCATAAAGAATTAGATCTTTTAGATCCTAAAGCAACAAAAAAATTTTTTGACAAAGAGCGCCCGGAGTATGTTTTTCATCTAGCAGCAAAAGTAGGCGGTATTGTAGGTAACAAAACATACCCTGCAGATTTTTTGTACGAAAATCAGATGATTAATACCAATGTTCTTAAGTCTGCACATGACACAAAGGTCAAAAAACTCCTTAATTTTGGAAGTGTTTGCATTTATCCAGTTGCAGCAGAAGTCCCTATCAAAGAACAGTCTTTGCTTACTGGGCCTCTTGAGTATACAAATGAAGCTTACGCCATTGCTAAAATTTCTAGTTTAATATTGGCAAAGAAATATAAAGAACAATATGGAGATAACTTTATTTCTGTAATGCCAGCAAATTTATATGGACCAAATGATAATTTCCATAAACAAAATGCGCATGTAATTCCAATGCTGTTGCGTAGATTTGTAGAAACAAAAGAGGCTAAAGAAAAAGAGGTTATTGTATGGGGGACTGGCAAGCCAACCCGAGACTTTTTATTTTCTGAAGATTTGGCGGAAGGCTTAGTATATCTTATGTTAAATTATGATGAACTTGAACATATTAATATAGGTCCTGGTTGCGAAACTACAATAAAAGAATTGGCTGAATTAATGAAAGAGGTTGCAGGATTTGAAGGTGAATTGATATTTGATACGTCAAAACCAGATGGAACGCCGCGAAGATATTTAGATACTACAAAAATAAATGAATTAGGTTGGAAAGCTAAAACTCCTCTTAAAGAAGGTCTTCAAAAAATGTATGACTGGTTCATGCAGAATAGAAACAATATTACTGAAAAATAAATAATATGAATAAAGAAGTTACGGTTTACGAACCTAATCAACGACTTAAGATTGGCTTTTTTGAAACATGGGTGATCATGTTTAAAAATATTGTAAAGTCTAAAGAGTTGATAATACAGTTATTTAAAAGAGACTTTTTTATGTCATACAAAAAGTCTTATTTAGGATTAGCTTGGATCTTGATTTCTCCGCTTGTAGGTATTGTGTCCTGGGTATTTTTAAATTCAGCTGGAATTTTACAGCCTGGTGATACACCAATCCCTTTCCCAGCATATGTATTGTTAGGTTCATCTATATGGGGGCTTTTTATGGGATTTTATGGATCTGCAGGTGGTACACTTGGAGCTGGCGCAGGATTTATTAATCAAGTTAAATATCCTCATGAAGCTTTACTAATAAAACAAACGGCACAACACATCGCAAACTTTCTAATAACTTTTGCAGTAAATATTATTGTTTTATTATTGTTTGGAGTTACTCCTAGTTTAGGAATATTACTTTTTCCATTAACAGCTATTCCTTTATTCTTTTTAGGAGCAGGCTTAGGATTAATAGTGAGTGTTTTATCAGTAGTAGCAAGTGATTTAACAAATGTTATTAATATAATAATGGGATTTGTATTTTATGCAATTCCAATTGTTTATCAGATAGATAAAATTGAGAATCCTTTATTGCAAACAGTAGTTCAAATTAATCCATTAACTTATCTTGTTACTGGAGCACGCGATATTATTGTGGAAGGCACAATACACTATCCCGAAAGGTATTTATTAGTTGCCGCAATTTCATTTGTATTTTTTATGTTGTCGTGGAGACTATTTTATGTTTCTGAAGACAAAGTAATTGAAAGGATGATTTAATTTATGGATAAGGATGTTGTAATAAAAATAGATAATGTAAGTAAGAAATTTACAAGAAGCATTAAACGTAGCATGTTTTACGGAAGTACAGATATTTTCAAAAGTATGTTTGGTATTAAACCTGATACTACTAAGCTTAGGAAAGGAGAGTTTTGGTCTTTAAATGATGTGAGCTTTGAACTAAAACAAGGCGAAGGGTTGGCAATTATTGGGCATAATGGATCAGGTAAATCAACATTATTAAGGTTAATTAATGGAATCTTTCCTCCTGATGAAGGCAGTATTAGAGTTAAAGGAAAAATAGGTGCGCTTATCGCAGTTGGTGCGGGATTTCATCCCCATATGACTGGTAGAGAGAATATTTATCTGAGTGGGACCATACTAGGGATGTCTAGAAATGAAATTAAAAATATATTTGATGAAATTATTGATTTTGCAGATATTGGAGATTTTATTGATGCTCCCGTTTCAACTTACTCATCTGGCATGTCGATAAGATTGGGATTCTCAATCGCAATACATAGCAGACCTGATATTCTCCTGGCAGATGAGGTTTTGGCCGTCGGAGATTTGGCATTTGCACTAAAGTGTCATAAAAAAATATCTGACTTTAGAAAGAATGGAGGAACATTAATACTTGTCAGTCATAGCATGAATCAAGTTAGAAATGCTTGTGAACATGCATTATGGCTAGATAAAGGTATGATTAAAGAAAGTGGGCCGGTAAACGAAGTTTGCGACAAATTTGAAAATTTTATGTTTAAAAAGGATAGCGATGATAAATCTTCTTCTTCTGTCGGAACACACATAACAAACGATTCAAACACTATAATAACAAGGGTTGAATTTTTTAATGATAAAGATGAACAAACTACTGCATTTGATTCAGGAAGCTTTTTTAAAGCTAGAATATTTTATAAATGTAATCGTTCAGTAAAGTCACCAATATTTACTTTTGGAATTGCTAATGTAGAAAATGTAAGTGTAGTAGCATCATATTCTAACTATACTTTAGATCTTTCTGATACAGAAATAAGCGGTGAAGGATATATAGAAGTTATAATTCCTAATTTGTATTTAAGAGCAGGTAATTATCGTTGTACAACTACATTGGCAGAAGGAGATGTAGAAACTGTACTTGATTGGCATGAAAAGAATTTTCTATTTACTATTAATGCAAATAAAAAGCTCACGCATGGTATTGCACAGATCCCTGTGGAGTGGAAAATATAGCTTATATTATGATAATAACGAAACTGACGGGCGGGCTTGGTAATCAAATGTTTCAATACGCGTTAGGCCGAGCCTTATCAATTAAAAATAATACTAATTTACTATTGGATATTAGTGAATTAGGTCAAAATGATGAACTTATAGGTGATTTTATTAAGCGTGGTTTTAGGTTAGAGCTTTTTAATATTAATGCAGAAATTGCTTCTAAAAACGAGTTAGAAAAGTTTAAGCTAGGTATTAATAACACTATAAAGTTACATTTAGCGGTTTTAGGAGTAAAAGACCTTAACATATACTATAAACAAATAACCAGATTATACGATAAACGATTGCATAGTCTAAAAGCCAATATTTATTTGGATGGAGTTTGGCCAACATATAAAAATTTCAAATCTATTAGAAATACTTTGCTAAAAGAATTTACATTAAAAGAAGCTCCTAATAACATTAATTCAAGAATGCTTGAACAAATTAAAAATTCAAATTCAGTAGCATTGCATATTCGGCGTACTGATTATATTTTTAAAAAATCGGCCTCTCAGCATTTTATACATTTAGATAATGGATACTACTCTAAAGCTATAGAGATCATTAAAGAGATGGTAAAAAACCCCATTTT
>Ga0226835_1000716_pt1 | contig 28390 bp, 24 predicted proteins | sample LAC_MetaG_1_FD_163627 | JGI IMG/M metagenome (GOLD analysis project Ga0226835, IMG submission 163627) | Anaerobic ammonium oxidizing microbial communities from anammox membrane bioreactor (MBR) in UC Berkley, California, United States -... | ecosystem: Engineered > Bioreactor > Anaerobic >...
ACAAAACGCAAGGACAAAACTGCAGCAGAGATAGATCGGCGTCGTGATATAGAAGGGTTCCGAGAAGACGATTGCGTAAATAAAATGCGTTAGCTAAAACTTAATCTGACAGGGATGTCCTGGTTCCCCACGGCGAATCGCAAGCCGAGGCGGGGCGCGGAGCGGTCGGGGTAGCGAAGCGCCCCGCCTCGGCGCAATGGAGGACACCATGACGACCGAACAGAAGATCATCCGCGCCAAGGTTGGCCTGCTGGAGCTTGCCAAGCAGCTCGGCAACGTCAGCCAAGCCTGCAAGATGATGGGCTACAGCCGCGACAGCTTCTACCGCTTTCAGGAACTGTACGACAAAGGCGGCGAGCTGGCGTTGCAGGAGATCAGCCGTAAGAAACCGGTGCTGAAGAACCGTGTGCCGCAGGAGATTGAGGACGCCATCGTGGCGCTCGCGGTCGAGCAGCCGGCATTCGGCCAGGTGCGCATCGCCAACGAATTGAGGAAGCGCGGGCTCACGGTTTCTCCCGCCGGCGTGCGCTGCGTGTGGCTACGCCACGACCTGGAGACCATGAAGAAGCGGCTCAAGGCGCTGGAAGCCAAGAGCGCCCAGGAGGGCCTGGTGCTGACCGAGGCGCAGGTCGTTGCGCTGGAAAAGGCCAAGACCGAGAAGGAGGCCCATGGCGAGTTCGAGAGCGAGCATCCGGGCTATTGCGGCGCCCAGGATACCTTCTACGTCGGCAACATGAAGGGCGTGGGGCGCATCTACCAGCAGACCTTCATCGATACCTACGCCAAGGTCGCCTGTGCCAAGCTCTACGATCGCAAGACGCCGATCACGGCGGCTGACCTGCTCAACGATCGGGTGATCCCGTTGTTCGAGAGCCACGATGTCAAACTACTGCGGATATTGACCGACCGCGGCAGCGAGTATTGCGGCAATCCCGAGCGGCACGAATATGAACTCTACCTCGCGGTCGAGGATATCGATCATTCGCGCACCAAGACCAAGAGCCCGCAGACCAACGGCATCTGCGAGCGTTTCCACAAAACCGTGCTGAACGAGTTCTACCGTGTCGCCTTCCGCAAAAAGGTGTATCGTTCAATCGACGAGCTGCAGGCCGATCTCGATCTGTGGGTCCGCGAATACAATGAGCAGAGGCCGCATCAAGGCCGCTGGTGTTTCGGAAAAACCCCGATGCAGACGTTCATTGATGCAATGCCGATGACGAAGGAGAAGATGATCGCAGCCTGACGGCATCGGACATCAAAACCCAATCGCTCAACCAGGCATCGCCTGTCAGATCAAGTCCCAGCTAATACACTATAGCTCATTGTCGCCATGGATCAAATCGCAATTGTCATCAATCGGCACATTCGTTTGACGCTACAAACACAGGTCTACGAACAAATCCGAAATATGATTGTCGATGGCATTTTGCCGCTAGGTACTACGTTGCCCTCGACGCGTGAGCTAGCCAAGCAGCTTTCCGTGTCACGGAACACCATCATACTTGCATACGAACGTCTTCGTGGCGAAGGATATGTGATAATGCAGCAGCCGTACGGGACTCTTGTGTGTAAAGATTTACCCGATCATTCGATGGGCATCGACACCCGATGTAGTGCGGAAGTTCTAGAGACTACATCTAACAAACAGGCCTCAATCTTTTTCGGTCGCGCCCATCAGGTAACCAGCCCCAACCAAAATATCGCAACGATCGATTTTTGGCCCGGCACACCAGACCATTCGGCCTTTCCTATTCGTCAATGGCGTCGAATACTGACGGACCTACTCAGTGTAGCAAGCCCTCAACTCACCACCTATGGAGACCCTGCAGGGCATCCACTGCTACGCGAGGCGATAGCTTCGCACCTTGGGCCATCACGTGGAATTCGTGTGAACTCGCAGCGAATTATTGTGGTTACAGGCACTCAGATGGCGTTAAACATCGTCTGCAGGTTGCTTGTCGGCGTCGGCTCCAAGGTTATCGTGGAAGATCCTTGCTACGAGGGAGCGTCAAATGTTTTTGAGAGTTATGGCGGTCAACTGCTCGCTATTCCCGTCGACTCCCAAGGGCTTTGCGCCGAAGAGCTCCCCAAGGAAGGCGCCTCTGTCGTCTATGTCACGCCATCCCATCAATTCCCGTTAGGCCACACAATGTCAGTTGATCGACGTCGTCAACTTATCGAGTGGTCGAATAAAACAGGTGCGTACTTGGTAGAAGACGATTATGACGCAGATTTCAAGTTTGCTGGCCCGCCTCTGCCAGCTCTTGCTTCCATGGATAACGAGCAATCGGTCTTCTATCTTGGAACTTTTTCTAAGGCGTTAGGGCCAGGATTGCGAATCGGTTTTATTATTCCACCTAGCCATCTGTACGGCCCTGCTCTTGCAGTGAAGACGCTTTTCGATCATTATTTTCCTTGGTTCGAGCAGGCTGCCCTAGCAGAATTTTTAGAATCGGGAGAATATGTTTCGCACCTTCGTCGTATAAGGCATATGTATGCTGCGCGCCTGGCGACACTACGGGAGGCTATCAATATATATTTTACAAACGTGGAAATTGCGGGCGATCAAGGCGGAATGCATGTGACTTGGATGTTGCCCAGAAAAGGGCTGCCTGCGGCAAGCATTGCAGAATTGGCGCTCAAACGCGGCGTCGGAATTTATCCCGTCGGGACGTCCTTCTGTCGAATATTCAAACAGACAGATGAGTTTCGGCGGACACTCGTTATGGGATACGCCGCAGTGAGAGAAAGATATATAAGAGAGGGCATTGTGCGGATTGCCGAATGTATCTCAGAATTGAACGCCCATCCGAGAAGTTTGGATTCATGACGAAGCGGTTGCAGCCAGCCACCTGAACATGATGTGACGTGCCCCACCTCTCAAATCCGAAACAGGATTGTCGGCATGTAGGTCGCGATCCCGGGCACTAGATAGACGATCAGCAACGTTACGAACTGCAGGAGAACGAACGGGACGACGCCACGATACATATCTGCGAGTTTGATTTCGGGCGGAACAATTGTCTGGAGATAGAAGATCGAGGGTGCCATCGGCGGCGAGAGATAGGACGTCTGCAGGACGACGCAGACAAGCACGGCAAACCAAATCGGGTCGATATTGCTCTGAATGATGAAAGGGTTGAAGATTGGGATCATGATCAACAGGATCGCGATCCAGTCGAGCACAAAGCCAAGCACGAAAATGACAACGATGAACGACAGCATAGTGCCGGAAATACCGAGATCGAGGCTGTCGATTACTATGCGAACGACCGTACTGCCACCGTTCATGAGGAAAGCGCTGCTGAACAGCGTTCCGCCAACGACGATCAGTAACGTCATGGCTGTAATTGAGACGGTCTGCATACCGGCGTCGACGAGCAAATCAAATGTCAACTGACGATATAATATTGTGAGTGCGAGCACGCCAAATGCGCCGACGGCAGCCGCCTCGGTTGGTGAGGCTATTCCTGCGAAGATGCTACCGAGTACAAGCACGATCAACACAACGGGCGGCAGCAGCGCCGTTACTAGCAGCCAGAAACGCTGGCCGCGCGTAGTGATAGTGGATTCGGCTAGTGTGATCGGTGGCCCATCCTGTGGACGCAGCGTGCAACGCGTTATGATGTAGATGATGAAGAGCCCAGTCATGATGAGACCGGGAAGCAGAATCCCCGCAAACAGATCGCCGACCGACAAATCAGCGCTCGTCGCATAGATGATCGGAATGATGGAGGGTGGGATGATGGTCCCCAGCGATCCACCCGCACAGATCGTTCCGCAGATTAGATCGTTCTTATAGCGTGCCTTGAGCAGGCTCGGCACGGCCATTATGCCGATCATGATCTCTACAGCGCCGACGACACCAGAGCTCGCCGCGAAGATTGCACATATAACCACCACCGCGACGGCAAGTCCGCCCGGCAAGCTCCCGAGTATGCTCCCTAGGGCGTTCAACAGGTTAGTTGCGATTTTTGATCGTTCCAGCAGGGCCCCCATGAAGATGAACAAGGGAATTGCGGCCAGCGTGAAATTCGATGCGACAGTCGCCAACGCGCCGTGCATCTGGAAGCCGGCGTTAGCGCCCAGCGCGAGGTAACTGAAGATCGCTCCAACAATTATCAAACTGAAAGCGACAGGTATTCCGAGAAAGATCAGGACAAACAATGCTGGGAACATGATCACGGACTGCAAACCGTCCATATCCGTCGTCTCCCCCTTTAGGACGGTGCTGCGTCAGAGACATCATCGAATGGCAGGAAACACTTAATCGTCTGCGACAGGGCCTGCAGCCAAAGCACGCAGACACCGATTGCGAGACCGGCATAGAACGGCCAGATCAAGGGAGCCCATGGGCTGACACGCTCCTTCGTGCCGTCCAGAAATGTCTCTACAGCCTGACCTACAGATGCATGGGCGAGTACGCCCACGACAGGCAGAAACAGTGAGAGGTAGAACGCTGCGCTTATGAAACGTTGCATCCTGTCGCTGAAGTTATCGGAGATGAAAGTGACTCTCACGTGCGCGTCGAGCAGCAAGGCATAGCTCGACGCGCATATAAAAATACATCCGCTCAACATGTAGGAGACATCGAATGCCCATAGCGTCGGCGCATTGAGCAAGCGGCGCATGACAACCTCAAGTATCATGATGGTAACCAGGATCATCAGGATACCGACAGTCACATGCGCCAATATTCGTGACAACGTATCGATCACTTGGGCGAGTCGATACATCACACCCCGCAATCTAGTATGGCGGAGCAAAGGGTTCACTCTTTCCTGTTAACGAACCGAATACCTGAGGTCTCGATCCAACGGTCCTGAAACGCATAGTATGATTCAGCAAAACGTGACATCCACGTGTTGCCTTTTGTCTTCTGCGCCTCCATCTTCTTCGTCGCCCAGTCGCGGCTGTATTTCCTGACCGTATTGATGAAGCTGGGATCGAGCGTTACCATTTCGTTCTTACCCTCAGCTAGCATCTTACCCATAGCGTCCATGTCCGAGACCGAAAGCCGCGCGAGACCGTCCATCATTGTCAGCTTGCCGGACGCAATAATCTTGTCCTTGAGATCGGGGCGCAGCTTGTCCCAGACCTCCTTCTTGATCATGAATTCATAGACGTAGGTTGGCTGATGAACGCCTGGCACGACGATGTACTTGGCGATACGATGGAGTCCCGTCGCCAGGTTGATAGTTGGCGTGACGTACTCCGTCCCGTCAATCACTCCACGCTCCAGCGCCGTAAAGATATCGCCAGCCGGTAGCACCACTGGCGAAGCGCCAAGATAGTCTCTGAGGATTTCTGCCCAGGCGCCAGTAGTGCGAAACTTGAGCCCCTTGAAGTCCTCTTTCGTCCGCAGCGGCTTACGGGAATGCGCAAGAATTTCGGTAGGCCCTATACAAGCGACGACCGGATGCAGCCCCATCGCCTCGCGGCGGAATTCCTCCCAGAGTTTCTGGCCACCACCGTAGTAGATCCAGGCCATGGTCGCATCGGCCGGCATGCCGCCCGGCAGGCCCGCAAGGAATGCGTTGGCCGGATCGTCGTTAACCATATAAGCTGGAAAATATATACCAACGTCCGCAACTCCCTTCTGAACAGCCTGCGGCGTCTCGAAGGGTCGCGCGAGTACGCCAGAGCCGAATGCCTGGATCTTGATTTCACCACCCGTCGTCAGTGTGACGTTCTTTACGAACTCCTCGACACACTCGCGATAGTCGGCAGCGCCCTCCGGTGTAAACGTCGTGAGACGCCAATTGATGGTCTCTGCATGCACCATTCCAGCGGTGGCCATAAGAAGGGATATGGCATATGCCGTAGCCAAGATGAGCTTGCGCGTCTTGATATGTTCTTGCATGCGGTTTGCCGCCAAATGCTCTGTTGCTTTCATAATCTCACTCCATTTGTTGCAGAAGATTGAGATCGTTAACCGACCTTAGGCGAGACCGAGCCTGGTGAGTACTGCCCGCAGTTCCTCCCTCGCTGCCCCATCGAGTGTCTGGATAGGTGCCCTCGGTCCCCCGACTGGTCGACCGAGAAGTTCCAATGCCGTATGTGCTACGCGAATAATGCCGTAGCGTCCGCCGATCTCACTTGGCGCGAACAGCTTGCTAGCGATCGCACAGGTCTTGGCCGCATCTCCGGAATGCGCGGCATCCCACAGTGCTACACATTCAGCCGGGCAGAAATTGGCTAGTCCCGTGAACCAAGCGGGCGACGGGCCGAGCAATGCCTCGACCGGGAAAACATCCTGTCCCAACCCAACGCCCACCTTGCCGCCCGTCAACTCCGGAATACGGAATACGCGCGTAAGGTCGCCCGAGCTATCCTTCATGCCAACTAGGTTCGGGATTGCCGCGGCAAGCTTCACCACAATGGCTGGCGTCAGGTCAATGCCTGCGAGAGGGGGATTGTTGTAAGCCCACACTGGCACGCGGCTCGCTTCGGCGATGCGTCCATAATGGGTGATGAGTTCGTGCTCGGTAGGCTTCCAATAGCTGATCGGGACGACGAGGACGGCATCGGCACCATTGTTGGAAGCGAACCCAGCGAGACGAATGCTCTCGGCGGTTGTCATGGCGCCGATACCGACCATCAATGGCACCCGACCAGCTAAGTGTGCAGCGACGGCCACTAGGGCCTCCATTTTCTCCTGCTCTGTAAAGTAGCCGTTTCCGCCTGTGCTCCCGAATATCGTGATGCTGTGCACGCCCCCGGCGATCGAAATATCGAGATGTGATTTCCATCGCTCCAAATCTATGCTGCTGTTGGTTGCAAGCGGTGTAACGGAAAACAGAGACACGCCTTTGATTGCTTTGCTCATGGTCCACCCGTACTGAGCCTCGCAGTTTGTCAAATACGCTTAGAGAGAATATCCACGACCGCCCTAACGGGGCACAGTACCACTTCTCAAAAAATCTTTAGGGCCATATGCATGAGCTTGGCACCATCGAGATTTCGAAGTTTGGCGCTTCCCCGTACGTGGGGCGCCAGTTTATTTATGATTTAATTGATCTGTTGGACGCTTAGAGAGGATTTCTTTCGCGAGCATCAGGGTGGAATCTCAATGTTTGATCAATGAGCACGACTGTCGGGATTGACTGTCGGGATTGACTGACGGTTGAGCGATGTTGAGACCTTATTCGATCGACTTACCTAGTGGGTGATCAAAAAAGGCCGAGGGCGGAGCTTTGCGGTGTGAGGCTGCGGAAGGTTATGAGTTGAGACTGAGCGGGGTGATGATTTGCGTGTGACGCGCTGGGAGGATAGCCGTGTCTACAGAAGCGCCGGAAGTGCCATGAACATATCAATTTCTTTCGCGGGAACCCGCCTTCTAGGGAGTGCAAGATCATGATCTACGTCGGTCTATTTTTCATAGGAGCTGTCTACTGCATTAATGGCCTATGGCTTCTCGGTCATATCGATCCGCGCAGTGCTGCGCCGATGAATCTAATGGTCGGCGGATTCCTGTTAGCTGTCGCCGGGTTCATTTTGTTGCCACTAAACGACTTTGGAGCGCCAACTGCCAGTACGGCAATGTTTTCGTCGGTGGGTGTGGTCTTGTTCGCCTTCACGTTCCTCAACGTGGGTATAAAAAACTACACCAATGACACGGGCTCCGGTTTTGGATGGTACTGTGGTTGGGCTTTCATTGTCTCGCTTGGTATCGCCTTACTGAGTATTTTCCAATATGGCGACTTCAAGGGTGCTAGCCAATGGGGAGTTTGGAGTGTCGTCTTTGCGGCCCTCTTTGCTCTCGGCATCCTAAAGATCGACAGGTTAACTCGCGCAACTGGCTGGTTCTTCGTTGTGGCCGGATTTACGACCTGCTTCTTCCCAGGAGCGCTTCAAATTCTCGGATACTGGCAGGCGATTCCAGCGTGGTATATTGGGGTGTCGTGCCTTGCGACGGTTTTCGTGTTCCTCCTCCTGATCTTGAATGCCCGCAGATCAGCACAGCCGGACGAAATCGCGTGACCTGTCGGAAAGCGCAGCTATTGATGCGGCGCGACGTGTCGGCATCGAGCTTCTTGGGTTATCGGCGTTGTACGCCGCCGGCGGCGGCGCGGCTGGTTTTCTGATGGGGTTTGCCGCTTACACACCCCTCGAAATCGAGGTTGCGGTCAGGAAGCTGGCAAATGCGCTTCGGACATTGATGAAGGCATAAATCTCAACGATTTCTGGAAATGGGTCTGGCTCATCTGCTAGAATGAATGGTCTGGCCATATCCTGAAAAATGGATGGGAGCAGCAGACCACGAACATGTTAGGCGCTGACAGACCCTGCCGGGCGACCCCTGCTTGGGCAGTGAATTTGCCGGTACTTTGAAGGAAACTCAGCCGATGGAAGCATCGACCACGCTGCACGCCATTCGGAATACCGCGAAAGCAGGCGTGAGCGCTTCCGGTTTGTCCCTCGCCGATGAGGCCATCTATGTCGCGATCGCCAACGAAAAGGCCCGTCAGCGCGAGTCCATCGAACTGATTGCCTCGGAGAATTTCGTGAGCCAGGCGGTGCTTGAGGCGCAGGGGTCCGTGCTCACCAACAAATATGCCGAGGGCTATCCGCACCGCCGCTACTATGGCGGCTGCGCGAATGTCGATGTCGTCGAGGATTTGGCGATCGCGCGCGCGAACCAGCTGTTCGGCAGTGCCCATGCCAATGTCCAGCCTCATTCGGGCAGCCAGGCCAATCAGGCTGTCTTCCTCGCGCTTCTCAATCCCGGGGACACGATCCTCGGGCTTGACCTCAAGGCCGGCGGACATCTGACGCATGGAGCGCCGGTCAATATGTCCGGGCGCTGGTTCAATGCCGTCAGCTATGGCGTCGATCCGCAAACGCATCTCATCGACCTGGATCAGGTGGCTCGGCTCGCACGCCAGCACCGGCCCAGGCTCCTGATTGCTGGTGGCTCGGCCTATCCACGCATCATCGATTTTGCGCGCTTCCGGCAGATCGCTGACGCTGTGGGCGCGATTCTGCTGGTCGACATGGCGCATTTCGCAGGGCTCGTCGCTGGCGGTGTCTATCCGTCGCCCGTCCCCTTCGCCGATGTCGTCACGTCGACCACGCATAAGACGCTGCGGGGACCGCGCGGCGGGTTCGTTCTGACCAACGACGCCGAGATTGCAAAGAAGATCAACTCCGCGACATTCCCCGGTCTTCAGGGTGGACCGCTCATGCATGTCATCGCGGCGAAGGCTGTGGCGTTTGGCGAGGCACTGCAACCGTCCTTCAGAACCTATGCGCGGGCTGTGGTCGACAATTGCCGTGTCCTGGCGCAAGCCCTTTCCGACGGCGGATTGAAAATCACGTCCGGCGGCACGGATTGTCATCTGGCCGTTGTCGACCTGCGCCCCTTCGGTGTCCCCGGCAATGTCGCGGAGAAAGCTCTGGAATCGGTGGGCATCACCCTCAACAAGAACGCCATCCCGAACGACCCGGAAAAGCCCATGGTGACTTCGGGTATCCGCGTGGGGTCCGCCGCTGGAACGTCCCGTGGCTTCGGTATGGACGAGTATCGTGCGATTGCCGCACTTATTCTCGAAACCCTGCACGCGGTCCGCGCCGGGACGCTCGATGTAGATCGGCAATGGATCAACGAGCGCGTGCGCCAGCTCGTAGCGCGCTTTCCGCTCCCTTATTGAACGAGGGCGGGAGAACGTTTCGACATGAATACACCGTTGAAAATCGAGCTACTGCCCGAAGAAATTGAACGCTTCGGCAATGATCCGGCCGCCGTGTTCGCGGAAAATCTCAAAGCTGTTCAGGAGCGCATCGTGGCCGCCTGCCATTGCTGTGGGCGGAGCCCCGATGATGTGCGTCTTCTGCCCGTCACCAAGACAATTCCGGCCCACGTCCTGCGGCTCGCTCATGCCGCCGGCATTTTCAATTTCGGGGAAAACAAACTCCAAGAGGCCCGCGACAAACAGGCCATGCTGGGTGATCTGCCGATCCGCTGGAGCATCATCGGCCACCTCCAAACGAACAAGGTGAAGCATCTCGTTCGGTTTGCCTCCGAGTTTCATGCGCTCGACAGCTTCCGGCTGGCGGAGGAACTGAACCGCCGTCTCGAAACGGAGGGGCGCTGCCTTGACGTGTTCGTGCAGGTCAATACATCGGACGACGCCAGCAGATACGGCGTGCATCCCGACGATCTCGTTCCGTTCGTTGAGCGCCTGTCCGAATACCCCCGGCTCAAGCCGCGCGGCCTCATGACCCTCGCGATTTTCAGCACGGATACCGAGCGCGTGCGGACCTGCTTCCGGTTGCTACGCGGCCTACGCGACCGCGCTGTCACCATCCACCCCGGCCTTACGCAACTTTCCATGGGCATGTCGGGTGACTTCGAGGTCGCCATCGAAGAAGGCGCGACCGTCGTACGGGTCGGGCAGGCCATTTTCGGTGCGCGTCCAACAAGCGACGCCTTCTATTGGCCGGGCTTTGCTTTCGACACAGCGCGGCGGCATCACGCAGATCGTTCCCGTGCGTCTGAGCCGCAGCAAACTCGGTAAATCGAGAATTCATCGTACCTTGAGACAGTTCGAAGGGATGTTTGTTGGCCAACGCCGCACAGCGCGTTGCCCAGGGTGCACCGCACCTGCGATGTGCGTGCAAATGCGTTCGACGAATTCGGAGCATTGACCATCGCGGAAAGCGGCGGGCCGACGGTCAGATGTCGTCTATCTGGCACAATTGTTGTAAGATGCTAAATCTCTTGCGAGGTGACCGGGCGGTGATTGCCCAAACATCGCGTGTGCAGCACGGCTGCAAAGAGCCAAGGGAGATGACCCATGGCCTACCTGGAGTGGAACACCGCTTTCGAGACAGGTATTCCCGGCGTCGACTACGAACATCGAAAATTGGTCGGCATGCTCAATGACCTGCATGCGCTGATTACAACGAGAGCAACGATGCAGGAAATCGGCGACTTGCTTGCCGAATTTTATACCTTGGCTAATGCACACTTTGCTCTCGAAGAAAAGATCATGAAGGACGAGAGCTATGCCGGACTGGCAGAACGGCGCAGCATTCATCGGCAACTTCTCGACCAGGTGTGCGAAATCATCGATGCGGCTGAAGCCGGCGACTGCCCCCTCGACAAAAGTCTGCCGGCCATATTGAGGGGGTGGCTGTTGCAGGCCATGAGCGACGATGTCGAACTGCTCGTCGGCATCGGCGAACTGGGACTACGCCGCTGGGGACTGGAACGGAACTAAAGGCACCTTTGGTTTAGCTCTTGCGGGTTCGGAATCGGCACCAGTCACGCCACGATTGTCTGCGAGTTAGGTCTTTCAATTCCCTCTACCGGAGTGGTATTGTTTCAATCTCGTGCGCTCCGACCGGAGAGTGAGATGAAGGGGTGGCGCACACTAGCAGATGTTGCATCTGACGCCGCAATGGCGATAGATGGAAAGTCGCGTGTTGTCGTGTGGAACGACCGCGCGTCGGGGCTGCTTGGCTATACGCAGCGGGAAGTGCTTGGTCAACCGTGCAGCAAGATACTGCAAGCCATTCTTCCAAATGGAGAACTGTTATGCACGCCGACATGCGAGGGCAAGCGTTGCTTTGAGCAACACGTTCCCTTCGGCGTGTCGGACTGCTGTCTGCGTCACAAGGGTGGTTGGTGGCTGCGGGCGACGATCAGCACGTTGATCGCGCCTGCACCATCCAACGGCAACCCCGCCGCTGACGTTCGCGCCATCGTGCTGCTGCGACCGCGCGAGGTCGCGGCCAACATGGCTCCCGCCGATGGACGGCTACGGGTGCTCACTTTCGGTCGCTTCGGCTTGAACGCGAACGGCAGGGCTCTCCCTATTGACCGCTGGTATCGCCGTCACGCCCTTACACTGTTAAAGATCCTTGTCACCGGTCGTCGCGAAGCGATTCATCGCGAGCATCTGGTCGCATGTCTGTGGCCTGATGCCGATGAACGAAGAGGGCGGGAGCGCCTCAAGGTCGTGACCCATTTCTTGCGCGAACGACTGCGCGGCGCCGGAATAAGCGGCGATATTGTCACTGTCGTCGGCTCGACTTATGTGCTTAACCACGAGTCGATCTGGCTCGATTGCGAATGGTTCGACAAGCTCTATGACGAAGGTCGGCATCTTGCAAGAAGCGGCCGCCATCAGGAAGCGTTGGTGTGCTTTGAAAAGGCGGAGCAACTTTACCGCGGCGACTATCTGCCGGAGGATATCTATGCCGAATGGTGCGCCGAAGAGCGCGAACGACTGCGCGAATCGCACTTCGATATCCTCGGGCACATCATCGATAATCATCTCGAAAGCGGCAATTACGTGGAGGCGGCGGTCGTATGCCGACGCGGTCTCGTTCATGAACCGTGTCGCGAAGGTTTCCATCGCGCCCTGATGATCTGCCTCGCACGCCTCGGACAACATGATCGTTTGATGGCTCATTACGACCATTGCCGCAAAGTACTGAAAGCCGAACTGGGAGTGGCGCCGATGCCGGAAACCGAGCGGCTTTATCGCGAGCTTTCCTCCACCGCCTGATTGACCCGGAAGGTGGCTGCGGTGATATGCGGCGGTGCCCCGGCGGCGTATCGCCGCCGCAGAACGTCTTATCCACATTCCACGCCCAGCTGGCCGCCTCACAGCGCATCCTGTTACTGGACTGTTACCGCTGCTTGTTAGCGGTCGCCGTTGATTGATCTGTGCGTTCGCGCGGGGCTCGGCAATGCCCAGAACAGGCGAAGCGACCTCGTTTGTTGCTCGTGTGTGGCTCGAAAGTGGGCCGAACGGCGATCCCCGCTGGCGCGGGCACATCCAGCATGTGCAAAGCGGACGCAGCGGTTTCTTCGATGATCTGCGCGCGCTGCGAAATTTCGTCGAAGGCGTTAGCGGAATTGCAGGTCCAGCATTGCAGCCGCGGGCACGCCGCAGGTCACACAAGGCCGCGTCGGCGCGCGTGAGAAGCAAACATGGCGCTTGAAGGGAATGGGGAAATGCACAACCGGGCAGCTTCGTCAAATTGCATAGCCGCGTGCGCAGTCGCGGCTGTGCTTCTGATGCTCGGAACGGATTTGTCGCTGGCCCAGGTTACCTCGGCGACGCCGAGCTACGCTGAGCCCGCGCGCATCGACAGCCGGCTAACCGTCTGGATCGCTGCACAGCTGCACCTGATGTTTGCCGCCTTCGTGCTCGCTGTGCCGATGTTTGCTCTCTATATCGAGTGCATGGGCTGGCGTCTGGCCAAGCGTGACCGGGCCAGCGCCGAGCGCTACGACTGGCTCGCGCACGAAATGGCCCGCCTGCTGCCTCCCGCCTATTCGCTGACGGCGATTACCGGCGCATTCCTTGGCTTTGCGTTGTTCGCCGCCTATCCCGGCTTCATGGGATACATGACGAAGATTTTTGGCCCAACCTTCGTCGTCTACCCGCTGTTCTTCGTCGCCGAAACCGTGTGCCTGTATTTTTGGTACTACACCTGGGACCGGCTGCAGGGTACCCGCAAGTGGGTGCACGTTTTGCTTGGTATATTGCTTAACGTGTTCGGCACGATCGTGATGTTCATTGCCGACGCCTGGGCGACCTTCATGATGACTCCGGCGGGCGTCGACCAGGCCGGCAATCTGGTTGACCTCTACGCTGCAGTCTGGAACCCGGGCTGGATGCCGCTCAACGTTCACCGTCTGGTGGCCAATATTACGTTTGGCGCGCTGCTATGCGCCGCCTATGCCGCCTACCGCTTCTTGCTCGCGGCTACGCATGAGGAACGCGCGCTCTACGACTGGATGGGCTACACCGGCAATCTCATCGCACTCTTTACTATGCTGTTCCTGCCGTTTGCCGGCTATTACTTCGGATTCGAACTGTTTGCCTTCTCGGCCACCTACGGCGTGACGCTGATGGGCGGCGTGCTGTCCTGGTTGTTCATCATCCAGGCGATCGTGATTGCGGCGCTGTTCATTGGAGCTGCTTATTATGCGTGGCTCGGCTTCCTGCGCATACCCGGCTCCGAGCCGCAACAACGCTGGGTGCCTGCTTTCAACATCATTCTCATCCTCGGCTTCATGGTGTGGGCGACACCGCACACCATGGCGGCGAGCATCGAGGAGTCGACCGGAGGCTTTCATCCGCTGCTCGGCGCGCTCGGCTTGATGGCGCCGAAGATGATCGCGGTAACGGTTATCCTGCTCGTGCTCTATGTGAGCTACATCCTCTATCGCCATGCCGGGCGTATTCTGACGGTTTCCTGGGCGAATGTCGGGTCCGCCGTACAGTGGGGCCTGATCGTGCTCACGGCCGCGGCAATCGTCGGGCTCGGCGTCTACGGCTACTTTGCGCCGGCGCACATCCGAATCCAGACATCGATCTGGCAGATCCTGGTGCTGATCGGCGGCATCGTCATCACATTCGTGCTTGATCAATTCCTGCTCGCGGGCGCCCGCACGCAGGCAGAGGTGCGTTGGGGGACAATGCCGCGGCGCGGGCAGTATGTGCTCATCGCGCTCGCGTTCATCATCGTGTGGCTGATGGGGCTGATGGGTTACGCCCGCAGCGCCGTACGTCTCAATTGGCACATCTTCGGCCTCATGGAGGACACGTCCGCTGGCGCGGGCCTGCCGTCGCTCGGCGAGGCGGCCGTGGTGATTACCGCGATCACGCTGATCTTTTTCGTATTGCTGGCGGTCTCGTTCGCGATTTCGTCGCTCTCCGCACGGTCGCAGGCCGGACATGCCGCCGTGCCGGGCCCCGCAGCGGTTTAGGGAGAAGCGAATGTCAGTCACGATGACTTTGCGGCGCGCTGTCACCCCGATCGTCCCGGCGCTCGTCGTGCTTGGCTTTTTCGTGTGGTTCTCGAACTGGATCCCGCAGACGCGCTGGGAGCCTCCGAAGGCGCGCGCCATCAGTGCGCAGATGACGCCGGCCGAACTCGCCCGCATCGGCGCGGTCCTCACGCGCGAGCGCGGGTGTCTGACCTGCCACACCATCGAGCCGAATGCCGGCCTCAAAGGGCAGGGACGCGGCCCTAACTTCGCCGGCATCGCCTCGCGTCGCGCGAAAGGCGTTACCGGCGGGCCCTCCGATCTAGCCGGCTATCTGGCGCAAAGCCTCTATGAACCCGGCGTCTATCTCGTTGAAGGCTATGCCAACATCATGCCGGCCTCGCAGCGGCCGCCCGCCAAGCTGACCTATGAGGAGACCACGGCTGTGGTCGATTATCTCATGTCGTTGGGCGGCACACCGACGGCGAAGATCGGTGACCTGTCGCGGCCGTCTTCGGAGGCTGCGCGTACACCGTCTGCCGCTGCGGCGCCGACTGCGGCTGGGGCGACCAATGCGACGGCGCTGCTCGACAAGCACAACTGCCTCACCTGCCATGCTTTCAAGACAGGGGAGGATCGGCCCGGTCCGCCGCTGGCGCTCGCGGCACTGCGCGAGAACGCGGCCGCGCGCGGCCTGAGCCTTGATGCCTACCTGATCGAGTCGATCGTGCAGCCACGCGCCTTCGTCCGCGGGGGCTTCCCGCCCGACCTGATGCCCGACGAATACGGCACGCAGCTCACCGCGGGCGACCTCCACGCCATCATCGCCTACCTGTCTTCGCCGGAGCCCAAGCCATGATCGGCCGCATCATTCGAAATCTGCCGATGCCGACCGTTGCATTCCTGGTTGTGGCCTTGGCCTATGTTGCGCTCAAGCTGGTCAGGCCGGTGATTCCCGGCAGCGTTATTCTGCTGTACATGGGGTTTGTGATCGTCGGCGTCGTAATCCATGTGACGCTGACGGACGACCGCATCCGCCGCTTCCGCGACTTCTTCGTTATGCCGGCCGGAAAAGGCTCAAGCCTTGCATTGCAACGCTATGGCCTCCTGCTGGTCGTTCCGCTGGTTCTCGCGTGGGGCGTCTATGACGCAACACGCCCGCGTTACACGCCGCCGGTCGAAATCTTCCAGCGGCACCCGACCGCCGGCGAGGGGGTTCTTGAGCGAATCAAGGTGCCGGATTGGGCGGCGGCTCCAGCGCGCTGGAGCGCGGAGACCGTCGCCAAGGGCAAAACCATCTACGCGGCCAATTGCGCCGTCTGTCACGGCGACAATCTTGACGGCCTGGGCCCTGCGGCCGAAGGCTTTCGCTACCCGATCCGCCCCGCCAACTTCCGCGATGTCGGTACCATCGCCCAGCTCACGCTGCCCTACGTATATTGGCGGCTGACGACCGGCGGCATCCAGAACCAGTTCAACAGCGCCATGCCGCGCTGGGTAGCGCCGGCGGACGCGGCGGCTGCCGCAACGGTACACACCTACGACCTGACATCCGATGAGGCATGGCAGGTCATCGTCTATCTGTACAAGGCGACCGGCTTCGAGCCGCGGCAAGAGTCGGTGGTCGTCAACCAAACAGGCCGTTGAGTGCGATCGATGAACGATCATAGCGACAGCAAGAACACTGCTTCATCAGCCATCACGCGACGCCAGGTTCTGGCGGGAGCGACCGGCGCTGCCGCCGCCGCAGCGCTCATCGAGAGCGCCTTCGCAGCCGAGCCGGGTCTTCTCGGCAAGGCGCTGGTTCCAGCCACCCGCGTCGACAACCCGCTCGAATACTATCCCGACCGGGCGTGGGAGAAGGTCTATCTCGACCAATATGCATACGATCGTAGCTTTACCTTCATCTGCGCGCCGAATGACACGCATATGTGCCGCGTTCGTGCGTTTGTTCGTAATGGTGTCGTCACGCGGATCGAGCAGAACTACGACCACCAGCGTTACAAGGATCTCTATGGCAACCAGGCGACCGCGGCCTGGAACCCGCGAATGTGCCTGAAGGGCTACACGACCCATCGTCGTGTCTACGGGCCCTACCGCATGAAGGGGCCGATGATCCGATCGGGATGGAAGCAGTGGGCGGACGATGGTTTCCCGTCACTCTCCGACACGCCGAGCCTGCGCACCAAGTACATGTTCGATTCGCGCGGAACCGACACCTTCGTCAAGATTTCGTGGGAGGAGGCAACCACGTATCTCGCAAAGGGCCTGATCGCTATCGCCCGCACTTACAGCGGCGCTGATGGCCGCCGGCGGCTCATCGAGAAGGATGGCTATCCTGAGGAGATGCTTGAGTACTGGGAGGAGGCCGGAACCCGCACGATGAAGCTCGGCAGCTCGCTGCCGCCGCACGGCGTCATCGGCAAGTTCGGCATGTTCCGCATGGCGAATCTGCTTGGGCTGCTCGATGCGCATGTGCGCGGCGTCGGCCCCGACCATGCCAAGGGCGCGCGCGAATGGTCGGAATACACGTGGCGCGGAGACCAGGCGCCGGGCCAGCCGTTCGTGCACGGGCTGCAAACGTCCGACATCGACCTCAATGACTTGCGTTTTTCCAAGTTCACCGTGCAGGTTGGCAAGAACCTGGTCGAGAACAAGATGCCCGAGGTGCATTGGCTGATCGAGATCATGGAACGCGGCGGGCGGATTGCAGTCATCGCTCCCGAATACAATCCAACAGCAACCAAGGCCGACTACTGGATTTCGGTGCGTCCCGGCCTGTCGGATACCGCCATCTTCCTCGCGGTCTCGCGCATGCTCATGGAACAGCGCTGGTACGACGAGGATTTTATCAAGAAGTTCACCGATTTCCCGCTGCTGGTGCGGACCGACAATCTGAAGCGGTTGAGGCCGCAGGACGTTATTGCTGGTTATCGCAACGCCGATATCTCCAACGGTCCGAGTTTCAAGATCCAGGGCATGACCGCGGAGCAGCGCGGGCGGGTCGGCGACTTCCTCGTGCGCGACATCCGCTCGGGGAAGTTGGTGCCGATCACGCGCGACGACGTTGGCAAGCATCTTGAAACCAAAGGTATCGATCCGGCGCTGGAATGGCGCGGCACAGTCACGCTGGCCGATGGCACCCGTGTTGAGGCGATGACGGTATGGGAGATGTACAAGATTCATCTCCGCGACTACGACCTCGACACTGCCGCCGATATCAGCGGCGCTCCTAAGGAGCTGATCGAACAGCTGGCCAAGGATTTCGGCCGGCGGTTTTGGGATCCCGATTTCGTCGGCAAGCCGCGCGAAGCCTATCCCATCGCGATCCACTACGGCGAAGGCATCAATCACTATTTCCACGCGACCCTTCACAACCGGGCGACGCTGCTGCCACTGCTGCTGGTGGGCTCAATCGGTATTCCCGGATCGGGTGCACATACCTGGGCCGGCAATTACAAAGGTGCGTTGTTCCAGGGTTCGGCATGGTCCGGTCCCGGGGTAGGCGGCGCTTACGTCAAGGAGGATCCGTTCAACCAAATCCTCGATCCGACTGCGCCGGTGCGTGCGCATAACGTCCGCGAACTAATGCACGGCGAGGAAGTGAGCTATTGGGGAATGGGTGATCGGCCGTTCGTCGTCAACACGCCGAGCGCCGGGCGCAAGGTCTTTACCGGAAAGACCCACATGCCCTCGCCAACCAAGGTGATCTGGTACAACAACGCCAATCTGCTCAACCAGGCAAAATGGATCTACCATCTCCTCGTCAATGTTAATCCCAAGATCGACCTGATCGTCGATCAGCAAGTCGAATGGACGGGATCCGCCGAATACTCCGACGTTGTGCTGCCGGCCAACACTTGGCTCGAGTTTCAAACGCTCGAGTGCGGAGGCTCGTGCTCTAATCCATTCCTGCAGCTCTGGGGTGGCGACGGAATCAAACCGCTTTACGATTCCAAGGACGACGGGATGATCTTCGCGCTCGTCTCGGAGAAGCTCTCGGAGCTGACGGGCGACAAGCGCTTCCGCGATCACTGGAAGTTCATGCTTGAAGGACGGCCCGAGGTCTATCTCGATCGGGTCCTTGCCAATTGCACGACGACAAAGGGTTACACCGTCGCTGATATCATGGCAGGAAAGTATGGCGAGCCCGGCGCCGCCCTGATGCTCTTCCGCACCTACCCGCGCGTGGCGTTCTACGAGCAGGTCCACGACAGCATTCCATTTTATACCGATACCGGCCGGCTGTGCGCCTATGCCGATATTCCCGAAGCTATCGAGTACGGAGAAAACTTGGTCGTTCACCGCGAAGCGCCCGAGGCGACGCCCTACCTGCCGAACGTGATCGTATCCACCAGCCCATACGTCCGGCCGAACAACTACGGCATCGATGCAGCAGCCCTCCAACGTGAGAGTCTTGACGCCGACCTGCGGGCTGTTGCCAACAACAAGCTGTCGTGGGCGGAAGTCAAGAAGACAGTCAATCCGCTCTGGCGCGAGGGCCACACCTTCTACTGCATGACGCCGAAGAGCCGGCACACAACGCATTCCTCGTGGGCGACCGTGGACTGGAACTGGATCTGGAGCACGAATTTCGGCGACCCGTACCGGATGGACAAGCGCCAGCCCGGCGTCGGCGACTGGCAGGTCCACATGAATCCCGAGGCGGCAAAAAAGCTTGGCATCGAGGACGGCGACTACATCTACGTCGACGCCAATCCAGCCGACCGCCCCTTTGTCGGATGGAAGCAGTCCGATCCCCGCTACAAGGCGTTCCGGCTGCTCACGCGCGTCAAGTACAATCCCGCCTATCCGGCCAATACCGTGATGACCAAGCACAGTGCCTGGATCGCAACCGAACGTACCGTCAAGGCGCACGAGACCCGTCCCGACGGCCGCGCACTTGCCGCTGACACTGGCTATCAGTCCAACTTCCGCTACGGCTCGCACCAGAGCGTGACGCGTGGCTGGGCGCCTCCAATGCATCAGACCGACAGTCTTTTCCACAAAAAGGTTGGATCGATGGGATTCGTGTTCGGCTTCGATGTCGACAATCATGCCGTCAACACGGTGCCGAAGGAAACCTTGGTGCGCGTCACCAAAGCTGAAGCCGGTGGCCTTGACGGAAAAGGCGCCTGGGAGCCGACGCGCACCGGCTTCACGCCAGGGCACGAGAATGAGCCGATGACGCGCTACCTCGCGGGCGGGCTGACAAAGGTCAAAGGTGCGCGATGAAACCGCTCGAACCCAGTGACCCGCATGAGCTGGTCGGCGTCCATTTCCCTGATGGTGATCCTGAGTTGATGGCCGAGTGCCTGGTCGAGGAATATCTGCTGCTCGGCTGGAGCGATCGGCAGCTCATGTCGCTGTTCACGCGTCCGTGTTTCGCCATGACTCACCGCATCTACATGGACCGCGGTCACCTTTACGTCGCAGAACTCATCGCGCACGTCCGCTCCAAGTGGACGTCAGAAGAAACGGATGGCTGTCATGCCTGAGGTCTACAATTGGCAGCTTGGCCGCAAGATGGACTATCCTTATGCGGAGCGACATCCGCGCGAGCAATTCGCCTTCGTCTTCAATATCAACCGCTGCATTGCCTGTCAGACCTGCACCATGGCCTGCAAGTCCACTTGGACGTTCTCCAAGGGACAGGAATACATGTGGTGGAACAACGTCGAGACCAAGCCCTACGGCGGTTACCCGCAATCCTGGGATGTGCGGTTGTTAAGCCTCCTCGATGAATCGCACCGGAAGGCCAGGCGCAATGCCCAGTGGGACCCAAGTCAGAGTGGCGCCGAGAGCCCGTATGGCACCTACGAGGGAATGACGATTTTTGAGGCGGCCCGTTCGGTCGAGAAGCGCGACCAGGTCGCGCTCGGCTACGAGCCGACGGAGCTGGAATGGCGATCTCCGAATTTCTACGAGGACACCGCAACGGGATCGGAGGACGTGGTCGACAAGCTCGCCATGAAACCGGCCAGCCTTCCGACGCATGCGACCTGGTTCTTCTATCTCCAGCGTTTGTGTAACCATTGCACCTATCCGGCTTGTCTTTCGGCGTGTCCGCGCGGCGCCATTTACAAGCGCCCGGAGGACGGCATCGTTTTGATCGACCAGAGTCGCTGCCGCGGCTACCGCAAGTGCGTTCAGCAGTGTCCCTACAAGAAGCCGATGTTCCGCGCCACCACACGGGTGAGTGAGAAGTGCATTGCCTGCTATCCGCGCGTTGAGGGCAAGGATCCGCTCACCGAGGGCGAACCAATGGAGACGCGCTGCATGGCGGCCTGCGTCGGCAAGATTCGCCTGCAGGGACTTCTGCAGATCGGCGATGACGGCAAGTGGAAAGATGACCGCTACAATCCGCTCTATTACCTCATCAAGATCGAGAAGGTCGCGCTACCCCTTTATCCGCAATTCGGTACCGAGCCCAACGGCTACTACATTCCACCGCGCTGGGTGCCGCGCCCCTATCTGCGCCAGATGTTCGGCCCAGGCGTCGATGAGGCGATCGAAAAGTATTCGTTCCCGTCTCGCGAATTGCTCGCAGTGCTCCAGCTTTTCAGGGCAACCCAGAAGATCATATTCCGCTACGAAATCATCCAAGGCGAGAAGATTTTTGAGCGCACCGTCAACGGCAAGCGCTGGGCGATCTACAACGATACGGTCATTGGTTTCGGTAAGAGCGGCAAGGAAGTTGTACGTGTCACCGTGGAGGAACCCAAATACGTTCGTCCCTCCAAGCACTACAACTCGATCTGAGGGCCGGTGATGAATAACGAAGTTGCTATATTGCATGCAGTGGGCCGCAGTCGCTTGCTTGCGTTTCTCGCCCAAGCCTTTGTCGAGCCGGATTCGACAACCAAGGCTCGCTTGGAATGGGCGCTGTCGAGCGCTAAATCCGCCCTTGACGCCGTCGGCGAAATGTCGAGCCGCACGGCGCTCACCGCTATGCACGCGGCGCTCGACGGCATGGAGCCGCACGAACTTGCCGCCGCGTATCATTGTGTCTTCGGTCACATCGTGTCGGGCGATTGCCCGCCGTACGAAGGCGAATACGGTCATGCGCACATCTTCCAGAAAACCCAGTGTCTTGCCGATAATGCCGGCTTCTACCGGGCGTTTGGTCTGGAGCTGGCGCCCAACCTCGCCGAGCGGGCCGACCACATCAGTGTGGAACTCGAATTCCTGCACGTTCTCGCCGCCAAGGAGGCCTACGCGCTGGCACACGATCACGGCGCTGAGCGGCTTGCCATCGTGCGTGAGGCGACCCGGAGCTACCTGCAAGATCATATCGCGCGCTGGGCTCCCGCCTTTGCGACGAGGCTGGAACGCAAGGCGCAAGACGGATTCTACGCCGCACTGGCCCGGCTGCTTGCCGCCTTCATCGCGGACGAGGTGCATATGTTCGCTGTGACGCCGACTCCGGCGACGTTTGTCCAAGGTGACCTGCAGCCTGATGACGTGCCGGGAGGCTGCGAAGCTTGTGTAATGGAGCCAGTATCCACTCCTGTAATGAGAGGCGAGCCATGAGGGAGATTGCGAAAGACAATCCCGCACCGCGCGTTACGCGCCGGCTGTGGCTGGGCATTCCCGTGATCGGTGGTCTTGGCTGGCTGCTTTCCACGGTGCAGCGCGTATCGGCGCAACAGGCACAGAAGGCGTCGCTGCTCGCAAAGGCAGTGGAACAGGTGCCGAGCGAACCAGAGGACGTGCGCTGGCGCGAAGCCGACGTGCTCGAAGTCCCGTTGGCGCCCCAAGCGGTGGTCAAGCCACGTCTCTTCGAGGCGGCGATCAAGGCGGTCACTGTGCGCGCGCTCTATGACGCCGAACGGCTGGCGCTCCAGTTCACCTGGCGCGACGCCAACCGCAACGTCCAGATTGGCAGCGCCGGCAAGTTCCGTGACGCTATCGCGGTTGAGTTCCCAGGCGATCTGGCAACAGGCATCCCGTACTTTGCGATGGGCGAGCCTGACAAGCCGGTTGTCATCTACCAGTGGAAGGGTGACTGGCAGTTCACGGAGGAGCGCGACGAAGAGGGTCTGTTTCCGGGGATGGTGGCTGACTGGTACCCCTACTCGGGAGTTGCGCCCGGCACCATTGCGGCTGCCGCCGACTACAGCGCCAAGGGTAACCGCGCCTTCGTTACCTCCTGGCATGCCGGCAACAATCTCGGCGACCGCGATCTGCAGCGCCGCACCCCGATCGAGAAGCTTGAGGCCGAGGGATTTGGCACGCTGACCAGCCTGCCCGCGGATCGCCAGGATGGCCGCGGCAAAGCCGCGTGGAAGGATGGCGTCTGGTCGCTCGTGCTCAACCTTCCGCGCGCCCAGCAGCGCTTCAGCTTCCAGCCGGGCATGACGGTGCCGGTCGCATTTGCGGCTTGGGATGGCGCCAGAGGCGAGCGCGGCGGCGAGAAGGCGGTATCGACTTGGTATTTCCTGAGTCTGGAGAAGCCCATCGGAACAATCGCCTACGTCAGCCCCGTATTAGCCTTCCTGGGTGCGGCTGCGGTCCAGGCCTGGGGGTTGCACTGGCTGCGGCGGCGGGCAGCGCAAGGCGGCGGCAGGGAGGCGTGACTGTCGTGCTTGGCGCCGCGCCGTCAGTACTTTCGGATTTGTCACACGCACCACAACAGGATACTGCGCCGGCTTCCCTCGCGCGTATTCTGGTGGCTCTTGACGCCTCAGACTATGCCAACCGTGCAGTCGCGGAAGCCGCACGCCTGGCGGCGTCCGCCGGCGGCACCATCACCGGCATCCACGCCTATGCGGCCAGCCTGCACGATCGGCGTTTCCGACAAATGGAAGGTGGCTTGCCGGAACGGTACCGGGCCGAAGATGAGCTTGAGCGCCAGCGGCGCATCCACGACAGCTTGATCACGCGCGGTCTGACCATCATCGGCGACAGCTATCACGATGCTGCCGAACAGGTGTGCACGGCCTCCTTGGTTCCCTACCGGCGCCTCAGCCCTGAGGGAAAGAACTACCGGCGCATCGCGGAGGCAACGGCGAGCCGCGCGTTCGATGTGCTCGTGCTTGGCGCGCGTGGCCTCGGTGCGGAAGAGGGAGCTGCGATCGGAACCGTCTGCGCACGGGTGACGCGGCGCGCGCCCATCGATGTGCTCGTTATCCGCGACCACCGTCGCCTCCTCGGTAGCGGGCCGCTGGTCGTCGGCATCGACGGCTCGCCGCAATCGTTCGGCGCGTTACGGACAGCGATCGACCTGGGCCGACGGCTAGGCGCGCCGGTCCATGCCGTCGCAGCCTACGATCCATACTTCCATTACGTCGCTTTTCGTCGCATCGCCGGCGTCTTGAGCGAAGAGGCAGGCAAGGTCTTCCGCTTTAAGGAGCAGGAGAAGCTGCACGCCGAGATCATCGACGACGGCCTTGCCCAGATCTATGCTTCGCATCTTGAGGTCGCGCAGGCGGTGGCGCGCGGCGACGGAGCCGAGATCACGACGGTGCTGCTCGACGGCAAGCCGCATGTGGCCATCGGCCGCTATGTCAACGAAGTCACCGCAAGTCTTGTGCTGGTTGGCAAAGTCGGTATCCACGCCGACACCGAGCTCGACATCGGCGGCACGACCGAGAATCTGCTGCACAACGTGCCCTGCCACGTCTGGATCGGCACCGCAACACATACGCCGCCGCTCGATGCCGTCGCGCGCGAGACGATCGTGTGGAGCGACGAAGCGGAACAGAAGATTGCGCACGTACCGGAGACGGTACGCAACATGGTGCGTATGGTCATCCTTCGCTACGCGCAGGAGCAAGGTCATACGGTCGTTACCTCAACCCTGGTCGATGAAGCGACGGCGCGCTTCTGCCCCGGCCACCGCAAAGACGATACGAGCGTTGCATCGGAAGGGCTGCGGCAAGTCATGGCTGAAGGCGATGATCTTCGCCTGCCATGGGACGCCGCTGCGCTCGCGCGGCTGAACCGGGTACCGGCAATGGTGCGCGAGTCGGTGCGCCGGCGCGCCGAAGACTGTGCGCGTGAGGCAGGCGAAAACGAAGTGACCCTCGTAGTCGTTGAGGCGGCACTTGCCGAGTCGCGCAAGACCATGGAGCAGACCATGCGCGCAGGCGGTCACAAGTCCGGACCGCAAGAACACGAGTGATGCCATGACCGTCACGATCGAACCGCCGTTCCTCGTGGCGCTAAACCTGACACGCCGCTGCAATCTTGGATGCGCGCACTGCTATCTGGACGCGGGTGTGCTGTGCTCGGGGGCTCCCGGCGAGCTTGCGACCGATGAAGTGCTGGCTTTGCTTACTGACATTGCATCGCTCAGCAACGAGACCATGGTCGTGCTCACCGGCGGCGAACCGCTGTTGCGGTCCGACCTCGAGGCAATTGCCCAGTGCGCTACCGGCCTTGGTCTGATGGTTGTCGTCGGCACCAATGGGATGCTGTTGCACCCGCGCCGGGTGGCAGCGCTGCAGGTGGCAGGTGTGCGGGCGGTCGGCATCAGTCTCGATTCGTTGGATCCCGGCTATCACGATCATTTCCGCGGGCGGCCGGGCGCCTGGCAGGCAACGCTAGCGGGGATCGAGGCCTGCCGGCGCAACGGCTTGATGTTCCAGATCCACTTCACGGTGACCGACGACAATGCCGACGAACTCGACGACATGATCGCGTTCGCGCGCGATGTCGGCGCGGCGGTTCTCAACGTCTTTTTCGTCGTCTGCACTGGCCGCGGGCGCACGATGTCGAACATCTCCGTCGGCCGCTACGAGGCGGTGTTGTGCCGACTGGCGGAAGCCGCGCGCGCGGAGACGGCATTGGTCGTGCGCGCGCGCTGCGCCCCCCACTTCAAGCGGCTTGCATGGGAATTGTCGCCGCCACTGCCAATCACGCTTGCCGACGGCTACGAAGCGGGCGGCTGCCTTGCTGGCACGCGCTACTGCCGGATCACGCCGGAAGGAGATCTAACCCCGTGTCCTTATATGGAGCTATCGGCGGGTTCTTTGCGCGAAACGCCTTTCGCGGTTCTTTGGCGCGAGGCGCTGTTGTTTGCTGCCCTGCGCGCGCCGGTGCTCGAAGGCCGCTGCGGCGGTTGCGAATACGTCAAGCTGTGTGGCGGCTGCCGCGCTCGACCACTGGCCCGCGACGGCAACCTGATGGGCGAGGATTTCCTATGCGGCTATCGCCCGGCTGGCGGTGCGGTAATCGATCCGGCTCTCGCGCGGGGGCCTGAGCTTGCCTGGAGCACCGAGGCGGAGGCGCGGCTTGCTCACGTGCCGTCGTTCGTACGCCGTTTCGTGCGTCAGCGTGCGGAAACATATGCGCGGGAGTGCGGCGAGCGCATCGTGACCGCCACCCACCTGCATGCGCTGGCGCAGCGGCGGTTCGGCGTCACCGGTCTGCCTATTAACCGGTCGGCGAGGCCATGATGAGCGCCGATGTCACAGTGATTGGGGCCGGAATTTCCGGATTGTCGGCAGCCGTTGATCTTGCTCGTCAGGGCCATCGCGTGATCGTACTGGAGCGCCAGGCCGGCGTCGGCGGAAAGGCGCAATCTGAGCGCGTCAATGGCTTCTTGATGGAGCACGGACCGAGTTCGGTGGCTGTCGAGGGAGTGACCCTATCTCAGCCACAGAACTTGGTGGCGGAAGCCGATCGCGTTGAACTCGGGCCAGGCGTGCGGAGCCGCTATCTCGTGGCAGGTAACCGGTTGCATGGCATCGCGGTTGATCCGGCTGCTTTCCTGACCAGCAACTACCTGTCGCTGACTGCCCGCTTGCGTTTGCTCGCGGAGACGATCGTGCCGCGATACAGCGGAGGCGAGGAGGAAACGGTCGCCGCGTTCTGCCGGCGGCGCTTCGGCCGCGAATTCGCTGATCGTGTGATTGACCCCCTCGTCGGCGGCATGTTTGCCGGCCGTGCGGCCCGGTTGTCCATGGCCGCGACGTTCCCACGCCTGGTCGACATGGAGCGGGCCCATGGCTCGATCCTGCGAAGCGTGATCGGTAGCCGCCTGCGCGGGAAACGGATGCCGGCGCGGCGCCTGTTTTCCTGGCGCAACGGCATTGCGACCTTGCCGGAGGCCTTGGCTGCGGAATTGGGCCCGCGCGTCAAGGTGGGGGTCGCGGTCCGGCACATCCGGGAGCGCCGCTACGGCTTTTCGGTCGAAACAGCGAACGCGGGCACGATCTCGACAGACGCGGTGATTATCGCCACCCAACCCCACGTCGCCGCTGAGCTGCTGCATAATCTCGATCCCGATGCGGCGGAAGCCGCTGCCACCATCGAGGCTCCGCCCGTTGCCGTGGTATTCTTGGGCTATGCGCGCGCCCAAATCGACCATCCGCTCGACGGCCTTGGTTTTCTGTCACCCAGCGCAGAGCGCCGTCAGCTCAACGGAGCATTATTCTGCTCCACAATGTTTCCGGGGCGTGCGCCCGACGAATTCGTCGCTCTCGCGGCCTATTTTGGCGGAGACCGATCGCCGGAACTCGCGCGGCTGCCGGCAAGCGAACTGATCGCGATGACGCGGAAGGAATTCGCCGACCTGCTCGGGGCGAAAGGCGAACCGGTCCTCGCCCGGGTGCGCCATTGGCCGTGCGGACTGCCGCAATATCGTATCGGACACCAGGACCTTCTTGCCACGTTGAATGCCGTGAGCGAACGTCGGCCTGGGCTATTCCTGACCGGCAACTATTTCAATGGCGTATCAGTAACGGCGTGCGTCGATCACGCTTGCAATAGGGCGATGCACGTAGGGCATCTACTTGTTAAGAGAAGCGGGGAGGCGTTGGAAACGCCAATTGGTCTCAGGGGCGTTTTAGGGTTGGGGTCTGCTCAAGGCGATCGGCGCGCCGCTCGATGGCACTGAGCCTTTCGTCCTGTCGCGCAGTCTGCACCACGATATTTGCAAGCTGCTGCAACGTGGCCTCGATCTTGGCGACGCGCTGGTCGAGATTTTGCAGCTCGGCCTTCATTCCGAAGAACGCTGCCGTTCCCGCGACAATGAAACTGACCGCGGTGAGGATGTGGCCATAATTGATCGTGGGATCGAACAGCGGCTTGGGCTGTTTGGCACCGTGCGCGTCGTCGCTCATGGAAAGTCTCGTTCTTGCTTGTCAAGCCGACCCCAACACGCCAACGAGCGAAGGCGAAAAGCGTCATGCGTGTGGGTATTCTGAAGGTGGAGACGAACTGGCCGAGCTCAGCGGCGGGGTGAAGGCGTCACCGCCTAAAAATCCGTGCGACCTTCTCGACCGAGCGACCGCCGACATAGGCAGTGAGGATGAGACCGCTCCAATCGGCGATCATGCCGGCGAGCGGATCGGTACTGCCGAGCCCCAACACCTTGTCCCAGACGATCACCTTCCAGAGATAGATGATGATCGGCAGAGCAAGCAGCGGCCGGATGATCGCCGTGTACCAGCGCCCCTGCTCGGCGATGATGATGGCGGAGGCCTGCTTGCGCGCCTCGATCTCAGCCTCGATCTCCTTGGCGGCGAGATCGGCTGCAATGCGGTCGCGATCGTTGCTTGCCTGCAGCTTGGACCTATAGGCCTCGATTAAGCCGCCGACGATTTGACCACCGAGCTTGTGCGCAATCCATCTTGCGATCGGGACGGCAAAGAAAGGCAGCGCCATCACACCAAGTCCTGGTGAAGCTTGCGGCGGCGGTCCCAATAG
>Ga0226835_1000719_pt1 | contig 28345 bp, 25 predicted proteins | sample LAC_MetaG_1_FD_163627 | JGI IMG/M metagenome (GOLD analysis project Ga0226835, IMG submission 163627) | Anaerobic ammonium oxidizing microbial communities from anammox membrane bioreactor (MBR) in UC Berkley, California, United States -... | ecosystem: Engineered > Bioreactor > Anaerobic >...
TGCATCGCAACGTGGCCAACGTGGTGGTGCACACCGACCTGAACTGCCTGTCGGTGATGCAGTTCGCGATCGACCTGCTGAAAGTGGAGCACCTGATGGTGGTGGGCCACTACGGCTGCGGCGGCGTGCGCGTGGCGCTGCGCGGCGAACGCATCGGGCTGGCCGACCACTGGATCGGCCACGTGAAGGACGTCTACGAACGGCACGAGGCGCGCATCCGGGCGCTGTACCACGAGTCGCACCAGATCGACCGGCTGTGCGAGCTGAACGTGATCGAGCAGGTGCACAACGTCTGCCAGTCGACGATCGTGCGCGACGCCTGGGATCGCGGACAGGCGCTGTCGGTGCACGGCTGGATCTACGGCCTGAACAACGGCCTGCTGCGCGACCTCGGCGTGACCGCGCAGAACCGCAAGGAGGCCGCCGAGCGCTACGAGGCGGCGATCCAGGCGCTCACATGAGCCGCCGCCGCGAGCGTGTGCACGCGAGCGCCCCGATCCCGACCGGGCCCGCCGGATCGCCGCGATGAGAGTCCTCGTGCTCGGCGCCGGCGTGGTCGGCGTGGCCAGCGCCTGGTTCCTGAGCCGGCTCGGTTTCGAGGTCAGCGTGGTCGACCGGCAGAACGAACCGGCAGCCGAGACCAGTTTCGCCAACGGCGGCCAGATCTCGGTGAGCCATGCCGAGCCCTGGGCCAACCCGGCCGCGCCGATGAAGATCCTGCGCTGGGTGGGCCGGCGCGACGCACCGCTGCTGTTCCGGTTGCAGCCCGACCCCGCGCAGTGGCGCTGGGGCCTGGCGTTCCTGCGCGAATGCACGCGCGAGCGCGCACGCCACAACATCGCGCAACTGGTGCGGCTCGGCCTGTACAGCCGCGCGACGCTGCAGGCGCTGCGCCGCGAGACCGGCATCGCCTACGACGAGCGCAGCCGCGGCATCCTGCACTTCTACACCAGCGCGGCCGAGTTCGAGGCTGCGCAGGCGCCGGCGCGGCTGATGAGCGAACTCGGCTGCACGCGGCGCGTCGTCTCGGCCGACGAGGCCGTGGCGATCGAGCCGGCGTTGCGCCGGGCGCGGCCGATGCTCGTGGGGGCCACCTACACCGAGGCCGACGAGTCGGGCGACGCGTGCCGGTTCACGCGCGAGCTCGCGGCGAGGTGCCGCGCATGCGGCGTGCGCTTCCTGATGGCGCACCGCGTCACCGCGCTGCGCGCCGCGGGCAGGCGCATCGAACAGGTCGAGGCCATCGACGCCGAGGGCCGCTACCTGCGGCTCGAAGCCGATCGCTACGTGCTCGCGCTGGGCTGCGACAGCGCGCGGCTCGCCGCGCCGCTCGGTCTGCGCCTGAACATCTATCCCGCCAAGGGCTACTCGCTCACGATGCCGGTGCGCGAGGCCGCGCTCGCGCCCGAGGTCTCGCTCACCGACGACGAGCACAAGCTCGTGTTCTCGCGGCTCGGCGATCGGCTGCGCATCGCCGGCACCGCCGAACTCGGCCGCCGCGATCGCGCGCTCGACCACCACCGCTGCGCGGCGATCCTGCGCCGGGTCGAGCAACTGTTTCCCGGCGCGGGCGACACCTCGCAGCTCGACTACTGGAGCGGACTGCGGCCGGCGACCCCATCGAACCTGCCCTGGATCGGCGCGACCCGCTACGACAACCTGTACCTGAACACCGGACACGGAACCCTCGGCTGGACGCAGGCCTGCGGCAGCGGCCGGGCGCTCGCCGACCTGATCGCGGGGCGCCGGCCGGAAGTCGACTTCGCGTTCTGCGGAGCGCCGCCCGCACGGTCGTCGGCCGCGGCCGGCTGTGAGAACATCTGCGCATGAAGGCGCCCGACCCCGGCACCCTGCCCGACATCGGTACCGCACCCGACCCCGGCACCGCGCGCGAGATCCGGCCCGGCGTGCTCTGGATCCGCATGCCGCTGCCGTTCGCGCTGAACCACATCAACGTGTACGCGCTCGCCGACGGCGACGGCTGGACGATCGTCGACACCGGCGTGCGCACCGAGGCGACGGCGGCGGCCTGGCAGCAACTGCTCGGCGGCTCGCTCGGCGCACGCCCGATCCGGCGCGTGCTGGTCACCCACATGCATCCGGACCACGTCGGCATGGCCGGCTGGCTCACCCGCAAGTTCGATTGCCGGCTGTGGATGACGCGGCTCGAGTACCTCACCTGCCGCGTGCTGGTGGCCGACACCGGCCGCGAAGCGCCCGAAGACGGCATCGAGTTCTATCGTCGCGCGGGCTGGGACGACGCCGCGCTCGAACAGTATCGCGCGCGCTTCGGCAGCTTCGGCAAGGGCGTCTACCGGCTGCCCGACAGCTATCGCCGGATCGTCGACGGCGAGACGATCCGCATCGGCGCGCACGACTGGACGGTCGTCGTCGGTCACGGCCATTCGCCGGAGCACGCCTGCCTGCACTGCGCCGAGCTCGGGCTGCTGGTTTCGGGCGACCAGGTGCTGCCGCGCATCTCGTCGAACGTGTCGGTGTTCCCCACCGAACCCGACGCCGATCCGCTGGGCGACTGGCTCCACTCGCTCGAACGCATCCGGCGCACGCTGCCCGACGACCTGCTGGTGCTGCCGGCGCACAACGAGCCGTTCGCCGGCCTGCACTCGCGGCTCGACTCGCTGGTCAACGGCCATCGGCGCGGACTGGAGCGGCTGCGCAATGCGCTGGCCGAGCCGAAGCGCGTGGTCGACCTGTTCGGCGCGCTGTTCGCGCGCGACGCGCGCAGCGACGCGCATCTGCTCAGCCTCGCCACCGGCGAGTGCATCGCGCACCTGAACTACCTGCGCGCGCGCGGCGAAGTCGTCGTCGAGGCCGACGCAAACCGCATCGACTGGTATCGAGGCGCCTGAAGGCCTGCTGCGAACCCGCTGCCGCGCGACGCGGCTGCCGCAGCGCACCCCCCGTTCGGGTTGCCGATCAGGCGCCGGCCAGCCGGCTCTCCTGTGCCCTGATCAACGCGACGACCATGTCGTTCGTCGCAGTCGGCACGCCGACCTCGGCGCCGAGGCGCGAAACCGCGCCGTTGATCGCGTCGACCTCGCCGCGCCGGCCGGCCATCGCGTCGAGCAGCATCGACGGGCGGGCGTCGGGGATCTTCGAGCCGAGGTGCTTCACGTGCCCGATCGGATCGGGGAGATCGAGGTTCACCCCCAGCGCACCGGCGACTGCGACCGCCTCGCGCGAACACGCGCTGGCAATGCGCCAGGCGTCTTCGTTCGCGATGATCTGGCCGATCGTCAGGCCGGTGAGACACGCGGTACCGGAATAGGCGGCGTTCATGATCAGCTTCTTCCAGACCATCGAGGCGATGTCGTCGTGCAGCGCCACCCTGAACCCGGACGAGCGCCAGATCTCGGCCGACGCAGCGAGGTCTTCGGGCGGCAGCCCGGCGCAGCTTCCGAACCAGGTGACTTCCATGCCGTTGTGGTGCGCGTGGCCCCACTCGGGAATCGACGCACCGTAGCCGCCGACCACGCCGACCGCCAGGCGATCGGGATCGATGTGCCGGGCCACGCGCTCGGGCGAGCCGAGGCCGTTCTGGATCGTCTGGACCACGGTCGAGGGACCGATCAGCGGCTTGCTCGATTCGGCGGCGTCTTCGACGTCGTACGACTTGGTCGCGATGACGACCAGGTCGCAGGGCCCGATGCCCTCGGTGGTCACCGAAGCGCTGGCCAGCCCGACGGTCCGGTCGCCGCTGAAGCCGCTCACGCGCAGCCCGTGCGCATTGATCGCGTCGACGTGGGGTTGCCAGCGCGTGACTGCGTGCACCACGTGCCCGGCCGACGCCATCAGGCCTGCGTAGACCGAGCCCATGGCCCCGCAGCCCACGATCGCCACTTTCGCCATCCGATCCGTCTCCTGTGCGCCCAGTGATCGCAGTGCCTAGACATCGATGTTGCGCGCCACCAGCGCATTCTGCTCGATGAACGCCCTTCTCGGCTCGACCTCGTCTCCCATCAGCGTGGCGAAGATCTGGTCGGCCGCCAGCGCGTCCTCGATCTGCACCTTCAGCAGCCGGCGCGCCGCCGGGTCCATCGTGGTTTCCCACAACTGCTCGGCGTTCATCTCGCCCAGGCCCTTGTAGCGCTGGCGCACCACGCCGCGCTCGGCCTCGGCGAGCAGCCAGCGCATCGCCGCACGGAAATCGGCCACCTGATGGCTCTTCTGCTTCTCGCCTTCGCCGCGGCGGATTTCGGCGCCCGCGCCCACCAGCCCGGCGAGCGTCTGCGCGCAGTCGCTGAGTGCGCGGTAGTCGGCCGAGACCAGGAAATCGGCGTCGATCACGCTGGCCCTCACGTTGCCGTGGTGCCTGCGTTCGATCACCAGCAGCCACTTCTCGTGCTTGTCGTCGAAGCGCGGACGCACCGCCGGCGCCCCGCCGTTGATGGGCGGCGCGTACCTGGCCATCGCCTGCGCGAGCCGGCCGGCCGAGGCCATCGCGCTCTGCTCGCTGGAGAGGTCGATCGCGCAGCCGTCGAGGATCGCGCGCAGCGCATCGGCGTCGATGATGCGCGCGAGCCGCTCGATCACGGCCTCGGCGAGCAGGTACTTGCGTGCGAGCTCGCCCAGCGCCTCGCCGCGGATCGGCTCGGCGCCAGCCGCCGGCAGCAGCGCGGCGCCGTCGAGCGCGTGGCGCAGCATGTACTGGTTGAGCTCGTGGTCGTCCTTCAGGTAGCGCTCTTCCCTGCCGTGCCTGACCTTGTAGAGCGGCGGCTGCGCGATGTAGACGTGGCCGCGCTCGATCAGGTCGGGCATCTGCCGGTAGAAGAACGTGAGCAGCAGCGTGCGGATGTGGCTGCCGTCGACGTCGGCGTCGGTCATCACGATGATGCGGTGATAACGCAGCTTCCCGACGTCGTAGTCGGGGCCGATGCTGGTGCCGAGCGCGGTGATCAGCGTGGCGATCTGCTCGGACGAGATCAGCTTGTCGAAACGCGCCTTCTCGACGTTGAGCACCTTGCCGCGCAGCGGCAGGATCGCCTGGAACTTGCGGTCGCGTCCCTGCTTGGCCGAGCCGCCGGCCGAGTCGCCCTCGACGATGAAGATCTCGGAAAGCGCCGGGTCTTTCTCCTGGCAGTCGGCCAGCTTGCCGGGCAGCCCCACGCCGTCGAGCAGCCCCTTGCGGCGCGTCATCTCGCGCGCCTTGCGCGCGGCCTCGCGCGCGCGCGCGGCGTCGACGATCTTGCCGCAGATGATCTTCGCGTCGACCGGTTTCTCGAGCAGGTACTCTTCGAGCGCCTTCGCGACGACCTCCTCGACCGCCGGACGCGCCTCGGACGAAACCAGCTTCTCCTTGGTCTGGCTCGAGAACTTCGGGTCGGCCATCTTGATCGAGAGCACGCAGGCCAGGCCCTCGCGCATGTCGTCGCCGCCGGTTTCGACCTTCGCCTTCTTCGCGAGCTCGTTCTGCTCGATGTACTTGTTGATGACGCGCGTCATCGCGGCGCGCAGCCCGGTGAGGTGGGTGCCGCCGTCCTTCTGCGGAATGTTGTTGGTGAAGCAGAGCACCTGCTCGGCGTAGCCGTCGTTCCACTGCATCGCCACCTCGACGTACACGCGCTTGTGCTCGCCGCCCACCTCGACCTCGAGCTCGCCGGTGGTGTGGAAGATGTTCGGATGGATCGTGGTCTTGGTCTTGTTGATGAACTCGACGAATCCGCGCACGCCGCCGGAGAACGCGAAGTCTTCCTCCTTGCCCTGGCGCTGGTCGACCAGCCTGATGCGCACGCCGTTGTTCAGGAAGCTCAGCTCGCGCAGCCGCTTGCTGAGGATCTCGTAGTGGAACTCGACGTTGCCGAAAATCGCCTCGTCGGCCAGGAAGTGCACCTCGGTGCCGCGCAGCTGCGTGTCGCCGACGACGCGCATCGGGGAGACCTCGACGCCGTCGTGTGTCTCGACCACGCGTTCGTGCACCACGCCGTGGCGAAACTCGGTGAAGTGCACCTTGCCGTCGCGGCGGATGGTGAGCCGCAGCCACTTCGACAGCGCGTTCACGCAGGACACGCCCACGCCGTGCAGGCCGCCCGACACCTTGTAGCTGTTCTGGTCGAATTTTCCTCCGGCGTGCAGCTCGGTCATCGCGATCTCGGCCGCGCTGCGCCTGGGTTCGTGCCTGTCGTCCCACTTGATGCCGGTGGGAATGCCGCGGCCGTTGTCGACCACCGAGATCGAGTTGTCGGTGTGGATCGTGACGGTGATCTCGTTGCAGTGGCCGGCAAGCGCCTCGTCGATCGAGTTGTCGACCACCTCGAAGACCATGTGGTGCAGGCCGGTGCCGTCGGAGGTGTCGCCGATGTACATGCCGGGCCGCTTGCGAACCGCCTCGAGCCCCTCGAGGATCTGGATCGAGGAGGAGTCGTACTTCCTTTCCGCTTCGGTCATCGCGTTCCTCAGATGCGCATCGGCATCACGACGTACTTGAACTGCTCGTCGCCGGGCACCGTGAGCAGCGCGCTGGTGTTGGCGTCGCCGAAGTCGACGCACACCGACTCGCTCTTCAGGTTGCCCAGCACGTCCTGCAGGTAGCCGACGTTGAAGCCGATCTCGAGGGCGTCGCCCGCGTAGTCGACCTCGAGTTCCTCCACTGCTTCTTCCTGCTCGGTGTTGCTCGTCTGGATCTTCATCACGCCCGGCGAAAGGCTCAGGCGCACGCCCTTGAACTTGTCGCTGGTGAGGATCGACGCCCGGGCGAGCGAGGCCGCGAGCAGGTCGCGCGCGACCGTGGCGCGCCGCGTGTAGCCCTGCGGAATCACGCGCTGGTAGTCGGGAAACTTGCCCTCGACCAGCTTGGAGATCATCTCGACCGCGCCGAAGCGGAAGCGCACCTGGTTGCCCGAGACGTCGATCAGCACCGGCTCGTCGTCGTCGCCGAGCAGCCGCTGCAGCTCGAGCACCGTCTTGCGCGGCACGATCACCTCGTGCCGGGCGAGCTGCGCGCCCTCGATCGTGGCCTCGCAGAACGCCAGCCGGTGGCCGTCGGTGGCCACCACTTTCACCTGCGCACCGTCGGTGACCAGCAGCAGGCCGTTCAGGTAGTAGCGGATGTCCTGCTGCGCCATCGCGAAGTGCACCATCTGGAACAGGTGCTTGAGCTGCTTCTGAGGCAGCGAGAACGACGCGTTGAACTGCTCGCTCACCGCGACAGTGGGGTATTCCTCGGCGGCGAGGGTCTGCAGCGCGAAGCGGCTCTTGCCGGCCTGGATCGTGGCGCGCTTGTTCTCGAGCCTGATCGCGACTTCGGCACCGTCGGGCAGCGAACGCAGGATGTCGATCAGCTTGCGCGCCGACACGGTAGTGCCGCCGTCTTCCTTGCCGGCACCGAGCTGCGCGGTGGTCTGGATCTGGATCTCGACGTCGGTGGCGAGGAACGAGACGTCGTCGCCCGTCTTGCGCAACAGCACGTTGGCCAGGATCGGCAGCGTGTGCCGGCGCTCGACGATGCCGGCCACGGTTTGCAGGGGCTTCAGGATCGCATCGCGGTTGGCTTTTATGAACTGCATCAGTTCAGATTCCTGTTGCTGTTGTTGGATGTACGGCGCGCAACCCTGGGGACAACGCGCGCCGCCCTGCGTCGGTACTGGCTTTGCGGCGATCGGGGGCCTGTGAACGATCCGTGCCGCGGCCTGTGGACCCGGTGGAACAACTTGCCGATGCCCGTAAAAGGGGCAGCTTGTTCACATATCGTCCCGGAGTTGTCCAGCCCTTGCCCACGCCGCGCATCACGCTCCTCATCCGCGCAGCGTCTGGTCGAGCACGTGCAGCTGGCGGTTCCACTCCTGGTCGTGCTGGCGCAGCTCCGCGATACGCTTGACCGCGTGCATGACGGTGGTGTGGTCGCGGCCTCCGAAGGCCTCGCCGATCTCGGGAAAACTCTTCTGCGTGAGCTCCTTGGCGAAGTACATAGCGACCTGGCGCGCGCGCGCGATGTGCGCGGGCCGGCGCTTGCTGTACATGTCGGCGACCTTGATCTTGAAGAAGTCGGCAACGGTCTTCTGGATCGACTCGATCGAGATCGGCGGGCGGTTCAGCTCGAGCAGGTCTTTCAGGGCCTCCTTGGCGAGATCGGCGTTGATCGGCTTGCTGCGAAAACGGGCGAACGCGATCACGCGCAGCAGCGCGCCTTCGAGTTCGCGTACGTTCGAGCGCAGGTTCTTGGCGACGAAGAACGCCACTTCCTCGGGCAGCTTCTCGCCCGACTGTTCGGCTTTCTTCAGCAGGATCGCGACCCGCATCTCGAGCTCGGGCGGCTCGATCTCGACGATCAGGCCCGAGCCGAAGCGCGAGACCAGGCGGTCTTCGAAGGCCGAGAGCTCCTTCGGGTAAGTGTCGCTGGTGATGATCAGCTGCTTGCGCGCAGTGAGCAGCGCCTCGAAGGTGTAGAAGAACTCTTCCTGGGTGCGTTCCTTGCCGCCGAGGAACTGGATGTCGTCGACCAGCAGCAGGTCGAGCGACTGGTATTTCTTCTTGAACTCGTGCAGCGACTTGCGCTGGATGCCGCGCACCATCTCGTCGAAGTAGTCCTGGGCGTGGATGTAGCGCACGCGCGCGCCGGGCTTGCGCTCGAGGATCGCGTTGCCCACCGCGTGAAGCAGGTGCGTCTTGCCCAGGCCCACGCCGCCATAGAGAAACAGCGGGTTGTACGCGGTGCCGGGGCGCTCGACCACCTGCAGCGCCGCCGACCAGGCGATCTGGTTGGCCTTGCCGTGGACGAAGTTGTCGAAAGTGAGCTCGGGACGCAACCGGGTCTGCGCGTCGGGCGCGGCATGCGCGACCTGCGGAGCCGCGCCGGCGCCGGTGTCGTTCGCATCGAAGCCGATCGCATCGAGTTCGCTCTCCGGCGACTGCTCGCCCGAGGCGCGTGCCGGGCCGCCGGCCGCGCGCAGCGCCTCGGACGACACGGTGTCGTTGGCGGCAGCGCGATGGATCTCGAAGCTCACGCGCAGGTCGGGTTCGATCGTCTCGCGGGCGATCGATTCGATGCGCGACTCGAACTGCGACTTGACCCAGTTCAGCTTGAAGTGGTTCGGCACGCCGATCCGGAGCAAGTGCTCGCCTTCGTCGTAACCGAGGAACACCAGCGGCTTGATCCAGGGTTTGAATTGCTGGGCCGGAATCTCGCTTTCGAGACGCGCAACGCAGGCGAGCCAACGGTCCAGCATGGTGTCGATCGGTTCGGTCGGGCGTGTTGGAAGAACAGGGTCGGAACGGCGTACGAAACCGCGTATTTTACCCCGTGATCGACCTCGCGCGCCATCCCGAAATTGACAGACGGCCCGCTAATACGTTGTAATGAAAGGCTTTTCCCTCCCCGGCCGAGGATTCTCCCGATGAAACGCACCTATCAGCCTTCTGTTGCGCGGCGCAAGCGCACGCACGGTTTTCTCGCTCGCATGAAAACCCGTGGCGGCCGTGACGTCATCCGCGCGCGGCGCGCCAAGGGCCGCAAGCGCCTCGCGGTCTGAGGAGCCCCCGCGCTTGGCGTGCGCCGACGCGCCTGCCCGGGCCGCGCCCGGCAAGGGCGGTCGGCGGCTGCCGCGGGCCAGCGTCGCCGCGCTGCTGCGCACCCGGCCCGGCGTGCGCGGCGGGCACTTCAGCCTTCACTGGAGGGTGCTCGAAGCGCCTCCGGGCGTATTGTTCATGGCGATCCCGAAGCGCCTGCTGGCACGGGCGGTCGATCGTAACGCGGTGCGTCGCGTGGCGCGCGAGGCCTGGCGCGCCGCGGGCGCCGGGAAGGCTCCGGTTGCGGTGATGCTGCGCATGACGGCGCTGCCGGCGGTGCGCGGCGCGCGCCATCTGAAAGCGCTGGTGCGGGCCGAGCTCGACGCGGCATTCGGGACGATGCTCGGGCGTCTGGCCGGCCGCTGAACAGGAGGAGCATTGGTGAAGCGGGTGCTCTCGGCGTTGATTAGTTTCTATCGGCTGGCGATCAGCCCGATGACGACGCCGCGCTGTCGGTTCCTGCCCACCTGTTCCGACTACGCGCTGCAGGCGATCGAGCGCCACGGAGCGCTCGCCGGCGGGTGGCTCGCGATCAGGCGCGTCGTGCGCTGCCATCCTTTCAATCCGGGCGGGCTGGACGAAGTGCCGGACCGCGTCCCCAGGCTCTGCAACTGCCGCTGGCCGGCGGCGCTGCGCAGCGACGAATCCACCGAACGATAGACCATGCAGACCCAACGAATGATCCTCTGGATCGTGTTCTCGATGTCGCTGCTGTTCCTCTGGGATGCGTGGCAGAAGCACCAGGGTCACCCGTCGCTGTTCGGCGGATCCGCTCCCCAGGTGACTGCTCCGGCGGCCTCCGGAGACGGCGAACCGCGCACCGACGCCAGCATTCCTCCGTCGAGCGTCGCGGTGCCCGGAGCCGAGCGCCCGCCTGCGGCCGCCAGCGCGCAGCCGGTGCCCGGCGCCGTCGAGCCGGCTGCAGCGGCCGCCGGCCAGTCGATCCGCCTGGCCAACGACGTGCTCGCGCTCGACGTGAGCGTGCTGGGCGGACAGATCCAGCGCGCCGAACTGCTCGCCTACCGCGACCTGGACGATCGCCGGCACAACCTCGTGCTGCTGAAGAACGCGCCGGGCGCGCTCTACCTCGCGCAAAGCGGGCTGGTCGGCGCGCCCGATGGCGCGACTTACCCGAACCATCGCACGCCGATGGCGCCGGTCGACGGAAGCGTCGCGCCGCACCTGCTCGGTGAGGGCAGCGACGCGGCGACGCTGTCGCTCGTTGCCGAAAGCGGCGGGCTGCGGCTGGTGCGCACCTACACGCTGGCGCGCGGTGCCTACGTGGTGCAGGTGAAGGACGAGATCAGCAACGTCGGCGCCACTCCGGCGCGGCCGGTGCTCTACATGCAGCTCACGCGCGACGACAACCCGCCGCCCGGGGGGTCGAGGTTCTACAGCACCTACACCGGACCGGTGGTCTACACCGACGCCGACAAGTTCCAGAAGGTGGCCTTCGGCGACATCGAGAAGGGCAAGGCGACGCACTCCACCGGCGCCGACAACGGCTGGGCCGGGATCATCCAGCACTATTTCGTCGCCGCCTGGATTCCCGCGCCGAAAGTGCAGCGCGAGTACTACACGCGCAAGGTCGACGCCAACGTGTACTCGGTCGGCATCAAGGAGCCGCTGGCCGAGCTCGCGCCGCAGGCCAGCACCACGGTCGAGTCGCGGCTGCTGGTGGGCCCGCAGGACCAGCGCATGCTCGAGAGCATCGCGCCCGGGCTCGACCTCACCGTCGACTACGGCTGGCTCACCGCGATCGCGCAGCCGATCCACTGGCTGCTGCAGAAGCTGCACGCGCTGGTGGGCAACTGGGGCTGGGCGATCGTGCTGCTCACCCTGCTGGTGAAGACGATCTTCTTCCCGCTGCAGGCGGCGAGCTACAGGTCGATGGCGCGGATGAAAGCGGTCACGCCGCGGCTCACCGCGATTCGCGAGCGCTACGGCGACGATCGCGTGAAGATGAACCAGGCGATGATGGAGCTGTACAAGACCGAGAAGATCAATCCGCTCGGCGGCTGCCTGCCGATCGTGGTGCAGATTCCGGTGTTCATCGCGCTCTACTGGGTGCTGCTCGCGTCGGTGGAGATGCGCGACGCGCCGTGGATCGGCTGGATCCACGACCTGGCGGCGCCCGACCCCTACTACATCCTGCCGCTGGTGATGGCCGGCACGATGTTCATCCAGGTGAAGCTGAACCCCACGCCGCCCGATCCGCTGCAGGCGAAGATGATGATGATCATGCCGCTGGCGTTCTCGGTCATGTTCTTCTTCTTCCCGTCGGGGCTGGTGCTCTACTGGCTGGTGAACAACGTCTACTCGATCGCGCAGCAATGGGTGATCACGCGCAAGATCACCCGGGAGGCCGCGGCGCCGAAGAGATGAGCGAACCCCCGATCGCCGCGATCGCCACGGCGCCGGGTCGCGGCGGCATCGGGGTCGTGCGGGTTTCGGGGCGCGACCTGTCGCCGGTCATCGAGGCGGTGCTCGGGCGCAGGCTGCCGGCACGCCACGCCACTTACGGGCCGTTCCTCGCAGCCGACGGCGGGGCGATCGACCAGGGCATCGCGATCCACTTCCCGGCGCCGCACTCGTACACCGGCGAAGACGTGCTCGAACTGCAGGGCCACGGCGGCCCGGTGGTGCTGCAACTGCTGCTGCGCCGGGTGCTCGAAGCCGGGCGCGAAATCGGGCTGCGGCTCGCCGAGCCCGGCGAGTTCACGCAGCGGGCGTTCCTGAACGACAAGCTCGACCTCGCGCAGGCGGAAGCCGTTGCCGACCTGATCGACGCCAGCACCGAGCAGGCGGCGCGCTCGGCGACCCGCTCGCTCTCGGGCGAGTTCTCGGCGGCGGTGCACGCGCTGGTCGAGCGGCTGATCGAGCTGCGCACGCTGGTCGAGGCGACGCTCGACTTTCCCGAAGAGGAGATCGACTTTCTCGAAGCGGCCGACGCGCGCGGCCGGCTGGCGCGAATCCGGGACGATCTGCAGCATCTGCTGGCCAATGCGCGGCGCGGAGCCTTGCTGCGCGACGGCCTGACCGTCGTGCTGCTCGGCGAGCCGAACGTCGGCAAGAGCTCGCTGATGAACGCGCTGGCCGGCGCCGAGGTGGCGATCGTCACCGAAATTCCGGGCACGACCCGCGACCGGATCGCGCAGGCGATCCAGATCGAGGGCGTGCCGCTGAACGTCATCGACACCGCCGGCCTGCGCGAGACCGCCGACCGGATCGAGCAGCTCGGCATCGCGCGCACCTGGGCCGAAGCCGCGCAGGCCGACCTGGTGCTGCACCTGCTCGACGCACGCCAGACCGACACCGCCGCCGCGCAGGCGATCGAGCGCGAACTCGATCACCGGCTCGCCGAAGCGGTGCCGGTGGTGCGGGTCTACAACAAGATCGACCTGGCGGGGATCGAGCCGCGGGTCGAACGGGGGCGGTTTGTCGCCGCCGTCGAGACGCCCGGTGCCGAAATCAGCACGGACACTGTTCCGCCGGTCTCGTCGGTCTGGCTGTCGGCCAAAACCGGGGCGGGCATCGACGGCCTGCGGCGCCTGCTGCTGGAACTGGCCGGCTGGCAGGCGAGCGGCGAATCGACCTTCATTGCGCGCGAGCGTCACCTGATCGCGCTGCGCGCGGCGCAGGCGCACGTGGAGGCGGCCGAAGCGCACGCGCGCGAGCGGGCCCAGCAGCTGGATCTCTTCGCGGAGGAGTTGCGGCTCGCGCAGGAGCGGCTGAACGAGATCACCGGGGAGTTCACGGCAGATGACCTGCTGGGGGTGATTTTCAGCAGGTTCTGTATAGGGAAGTAGCCGCGCTTGCGGAGAGATCCGCCGCGCCCGTGCCAGACAGGCGGCTCGTGCCGAGCGCATCTTCGTCGCAACATCCGGTTGCATTTGCCGCGGTGGGACGGACTCCACGCGCGAAAACGCATCATTTTGTTGCGCAGGCAACCTGAACGCCACACGTGCACCTCGGCGCCATGCGGGCACCTCCGCCGCCACCGAAGGCAGCGTGTACGATGCCGGGGCGCCGGGGCCGCGCCGGGCGCAATCGACCACTGGGACACTGACGATGACCGACCCTCGTGTGCCCGACGCCGACCGGCTGCTCGGGCTCTACCGGACGATGTGCCGCATCCGCGCGTTCGAAGACGCGGCGGAGGAGGCGAGCCGTGGCGGCGTGACCGCCTTCGGCCAGGCGGGCAGCGGGCGTGCGCAGGTGCGCGGGCCGCTGCACCTGTCTACCGGGCAGGAGGCGGTGGCCGCCGGCGTGTGCGCGCACCTGCGTGCCGACGACTGGCTCACCTCGACGCACCGCGGCCACGGGCACACGATCGCCAAGGGCGCAAACCTCGAGCGGATGATGCACGAGCTGTTCGGCCGGGCGAGCGGCTTTTGCGGCGGCAAGGGCGGGTCGATGCACATCGCCGATTTCTCGGTGGGCATGCTCGGCGCCAACGGCGTGGTGGCCGCGGGCATTCCGATCGCGGTGGGCGCGGCGCAGTCGATGCGCGTGCAGGGCCGCGACGCGATCGCCGTCACGTTCTTCGGCGACGGTGCGCTCAACCGGGGGCCGTTCGCCGAGAGCCTGAACTGGGCGGCGGCGTTCGGGCTGCCGGTGCTCTTCGTCTGCGAGGACAACCGCTGGTCGGCCACCACGCGCACCGAAGCGATGTCGGCCGGCGAGGGTGCGGCCGCGCGCGCGCGCGGCTTCGGCGTGCCGGCGCTCGAAGTCGACGGGATGGACGTCGCGGCGGTCTGGCAGGCGGCGCGCGAACTGGTGGCGCAGGTGCGCGCCGGCGAGGGCCCCCGGCTGCTGCACGCGAAGACCTACCGCTTCAAGGGGCACGTGTCGGTCGATCCGGCCGCGTATCGCGACCCGCGCGAACTCGCGGCGGCGATGAACGACGATCCGCTGCTGCTCGCGCAGCGCCGCTTGCAGGAGCGCGGGGTGCCGCCCGACACGATCGAGGCGCAGATGCGCGCGGCGCGCGACGAAGTGGCGGCGGCGCTGGCTTCGGCCGACGCGGCCGCGTGGCCGGCCGCGCAGGCCGCGTTCGAGGACGTGCAGGACACCGGGAGCGGCCGATGGTTCAGCTGAAGCAGGCGGGCGCGGCCGGGCGCGATGCGAACGGGAAGTCGCGCGACGAAGGCGTGCGGACGATGAGTTACGCCGCCGCGGCGGCGTGCGCGCTCGACGAGCTGATGCGCACCGACGCGTCGGTGGTTGCGCTCGGCGAGGATCTCGGCCGTGGCGGAATCTTCGGCCAGTACTGCGGGCTGCTGGAAGCCCACGGCGCGGCGCGCGTGATCGACACGCCGATTTCCGAGGCGACGATCGTCGGCGCGGCGGTCGGCATGGCGCTCACCGGCCTGAAGCCGGTGGTCGAGATGCGGGTGGTCGACTTCGCGCTGTGCGCGATGGACGAGATCGTGAACCAGGCGGCGAAGAACCGCTTCATGTTCGGCGGGCAGGGTCGCGTGCCGGTGGTGATCCGCATGCCGATCGGCATCTGGAGCGCGTCGGCCGCGCAGCACTCGCAGTCGCTCGAGGCGTGGTTCGCGCACGTGCCCGGGCTGGCGGTGGTGTGCCCGGCCACGCCGCAGGACAACTACGCGCTGCTGAAGGCGGCAGTGGCCAGCGGCGACCCGGTGGCCTATTTCGAGCACAAGGAGCTGTGGGGCGTCGAGGGCGAGGTCGATGCGTCGCACGCGGTCGAGATCGGGCGGGCGCGCGTTGCGCGTGCCGGTCGCGACCTCACCATCGTCGCGTGGAGCCGCGCGGTGCACGATGCGCTCGAGGCGGCGCGCACGCTGGCCGCGCAGGGCGTCGATGCCGAGGTGATCGACCTGCGCACGATCTGGCCCTGGGACCGCGAGACGGTGGAGGCATCGGCGCGCCGCACCGGGCACGTGCTGGTCGTGCACGAGGCGGTGCAGGTGGCGGGCTTCGGCGCCGAGATCGTCGCGACGCTGGCCGAGCGCTGCGACGCGAAACTGGCCCGGCTGGGCGCGGCGCGCGCGCCGGTGGGCTATTCGCCGCCGCTCGAGGCGCAGGCGCGGCTCGATGCGGCGAAAATCGTCGAGGCGGCGACGAAGCTGCTCGGCCGGGCTCGCTGAGGGTGCATCGAGGGGTGCGCGGCCTGCCGGCCCCCGCGCCGGCTCGGGTCACTCGTCGATCGGCTCGAAGATGCCGCGTTCACGGTTCTTGCGCACGTTCGACCAAGGACGCGCGACGCCGTTCATCGCTACCCAGACGCCCGCCGGCAGGCTGCGCGCGAAGGCGAGCGCGGCGCCGAGATTGAAGCTCGCGTCGGAATCGGCCAGCGCGAAAGGCACCATCGCGCCGGTGAGCACGATCGTCTTCGGCAGCGCGGCAGCCCCGAGCAGCTGCGCGGTCTGCACCATGGTGTCGGTGCCGTGCACGACGACCAGCGCGGTCTCGGGCGCGGCGCGGCAGGCGGCGAGCACCTGCTGGCGATGCTCGTCGAGCATCTCGAGGCTGTCGATCATCATCAGCACCTCGACTTCCGGCGGGCCGGCCACGCGCGCGCGGGCGAGGATCTCGTGCAGGTGCGTCTGGCCGAAGCCGAGCGCGCCGGTGATCGGGTCGTAGCGCTTGTCGAAGGTGCCGCCGGTGGCGAGGATGCGCAGGTTCATGGCAAGGTACGCGCGAAAGAGGTCGCTGCGATCTCCGGGAGCGGGCCCGTGGCCTGCGCCGTCGGGCAGTGTACCGTCGGCATTCGGGTGATGCATTCACGATGTTCGAACAGGTGGTCTTTGCCGGTGGCGGACATCGCTGCTGGTGGCAGGCGGGGTTCTGGGAGGTGGTCGCGCCGGCGATCGAGTTGCGCCCGCGCGTGATCGCCGGCGTGTCGGCCGGCGCCGCCACTGCCTGCCTGCTGTTCGCGAACGATTCGCGCACCGCGCTCGCCTACTACCGCGAGGCGCTGAAGGACAATCCGCGCAACGTCTACCCGGCGAACCTGTTCAGGCGCGGGCGGCGCGTGTTCCCGCACAACGAGATCTACCGCAACGCGCTGCGCACGCTGCTCGGCGGCGAGCGCTTCGCACACCTGATGCGCAACGCGCCCGAGATCCGCGTGCAGTACGCGCGCATTCCGCGCTGGCTCGGGCCGCGCAGCGCAGTGGCGCTGGGCATCGTCGGCTACAACATCGAGAAATACGTGCGCCGCTCGCTGCACCCGCGCTTCGGCCGCGCGGTGGGTTTTCGCAGCGAGATCGCACGGGTGCAGGACTGCCGCAGCGACGAAGAGCTGGTCTCGCTGATCATCGCGTCGAGTTGCACGCCGCCGTTCACGCCGATCGAATATCGCGACGGCCGGCCGACGATGGACGGGGGGCTGGTGGACAACGTGCCGGTCGACGCGGTCGATGCCGATGGCGGCGCGACGCTGGTGCTCACCACGCGGCGTTACCCGAAGCACGCGCCGGTGTTCATGCGCGCCGGACGCGTCTACGTGCAGCCGTCGCGCAAGGTCGCGGCGTCGAGCTGGGACTACACCGCCCCGGACGCTTACGAAGAGACCTGGAAGCAGGGCCGCGAAGACGGCGAGGCATTCCTGCGCGGTTTCCCGTCGCTGCGCACCGACCTCGGGCGGGGCGCCGAGCGGGTGGCGGGGTTCGCCTGAGACGGGGGCGGGCACCGCGCCGGGCAGCGGCGCCGGCGCGGCCCGCGGCGGTGGCGGCACAGGCCAGCCAGGTGATCGGTCGAGCGAAGTTCATCGGTGCCTTGCTGCTGATTCGGTCGCGACGGTGGAGCGCGCCGGCGCGTGCCTGCCGTGGGGTTCGGGCCGAACGCGCGGCGGCTGCGGCGGCGGTTCGGCGCCCGGCGCACGCCGAGGCATTTCGGCGCGCGGAACCGGCATCGGCTTTTGCACGCGCTGCGGGACCGACTCCGCCCGATGCTGCCTGGGCGGCTCTCGCCGGGCGACGCCGTCGCTGCGCGCGTCTGCGCGTGGTCGTCCGAAGTCGTTGCGAGGCCAGCGGGCGTCGTTGCGCGGCTGCCCGGCGTCGTCACGGTGCCGGCCGAAGCGCGCATCACCCGCACCGCGGCCGTTGCGGAAATCGCGGGGTGCTTCGGGAGCGGCTCGCGGCGTCGGCGGCGGCGCGATCGCCGTCGGCGGCCGCGGCGGTCGTGCGTCGGGTGGCCCGCCTTGCCAGCGGCCGTCGGGCGAAGGGGGCCGTGTGCGGCGCGGCTCGGTGCTCCACCCGGCGCCACGATCGCGCGGGGGGTCGCGACGCCAGACGGTCGGGCGCGACGTGCCGGGCCGGGTGACGATCACGTTGTTGACCCGATGGTTGTCGACGACGACGTAGCGGTTGCGCCAGACCGGCCGCGGGTCGTGCCAGAGCCGCGGACGCAACGGCACGTACGCGCTCCACGCGAAGCCCGAGGCGTGGATCGCCGAGAAGTGCGGCGGCCGGTAGACGGGCGGCGGCACCCAGAAGAACGGCGGATACTCGGGCCACCACCAGGTGCCGAATACGATCATCGGGTTGTAGTAGGGCACCCACAGGTAGCCCGGGCGCGTCGATTCGATCACGATGACCGGATCGTTCACGATCACCTGCTGCTGCTCGGTGGACTGCAGGGTGCCGGCCGCCCAGGCGCGTGCGCGCAGCGACTGCACCGTGTCCATCACCTGCTCGCGCTGCGCGAGGAATGCGTCGCCGAGTTGGCCGGTCCACTCGAGGCGCTCGCTCATCATGGCGAGCACCGAAGGAAACTGGGTGAGCGCGCGCACGCTCGGATCCCACGGCATCGACTCCACCGCGTCGGCCAGCGCATCGCCGGTGAGCCCGGGGTTCCCGCGCACGAAGCGGTCGGCCTGCACCACCTGGAGCGGCCAGGTCGACGCCATCAGCACCTGTGCGAGCAGCGCGTCCGGATAGAGCGCGATCGGGGCGAGCATCTGGTCGAGTTCCTGCTGCCCGTAAGGGGCCTGCGCCGGGGCGGACGAAATCGCCTGCTGCGCCAGCGACGACGTCGCGGGCGCGAGCGCCATCGGCGCCACGGCGACCGCGAAGGCCAGCGATGCGGCCGTTCCGCGTCGTTTCATCGTCCACCCCTCCCGTTGCGATGGGTCTCCCATGAACGCTCAACGCGCCCCATCGGCGCCGCGCCGACGCCTGCGGCCGGTCCGGTGCGTAAACAGATGTAAAGCCGAAAGCGAAGCGTAACCGTGCCCGCCCCGAGCGCCGGGACACCGTCGCGGGACGACGCCTATTCCCGCAGCGCGCGCCAGATGCGCTCGGCCGTCAGCGGCATCTGCAGCGACAGTGCACGCTCACCTCTGCCGGCTCGCCAGAGTGCGTCGACGACCGCGTTGACGACGCACGGGGTCGCGCCGATCGTGCCCAGCTCGCCGACGCCCTTCACCCCGAGCGGATTGGTGAGGCAGGGGATCGACTCGTCCATCGCGGTGCGAAAGCGCCCCGCGAGATCGGCGCGCGGCATCGCGTAGTCGAGGAAGCTGGCCGAGAGCAGCTGGCCGCTCGCGCGATCGTGGATCAGCTGCTCGCACAGCGCCTGGCCGATGCCCTGGACCGCGCCGCCGTCGAGCTGGCCGCGCACGATGTCGGGATTCACGACGCGGCCGACGTCGTTGACCGACGCGTAGCCGAGCACTTCGATCGTGCCGGTGTCGGGGTCGATCTCGACTTCGCAGATGTGGCAGCCGTTGGGCCAGCTCGGCCCCTCGACCGAGCTGGTGGCGTCCATCCGGATGGCCCGCTCGGGCTGGCGCGCGGCCAGCTCGAAGAGGCCGATCGAGCGATCGGTGCCGACGATGCGGAAGGCGCCGTCGGCGTATTCGATGTCGCCGGGCGGCGCTTCGAGCGCCTCGGCGGCGAGATCCTGTGCCTTGCGCACGGTGTGCTCGGAGGCCACGCGCACCGCCGAGCCGCCGGTGAACAGCGAGCGCGAGCCGGCGCTGCCGAAACCGCTGCCGCGGTCGGTGTCGCCCTGCACGATGCGGATGCGCCCGATCGGCACCTGGAACACGTCGACCGCCAGTTGCGCGTAGCTGGTCGCGATGCCCTGGCCCATCGCCTGGGTTGCGGTCCAGATCTCGATGATGCCGTCGGCGGCCACGTCGACGGTGACGCGCTCCTCGAACGCGTTGCCGCCGGTCCATTCGAGGAAGGTGGCGATGCCGCGGCCGCGCAGCCTGCCGCGCGCTGCCGAGTCGGCCAGCCGCGCGTCGAAGCCGTTCCAGTCGGCCAGCGCGAGCGCCTGGTCCATGATCGACTCGAAGCGCCCGCTGTCGTAGGTCTGGCCCATCGGGTTGCGATAGGGCATCTGCCCGGGCCGGATCATGTTGCGCCGGCGCAATTCCGCCTGGCCGATGCCGAGCCTGCGGGCGGCGGCGTCCATCAGCCGCTCGGTGATGTAGATCGCCTCGGGGCGGCCGGCGCCGCGATACGCGCCGGTGGTCGTGGTGTGCGTGAGGATCGCGCGGAACTCGAAGTCGATCACCGGGATGTCGTAGACGCTGGTCTGCACCCACGGCCCGATGAGGAGCTGGATCGCCACGCCGGTGGGCGTGGCGTAGGCGCCCACGTTGGCCAGCGCGCGGATGCGCATCGCGAGGATGCGCCCGTTCGCGTCGAACGCGAGTTCGGCGCGGCTGCGCACGTCGCGACCGTGCGTGGCGCCGAGGAACTCGTCGCTGCGCTCGGCGCACCACTTCACGGGTCGCCGCAGCCGGCGCGCGGCAAACGCCACCGTGGCCTCTTCGGGATAGAGGCCGGTCTTCATGCCGAAGCCGCCGCCCACGTCGCCGACCACGACGCGCACGCTCTCCCTCGGCATCTTCAGCAGATCCTGCGCGAGCGTATCGCGCACGCCCGAAGGCATCTGGGTGCTCAGCCGCAGCGTGAGCCGTTCGCTGGCTGCGTCCCAGCTGGCCAGCGCCGCACGCGGCTCCATCGCCGACGGCGCGAGCCGCTGGTTGACCAGGTCGAGCGACACCACGTGCGCGGCGGCGCGAAACGCAGCCTCGGCGGCTGCTGGGTCGCCGTGGCGCATCGCAGCAGCGAGGTTGCCGGGCGCGTCGTCGCACACCAGCGGCGCGCCCGGAGCGACCGCGTCGTCGAGGTCGACCACCGCGGGCAGGTCTTCGTAGTCGACCAGGATCGCGTCGCGCGCATCGATCGCCGCCTGGCGCGACTCGGCGACGATTGCCGCGACCGCCTCGCCGACGAAGCGTACGCGTTCGTGCGCCAGCGGCCGCCGCGGCGGCGCCACGCCGCGCGAACCGTCGGGCCGCCTGAAGCCGCTCGGGCCGGGGAACACGCCGGCGCCGGCGCGCACCAGGTCGTCGCCGGTGAAGATCTCGACCACGCCCGGCAGGGCGCGCGCCGCCGAGGCGTCGATCGAGACGATGCGCGCATGCGCGTGCGGCGAACGCAGGAAGCACAGATGCGCCTGGCCTTCGGCATCGAAGTCGTCGACGAACGCGCCGCGGCCGGCGACCAGCGCCGCGTCCTCGATGCGTCGCACGGCCTGGCCGCTGCCGAAGCGTCCATAGCGGGTGGAATCGGCCAAGTCTCTCTCTCCGGAACTGCAGCGCGCGGCGGGGTTCGCGCTGCGGGGAATCGCGCTCGGCCGATCCTACTGCAACCGCTGCGGGCGGCGTGGGTCTTGCGAAGCGCAGGCGTTCGGCCGAGCATGACGGATCCGCGTCCACCGGAGCACACCATGAGCGTCCTGTCCAGAACAGTGGCCGCCGGCGCACTCGCGCTGGCCTGCGCGAACGCGTTCGCGTTCCAGTTGAGCAGCCCCGACATCGGACCGCGCGCGATCGGCAAGCCGACGCTGATCGGCAAGTACGGGCGAAAAAAATAGTCGCGCTGGTCCTGCTCAATCCGCGCGCCGCCGGAGGGCGGGCGCGGCGCCTGGCCGATCCGCTGCGGCAGTGGCTCGCGGCGCACGCGCCGCAGGCCGAGTTCGCGCTGACCGACGAGATCGGTCGCGCGCGCGAGTGGCTGCTCGGCCGTCGCGAAGGCTCGCGCGTGGTGCTGGTCGGCGGCGACGGCACCGTGCAGCAGCTGCTTCCGCAACTGCTCGCGCGAAGCCTGCTGCTGGGCATCGTGCCGGTGGGCAGCGGCAACGACCTCGCCGGCACACTGGGCCTGCGCGGGCTCGACTGGCGCGACGCGCTGGCCCGCGCGCTGCAGGGGCCGACGTCGCGCTGCGACCTCGGCGAATTGTCGACCGCTGGGGCGACGCGGCCGTTCGCATCGAGCCTGGCGGCCGGTTTCGATGCGGCGATCGCGCGGCGCGCCTCCGAGGGGCCGCAGTGGCTGCGCGGGCTGCCGCGCTACCTCTGGGCCACGCTCGGCGAACTGGCCGGCTTGCGCCGCTGGCGGCTGCGCGTGTTCGTCGACGGCACGCTCGTGCACGACGGCGAAGCGCTGTTCGCTTCGTGCCTGAACACGCCGAGCTACGGCGCGGGGATGCCGGCGGTGCCCGGTGCGCGCATCGACGACATGCGGCTCGATCTGCTGCTGGTCGGCCGCTTCGGGCGCGCCGGCGCGCTCGTGATGCTGCCGCAACTGCTCGCGGGCCGTCACCTCGGCCATCCGCAAGTGCGTGCCGCGCGTTTCGCGCACTTGCGCGTCGAATGCGACGCCGAGTTGCCGTTGGCGGCCGACGGCGAGCCGCTGGCTGCGGCACGCGAATTCTCGGTGCGGGTGCTGCCAGGGGCGCTGAGGGTGGTGCGCGGTCTGCCCGAAGACTTCCGAAAGGGGTCTTAAGAGCCGCCTAAGGCAGCGGTTCCACAGTGGTGCGCATCGACCACGCAGGATCACCTGCAGAGGAGCACATATGAGCACGCGTTCGATGACGCCTTCCCGCCTTGTCGTTGCGCTGGTGGCCGCCGGAGTGATCGGCGGCGCGGGCGCCAGCTTCGTTTCGGCATCGATGGCCGCCGCGACGGCCGCCAACACCGCGGCCAGCGTATCGGCCGCGGCCAGCGTTGCCGCGCCCGCGGTCACGCCGGTCGACTTCACGCAGGTCGTGCAGCGCTACGGGCCGGCGGTCGTCAACATCAGCGTGAGCGGCATGAAGAAGGTGGCCGGACAGGGCATGCCGGGGCTGGACCCCGACGATCCGTTCTATGAGTTCTTCAAGCGCTTCGCGGTGCCCGGCGGCCAGGGCCAGCGCGAGATGCCGGTGCGCGGCGAGGGTTCGGGTTTCATCGTCGATCCGAACGGCATCATCCTGACCAACGCGCACGTGGTGAGCGACGCGAAGGTCGTCACGGTGAAGCTCACCGACCGGCGCGAGTTCAGCGCGAAAGTGCTCGGCACCGATCCGAAGACCGACATCGCGGTACTGAAGATCGATGCGAAGAACCTGCCTGTGGTGCCGCTGGGCAGCGCGCGCGACCTCCAGGTCGGCGAATGGGTTCTGGCGATCGGCTCGCCGTTCGGCTTCGAGAACTCGGTGACCGTGGGCGTCGTCAGCGCCAAGCGGCGCTCGCTGCCCGACGACGGTTACGTGCCGTTCATCCAGACCGACGTCGCGCTGAATCCGGGCAACTCCGGCGGCCCGCTGTTCGACTCGCGCGGCCAGGTGGTCGGCATCAACTCGCAGATCTTCAGTCGCACCGGCGGCTACCAGGGGCTGTCGTTCGCGATTCCGATCGAGGTGGCCACGCGGGTGCGCGACCAGATCGTCGCGCACGGCTCGGTGCGCCACGCGAAGCTCGGCGTCACCGTCCAGGAGGTCAACCAGACGCTGGCCGATTCGTTCAGGCTCGAGAAGCCCGAAGGCGCGCTCGTCGCGAGCGTCGAGAAAGGCGGGCCGGCGGATCGGGCCGGTCTGCAGTCGGGCGACGTGATCCTGAAAGCCGACGGCAAGCCGATCGTGGCGTCCGGCGACCTGCCCGCGCTGATCGGCGAGGCGTCGCCGGGCGACAAGGTCGCGCTCGAGATCTGGCGCCAGGGCAAGCGCCAGGAGATCACCGCCAGGCTGGGCGACGCGAGCGAGAAGGCCGCCAGCACGGCTGCTGCCGACGACAAGGCGGCCAACGGGCGGATCGGGCTCGCGCTGCGGCCGCTCGATCCGCAGGAGCGTCGCGAGGCGGGAGTCGATGGCGGACTGCTGGTCGAGGGTGCCGGCGGCCCGGCGGCGATGGCCGGTGTGCAGCCGGGCGACGTGCTGATGGCGGTGAACGGCACGCCGGTGAAGAGCATCGAGCAGGCGCGTGCGGCGCTGGCGAAGTCCGACAAGTCGGTGGCGCTGCTGATCATGCGCGACGGCAACCGGATCTTCGTCCCGGTGCGGATCGGCTGACGCGATCGCACGGCACGTCGCGGGTTGCGTGATGAGCACTTTCGATGTTGCGATCGGTGTCGGGCCCGCCGGCACCGCCGGACAACTCCGCGGTCCGGCCGGCGTGCCCGCGCACCGATCCGGTGGCGCGGGCGAGCACGGGCCGGCGGGTGCGCGCCGGCAGTGGCTGGTGGCTGCCACCGGCGTGATCGGCGGCGCGGGCCTGCTCGCTTCAGCCTGGCCGCTGCTCGACAGCATGGAGCCGTCGGCGCGAGCGCTGGCGGTGGGCGGACCGGTGACGGTCGACGTGTCGGATCTCGCGCCCGGGCAACTGCGCACCGTGCTCTGGCGCGGAAAGCCGGTCTGGCTGATGCGACGCACCGATGCGATGGTGCGTGCGCTCGAGCAGCCGAATCCGGTGCTGGCCGATCCCGCTTCGAAGCGTTCGGAGCAGCCGGCATCGTGCGCGAACGCGACGCGCTCGGTGCGTGCCGACCTGTTCGTCGCGGTGGGCGTGTGCACCCACCTGGGTTGCACGCCGGTGCTGCGCCTCGACGATGCCGCGTTGAACGCCGAACTCCACGCGCCGGGCGGCTTCTATTGCCCGTGCCACGGGTCGCGTTTCGACCTGGCCGGCCGCGTGGTGCAAGACGTGCCGGCGTCGACCAACCTGGAAGTACCCGAGTACCGTTTCCTCTCCGACAGCTCGCTGCAGATCGGCTGAGACGCGGCAGGTGCTGGTGCGGCGGCGGGGCTGGCCTTGCCCGTCGAGGTCAGGGCGGGGGGCTCGGGAGATGAGCCCGCCGCATCCGACCGCGTCCGGATCCGAAATTCCTTTGCTGATGATGCGCTGGTGCAGTAGCATCATAGCATCGTAGCCAATTCCTGGGGGCGCAACGCCCTGCCCGACATGCGCACCACTCTCGACATCGATCCCGACGTCCTCGCTGCTGCCCGCGAACTGGCCCAGCGTCGCGGTGCTTCGATCGGTCGAATCCTTTCCGACCTCGCGCGTCAGGCGCTGGTCGCCGGAGTGGCGCCGCTCGCGGCCGGCGAGCCGGTGCCGTCGTTTCATGGTTTCCAGCCGTTCCCGGCGCGGGGAGTCGTCGTCGATAACGAGACGATTGATCGACTTCGCGATCAGGAAGGCGTCTGATGCGCGCGCTTCTCGATGTGAACGTGCTGATCGCCCTGCTCGATCAGGGCCACGTGCATCATGCGGCGGCGCGCGCCTGGCTTGAAGGGAACATCGGGCGGGGCTGGGCGTCGTGCCCCATCACGCAGAACGGCTGCATACGGATCATGTCGCAGCCGGCTTACCCGGCGGCACTGGCGCCGGCACAGGTGGCCGATCGGCTTCTCATGGCGACCCGCACGCCGCACCATGCCTTCTGGCCCGACGATTTCTCGCTCGTGGCCTTCGAAGGCCTGCGCTGGACGTCGATTCTCGGCTCGCGTCAGCTCACCGATGCGTACCTGCTTGCACTGGCGGTGCGCCACGGGGGGTGCTTCGTCACCTTCGACCGGGCGGCGCCGTTGGGCGCCGTCGAAGGTGCGACCGCCGCGCACCTCGTCGTGCTCTGATCCGGCGCGCCCGAACGCCCGCGCTCTCGGCCCGGCTGCGCGCCAGCACTCCGTGGCTCAGGCCGCTTCGATCGGCACCGCGCTCGCGATCAGCGATTCCCAGGCCGCAGCGTTGCCGGGCCAGCCGCGATCGCCTCGTTCGCCGAGCCGGCGCAGGATCTGCGCCAGCTGCCAGGTGGGCGGTTGCCCGAGCGCGGCCGGCCTTTCGCGCCAGAGCCGCCGCACGAGGTTGTCGTCCACCGCGAAGCGCTGCGCGATCGCCTCGATCACCAGCCGATCCTGCCCGGCGTCGATCGCGCGCTCGAGCACGCCGGCCCAGTGCAGGCTGTGCGCGCTGTCCTGGCGTGCGGCGAGCGGGCGCAGGTCGAAGGTGGGCGGCTGGCGCCGTCGCGCGCGCCGAAGCGCCGCATCGGCCGGCGTGTCGAGTGCCTCGGCGTCGGCCTCCGCATCGCTGCCGTCATCGTGCCCGTCGCGCGACGCGGCCCGGGCGTCGAGCGGCACCAGCGTTTCGGCGAAAAAGGTGGCGAAGGCCGGCAGCCGTGCGAGCAGGTGCGCGCGCGGCACGGCGTGGCGCGGATCGAGGCGCAGCCAGTTGTAGCAGCCCAGGTGCTTGCCGGCGCCGGTGCGCGCGAGCTTCGCGAGCGTCACGGTGTCGAGGCTCGCCTCGATGACGGCGGCGATGCGCGCGTCGACCGCGCCTTCGCGAAGGTCGATCGAGCGCAGCGCGCGTCCGTAGAACTCGACGTCGATGATCTCGTCGCGCAGCGCGCCGCGCAGCCGCGCGAGGAAGTCCGGGCAGCGGGCAGCGCGGTCGAACAGAGAAGCGGGCGCGCCGGACTCGAGCCGGTGCTCGCGGTCGAGATGGCGGTGCCAGTCGGCACGGCGGCGATCGAGCACGGTGAGCATCTCTGCGGCGAGCGAATCGAACAGCAGGTCGAGCGCGGCGTCGGCGCCGTCGCTGCGCGCGAGCAGGTCGACGAGCAGCCTGAGCGTGCGATCGGAGAGCAGCGCGCGGAAGTCGTAGACCAGCTGCTCGCGGTCCACGCCCAGGAAGCGCACGTTGAGCCCCCAGGCGCGCGTGAGCTGCGCGAAGATCGGGTTGGTCATCAACGACACCCGCGAGGCGAGCGGCAGCTGCACGACGAACAGCCGCCAGTCGGACGACGGGTTGCGGAACACCAGCGCGCGCGGGCTGTAGCGATAGCAGCGCGCAAGGTACGCGAGTTCGGGGCCTGTGGTGCCTGCGTCCTGGAGCTCTTCGTCGATCGGGACGCCGTCGACCGCGAGGAACTCGACCTCTTTCAATCGGCCCGCTTGGCGAGGATGAGCAGCCCGCCGCCGAAGACCACGAGCGCTGCCGCCATCAGGGTGCGCGTGACCGACCCGCGCCAGAAGGCCTCGACGGCAAAGAGAATGCCCGCCGTGAGCACGATGCGCGCGGTGCCTGCGGTGCGCTGGGCTGGGCTGAGCTGGGCCATGGCGTTAATCTACCCCAGAAAGAATCGTGATGCTGCCCGGCGGGTCTTCAGCCGGTGCGCCTGCTCGATGCCGAGCACACGCTCGCCGGCCACGAGTTCGATCTGCTCGCCCGCTGCAAGCCTGCCGGGGCGCACCACCGCGCAATAGAAGCCGGTGTAGCCCGACTGCACCATCATCTTCGAGGCCCAGCGAAACCCGAAGTGGGCGTCGAACTTGTAGCAGGGCGTGCGGGGCTGCGTAACCACGAGTTCGACCTCGCCGAAGCGCAGCCGGTCGCCCACCCAGACCTGCGCTTCGAGCAGCCCCGAGACGGTCAGGTTCTCGCCGAGCGAGCCGTGCGGCAGCGCGTCGACGATGCCGGCCTGCGCCTCGAGCGGTGCGGCGCGTCCGGCGCTGATCGTGATCAGCTTCGGCATCGCGGTTGCGCGCCTGGCGCCGCACGGGCGCAACCGCACCGACCGATGGTGGACAAGCGGTGGACAAGCGCAGGACATCGGGCGGAATAGCGGGCCGGATAGCGTCGGGATAACCGGTGTGCAAGCGGTGCCCGAGCCCGGGACAAGACCGGGAGAAGGCGGGGACAAGGGCGGGACCGCAGTTGCCCTTCCCGGGGGACGGCCAGGGGGTGCTCAGTGGACATCGAGCGTGAGTCCCGGCAGGTCGAGTCCGCGAAGGCGCGTCTGCCAGCGCTGTCCGGGCGAGATCGGCCGGGCGTCGGTCAGCGTGCCGGTGCTGATCAGCGCGCCTGGCTCGATCGAGCGGCCGCGCAGGCGCAGTTCGCGAGCCAGATGCGCGATCGCGTGCATCGGGCCGTCCAGGACGTTGGCGCCGCAGCCGCGCTCCAGCGGACGGCCGTCGCAGAGCAGTTCCACCTCGACCGCGGCAAGCCGCGCGAGCGCCTGCGCGGCCGATTCGCCGAGCGCGGCCACCGGCTGCGGCGGGCCGAGCACGAGCGCGCCGTGCAGCCCCTGTGCGGCGAAGGCCTCGGCGGCGCTGAAGCGCCAGCCGGGGAACGGGCTGTGCACGATTTCCAGCCCGTGCGCGACCCACTCGGCGGCCGCGAGCACCGCTTCGGCGGTGTCGGCCGCCGGGGCCGCGCGCAGGCCGACCACGATCTCGGGCTCGATGCGCGGTTCGACGAAGCGCGCCGCGCATAGCGCCACCGGCGCGCCGGCGGCGGCGCTGACCAGCGTCGAATTCCAGACCGGCGCCCAGATCGGGTGGAACACCCGGTAGAGCGGCCAGATCGAGCGGTTGGTGAAGCCGATCTTGTAGCCCACCGGCCGCTCGCCGCGCGCCACTCGCGCAATCGCGATGCTGGCCTGGATCGCCTCGGCCGTCGCAAGATCGTCGAGCGACTCGATGCGCGAGCGCTCGAGGCTGCGGGCGTGGTCGCAGGCGTCGAGAATTGCTGCGGCGGAAAGTGGCTCGGCCATGGCACCGATTATCGCGCAGC
>Ga0226835_1000720_pt1 | contig 28277 bp, 22 predicted proteins | sample LAC_MetaG_1_FD_163627 | JGI IMG/M metagenome (GOLD analysis project Ga0226835, IMG submission 163627) | Anaerobic ammonium oxidizing microbial communities from anammox membrane bioreactor (MBR) in UC Berkley, California, United States -... | ecosystem: Engineered > Bioreactor > Anaerobic >...
CAGCAGGTCGCCGGTGGGCATGATCGGGTGGCAGGAGAGGTGACGGGCCGTGTCGCGGATGTCATCCTCGATGGCCTTGCGGTCGGGCTCGGTCTTGGCCAGCGTCCAGGCATGCTTCAGGTTCTCGAGTTTCTCCTCGAGCTCCTTGCGCATCTCGGCGTCGCTGGGCTGTCCGACAGGCGTCGGCAGCGGTCCGGAGTAATTCTCCAGCGCGTGAGCCGCGTCGGCGTAGTACTCGTACCGGTCCCAGCCCCACTCCTTGGGGTTCTCGACCAGGCTGCGGACGAAGGCTTCGTCCTGGGCGAACCGATACAGGGCGGTTGCCTGCTCGGTCTCCCGGTGCCAGCGGTTGTTGGTGAACAGGTGAACGTGACCCAGCCACGCGTGGATGATCACGTGGATGTGCATGACCAGGTCATTGGTCGAACCGAGGACGACTTCAGCCGGGTCCGAGATCGTTGCGAACTCGAACACGTGGCCGCCCTGGCCGCGCTGACGGCTCTGCTGAGCCGCCTTGCCGTACCACCACGCCGGGCGGCTGACGCCGATACCGAGCGGGTAGACGAGGTCGTCGAGGACCTGCTGGTCCGACTTAAGACGGAAGATTGCGCGGCACGGGTCGAGCCCGTACCGCTTTCCAACTGCCAGGATCCGCGGAACCATGATGTTCAGGTTGCGGACTACCTGGGCTTCCTGGGGATTGGAAGTCAGAATTTTCGTATCCATAGTCGCAACTCCTTATTCAGATTCGGCGGAGCGGTCACCGGTCATGATCTTCATCATGGCCTCGGGGACGTCGTCGAGCGTTTTGCAGCGAGCCCAACCACAGTGTTGCCGGACATCGGACGGAGTGTTCTGAACGGAGCGCATGCCCTCGGTCATTCCACCCCAGCCCCAGCCCAGGTCCACTTCGCAGTAGCCGAAGTAGTTGAAACCGCCACGGATGAGCTTCGCGATCCAGCCGGAGATGACGTCCTCCCCATCGAAGGAGAAGCCGTCGGTGGCATGGAGCGAATACTTGTTCCAGGCGTCGCCGCCGAACTCGGCCTGGGCGATTTGCCAGGTGAGCTCGTGGGTCGGAGCGAAGGCGGTGCCTCCGTTTTCCCCGACTCGGAAGAAGTCGGCCTCGGACCGGATGCGCTCCGCCCTGTGGTTGTGGGCGATGTACACCACCGCGACGGTGTTGTACTTGGTGCGCAGCCAGATGAGGTTGAGCAGGAAGTAGAACTTGGCGATCGCCAGAGGTTCGCCAGCCATGGAGCCGGAGGTGTCCAGGTTCATGAACACGACGGCCTTGCTGTCCGGGTCCCACCGCTCTTCCACCCGCTTGAAGCGGAGGTCGGTCTTGTGGAACGGGAAGTCTTCGGCGGACGGGTAGCTGTCGGGGGTGAGCCCGGGGAAGTCGTCGGGACGAGCGTTGATCATCGTCTTGAAACGCTCGAGTCGCGCCTTGGCAGTTGCGACCTTGTCCCAGCGAGCCATCGGACCGGTCTTCTTGAGACCGCGCATCTTCATCGAGTAGACGAGAAGCTTGTCCTCATCCGTCTGCTTCAGGAACGGGAGGTCGAAGAGCAGCTTGAGCAGCTCGACGAACTCTTCGTAGGTGATGGGGAGATAGACGATGTCGGCATCGTCCTCGCCAGCCTGGGAGCCACCGCCACCGCCACCAGCCTTGTCTCGGCCGGGCCACCAGGACGGCTCATCGATGCCGATCGGCACTTCGATGTTGCCGCCGGCGGCGAAGGTGCTGGCGTTCATCGGCACGTAGATCATGCCGGACTCGCTGGCAACGAAACAGTCCCGCATCAGCTCATGACTGAGAAGCAGGTTGGCCAGCCGAGTGATCGGCTTGCCGTGGGTCATATCCATGATGCCACTGTCACCACGGATAATCTGCTTCAAAACATCTTTGGTGATCTTCGGCTTGGCGCGCTCCATGAAGCGGCGCCTGTCGTCAATCGTACGGTCGAGATAGGCCGGCTGCGGAAGGACCACGGATGTACGTGTCCTCTCCGGCGGAGTGTTCAGCCAGTCCACGAGCAGCGTCTGGAACTCCTGGTCAGGAGCCTGGGCTTCCGTGGTCGTCGGCTTACTTTCGCCATGCGGGGTCTCGCCAGCCTTCTTGTCGCCGTGAGGCTTCTTGAAGTCTTTCTTAGCCATTGATAACCTCCATCAGGACGTGCTACTTGCGTAGCCAGTCGGTTAGTTGAGAAGACAGAAGGGGGGCGAGGTCACGATGGACCCCGCCCCCACGACTGATTCGCGAACCGCCGACTAGGCTGCGCCTAGGTCAGCGAGTTCGATTAAGCGACCAGGAAGTCGCGCGTCATCGCCACCTCGACGAGCAGCTTCTCAGCCGTGTACTCGTCGTAGCCGTGCTCCTTGATGAGGCGTGCCTTGGCACCGTCGAGACGCTCCTTCTCCTCCTTGGTGAGGTTCGTGAGACCGATCACGCCGGTGATGTCCTTGGCCTGCCGCAGCACGTAGGATTCGATGCAGCGCTTCAGACCCTCGTGGCAGGTGTACGGGGGCTCCGACACACCGTGCTCATCCTTGTACGCGTCGACCGCCACCATGACGTTGGTGCGGAACTTGTCCGCCTGCGCCGTGTTGATGGCGATGGTGTCGGCGCGCTCGATCTCCTGCAGGAAGCGCTCCATGTCCTGAGCGGTCAGGTACTGGCCGCCGGAGAAGCCCTGCTTGGGAGTCGTGCGGTTGAGGGACTTGATGTACTCCAGGTACTTCCGGAAGAAGTTCTGGCACAGGTCGGTGAAGTTCGGGATGAACGCCGCCTTGTACACCTTGGTCAGCTCGGGACGACGGAACTCACGCTCCAGAGGCCCCTGCAGCCAGCCAATCCACTTCTCCTTCGTCTTCTGGTCGAGACGGGGATCCTTGGAGAACCGCGCGATCATGTGGTCACGCAGCTCGGCCACGGTGTAGCCCGGCGAGACGCGCTTGCCGGTCTCGAACTCCTGCTTGGCCTGAGCGGCCAGCTCGCCGAGGATGGTGTCCATGTCGCGGGGCGACATGCCGTCCAGGCCCTCGGTCCACGGAGCCTTCTCGCGAAGGGCGCGGAACTCGAGCTCGGTGCCCATGCCCGGCTGACGCACGGTCTCGCCCATGTAGGCGCGGAGGACCGGCATGAAGCCCAGGTTGCCCTTGCTCGCCCAGTCGAGGTGAGTCGCCACCCGGAACATGCCGGTGTAGAGGCTCATCAGGGGCTCGCGGTGGACGCCGCCCTTATCGGACGGGCGCCCGAAGGACGACAGCGAGTACAGCTTCTCCGTCACCGCCGCGGCCTGCTGCGGCTCGAGCGGATAGGTGAAGCTCACCCAGTGCAGACGGTCGTTGTGAGCGCGGTGGTCCGGATTGCTCCAGAACTTGTTCCACTGCTCGTCGTTGGAGTGGATGATGATCATCCCCTCCCAGCCCACGCCCTGCTGGTGGTGGTTACCCAGCGGATCGGGCAGAGACAGGCGCTGACCTTCCAGACCCTCGAGCAGGATGCGGAAGCCCTCGGGCGGGTTCCGGAAGCCCTCGGTGAGGATGATCAGCTTGCCCTTGTTGAACACGCCGGACGGGCTGACGGTCCGCGGGTCGCGGTCGTCGTAGAGGCCCAGCGCCGAGATGTCGACGTCACCACGCCACACCTTCAGGTCGAAGTTGATGGGCTGCACTTCGGCAACGTCCACCATGCCCTCGCCTTCGGACATGAACATGTTGTCGATGGGGAAATCGCCCAGGTCGACGGCGTACGACTCGTCGAAGTGGCCGTACTTCTCGTCGCCCTTGCGCTTGCCCTTCAGCTCGCCGTACTTCTCGGTGAGGCCGGCGAGATCCATGACGTCGCGGTCGACCAGAGCCGGACCGAAGAACTCGCCCAGCACCACGTCCTGCGCCCAGGGGTCGGGGCGGACGAGGGCGTCGACGGTGGCCTTCGGCAGGTTCAGACCGTAGCACACGATCTTCACGAAGTCTTCCTCGCTGCCCATGACGATGGCGGCGAGTTCGGCAGCGCCGAGCTCCTGGCCGGCCTTGAAGCCGTGCTTCTTGGCGATGGCACCGACCTCGGTGACGCTGAAGTCCAGAGCGGACTCGCCGCTCAGGTCCAGACGCTCGATGATGCCGGTGAGCTCCTTGACCATGGCGTCACGACGACGCTTGGTCTTCTTGCCCGCGATGAGCTTGGGCAGGAACAGCGCGTTGAGCGGGTTCGCCCACATCGGGGAGCCGCCCAGGAACGGGATGGGCTCGCGCCGACGCATGATCTTGTACTGGATCATGTTGACGAAGTCGGACTTGCCGGCGCCGGGCGAACCGGTGATGGCCAGTGCCTTCTTGCGGGCACGACCGCCCTCGGCAGCCTGGTAGCCGTAGGAGTTGACGATCTTGTGGATCGGATCCTCGACGCCGAAGAAGGCGTCGCAGCTGTTGTAGGCCGGCACTTCGTGGCCGGTCATGCGGAGCAGCGCTTCGGCGCGCGACATGTTGAGACCGTCGCGGACGAAGAGGCGGTGGAAGGCCGCGTGGGTGGGCTCGACGTATGCCGGGTGCCGACGGACGACCTTCAGAAAGTCACGCAGAGTGGCCTTGAGACCTTCCTTCTCGAACGAGTACGGAAACGGGTCCTCAGGCAGGAACAGGTGCGGGTGGGATTCCCGCGTGTACAGGATGTTGTTACTGGACATGATTGTGTCTCCTAGCTTTAGGCTTGATGCGACCAGACCTTGACGCGCTTGGCATACTCGAGAATCTGCTTCATCCCCTTGGGGCTGTAGCCGAGTTTCTCCAGCAATTCCTTCGCGGTGAGCAGGCGAGCCTGCTCCTTCTTGTCAAGGTCGGACACAACTTCGGTTGTGAGGAGTTTCTGGACTGCTTCGCCAATCTCGGTGTCGAGCTTGGTGCGAATCGCGTTGGCGAGCTCGGGAACGGTTTCCCAGGTTTCCTTGTACTCGCGTGCAAGGGCCTTGCGCCGTTCCTTATACTCTTCCGAATCGGGTTCGAGACCCTCGAGCTGCTGCTCGATGATTTCGTCCTTGCGGTCGGACATGATGGTCTGAAGCGCCTTGCGGAACTTCTTCTCATCGTCGTCGAGGAAGGCCCCCTTCGACTTGCCGACGCGGATGCGGTCGAGGTCATTGAGGAGGTCCTCGTTGACCGGAATCTCACCGAGCTTGCTGTGCCGGACCTTCTTGTCGCCGATGGCGAAGCCGATGGCGTGCAGGACGTAGTCCTGGAAGAGCTCTTGAGCGCGCTCTTCGTAGTCCGGGGCAAACACGTGCAGGATCTGATGCTTCAACAGACGACGGTACTCGGATTCGATGAGACCGGGCCTGTTGCTGGCTTCCGCCGCCCAGGATTCGTCGCCGGGCTTGGGAGCGCCGCCGAGCCATTTCTGGCACCGCTTCAGGATGGCGGTCTGCTCGGGCGTCAGGTTGGTAGTGTCGACGAGCTTCTGGTGGATGACCTGCCGCAGGAGCATGATAGCTTCCAGCGCGGTCACCGACTGATGCCCATCACGACCGAGACCGTACTGGTTCAGCCGGGAAAGCAAGCTCATCATGAACCGCATGTCGAGCCCGGCCAGACCTTCGTCCGGACCGATGAGGCTCCACATCAGCTGCGGCGTGATGGCGACGTTGTCGGGAAGCGACTTGGCCTGGGCGCCCGGAACGGTACCACCGCTCCGGTTGCTGGCTAGATTGTTGCCATATCCGCTGCCGTACCCACCGCCGCTGCTCGAACCCGACTCGGTGGCCCAGGTGCCGGACCAGTCGGAGCCGGAACGCGGCTTGACCTTCACGTGCTCGCCCTGCAGCAAGCGCATCCGGTCGATGGGGTCGATGAAGGGTTCCCCTTCCTTGGGTACCGCATAGCGGCTGATGACGGCGAGGGTCGCAATCATCTTAAGAGCGAGCGGTCCGAAGTGCGCCTTTTTCTCGTACCGTTCCATTTCGGTCCGGTAGGCGCGCTCTTCCTCCACACGGACCAGGTTGTACGGCAGCTTCAGCTGCTCGCTCCTGCCGGTGAAGGCATCGATGTCCGGAAGGGTCTTGAGGAACGTCTCGAACGCCCCACGGTTCGTGGAAGCGTACATGAAAACATCGAGCGGGCTCGGGGCAACGGTCTCGTGACCGGTGCAGAGTCCGGGCAGTCGCCGATACTGAGTGGCATCCAGAAGGATGAGCCGCTCATCGGTCTTGCCGGGCTCGACCTCGCGCTCCATGAAAGCGTCGGGCATGGAGAGGATGCCGCGGTTCGCGCGCCGGAGGGCGGCGACCAGCGAGCAGTCCTGTCCCGGAACCCATTCGAAGATACCGGCCGAACGGCGAGACAGGCGGATGCGCTCCACCTTGATCTCGGCCAGAGACGGAGTCTCCTTGGGATTGCTGAGGTCACCCATCACTGCCGTGTAGCAGTGCTGGCAGGGCTCGCCGGCGGTGAGCAGCATGTGCTGGAGCACAGCGAGCTCGATACCGGCTGCATCCGCCACGCCTGCCAGCTGCTCCTTGGAGAGGAACTTGAGCAGGTTCAGGGGGTTCTCGTGGTCGGGGCAACCCTTGACCGCGTAGACAGTACCGTGGGACTCGAGAGCCCGGGCGATACCGTCCTGGAAGAAGTCCTTGCCGGAGGCAGGACCACCTTCTACAACCAGAAGCTTCTTGAGTTGTGCGCCACCACCGGCGGCGGGCTCGAGAAACCTCTTAATCAGCCTGTAGGCAAAGAGCTGGCTACCACAGACGTGCCGGAAGGCCTTCCACGAGGGGATGCCGATCTTCTTCAGGGTCTGAAGGAAGGCGCGGCGCTCGCAGTCGGTCTCCTGGTCGACCTCCTCTTCACCCATCGTTTCGATGGCGCGAAGAATCACCGCCGGAGCGGTGTCGGCGTACTCCGAATGCTTCGCGAGCTCCTGGAGGAACTCGACGTAGGTCTTCGGAGGCTCGCACAGAGGAGGTAGCGCAAGGGCTTTGCTCAGTCGGTCATCATTTTGCATGATGTCTAACCTCCATCTAGGTTGAGAGTTCGACAGCCGTTTGGCTGCCTGACTGTCAGAAGTTGACAAACAGCTTGGAACTGAGAGCTCAGCACGAAGTACCCGCATTACTCACGCGAGAGCTCGTGCGAAAAGCCCGATGGCGGGGCGACCTGTTTGCTTCGGTCGTGTGTCCGCCAGGCAGTAAAGCCGCCCGAAACCAGCAATGTCTACCGGGTCTCACAGGGGAAACAACAACCAGAACCACGCGGTGGTCCTGGTCTGAGGTGTTTTTCTGAGAATGTTTGCTGGTTGAACGGGCTTTAGAGTTGGGTTTCCGAAGTGAATGGGATCCGATAGATACGTCTAAACTAACAAGAACGAGACCAAGAGCAAAAATAACTATTGTCTATATTTCCCATATCCTTTGACAATTCTGAAGAAAAGCCTAACCCTGGTTGCCAGGTGGTGAAATACCGGTCTTCTTGACAACTTAAAGTGGCGCGCCTGTTTGCCCTGGCGCGGCTTGCCAATAGACCGGAAAATGATCCTCTTGAGAGCCTATTTCGGGGTATATTGAGAGCCGTTTTTTGCCGCTTAAGCCCGCTTAATGCCTACCTTCACGGTGTTTAAGGATCGCCTGGGAGGTTAGCGGAGCTGTCAGAGGATTGCTTCTACCCCGTCAGCGCTAGCTTTATGGCGAAGGTAGGAATCGATAAATTGATCCAGGTCGCCATTCAGGACGGCCTCGACATGAGGGGTCTCGGCCCTGGTTCGATTGTCTTTCACCATGCGGTCATCGAGTACGTACGAACGTATGGCATTCCCGAAAGATGCTTGTACCGACTCGCCTTTCAGTCTTGCCAGCTCTTCTTCTCTTTCAGCATGCTTGATCGCCAGCAGCTTGGAGCGGAGTAGCTCCATTGCCAGGGCACGATTCTGAAGCTGGCTTCGCTCTTGCTGGCATTTGACGGCGATGCCGGTGGGTATGTGGACGATCCTGACAGCTGTTTCTACCTTATTGACGTTCTGTCCACCGGCTCCTCCGGAGCGCATGGTCTCGACCTCGATCTCATCGTCGGCAATCTCGATGAGGGACTCGATGTCATTCATGATCGGTGTCACGTCTACCGCAGCGAAGCTCGTCTGGCGGCTGTCATTTCCTGCTTTGAAAGGGGACTTCCGGACCAGCCTGTGGACGCCCTTCTCGCAGGACATATAGCCATAGGCGAAAGGCCCCTCGACCTTGAACGTAGCGCTCTTGAGGCCGGCTTCCTCTCCCGGGGATTTGTCGATGACCTCGGTTTTGTAGCCTTTCACCTCGCACCATCTCAGGTACATGCGCAGGAGCATCTCTGCCCAGTCCTGGGCGTCGGTGCCCCCGGCGCCTGCATTGATGGTGACGATGGCGGAGGACTCGTCATATTCGCCTGATAGCAGGCGCTCGAGCTCATAGCGCTCGAGGTCGCGGTTGAGCCGCTCCACTCCTTCTTTGATCTCCTTGACCACTGATTCGTCTTCTTCTTCGAGGCCCAGGTCGGCAAGGACTTTCAGATCCTCAGTGGTGGTCAGCCAGGACTTGTACATTTCCAGGGTCTTCTGCAGGCGGCTGAGGGCCCTGGTCGTTTGCTGGGCGGATTTCTGATCTTGCCAGAAATCCGGATCCTGGGTCTGTTTCTCCAGCTCGGCAATCTTTTCTTTTATAGAGTCAGGGTCAAAGATACTGGCTGACTTTCGTCAACCGCTCCTCGACGACATCCAGCTCTTTTCTCAAATCGGACAGCATCATGACAAACCTTTTCCAAGTCATCAGACATATTATATTGTTCTGGGCTCAGCGGCCATGGAATAAATAGTAAGATGACGCGCTCGATCTGGCTGGACCAAACTGACGAACGACCCGGCAGGGACGAATCGAGGCGTGCCGATGTGGTAATCGTCGGCGGAGGGCTTCTGGGCGCCTGCCTTGCTTATCATCTCTCCCGGCGGCGGGGTCTTTCGGTGATCTTGCTCGAGTCTGGAGTGCTGGCCGGTGCTTCTTCGGGGCGCAATGCCGGTTTCGTCCTCCGGGGGATTCAGACCTATTACAACGAATGTGTTAGACGATTCGGTCGGGACCGGGCGCATTCTATATATTCGTTTGTTCAGGAAAGCCAGGCCATGCTCCGGGAATTCGCCGAGACAGAAGGAATCGGCGTCGATGCCCGGGGGTCTTACCTTCTGGCTGCTTCCATCGAGGAGCTCGAGGAGCTGGAGGAGTCCAGCCAGCTTATGAAGGAAGATGGATTCGAGGTGGAGTTCCTGAAAGACGATCCCCTGGACCGGGACTATTACGGCGCCCTCTATAACCCCTGCGATTTCGGAGTCAATCCGGTGGAGCTGGTGCGCCGGCTCCTGGCATCGGCCTCCGAGCAGGAAGGGCTTGCGGTGCGCGAGGGAGAGCATGTTTTAAGAGTCACCAGGGACGGCCGGGAGGGCCTCACGGTGCACAGTGTCGGGGGTACTTATCATTGCGACCGGGTTCTTTTCGCCACCAACGCTTATAGCTCCCTGATCGATGACTGGTTCGAGGACAAGTTCCACACGGTCCGGGGTCAGATCCTGGTCACCGAGCCTCTCGATAAGGAGGTGGTGGACCGGCTCTGTTATGCCAATTATGGCTGGGTCTACTTCAGGCAGCTTCCGGACCGGCGTTTGCTCCTGGGGGGCAGGCGGCAGCTTTTCCTCAATGAGGAGGTGGGTTATGCCGACATCATTACGCCATCGGTGCAGGCAGCTCTGGAGGAGTATCTCCGGGACTATTTCCCCGAGGTGGTTGGGGCCGCCATCGACTATCGTTTTTCCGGCGTCATGGCGTACACCGGAGACGGCTTGCCGCTTCTGGGAGAGCATCCGGAATTGAAGGGCTTATTCTTCGCCCTGGCTTTCAATGGTCATGGTCTCGGCTATGCCATGAACATGGCGTCGCATCTCATATCCGTGGCTCTGGACGGAGCCGAGCCCGGGCTTTTCGATGCCGCAAGAGATCAGTCTTAGAGCAGGTGCGGTGCCGGCTCGAAAGGCGAGTAGCCATCGTCGTTGGGAATGACCCGCTGGCCTCCGACGAGCATGCCCGGCTTGGGAACTGATACTCCGCCAACCTTGACATCGACTGTGAGAACACAGGGAACATTGTCCAGTGGCGGGATGATGATGGCTATCGAGGAATCGTTGCAGGAGTTCACGGTCGCAGTGTTTCCGTTGACCTTTACCTCTATGTCTTTTCTGTCTTTAGAGAAATTCTTGCCGCTTATAGTGAGGATCCCGCCCGGGTTGACGCTTACCATGTCCATGGAGGTGATCTCGGGCTTGCCGGCGATGGTGATGGTGAAGGTCTTCATCTTCTGACCGGATACGGTGATTTCGACAGACTTGTCTTTGCCTGTCTTCAACTTGTCCGGGATTGTGAATTCGATGAACTTGGGATCGGCCTTGCTGACTTCGGCGAGTTGTCCATCGACTTTGACAGTGATCGCTTTCTTGTCTTCAGGAAGATTCTTGCCGTTGGCTTTGACCTTGTCTCCGGCACCGGCACGGGTGGGCGCCAGTCCGGTGATGCTGGGCTCGGCGCTGGTTGAGATCTGCCATTTGAATGCCGACCCGGCTGCTCCGAAAGCCTGGAATATGATCTGGGTGGAGCCGGAGGTCAGGGCGTTGGAAAGATCCATGGACAGGGTCGGCTTGCCTTTGAAATCAGTTTCTTTGAAAAGATCCCGCCCAGCCAGGGTGGCTCTCAGCCCTCTCAGGGGCTTGGTGCCGGAGCTGCCGTTCAGGACGCCCAGGGTGAGAGGGAGCAGCTCCTGTCCGGGTTGAAGGACTATATAGTCGGCGAATTGCTCCCATTTGCCGCCGCCGGCGCAGACATGCTGTTTCGGCTTGACGATCAGGGCAGGCTTTTTCTTGGCTGTTTTGGTGCTGGTTTTGCCGGTATCTTTGCCGTCGGTGGTCTTGCCGTCGGTGTTTTTCTGACCGGCACCGCTGGTAGTGGCGGTTTTCACTTCTTGAGGCGCTTTTTCCTTGCCGTAGGTCTGGATGTACGGCGATTGAGCCCGGGCGGTCAGACCACCTGCCGCAACCAATGCTACGGAAAGAGCCGCTATGGATTTGAGTGATTTGCCTGCTAGCATTTTTGCCAATTTCCTTTTCGATTTGACCGGACAGGGTCATTATAGATTCTTGTGCGGTCTTTTGCAGAAAACGGCTGCTGACATCCGGCTCAAAAAGTAACTGTTTCTTTGTGACCGAGAAGGAACTCATCGATGTCGGCGGATGTGGGGAGAGCCGGTATGGCGCCGGCTTTCGTGCATGCCAGCCCGCCGATTGCGTTGGCACGTTTGACGATGTTCTCCAGGGTGTTCAAGTCCAGTCCGTTGAGAGTACCTTTACGGTCTTTGCTATCTTTTATATGACTGAGGAGCCCGGCGAGAATACCGGCATTGAATCCGTCCCCGGCGCCAGTGGCTTCCACCAGCTTGATAGGGAAGCCTGGTATGGTCTTGGTGGTCTTGGGAGTCGCGAAAAACGCTCCTCTCGAGTCGAGGGTGATGATGAAAAGGCTCACGCCATTCTCTGCGCGGAGCTTCTCGGCTTCCTTCAGGTCGGTCTTGCCGGTGAGAAATTCGAGCTCAGGCTCGTTGATCTTGACTATGTCTGCCCATGACAGCGAGTCGAGAATCGCTTTCCGGCAGGCTTCCGGTGAGGGCCAGAGACTGAGACGGACATTTGGATCATAAGAGATGAGCATGCCGTTTTCCCTGGCAAGCTCGACTGCTCGCCTGGTAGCCGAGCGCGCCGGTTCTTCGATCAACGAGATGGAGCCGAAATGCAGGACCGAGGCGTTTTTGAATAGCTCCGGCTTGAGGTCTTCGGCGGTTAGTCTCGTGTCCGCGCAGGCAATTCGAGAGAATTCGGCCAGCTTCCGGTCCCCGGTGGAGGTGGTGACGACATAAGCCATGCGGGTCTGGGCCTGGCTGTCTTCGATGGTACAGTCGACGTTGATGCCGTTCTCGCTCAGGACGGATTTGAGCCAGATCCCGAACTCGTCCTTGGAGACTCGACCGATGAAAGCCGTGTCGACTCCCTGTCTGGCCAGACCGACCGCGGTGTTGGCCGGCGCACCGCCAGGAGCCTTGGTGAAGGACTCGGCATCCGGGAGCTCGGCACCGACGGTGGTGCAAACCCAGTCCACCAGAATTTCCCCCAGACAAAGTATGTCGGTCATTTTCTATCTCCTTTGAGTTATATGCAGTATACCCGCCAAAGCCTGATCCCGTAACGATCTCGTTCAATTGGGCCAGTTTGGCTACGCGAGCTGCGCCAACGTGGACGGACTGAACAAGTCAAGAATTAAGGAGCCGGTTCTACCGATCGGTTCTGGATGTTAAGAGGAAAATGCTGGCCTGTGCACGAATAGCAGGATGCGGTCCGAATCCTCGCTGTTCTGCTGTTTGTTGCACGAGCTTGTCGCTATGCCTAGGGTAGAAATATCTCGCAATATCATTCTCAGATCAGGCAAGTACACAGGGCAACAAACCAGGCAAATTTCCCCGATTTTTCCAAGATGCTCCTCGAGCATCCGGTTCTGCCCGTGCCTTTAATCCACCTGATGGTGATCGTCGAAAGGAGACACGTCATGAAAAAGCAAAATGACGGCACCATCACCCTCAGGCAGCTCCGTAAATGGTGCTCCGAGGCGCATGGTGCCCAGACTTACGGAGAGTTTCCGTATTCCTTCCATCTCAGCGCCGTGGAAGCAGTGGCGATTCGTTTCGGCTTCCGCAGCCGGACTGTTCGAATGGCATGCTGGGCTCACGATGTTCTTGAGGATACGGCAAGGAAAGCCAAGGATATGCTGGAAGCCGGATTTCCCCTGCGGGTCGTTAACATCGCCGAAGCCGTCACAGACGAGCCTGGCGAGACCCGCGAAGAAAGAAAGCAGAAGACCTATCCGAAAATCGCCGGAGACAGGCTGGCTATCCTCGTGAAATTGTGCGACCGGATTGCCAATGTCGAGAGTTCGCGTATGCGCTCGAGACGCAAGTACCGGCGCTATCAAGAAGAGCACCGAAGCTTCAAGGCTCACCTCTTCAACCCGCGCGATAGCAAGCTGTTGCCGCTCTGGCAGCATCTGGAGAGGATTCTGAAAGGTTAGACAAGAGATCGGGGGCGCATCCCGGTCACTTGCTCTCCTTCCTGATCCTCTTCATTTTTCCGTTTGTCCAACTGTAGAGAATAGTAAAAAAACAGAAAGAAAGCAGGTAGATTCAAATGCCCATCGGCAGGCACACTGAAGCTAGAGTCCCCGCCAATGTCCAGTTCCCAAGTTGCCGTAAAAGACCCCAGTATTTCCATACCCGGACCAAAAATGCGTTTGTGCCATAAAAAACGGCGTGCGAGCAGCTCGATGCGCCAGGCACTGTAACAGTTACCGGTCTTTCCCCGGCTGTCTTGGACCAGGTCCGGGTCTGTCCGGACTCGAATCAGGGCTGTGACCGGCATTTCAGTCCCGGCCGCAGTTAGCGCGAACGGTTAATTATTAGCGTAGATGCGCTAGGTAGCCTTCAGGTTGACCAGCGGATAATCCGTAAATCTTCTTGAGTGGTATCGAGGGCGGCAATAGGCTCCAGGCTTATCTCAATCAACAGCACTCGAGTAAGGAGGAATCAGAACAAGGCAAGAACATCCGTGATCGGAGACACTCGAACCCTAACTATTAGAAAACACGAAGAGGAGCCAGGCTCTATGAGTCGAACCCAAGGTAATGATTTTCATTTGCTTCTGAGCGAGCTTGCCGCTCAGGTCGAGGAGGCGACCCGGTTGCTTGCGGTCCTTGCCGGTCTCGTCGACGCATGCAAGCGGACTGATGCCGAGATCGAGCCATCCGCCTGGACCGATCTCATCGAGGAGAATCTGGGCGACCCGAGAGGGCTGGAGATCGTTTCGGCGCGACGTCTCGAGACCATGATCAGACATCAGGCGGTTTACTATTGCTATCACTCGCGGCGCCATGAGCTGCGTGGTGTGCGGGATCGGATCTTGGCCATCGAAAAACAGCTCATCGCCCTGCTCGCCGATCCTGCTGTCGTGGCGCCCGGCTCCGAATGGCGAACGGTGATCATAGCCGCTCTTCTCGCCGCCGACGAAGTGGCTGCAGCCAGCCCTTCTTATGAAGGCTCTATGCCCTGTCCCCTGGATATGGACCGCGACCACTTCAGTCTGGTGGTCTTGAAGAAGGCGTTCGCCAGTCTGATCAAGTATCTGGCCAAGCGACCTCAGCGCAAATGCCGCGCCATGAGCCTGACGACGAGTCTGAAAGGGCTCTATTCTTGCAAGCCGGTAGTCTCCCCGGAAGCGCTGGGTGAGGATGGAGCGGTCCGGGAGATGCGGCAGGTCGCCGGTCTTGCTTTTGTTGATACTGCTGGTGGTGAGCATCCGCATCTGGCGGCTCTGCCCGCCCTTTTGAAGGGGCTCAGAGAACTGGTGGAAGCTGCAAATCGGTCTGCCGGGCAGTTTTGTAAAGGCGAGAAGGCTGAGCTCAACGAACGCGAGTACGCCCGGCGCCTCGTGGAGGTGCTGGATTCGGGCCTCAGCGACTTCCCTCCCCTGGAGAGCCGCCAGCGTCAGGCGCAGAACCGCTTTGCTTATGAAAAGTCCAGGAGCGCAGTGCTTCTGGCGGTCATGAAGGCTGAGAGCGCTCGCCTGGAAGTGGTTGAAGGTCTCCTGGCGGCGGTGGCGGAGACCGAAGCCATGGACAGCGAGATCGAGCGCGATCACAGAGCTACCTGCGAAAAGCTCTTCACTCGCCGTCTTGCTATCCTCCTCTGTCTGGAGGCCGATGTGCTCATCAGGGAAGCCGGCCGGTGTCTGTCTGCCGCCTACCAGGTGGTCCAGGACGATGTCTCGGACGGACGAGGAAAAGCTGCCCTGGAAGCCCGGTTTCTAGAAGTCACCGCACGATTGAGCTGATTTTGATCGGGGCCGAATCAAGTATTCGGTCCCGATTCTTCTTGTTTCGAGAAATACTATAAGATATAAGAAAAACCGCCTCGAAAAGAGAAAGCAGTGGACCTTCGCCGGCACGTGCCGGTTTGGGGTCCACTGCTTTCAAGAGGCTCAGGCGGAGTGCTCGTCCATGTTATCCATGGCTTCGCACGGGTTGTCCGCGCCGGCGCTGAAATCGACATTGCTGGCGTTGCGCTTGCGACGGATCAGCCTGTTGATCACACGCTCCTCGACCTCCAGCCAGTTGCCCGATCGGAAGAGACGGAACTTGCTCTCCGGGAACTTGTCGTTGGGACCGGCAAGGCTGGTCTCCAGGGGCAGATAGACGAAGTTGGTCTTCGCCAGGGCAGCCCCGTCGGAGCGAACGCTATTGCCGATGAAGACGGAGTAGCGCGGGTGCACATCCAGGTCTTCGATATACTCACCGACCAGCTCAGCCTTGTTCTCGTTGAGGGTGATGATGATGTCGTCGAAGACCGAGGCGAGCCCGCTCTGACGGATCTTGTACTTCTGCGCTTCCCGGCTTCCCACAGTCACGGCGACGATGAGGAAGTTGTGGCGAGCGCGGGTGAGGACCGGCAGAGCATGCGGAAAGAGCTCCGGCTGGTTGAAGAAGGGGGCGCTGCCGATACGCTGGCAGATCAGTGCCACTTCCCGGTTCCGGCGCTTTCCGAAGGTCTTGCACAGGATTCCGTATGCTTCGGCGATGGCTTTGCCGAAGTTCTCGCGTTCGAAGCCGCGGTGAGGCATGGAGCCATAGTAAGACTGCTCGAGGGTCTGCCGGGCGATCTTCTTCTCGAAGCCGCACAGCGCCATGAGCGTCGCAAACTCGTTGATGGCGGAGTCGAAGTACTTCTGGCACTCCATTACCGTCCCGTCAATGTCAACAAACAAGGCAGCGATCTTGCCACCCGGAGCACACATGTTGCGCTCGGGAGTGTGGCAGTTCTTTCTCATCTTGGTTTCCTTTTTTCTCTTGTTGAAAACTTCAGGTACAGCTCCAACCCGCCAGTATCCGTACGCACTGCTTCCATGAACTTTTCCCGCCTGACCGCTGGTCGGGGAAAAAGATGAGAGAGCTCGTTTAGTTGAGTACTTTGGGTTTAAGTCCTGAATTCAAAAAATAAAATGACAACTAGAAACTAGAACACCCGGTCCTGATGAAATAAGGTGGTAGTCAAGGGATCAGGGTGCCCGTGGTTGGTTTTTAGGCTCCTGACAACAACACAAAAGCAGGCAAGGCGTGCATTCTGCTGAAAATGCACCACAGGTGGTTCAACAATCGTTGCCTTTTGGGCAGCTAGCGCAGCCTTCTTACTTGAAAGCCTTGATCTGGCTGAAGAAGGCTTTGGCTGCCTCGACATCGATGGGACGATCATTGTCGCTGTTCAGAGCCATGAGCAGGAAGACTTTTTCGCTGCCGGGCATCACGCAACCGAGCAGCGCCGGCATATCGGTTCCTTTCGAATTGAGCACTCCGGTGAGATAGGGCATCTCGATACCGGCGACCGGCATGGTTCCTTTGTCCTGAACCGACATCGAGCTTGTTTCCCCGGATCCGGTGGGAACCCGGCTGGCGATCTGCTCGACCATCTCCTCGGCGGTGACTTTTTCTTTCTCGGCTTTCATCTTGATGAACGAGTAAGTCGTCTTGCTTGTTTCGTCCTCCACCGAAGCGAGAGTGAAGAAACCGGCGATATCGAAGCCCATGGTGTATTTGTAGTCGTCTCCCAGAGGCTTCTCGAACACAACCAGACTGTCTACGACTTTCTTGACGTTCTCAGGACTTGTCGCTTGAGAGCTGAAGTTCCAGAGGAATAAGGCACCCAGGCCGAGCCCGCCGATAGTCAGTATGAACAGGGCGACCAGGATTCCAATCAGCCACTTGGCCCAGGTAGCCAGACCGAAATTGTTTCTCGTTTGCCGTCGCACTTGCATCATATTTTCCTCTGAGAGTCAGAAAGCCGCATGCCAGGGCAAGTTTAGCACCTGCAAACGACACTGCGATAGTTCAGCCATGCCCGCCTTCGCGCTAGCTTCTGGCAACCCGTCCGGGGATTCGTATATGCGGGTGTTTTGCTCGAGTCTTTGTTTGCAGGCTCTTTGGATATGCGGTGGATGTTTTTCAAGAGGGTGCCGGGCTCTGCTTATACATTGCCTTTATTTTTTGCGCTAGGGAGCCTCCTGTTACATAGCTTTAGCCGCGGCTCATTTCATTGATCCAACATTCCCGGATCAGTTTCACTTCAAGAGCATTTTGTTGTTTCTGTTATTTATTCCTGTTTCTCGAAAAGCCTTCCAACCACTCAAGTTTTCTTCCAGCCGCTGCCGATCTCATCGGGCGTTCGGAGTTCGCTTGTGGACGAATGGCTTTTCGATCCTCAACAACGTATCTCTAGGGGAATGAAAATGAGTCAAGTGATCCATGTGGATGAATCGAATTTTCCGTCGGTTGTCGTGGAATCCGACATTCCGGTGGTCCTGGATTTCTATGCGCCCTGGTGCGGACCCTGCCGTCGCCTGGCGCCTGAGCTGGACAAGCTCGCTGTCGAATTCGCCGGTTCGGTGAAGATCGTCAAAGTCAATGTCGACGAGAACTCCAAACTCGCTGACGCCTACCAGGTCCGCGGCCTGCCCACCATTCTCTTCATGAAGGACGGCGAGGTCGTGGACCATCATGCCGGACTTCTCAGCCTGGCTCAGCTCCGGTCCTACGTGCTGCGCCTGCAATAAGCCCAAAAAGGGGAGTCCGGACCATGCGCAAGTATTTGAGAAGGGTCCTGATGATGGCCCTGCCTGCCGTTGTCGTGGCCCTTATGTCCGTACCTCTGGCTAACGCCCAGGGACGATTCGACAATTTCGGCAGCTTCCGTCGCGTCGAGGCGGTCGAGCCTGATACCACTGCCGGTGAGGTGACTCGCTCGAACGAGTTTCTCGGCGATACCCTCTTTCGTACGACGGTGCGTTACCAGAACGGCTCGGTGAAGATTCAGGAGTATCTTCCCGGCGGCGTGATCAAGGCGGAAGTGCTTACCGATTCCGGAGGCGCATCCACCGTCAAGCTTTTCACCGCCGACGGCAAGGGTATTGCCCGGCTCACCAGGATCGAGAAAGGTCGAATCGAGCAGACCGTTTATCGCAGTGACGGCAAGACTCTCTGGACCCGCAGCGTGATTACGCAGTCAGGATCCGGTCCGTCAAAGCGCCAGGTCGACTACTACGATACCTCCGGTCGCCTGCGGGTGCACCGGGTATTCGATGCTTCGGGCGAGATGAACGTCACTGTCTATGATGGGCAGGGGGCGGTCGCTTACAAGCAGCGATGGGTATCCGGAGTGAGCGGCTATGTGCTGGTCATGGTGGAAGAGCCTCTTCCCGGCAAGCAATCACGCCGTCTCTATGTGACCGGAAGCAAAGTCGATCGTTGCGAAAACCTTCGAAGCGACGGCACAGTCTCCTCGACGGAGCCCGGCGACAGGCTCAGCTCTCCGGTCGATGCTATGCGCCTGAGGGAATACGCACCCGGCGACGATCCTTCCATCCCGGAAGGCGTCGAGCCCGACCGCAGAATCAAGCGCTAGTTTCTGTCTTTGAGCTCCCCGGCGATTTAGCCACGACCCGGGGAGCTTTTTCTTCTTTCTCTCTTTGTGGTACGAAGCAAGATAGTAGATGGTCGAGCCTTCAGGCTATAGTTCTGTGCCTGATTCGGGGTCGCCTAATCGATCAAATCCGGTAACTTCTTCCAGTGCAAATGGTCCTGACTCTCGAGCCAGACCAGAAAGGCGTTTGCGAGAGTTTCATTGGTAATCCAGTCGAAGCCATATTCGGCTTCCCACTCTCTGATGAGCAAATTGTCTATGCGGTAGATATCAGTGTCTCTGGTTGTTTCGAGAAGGCATCGCTCCCATTGCCTGACGATTGCGATCTCGCCGGCGGTATCATCGAGAAGGCGGCTGAATCTCAGCGGTATCCACAGGAGAGTTACCAATCCCGACAAGTTCACAGTCAAGGGCATCGAGGAGCAGGCAAGGAAATCCTCCCAGTGCCAGCGATCGGGATCGTCGGCCGGAGCCCCCGTTTGCAGGAGCTTGTTGAATCGGTTGCCCGGAATCTCTATCAGATAGTTGATTTCGTGGGACACGGATGCTTGCTCTTGAAGGAAGCCAGGGCGTCGTCCTCGAAATCCAGAACGCTTGTCAGGAATGCCAGCACATCGGAAGTTTCTTCGATGATCTTGCTGGTGGGCTTGCCGGCTCCATGTCCGGCCTTGGTCTCGATGCGGATGAGGACAGGCGCTTCACCGTGGTGCGCTTTCTGTAACGCGGCGGCGAACTTGAAGCTGTGCGCCGGCACTACCCGGTCGTCGTGATCGGCCGTAGTGATCAGGGTAGCCGGATAGCTTGTCCCGTCTTTGAGATTGTGCAGTGGCGAATAAGCAAGCAGAGTATCGAAATACTTCTCCTCGTCGGCGCTTCCATAGTCGGATGTCCATCCCCAGCCGATGGTGAACTTGTGGAAGCGCAGCATATCCATGACACCGACTGCCGGGCAGGCGGCGGCGAAAAGGTCCGGTCGCTGGGTCATGCAGGCGCCGACCAGGAGCCCGCCATTGCTACCGCCGGCGATAGCGAGTTTATCCTTGCCTGTGTATTTGTTGTCTATCAGCCACTCGGCGGCGGCGATGAAGTCGTCGAATACGTTTTGCTTGTTGAGTTTAGCCCCTGCCTGGTGCCAGTCCTCGCCATACTCGCCGCCACCTCTCAGGCATGCCTGGGCATAGATACCGCCCATCTCCATCCAGGTGAGCATCTTCACCGAGAAGGCCGGTCGCAGAGAGATACTGAAGCCGCCATAACCGTAGAGATAAGTCGGGTTCTTTCCATTTCTCTCCATGCCTTTCTTGTAGGTTATGAAAAGCGGGACTTTCGTACCGTCCTTGCTTTTGACGAAGACCTGCTCGGTCTTGTAGTCATCCGGATCGAACTTGACCGCCGGCTTGAAAAAAGTGGAAGTCTTGGCGGAGCCGATTTCGTACTTGTAGATGGTAGAGGGTGTGTTGAAACTGGTGTATGAATAATAGGTGTCCCCGGCGCTCATCTTGCCGCCGAATCCCGATGCCGTCCCGATTCCGGGAAGCTCTACCTGATTTTCGATGCTCCCGTCGAGCTTGTGCCGGCTTACCCGGGTGAAGGCGTCTTTCAGATAGGAGACGAAAAAGGCACCGCCGGTGGCGTTTACTGCAAGCAGGGTATCGGATGATTCCGGGATGAGCTCTTTGAACTCGGGCTTGCTCTGATTGAAAGTCGCTATGTCGATGGCGACAAGCCTCCCTCTGGGAGCGTCGAGATCGGTGCGAAACCAGAAGGTCGTTCCCTGATTGCCGACATAGCTGTATTCCGCATCGGCTTTCGTGAGCAGCTCGACGACAGGAGATTCAGGTACTGTCAGGGATTTGTAGAAGATGCGATTTTTCGGCTCGGTGCCTTTCCAGACATGGATGACCAGATAGTCGCCGTCTTCGCTGACGGAGCCTGAAAAACCCCACTCTTTCTGGTCTTTTCTTTCATAGACCAGAGTGTCCGAGTCCTGCCTCTCGCCGATTTTGTGGAAGTAGAGCTTCTGAAAATAGTTGGTCTTTTGAAGCTGGGTCTTCTCGTCCGGCTTGTCGTAGGCGCTGTAGAAGAACCCCTTGCCGTCTCTCGTGAAAGAGGCCGATGAGAACTTGACCCATTGTATATGGTCTTTCAGGTCTTCCCCCGTTTCGATGTCGCGGACGAACCATTCCTGCCAGTCCGACCCGGAGCGCGAGATGCCGTAGGCAAGCAGCTTGCCGTCCTGGCTGACGTCGATGCTGGAAAGTGCGACAGTGCCGTCTTCGGAGAGCTTGTTCGGATCGAGGAGAATACGCTCTTTCCCGGTCTCTTTATCCCTGACGAAAAGCACGTCCTGATTTTGCAGACCGGTGTTCTTGAAGTAGAAGAGCTTGCCGCCTTCGGCAAAAGGGACAGTGCATTTCTCATAATTCCACAGGTCAGTGAGTCGCTCTTCAATCGCTTCTCTTGTCTTTATCTGCGACAGGAAGCCGGAGGTGATCTCGTTTTCCTGGTCGATCCATTTCCGGGTCTCCGGCGAATCGGGATCTTCGAGCCAGCGGTAAGGGTCTCTGACTTTCTTGCCATGATAGTCATCGACTTGATCGATTTGTTTCGCTGGTGGATAGATTCTAGTTTTCATGCCTGTTTCCCCGGCAGTAGCTGTCCCGAACAAGAGGACAGACAAGATGATCGACAGAAAAATTCTGTACATGCTCGTTTCCTTTGTCTTGTGGCAAGAGCGTATTCTAACTAAATCTATTTAAGAAATCCTGAAAGATGTCATGGGGTGCGGCTTTATATGTATAATCCTGACGAGGTCCGGGTCTATGCTTAAGAACTGCAGCAAAATCTTTCTGGGAATCTGCCTGTCCCTGAGCCTTGTCCTGTCGAGCGCGGCAGGCGCTCTGGCCGGCCAGCCGGCGGTGGAGCCGCAGACCCTGGCTCTGATTCAAAAGCTCGCCAGCAAGCCCGAGCTCATGCATATCGGTTATCTCCAGTATCTCATCGGTCTCCCTGAAAACTGGCGCGCCCAGCGGGGACTGTCGAAGAAGACTTATTTCTGGTACCAGGAGCCCCGCCGGCATGTGGCATACCAGCTCGATCAGGTTGGTCCCCTGGCCGGAAGCGTCACCGCCTCGAATTTCACCATCAATGTTCCCAATTCCCGGATAACCTTCAAGGATGTAGAAAAGCTTTTCGGCACAGGTCATCGCGAGACCTTCGATCATCGCGCTTATCCCACCAGAGTAATCGCCGTCTCGCCTACTACTCATATCGCTTTCGTCCAGCCTCATGACTCTTTCAGGGTCAACCACATAGTGATCGGCTATCAGGGGCCGCCCCTGCCGGCGCCGTCCAGAGATGACGTGGAGCTCGCTTACAATTTCCGCAAGGCCGAGGCCCTGATGGCATGCCAGAACGGTCGGGGCGAGAAGGGGATTCCTTTCTTGCAGGCGGATCTGACCAGGCAGCCGGACAATGCCAGGCTTCATCTTCATTTAGCCCAGGCATACAAGAGCCACTTGATGCTCAATGAGGCCATCAACTCTTATAATCAGGCCATGCGTCTTTCTGGAGGAGACCCGGCGGTGATTGCCGCCTGCCAGGCCGGTCTCGTGGAGCTCAAAGTCCTGCCGGCTAGCACCCTCAAGAATCAGGGTAGAAAGAGCTATCTGGCTGGTCATCAGACAGACGGTCTGGGCCTGTGACTGTCCCGGGGCTGAAAAATGTTGATATTGCCGGGTTTCCAGAGTTTTGTCCGAGATTAAATCCGCTTGACATTGCCCCGGGCTGTGGTCTAATTGAGTACGTATTGTTCCCACAATGGTGACCTGATGTCTGCACAAGGACAAGGTAGTGTTTTCGAAGCCCCGATCAACGAGCAGTTCCGGACCAGCGATGCCGGAGCCGGAATCGGCGGCGATCGCAATCCTTTCACCGATATCCTGGACGACATCCAGAAGAACGGTCTCGACGAAGGTGTGCGCCAGCTGCGGGACGGCATGATCGCCATGGGCGGCGGAGAGGCTGCCGATCCGGTTGGGCAGGGATTTCCTCCCGGCGATTCGGTCATGGATATGAAGGCTGCTGCCGAGAAAGGCGATGCCAATTTCGATCAGGCCAATCAGGGCGAAGTCAGTAAAGACTCTCAATTCGCCAAGCTGGGAGCAGTCGGCGCTATGATGATGGCGGAGCTCTCGCCCGAGAATCAAGCCAGGCAGAGGCAGACCGAGCTGCACTGGGCAGAGCTCGAGAAGAACATCGCCTGAGATAGCCGTAGATAGAACCGCAGATATGAGAAGTCCGAGCCCGGCTCGGATTTTTTGTTTTACAAGGCATAGGTTATTGAGACGAAATATGATTTCATTTCCTTTATGAAAGACAGAGCGACCGGAAAGAAGAAAACCGTCTGGTCCGGCAAGAATGCCGTTCTCCTGATTCATGGCGGAGCCGGAGCGATCAATCCGGATAAGCTCAAAGGCAGCAGGGAGAAGCAGTGCCTGGAAAAGCTCAGGCAGGCCCTGGCAGCCGGCCAGCGGGTTCTGGGCTCGGGGGGCAGCAGTCTGGATGCTGTGGTGGCGGCGGTAAAGGTCCTCGAGGATTCCACCCTGTTCAATGCCGGGAAAGGCTCCTGTCTCACCCGTTCCGGTAAGGTCGAGATGGACGCGGCGATCATGGACGGCGCCACCGGGGCCAGTGGAGCCGTCACCGGGCTCAATTGTGTGCGCAATCCAATAACCGCTGCCCGGGCCGTGATGGAGCACAGCAGCCACGTTTTGTTTTGCGGCAGGGGGGCGAACTCGTTCGTTCGCAAGACCGCTCGCAAAGCGGGCTTGAAAATCGTCGATCCCAGTTATTTCGTTACTCAGAAAAGCTGGCGGGATCTGGAGCGGATTCTCAAAGCCGAGAAAGAGGCTGCCCGCACCGGCATATCCGTGGACGCTCTGACTACCGGGGCGTCCCAGGGCGATGGAGCCTCGCCATGGTTCTGCGGCAGTCATAAATATGGCACCGTAGGCGCGGTGGGTCTGGATGAGGGAGGCAATCTCGCAGCTGCCACATCCACCGGCGGGACTACAGGAAAGGACCCGGGAAGGGTGGGGGACTCGCCTATAATCGGCGCCGGGACCTTCGCCGACAATGGCAGTTGCGCGGTGTCCGCCACCGGGCATGGCGAGTATTTCATGCGTTGTGTGGCTGCCCACCAGATCAGCGTGCTGATCAAGCACTGCGGCGGCAATGTTGCCGGGGCCGCCGAGAAGGTGATCTTCGATTCGGTGGGTGGTGCTGGTGGCTCTGGTGGTGTCATAGTGCTCGATTCTCTGGGTAATTTTGCCACTCCATTCAATACCAGCGGCATGTTCCGGGGGGTGCTCAGGAAAAGTGGCGAGATTGAAGTCGCGATATTTTGAGATTGCTCTGTTTGCCGGGTTTGCTGTCTTTCTGCCGGCTTTGCCCGTCGCGTCGAAAGAGGCTAGACCCTATCGCTCCCGGCACCTGGAGCAGGGTCTTTCTGCCCTGGACAGGAAAGATTATCGGGAAGCCCTCAGGCAGTTCGAGTTTGCCGCCGTCGACAATCCTCGCTCTGCCGAGGCGCATCTAGGGCGGGCCAGGGCCTATCATGCCCTGGGCAGGAAGAATCAGGCACTCGGGGAAGTGACCAGGGCGATCAAGCTTGATCCGAAATGCGCCGATGCCTATTTCTTGAGAGCAAAGCTCTATGAGTCCAGGAAAGATCCAGGCCGAGTCGTGGAGGATGCCGGCCAGGCAATCCGGTACAATCCCGGGATGGTCGAGGCATACTGTCTGAGAGCCAAGGCTTACTATATGAGCAGCGAGATCGACTCCGGCGAGGACAATACCAGGGCCGGTATCAATGACTTGAAGACGGCCATCCGGCTCGACCCGAAATGCTCGGATGCTTACGAATATCTCGGGGTCTGGCAGTGCGCGCGCAAGGAATACCAGGAGGCCCTGAAGAGTTTCAATAAGGCTATCGAGCTCTCCCCGAAAGAAGACAAGCTTTATCACTACAGGAGCATGATTTACAGCGGTCTCAAGCAATACGATAAAGCCCTGGTAGATACCAGCCATTATCTCGAGCTCAATCCGCATGATGGCAAGGCCTGGTTGATTCGGGGCAGTCTCTACGAGCAGATCGGGGACCGCAAGAAAGCTTATGACGACTATAGCAAGGCGATAGAAGTTGGCAGGGGCAGAGAGTTCAGGGCTTTCTTCCAGCGTGGCAAGCTGGCCATGAGGCTGGGAAAATATCAGGTGGCGAGAGACGACTTCAACAAGATTATCCAGGCCAATGGCTTTGACGACGAAGCTTTCAAAGGACGCGGTGATGCTTACATGGCTCTGGGCGACTTTTCTCTGGCGATCAGCGATTATAGCGAGGCGATTTCGCTGTGTCCGAATGTGCCGGCTTATTACCAGGCCCGCTCGCAAGCTTATCTCAGGGCAGGCAGGAAAGATCTGGCCGGCAAGGACGCTTCCAAGGCTGCCAAGCTCAAGGCCAAACCCGCAGTGGAAAAGATCTAGAGCGCATCAGGGCAAGAAACAGGACACCAGGTTGAAAGGCAGATCCTTCGCAATTCGGGCGAGCCTGACCACATAGGGATACTGTCTGGAAGAACGAACATCCTGGACGATCCGGTCACGATCCGGGACACCTGCCACAGCCATGGAGGGAGAATTGTTGAATCGTCCCTTCATGAGCGAGCCGAAAAGATAAGAGGTGTAAATACGAGCGGTTTTTGCCGAGACCATTTCAGCCGAGGTCAGGACGAGCCAATGAAGCCACAACCAGACAACCATCGAAAGGGAGTTTACAGCCAGGATCGCCAGAAAGAGAAAGGCGAAAATGGATTCGATGATCATGGTCGGGTCTCCGAAAGCATAAAGACATGGACGTGCCTGTGCTGAATCTGTTCCCCGAAATCTTTCTCGGGAAACTGTCCGGCCCGGGAAGTATTAGACGGTGCGCAAGGTGAGCTAGGGTTAAACTGTCAAATCTTTTCGTAATTGCACGTAGATAAGCTGTGAGCCCGAGCTTCGATCATGAGGTGCTATTGCAAAGCGCACAAGCTTTTTCAGGTTTCTTGACCGAGATCATTCCTGGTTTGGTTATCAAGAGGAGGTTCTGGTAGGCAGGAGTTATATCTCGTTCTTCAATTTCTGGTGCAAGCAACTGACTGACTAACCACCGACAACCCCTCTGCTCTTCTTCTCCAGCCACCACGCTGGCTAAGATTTGCCTGGAAGCGAAGGAGAATCGCATGTTCGTCTCACTCGAGCGTCCTCTTCCCGACAAGCATGTCAGCCTCATGGCTCGCAATCTCGCCGGCGAGGCGGACTACCAGCCCGGGCGCTTCCAGTTCGACTCGGAGCGCGCCAGGGTGCAGGCAGCTGTCAGCACGGTCAACCAGGACCTGGCTTTCCGCAGCCACAAGCTTTTCGGAATCGTCTTCAACCAGTTCGACTGGGCCGGCACCAGCGGCTGGGAGATCTGGAGCGACAATACCGTGCACCTGCTGGTCTTCGCAATCGCCGTAGCCAGGCGACTCGACCAGCCTCTCAATGTGCATGCCGACATCATGGAGCGGATTCTGGTGGCGGCATCTGTGAGCGGCATCAAGATCGACTTCGACTTCAGCAAGCCGCTTTCGGACTCGCATCCCGGCGACGACACCGACTATCTGGAGAAGGCAATCGGCAAAGGCGAGTACTTCGCCATCACCGATGCGGTCTTCCCTGAGGAGGTCAGGCAGCTCCTTGCGGCGCATGCCTGAAGGCCTCATTCATACATCATCCTGAACCTGCGCCAAAAAGCAGGGGAGGCCGGGTCGCCTGGCGGTCCGGTGCTGGTCGGCTCAAACGGGAGCCGACTGGGGAAACCTCATGGTTTCCAGATTGCGCTGCTGTCGCAGCCGGTCTTTCGTTTAACTCAACCCGGGAAACTACTATGAAAAACCCAAACGCAGTACCTGAAGAGCAGTTCGACGCCGCGGCTTTCGAGCGCGAGACTGGCTGGAGCTGGAGCGACGCGGTGGACGAAGCCGCGACCGTTCAGCGCGAGAGCCGGATCTTCGGTCGTCGCCGCTATCGCAATCGCCGCCGCGAGAGCTACGCCCGGCGCTTCCAGCGCCTCACCGGCTGGGCCTACGGCGACGCCCTGGACCTGGCTGCCGAGCTGCAGCGTGAGCGCCGCATCTTCGGGTGCGTCGCCTGACGCGTCTCTGGGGCGCCGGTTTCAGAACCGGTGCCCCTCTACTTGTGTGCCACGCATGTTTGACAGCTAGGAGGTGAGAGTCCTTACGCAACCTGATAGCGGTGAAGTGTAGCGAAGCGCAAAGGCGTGACCGTGAGGGAGCGTCTGAAGGAAGCGTGGAGCAAATCCGCGACCTGACGAACAGAAACTGGATATGAGGCGAGCGTGAGCGGACAAGTTGGCAAGTGACAACGAAGTCCATAGCTATCAAGGTTCACGAGCGTAAATCCAGCAGGTGTGCGGAGAAAGTTGTCGAGCTTACCGTGGGAGGTCTGCGTCGTGTCGCAAAGCGACTGAACAGGTCGAGAGGTCTGTTGACCGCGGCGCAGAAGTCAGCAGCGGACATAGTAGACGGCATCACCAGACAAGCGCGGAGTAACGTGAGCGGCTGGAGCTGTACGTCGAAGGTCCAAACGGTACAAGGAAGTCGGACGAGGTACTCATGGACAGAAAGCAGCAGAAAAATCGGAACAACCCGACCTCAGGTGGAAGGAAGCGGAGTGAAGCTCGGCGGAAGCCACTGGGAGGGTCTGAACTGCCCATGGCGGAAAACGAAACCGGCGACCAGGGGACAGAGCGACTAATGGAGGAAATCCTTGAGAGAGAAAATCTGAAGACGGCACTGAAAGCAGTTCTAAAGAACAAAGGCGCACCAGGGATAGATGGGATGACCGTCGACGAACTCCCTGGATACCTGAAGGAAAACTGGACAAAGATACGCGCCCAGCTCATGGAGGGAAAGTACGCACCAAAGCCGGTGAGACGTGTCGAGATACCGAAACCAGGAGGCGGAGTCAGAAAACTCGGCGTGCCATCGGTTCTTGACCGCTGGATCCAGCAAGCGGTGCAGCAAGTCCTCCAGAAGAGATGGGACCCGACATTCTCGGATAGCTCATACGGTTTTCGCCCGAAACGCTCAGCGCATCAGGCGGTAGAGCGAGCGCGGGATTATATCCGCGAGGGACACCAGTATGTCGTAGATTTTGACCTGGAGAAATTTTTCGACAGAGTCAACCACGATGTGCTGATGAGCCGAGTAGCCCGAAGGATAGAGGACAAGCGAGTTTTGAAATTAATTCGGGCATTTCTAAATGCCGGAGTAATGGAGAACGGCTTGGTAAGCGCGTCGGAGAAAGGGGTTCCTCAGGGCGGTCCACTTTCGCCCGTGCTCAGTAACCTGCTTCTCGATGAGCTCGACCGAGAGTTGGAGAAACGCAATCTCAAGTTCGTGCGTTTCGCGGACGACTGTAATGTCTACGTGAAGAGTGTCCGGGCTGGGGAAAGAGTGATGGAAAGCATCACCAAGTTTCTCTCAAAGCGGCTGAGACTGACGGTAAACAGGGAGAAAAGCGCCGTGGGAAAGCCGTCATGGCGGAGATTCCTTGGATTC
>Ga0226835_1000721_pt1 | contig 28217 bp, 24 predicted proteins | sample LAC_MetaG_1_FD_163627 | JGI IMG/M metagenome (GOLD analysis project Ga0226835, IMG submission 163627) | Anaerobic ammonium oxidizing microbial communities from anammox membrane bioreactor (MBR) in UC Berkley, California, United States -... | ecosystem: Engineered > Bioreactor > Anaerobic >...
GCGCGGGGACGTGGTGGCGGTGGCGGGAACGGTGCGGGTGGCTGGCACGGTGGACGGGCGAGTGGTGGGAGGTGGAAGCCGCGGCGTGCTGGCCCCCCTGGCCGGCGATCCGGCGCGGGCGGCGCGATCGGTGTGGGGGAAACATCTCCTGCACATGGGCGCCTGGCTGATGGTGGTGGGGGGGATGGCCCTCCTGGCGCCCCAGCCGGCCCGCCGCGGGGCCGAGCACCTGGCCCGCAGGCCGCTGGCGGCGCTGGTCGCCGGGGGGCTGGCGCTGCTGGTGTGGGTGGCAGTGGTGGGAATCGGTTTGCTGCTGGGCACCACGGCCGTTGGCGCCGGCGTGGTGATGGCGGCCACCGGCGCGCTGGTGGCGGTCAAGGTGCTGGGGGTGGCGGCGGTCGCCTTCTGGCTGGGGGCCCGCCTGCTCCCGTGGTTGCCGGCCGGGCTGCGCGCCGAGGCGCCCCGTGCCGGGGTCGGGATGGGCGTCGTGCTCCTCCTCGCCCTGCTGCCGGTGGCCGGCGAGGTGCTGTGGCTGGCCGCCAACGTGGCGGGCATCGGCGCGGTGCTGGTGATGGCGGTGACCGACGGCCTCCCCCTGGCGATGCGCGTGCTGTCGCCCACCGCGTCACGGGTTTGACGGCGGCCCGGCACGCTGCTATCCTGCCAAGTCCTTTGTGGTAGGAGGGCGTGTGTCTCGCATCGATCTCACCACCGCCGACCCCGAGCCGCTGGAGTTCTCCGAGCGGGTGGCTGCTCCCGCCGGCACCGGAGGGGAGGACGTGGTGTCGCTGTCTGCCGCCACCATCGTCGGCCGGGTGGAGAAGACCTCGCGCGGGTTTTTCGTCAACGGGTGGGTGGAGGCGACGGTGACGTTGCGCTGCGTGCGCTGTCTGGAGGAGTTCGCCCTCGACCTGCACGAGTCCATGGTCGTGGAGCTGCTGCCCGTGACCCTGGCTCCGCGCGAGGAGGAAACGCAGCTGGGGCGAGCCGATCTGGATTCGCGCTTTTACCAGGAGCCGGTGCTGGATCTCGCCGAACTGGCGGCCGAACAGATCGAGCTGGCGCTCCCCATGAAGCCGGTGTGTTCCCCGTCGTGCCGCGGGCTGTGCCCGCGCTGCGGCGCCAACCTCAACGTCGACATCTGCGGCTGTCCGGCCGAGGTGGATCCCCGCTGGGAAGGCCTCGCCCACTGGCAGCCGACGAACTAGGAGGAGTCTCCCCATGCCGAATCCGAAGTATCGCCACTCCAAGGCGCGCCGGGACCGTCGCCGGGCCCACGATCACCTGGCCCAGCCGGCCACCTCCACGTGTCCGCACTGCTTCCAGCCCAAGCTGCCGCACCGGGTGTGCCCCGCCTGCGGCATGTACGAGGGGCGTCAAGTGTTGAACGTCGAAGAGGTTTCCTAGCACCAGGGTGGAGTTGAACGGCCGATGAGACCCGGCGCCGTCGCCCTCGACGCCATGGGTGGGGACCACGCGCCCACCTCCACGGTACTGGGTGCGGTGGAGGCGGTGCGCGAGTTCAACCTGCGGGTGCTGCTGGTGGGCCAGGAGGCGGTGCTGCGCCGGGAACTGGCGCGCGCCGGCGGCGCGGTGCGAGGGATCGAGATCGTCGAGGCGCCCCAGGTGGTGGCCATGGACGAGGCGCCCACCGCACCGGTGCGCAGCAAGCGGGATTCCTCCATGGCGGTGGCCATGCGCCTGGTGCAGCGGGGGGAGGCCTGCGCCTTCGTCACCGCCGGCAACACCGGCGCCGCCATGGTGACCGCCAAGCTCACCCTGGGCTGCATCCCCGGGGTGGATCGGCCGGCGCTGGCGACCCTCGTGCCCGGGGTGGACCACCAGACGCTGCTGCTGGACGTGGGCGCCAACGTCGACTCCAAGCCCCACCACCTCATGGAGTTCGCGGTGATGGGGCATTTTTACTCCCAGGCCGTGCTCAAGGTGCCCTCGCCGCGAATCGGGTTGCTGTCGGTGGGCGAGGAGGAGGGCAAGGGGGATCGGGTCACCGTGGAGGCCCACCGCCTGCTCTCTTCCCTCGATCTCAACTTCGTCGGCAACGTCGAGGGGCGCGACGTCTACGCCGGGACGGTGGATGTGGTGGTGTGCGACGGGTTCGTGGGTAACGTGGTGCTGAAGGTGTCGGAGGGGCTGGGGGAAATGGTGGTGACGCTCCTGAAGCGGGAGGCACGCCGCTCGCCGGTGTACTCGGCCGGGTTGCTGCTGGCCAAGGGGGCGTTCGCCGGTTTTCGCCGCCAGGTGGATTACGCCGAGTACGGCGGGGCGCCGCTGCTGGGCGTCAGGGGAGCCTGCCTGATCGGCCACGGCCGCTCCAACCCCAAGGCGATCAAGAATGCGCTACGCTTCGCCCGTTCCTACGCGGCCGCCAGGGTAGTGGAGCACATCGGCGAAAAGCTCTCTTTGGTCGCTGGCCGCGCCGGTAACAGTTAGGAGGGGGAGGATGCACGACAACCACGCGCGCACCGCGCGGATCGCCGGCCTGGGCACGTTCTTGCCGGAAAAGGTGCTGACCAACAAGGACTTCGAGGCGATGATCGAGACCACCGACGAGTGGATCGTCACCCGCACCGGCATGCGCGAGCGCCACGTGGTGTCGCCTGGCGAGAGCGTGGCCACGGTGGCGGTGGAGGCGGGCAAGCGCGCCCTGGCCGATGCCGGCGTCGATCCCGCGGAGGTGGAGCTGCTGATCGTGGCCACTGCCACCCCCGAGCAGCCCATTCCCGCCACCGCAGCGCTCATCCAGCCGCTGCTCGGCGTGCGGCGGGCGGTGTGCTTCGATCTGTCGGCGGCCTGCTCGGGGTTCCTGTACGCCCTGAAAGTCGCACGCCAGTTCTTCATCACCGGCGAGGTGTCCACCGCCATGGTGATCGGCGCGGAAACCCTGTCCCGCTATGCGGACTACACCGACCGGGCCACCTGTGTGCTGTTCGGGGACGGCGCCGGGGCGGCGGTGCTGAAGGCGGCTCCCGCCGGTGAGGGGATCCTGCGGGTGGCCTGGCACACCGACGGGACCTCTGCCGACTTCATTCAGATGCCGGGGGGTGGCTCCAAGTACCCCCCCAACGTCAAGGAGTACATCGACCAGCGGCTACCCTTCATCAAGATGCGCGGCAACGAGACGTTCAAGGTGGCGGTGCGCTCCCTCACCGATGTGTGTCTGGAGGTACTGGACCAGGCCGGGGTGGGCATCGAAGACGTGGCACTGTTCGTTCCCCATCAGGCCAACCAGCGCATCCTGAGCGCGGTGGGGGACCGGCTCGGGCTGCCCGCCGAGAAGGTGTACGTGAACCTGGAGAAGGTGGGCAATACCTCGGCGGCGTCGATTCCCCTGGCGCTGCGGGATGCCCTGGACGAGGGGCGGCTCAAACGCGGCGATCTGGTGCTCTCGGCGGCGTTCGGCGGCGGTCTCACCTGGGCGGCGGCCCTGCTGCGCTGGTAGGGAGCAGATGATGGGCAGGGTGGCGTTTCTCTTTCCCGGGCAGGGTAGCCAGGTGGTGGGCATGGGGGCGGACCTCGCCGAGCGTTTCCCCGCGGCGCGAGAGGTGTTCCAACGCGCCGATCGGGCCCTGGGCGAGCCGCTGTCGCAGCTGTGCTTCGCCGGGCCGGAGGAGTCACTGCGGCTGACCGCCAACACCCAGCCGGCGATTCTCACCGTGTCGCTGGCCGTGCACGCCGTGCTGGCCGCCGCCGGGGCTGGCTGCGACGGGGTGGCCGGCCACTCCCTGGGGGAGTACAGCGCCGTGGGTGCCGCCGGCGGCCTGGGCGTGGAGGATCTGGTGCGCACCGTGCGGCGGCGCGGGGAGCTCATGCAGGCGGCGGTGCCGGTGGGACAGGGGGCGATGGCGGCGGTGCTGGGTCCGCCGCGAGAGACCGTCGAGGCGGCCTGCGCCGAGGCCTCCACCGGCGGTGAGGTGGCGGTGGCGGCCAACTTCAACGCCCCCGAACAGACCGTCATCGCCGGCCACGCCGGGGCGGTGGCGCGGGCGGGGGAGCTGCTGAAGGCGCGGGGGGCCAGGCGCGTCGTGCCGCTGCCGGTATCGGCGCCGTTTCACTCCCCGCTGATGGTCCCGGCGCGGGAGGGGCTGGCGCCGGTGCTGGTCGCCCTGCCCTTCCGGGCACTTTCGGTGCCCCTCTACAACAACGTGGATGCCTGGCCGGTGCGAACCCCGGAGGAGGTGCGCGACGGCCTAGTCCGCCAGGTGGACGCGCCGGTGCGCTGGGTGGAGCTCATCGAGCGCATGGTCGCGGACGGCTTCGATACCTTCGTGGAGATCGGCCCCGGCGCCGTGCTGTCGGGGCTGGTCAAGCGCATTGCCCGGGAGGCGACCACGGTGGCCGTTGGCACGGTGGCCCAGGTGGAGGCCTATCTGGCCGGCCAGGGCCTCGGGGTCGAGTCGTAAGTAATCGGAGGGGAGAGAAATATGGGCATGCTCGAGGGAAAGGTGGCGTTGATCACGGGGGCGGCAACCGGCATCGGCGCGGCGTGCGCCCGCGCCCTGGCGCGGGAGGGGGCGCGGGTGGCGTGCACCTCGCTGCCCACCGACCCCATTGCCGAGGTGGTGGCCGCCATCCAGGCCGAGGGGGGGGAGGCCATCGGCGTGCCCCTGGATGTCACCAATGCAACGCAGGCGGCCGAGGTGGTGGACCGCATCGCCGGCGAGCTGGGGGGGATCCACATCCTCCTCAACAACGCCGGCATCACCGACGATGGCCTGTTCCTGCGCATGAAGCCGGAGGCCTGGCGGCGGGTCTTGACGGTCAACCTGGACGGCGTCTTCCACGTCACCCAGCCGGTGGTGCGGCACATGGTCAAGCAGCGGGAGGGGCGCATCATCAATATCTCCTCGGTGGTGGGGTTGATGGGTAACCCGGGGCAGGCCAACTACGCCGCCTCCAAGGCGGCGCTCATCGGCCTGACCAAGACGCTGGCGCGGGAGCTGGGCGGCCGCAACATCCTGGTCAACGCCATCGCCCCCGGCTTCATCCAGACGCCGATGACCGACAAGCTCACCCCCGAGCAGCGCCAGGCCCTGGTCGCCAACCTCGCCGTCCCCCGCCTCGGCACCCCCGAGGACATCGCCGCCGTGGTGCTGTTCCTCGCCTCCCCGGCGGCCTCCTACGTCACCGGCGAGGTGATCAACGTCTCCGGCGGCCTGTACATGTAGTCCCCACCATTGTGGCCGGGAATAGGGGGCCCGATGTCGCGGTTGGACCCTCGTAGGATCGAGTCGAACAGTCGCGCCGCCTCGTGCCCGTGCCGGCGAGAGACGCGGCGGAGGCCGCCGGACTCCCACCCCCCAGGGGCGCCAGCGACCCCCTGGAGGGAGTCATGGCCCGGTATCTGGCGTGGTGTGTCGCGGTTTTCCTCGGCACGGCGATGGTGGTGGGGGATTCCTGGCGAATCCTGACCCCCGCCACCTCCCCCTCCCCCCGCGCCGGTCTGACGTTGACCAACGTGGATGGGCGGGTGCTGCTGTACGGGGGGCGAAGCGCAACGACCCCCTTTCGCGAGCTGTGGGAGTGGAAATCCACCGCCGACTTTACCGGCGGGATCTGGGTGAAGCTCAACCCCTCGGGACCGACGCCGGAGGCCAGTTTCGTCCACGCGGCCGTGGCGTACGACGGCAAGTTATACGTCTTCCACGGCCTTTCCGCCTCGTTCCAGGTCGTGGGTGGTGTGTGGGTGTATTTGCCGGAGAGCAACAGCTGGGCGGCGGCGCCGTCCAGCGGGCAGGTGCCTCCCGGGCGCTGGGGTCACCGGGTGGTGGTGTTGGGTGACCGGGGTTACCTCCTGGGAGGGACGCTGGGCACCTCACAGCTGGCCAGCGACGTCTACAGCTACCACTTCCCCACCGGGGAGTGGCGCCAGGAGACGTTGACCGAGGTGGACGGCGGGGCGTTCGGCGCGGCGCCGGCAGCGCCGACCGTGTTCGGCAACGGCATGTCCGCCGTGCGACTGCCCGCCGACCGCGGGGGCGGGCCCACCGGCCGTGCCCTGTTCTGGGGTGGAGAAGACTCCTCCGGAGTGCGGGGCAGCGCCGGGATCGCCGATCCCCTGGGCCGGGTCTACCAGTGGGAGATGTCACCCGAGGTCGGGAACCACTCGAGGCGGTCGTGGCAGGCGACAGCGTCGGTAGGCGGCCACGTCTTCGAGGTGGGAGGGCAGACACCGGGTGGGGTGACCAACCGGACCTCGGCGCATAACTTCAAAACCTGGCTAAACTTCCGCTCCTGGCGGAAGGGCGCTGCAGCAAGTCCGGGGGCGGCGCTCCCCTTTTTTTCCAGGGAGGGTGGCTTCGCCCCGTTGAACTCACCGGGTGTTCCGGGGCCAACGCCCACCCCCGGTCCCGGGCCGACCCCCACCCCCGACCGCCTCAGGGGGCTCTACTTCGGCGGCCGGGATGGCAGCAACACCTTCCTCTCGACGACCGCACTGTACACCTCTGATTACCCGGCTTTCGATGACATTCCCGACTGGCAGGTGCCGGCGGTGGCCCAGCTGTCCGGCGCGGGGGGAGTGTTCTACACCTCGCAGCTCTGGGGCTACAACCCCACTAGCAACCCCTGGCAGATAGGCGCCGTCTACACACCGCGCAGCGGCATCGGGGGATCTTCCAGGACCACCACCTTCACCATGTCCCCCGGGCTCACCCATTACCCCAACGTCCTGCACGACCTCTTCGGGGTCTCTTCCGGCGAACGGGCGGCCGGGACGTTGAATCTGTACGGGAGATTCCCTTTGCCGAAGGGGTCCAACGCGGCGGCCGTGTTCCTGAGCACCATCACCGCTCGCGGGCCCGACGGTACCCGATACGGCCAGGACGTGCCGGTCACCTCCCGCGACCACGCGGTACCGGAGGGATTCTCGGTGACCTTCCCCACCACCCCTGACGTCCAGCGCAACCGCGTCAACGTGGCCGCCGCCGCCTTGACTCCAGCCACCGTGAGCCTGCAGCTTTACAGCGACAGCAATGAACCGCTGGGTCCGCCCAGGGTTCTCAACCTGGGTGCCGGGGGCAGCGTGCAGTTCAACAACGTCTTCCAGGAGTTCGCTGTCGCCCCCCAACCCGGGGCCACGGTGCGGTTTTCCGTGCTGTCCGGTCTGGCTCAGGGGTACGTGTCGGTGCTGGACGGCGGCTTGCCGGGCTACACCGGCACCAGCGACCCTGCCACCATGCCTTGGTCGTGGGACGGGGACGAGCAGGTGACCATGTTCGAGCTGGGGTCGATCGCCGGGCTCAACCAGTTCGAGGGTTCGGCGGCGATTCGCAACCACTCCGACGGGCCGGCGACCGTGCGGCTGGAGTTTTTCGAACGCGGCATACCCGGGGCGTTGCGGACCACCCAGATCGTCCTGCCGTCGGGGGGAACGCGGACCTACGTGGACATCGTCGGCCAGGCCTTCAACCTCACCAACAAGGTCGGGACGGTGGTGTGCACCTCGCTCAACGGCACCAGCATCTCTGCCGCCGGGCGGGAGTACGCGGTGTTCCGAGACGGCGGTGGCCAGCAGGTGGGCACCGCCGGCCAGCTGGTCCCGGGCCTCACCCAGCGGGACCTCCTCCGCCCTGGCCATTACTACGGCGTGCTCAACGTCCGCCAGACCGGAACCGCGGCGGGTAGCGAGCGCACCCACCTGGTCGTGTTCAACCCCGGTTTCCAGGACGCCACCGTCACCGTCCGCCTGTACAGCGCCGACCAGAAATTCGAGGGCGAACGCTCCTGGGTGGTGCGTTCGGGCGAGGAGGTGCGCATCAACTTCATCGCCAGCGCCCTCAACCCCTCCCAGGACGGCGGCCGCAAGGTCCTCATGATCCGCACCAGCGCTCCCGTCCACGCCCTGGCCATTCAGGTGAATGCTTCGGGCGACCCGGTCACCGAGAAGCCGGTTTTTGTCGGCTGGGCGCCGTGAGCGAGAGCGGCTGACACCTCCCCCTGCACACCGCGGCGCCCCGTGGGGGGCGCCGGGTGGAAGGAGGAGGAGAAGGAACGTTCTGCTCACTTCTACGAGCCCCCGGGTCCGGGTGTTTATCCCCTCGGGGGGCTGGCCATCGCCGTGCTAGGGTGGCCGGGTATGCCGGAACTGCCCGAGGTGGAAACGATTCGCCGCTCTCTCCTGCCACGCCTGGAGGGGCGGCGGCTGGTGACGGTGGCCACCTCGGGGGTGCCGCTGCGCCAGCCCATCCGGGAGGCGGCGTGGCGGGACTGCGTGGGGGCTCGCCTCGAGGACCTCACCCGCCGGGGCAAGTATCTCATTGGCCACCTCGGCCGCCACGCGGCGGTGTTTCATCTGGGCATGTCCGGCCGGCTGCTGGTGCAGCCGGCGTCCTCCCCGGCGCCCGCCCACACCCACCTGACGCTCGGTTTCAGCGGCGGCCGGGAGCTGCGCCTCGTCGATCCCCGGCGCTTCGGGGTGGCGGTGGTGATGCCGGCGGAGGAGGTGTCCCTCTACCCTCCCCTGGCACGGCTGGGGGTCGACCCGCTGGACGGCGACGTCGAGGCGGCGCTGGCTTCCCTCGCCGGCCGCCGGGCCCCGATTCGCAACGCCCTGCTGGACCAGTCAGTTCTCGCCGGCCTCGGCAACATTTACGCCAACGAGGCGCTGGCGCGGGCGGGAATTCGCCCCACTTCCCCGGCGGGGCGCCTGTCCCCGGCGCGGCGGGCTTGCCTGGCACGGGCGATCCGCGACACCCTCGCCGACGCCCTGGCGGCGGGCGGCACCACCCTGGCCGACGGCGGCTTCGTGGACGCCAACGGCGATGGGGGGTACTTCGCCGTGGCGCTGCGGGTGTACGGGCGGGAGGGCCAGCCGTGCCAGCAGTGCGGCACGCCCATTCGCCGTACCGCGCTGGGTGGACGGTCGGCGTTCTTCTGTCAGCGCTGCCAGCGATGAGGGATCAGGCGCCCTTGCGGGGCCGGCCACGGGGACGTCGACCACCGGCCGGGAGGGGAAGCACCACGAGATTCTCTGCCTCGTCCCAGCTCACCGGTACCCGGGCGGTCTCCTCCAGGGCGATGCCGTAGGCCTGGAAGAGCGGGCGAGCGCGCACCGAGGCTACCCGTGTGCGGTGGGACAGGCGCACGGCCCCGTCCTCTTTCGGATCGGCGGCGCGCAGCCCGACCAGGCGCTTTTGCGGATCGAAATAGAGGGTGACGGCGCGGGCTTCCGCGAGTCCGACCTGACTGGCGAAACCAGCATCGAGTGAAATGGTTCCGGTGCGCTTGATGGATGCCTGTGGGGGCTTCTGCTTGCGAGCTGGGATGAACTTTTCAAACGGCATTTTTGCCTCCCTGACTACCAGAAACAAGCATAAGTACCTGGCACCTTGATGTCAAGTTCTTGACGATTTTCTCCGCTGGCAATCTGCGCGAGATACTCACGAGACTTCTCCGCCATGTTGGCGCGGCGATACCCGAGTGAGGATTGGCGGCATGAACGCCGGTTTCGCGTGCTGTTTACCGTGCGCTCCTGTCGCCCAGCTCGGCCAGTACGAGCGCAGTGTGTTCTCCCAGAGCCGGCGCTGGTCCGGCCGGCGACGCCCCGCCGCCGCCCAAAAACGCCAGGGTCGCCGGCGCGCCGGTCGCCGCCACCGCCTCGGCCAGGGTCAGCACCGGAGAGACCGGCAGCTCCGCCGCCCGCTCGAGCCAGTGGTCGCGCGGTGCCGTCCCCAGCGCCGCCTCCACCTCCGCCGCCGCCCGGGCGCCCGCCTCGCCGGGGTCCAGTCCCACCCCCGCCAGGTGGGGCAGCCCGAGCAGCTCCACCCACGCCTGCCAGAACTTGGGCTCCACCGCCGCCACCGCCAGCTCCCTCCCGTCCCCGCAGCGGTAGCGGCGATAGGCGGGGCAGGCGCCGGAGAGGTGGGTGGCGATGAGGCCCTCGCCCCCGGCGGCGAGGTCGGCGGCGGGCTGGGCGAGAAAGGGCCGCAGAGCGGCGGCCAGGGGCTGCTCCACGTGGCCCCCGCGTCCACTCCTGGCCCGCCCCACCAGCGCCGCCAGGATGCCGGTGGCGGCCAGCATCCCCGCCGCCACGTCGGCCAGCAGGACCCTCGGCAGGCCCTCCCCGAGCAGGGAGAGCAGGCCAGAGCTGGCGATGGCGTTGAGGTCGTGGGCGGGGCGGACGTCCCCTTCGCCGTAGCCGCTTAAGGAGCAGGTGATGAGGGCCGGGTGGGCGGCGCGCAGGGCGGCGAGGTCCACCCCCCAGCGCGCCAGGGTGCCGGGGCGGAAGCTCTCCACCAGCACGTCGGCCTTCCGGGCCAGACGGCGCAGGGCGTCGGCGCCGGCGGGGGTGCGCAGGTCCAGCTCCACCGACCGGGCACCCCGGTAAAAGGTGGCGAATCCGGCCCCCACCCCGTCCACCAGGGGAGGGGCGTGGCGCAGGGGGTCCCCCCCCGGCTCCTCCACCTTGATGACCCGGGCGCCCAGCTCGAGAAGGTGCCGGGCCAGCACCGCCCCGGGGAGCATGCGGGTGCAGTCCAGCACGACAACGTTGGCGAGCGGGAGCGCCGCCGCCGGGGTGGATGCCGGGGGAGCCACCTGGGAGCCGGGGGCGGCAGCCTCTGGTTCCCCCCCCTGGACGCGCAGCGCCTTCAGGAGCTTCATCATCGGCCCCGGATGGGAGACCTTCACCCGCCGCAGGAGGAAGGCGGTCTGGGGGTTGATGGTGCCCGCGGCGATGCCCAGGAAGGTGGACTCGCTGGTCTCCACCACGCAGTCGGGGCGACCGTTCAGGCCCTCCGTCACCGTGCAGCTCTCCCCGTCCAGGCGCACCGTCCACTCCGGCTGCCCGCTGTGGGAGAAAACAAAGTGGAAGGTGGCTGCCCACCCGCGGGTGGCGCCAGGGTGGAGGCGCCGGGGCAGGGAGCGCATGAGCTCGGCCAGCGTCGGCGTTCCAGAGGGAGGAGAAGTGGATGGCCTCACTCGGGTCGGTCCCCGTACATGGTCTCCAGCAGCGGGCGGTGGCGCTCCTCCACCACCCGCCGCTTGAGCTTCAGGGACTGGGAAAGCTCCCCCCCCTGGGCGGTGAACTCGCCGGGCAGCACCCGGAACTTCTTGATCTGCTCGAAGCGGGCCAGCTGGCGGTTGACCTCGGCCACCTCGGCTTCGAGGAGGCGGCGCAGCCGCTCGTCCTCCGGAGAGGCATCGGCCAGCTCCGGGTGGGCCGCCGCCAGCGCCGCCCGGTCGACGGTGAGCAGCGCCACCACGTAGGGGCGCCGATCGCCGTGCACCAGGCAGTGGGAGATCAGCGGGCGCTGGCGCAGCAGGTTCTCGAGCTTCTGGGGGGCGATGTTCTTGCCCCCGGCGGTGATGATGAGCTCCTTCTTGCGGTCGGTGATGTAGTAAAACCCCTCCTCATCCACCCGGCCGATGTCCCCCGAGCGCCAGAAGCCGTCGGGGGTGAACGCCTCGGCGTTGGCCTCGGGGTTGTCCAGGTAGCCGGGGAAGACGTTGACCCCCCGCACCTGCAGCTCCCCATCGGCGTCCAGGCGCACCTCCACCCCGGGCAGGGGCCGCCCCACCGAGCCGAAGCGGTAGGCGGCGGGGGTGTTCCAGGTGGAGGGGGCCGAGGTCTCGGTGGCCCCCCACCCCTCGCACACCAGGATGCCGGCGGCGTGGAAGAAGCGGGCGATGTCGGCAGCCAGGGGCGCTCCGCCCGACACGAAGAGGCGCAGGCGGCCCCCCAGACGGGCGCGGATGGCACGGAAGACCAGCAGGTCGGCGGCGGCGTACCGGGCCGCCAGGGAAGGGGGGATGGGCTGGCCCCGCTCCAGCCGCAAGGAGCGCTCCACGCCCACCCCCACCGCCCAGCGGAAGAGGGCCCGGGCCGGGGCGGGCTTGCCGCGCACCTGGGTGTGGATGCGGGCGTGCACCTTCTCGAACACCCGCGGCACCGCCACGGCAAAGTCGGGGCGCACGGCGCGGAAGTCCTCCGCCAGGGTGTCCAGGGAGCGGGCGTAGGCGATGGTATTGCCCTGCACCAGGGGGAGAAAGTGACCGGCGATGCGCTCCAGGGCGTGGGCCAGGGGCAGGAAGGAGAGGTTGAGGCGCAGCGCGGAAATGTCGCCGAACGCCGCCACCACCGCCTCCAGGGTGCCCAGGATGTTGCGGTGGGTGAGGATCACCCCCTTGGGCTCGCCGGTGGTGCCGGAGGTGTAGATGACCACGGCGGGCTCGTCGGGGGCGGCCTCCAGGCCGGGCAGGGGCCCCTCCCCCGCCCCCCGGGCCGCCAGCTCGGCCAGCGCCGACACCCCCTCCCCAGCGGGGGGCTGGCCCTCCAGCACCACCACCTGCTCCAGGGCCGGCAGCTCAGGTTTGAGGGCCAGCAGGCGGACGGCCAGGGGCGGGGACTCCACGAAGGCCAGGCGGCAGCCGGCGTGGCGCAGGATGAAGGCCATCTCCCCGTCGGGCAGGGTGGCGAAGACGCTCACCACCTGGACCCCGGCGGCCAGGCTCGCCAGGTCGGCTAGAGCCCACTCCGGGCGGTTCTCCGACACGATGGCCACCCGCTGCCCCGGCGCCAGGCCCAGCGCCAGCACGCCGCGGGCCAGCGCCTGCGCCTCCCTCCCCACCTGCTGCCAGCTCCACGTCTGCCAGCGGCCGGCGCGGTGGAAGCGCAGGCAGGGCTGCTCCCCTCGGGTGTGGGCGTGGGCCAGGATGGCGCGGGCCAGGTTGGGGGCAGCCACGCCGGACCTCTAGCCGGGGTAGAAACGCCCCCCCCGCTGCGCCAGCTCCTCGAGCCCCGCCGCCGGGGCAAAGCGGGGACCCAGACGCTCGGCCAGCTCAGAAAGCCGCCGCACCGCCGCCGCCGCCCCCAGGGTGTCCATCCAGTGGAAGGGGCCGCCCCGGAAGGGGGGAAAGCCCAGCCCCAGGATGGCTCCCAGGTCGCCGTCGCGGGGGGAGGCGATCACCCCCTCGTCCAGGCAGTGCACCGCCTCGTTGGTCATCACCAGGGCGAGCCGCTGCTGGATCTCCCCGGCGTCCGCCGGGCGTCGCCGGCCCCCGCCGAAGAAGGCGTAGGCCTTGGGGTTGGGGCGCTTGCGCCCCTTCTTCGGGTAGACATAGAAGCCCTTGCGGTTCTTGCGCCCCGCCCACCCCGCCTGGTGCATCGCCGGCAGCGCCGGCGAGGCGCCCAGGCCGCGGGCCGCGAAGGCCTTGCCCAGATCCTGGGCGACGTGAGCGGCAACGTCGATCCCCACCTCGTCGATGAGTGCCAGCGGTCCCACCGGATAGCCGAAATCCTTGAGGGCGGCGTCAACGGCCTCGATGGCCGCCCCTTCCTCCAGCACCAGCATGGCCTCGTTGAGGTAGGCGGCGAGGATGCGGGTGGTGAAAAACCCCGGGGAGTCCTGCACCACGATCACCGTCTTGCCCTGCGCCTGGCCGAAGGTGCGGGCGGTGTCCACGGCGTAGTCGGCGGTCCTGGCGGCCCGCACGATCTCTAGAAGGGGCATCTTGGGGACCGGCGAAAAGTAGTGCATCCCCAGCACTCGGTCAGGGTGGCGGGCGTGGGCGGCGATCTCGGCAATGGGCAGCGCCGAGGTGTTGGAGGCGAACACCGCCTCCGCCGAGATCAGCTCTTCGGCCTCGGCCAGCACCCGACGCTTGAGCTCCAGATCCTCGAACACCGCCTCGATGACCAGGTCGGCGCCGCGGATGTCGGCGGTGTCGGTGGTGAGGTACAGGCGCGCCCACTGGCGGTCCCCCTCCACCCGACGCAGGGCGCCGGAGCGCACCTGCTTCTCGATCCCCTCGCCGACGGTGCGAGCGGCCCGCCGCAGCACCTCCTCGGAGATGTCCTTGAGCACCACCGGCCCCTGCTGCAGGCTCACCGAGGCCACCCCGGCGCCCATGAACCCCGCCCCCAGGATGGCCACCCGCTTCACCGCCCGCGCCTGGCCGCGCCCGGCGTCCTTCTTGGCCTCCTGCATGCCGTGGAAGATCCACACCAGGTGGCGGGCCTCGGGGCTGGGGACCAGCTCCCCGAAGCTCACCGACTCCTGCTCCAGCCCGGCGGCGATCCCCCGCTTGAGCCCCACCTCCACGCACTCGAGGATCTTGGGGGGGGCGGGGTAGAGGCCGCGGGTGGCGCGGGCCACCTGGGTGCGGGCCTTGGAGAGGATCACTCCCCGCAGGGGGGGCAGGGCCTGCAGGCGCACCCCGAGGGGCAGCTTGCGGCGCGGGCTCCTGGCCTTCCTCTCCGTCAGCCGCAGCGCCAGCTGGGCGGCGGTGTCGGCGATCCCCCCGGGGGTGGTGAGCACGTCCACCAGGCCCATGCGGTACGCCTGGCGGGCGCGCAGGCGCTTGCCGGTGAGCAGCAGCGGCAGTGCCGCCGCCAGGCCCAGACGGCGGGGCAGGCGCTGGGTTCCGCCGGCCGCCGGCAGCAGCCCCAGCATCACCTCGGGGAGGGCCAGCACGGTGGCGGGGTCGTCGGAGGCGACGATGACGTGGCAGGCCAGCGCCACCTCCAGCCCCCCGCCCAGGGCGGCACCGTGCACCGCCGCCACCACCGGCTTGCGGGTGGTGGCCAGACGCTGCAGCAGGGCGTTGCCCTCCCGGGAGAGCTTTTCTGCCTCCACCCCACTCATGGTCTGCACCAGATCCAGGTCGGCCCCGGCGATGAAGGTGTCCTCCTTGGCGGAGGCCACCACGATGGCCTTCACCTGGGGGTCGTCCAGGAGAGCATCGGCCTGGCCGGCGAACTCCTCCAGCAGCGCTGGCGAGAGGGTGTTGACCTTCTTGCCGGGGCAGTCCAGGGTGACCACGGCGACCCCCTCGGGGCGGCGCTCCACGCGAATGGCGTTCATCCTCGTCACCTCCCTCGCCTCACGCCCGCTCCAGCACCATGGCGATGCCGATGCCACCCGCGGCGCACGCTGCCACCAGCCCGTGGCGCCCGCGCTCGTGCCGCAGGCGGTGCCCGCAGGTGGTGAGCAGGCGCGCCCCGGTGGCGCCGAAGGGGTGGCCCACCGAGAGGGAACCTCCCCAGGCGTTGAGACGCTGGCGATCCACCCTCCCCACCGCCCCCGGCCGACCCAGGCGCTCGCGACAAAACTCTTTATCCTCAAGCACCTTGAGCACGGCCAGCACCTGCGCTGCAAAGGCCTCGTGCAGCTCCACCACCTCCACCTCCTCGAGGCTCAGGCCGGCCAGCGCCAGGGCCCGCGGGGCGGCCACCGCCGGGCCGAGGAGCAGCTCCTCCAGGGGGTCCAGCGCCACCACCGCAGAGCTCACCACCTCGGCCAGGGGCTCCACCCCCAGCTCGGAGACCTTGCGCTCGCTCATCAGCAGCACCGCCGCGGCGCCGTCGGAGAGAAAGGAGGCGTTGCCGGCGGTGATGGTGCCGGAGCGCCGGTCAAAGGCGGGCTTCAGCCTGGCGAGCTTGCCCTCATCGGTGTCACCCCGCACCCCGTTGTCGACGCTCACCCGGCGGAAGCTGCCGGGCACCATCACCGGCACGATCTGCCGCGCCAGCAGGCCGTCGGCGGTGGCGCGGGCGGCGCGCTGGTGGGAGGCGGCGGCGAAGGCGTCCTGCTCCTCCCGGCCAATCCCCAGCCGCTTGGCCAGGCGCTCGCCGGCCTGCCCCATGCTTTCCCCGGTGGTGAACTCGGCAATGGCGGGGGGGTCGGGGAGCCAGTCGGAGAGCTTCAGGGAGCCGAAGATGCGCAGCCGCTGCCACGTCCCCCGGGCCTTCTGGGCGGCGATCAGCGCCTTGCGCACCGGCCGGCGGAAGCGGATGGGGGCATCGGACATGGTCTCTGCCCCGGCGGCGATGACCACGTCCGCGTCCCCACACTGGATGGCCCGCACCCCGTCCACCGCCGCCTGCAGCGACGACACGCACGCCACCGTCACCGTGTAGGCGGGGCAGGACTCGGGCAGCCCGCACCCCAGCCCCACCTCCCTCGCCAGGTTGGAGGTGCGGGGGTCCTGGATCACCGTGCCCAGCACCAGGAGGTCCACCAGCGCCGGGTCCACCCGGGTGCGGTGCAGCAGGCCGGCCACCGCGGCCCGCCCCAGGTCGCAGGCGGTCATGTCGGTGAAGTCGGTGGATGAACGCAGGAAGGGGGTGCGGCACCCCTCGACGATGAAGACCCGTTCGCCTCGAGCCATGGGCCCTCCCGGCGTGTTCTCCCGGCAGCTTGCAGTATCCTCGAGAGCCCTGTCAAGGGAGAATCACGGTGCCTCGGTAGGGCCGGCGGCGGTCCCGGCCAGCTCGTGGGTGTCTTGATCGTAGCGGCCGGCCAGTTCGTCCACTACGGTTTCCTCCGCCAGGGGCACGCCGGAGATGTAGCCAGCGCGGGCGATGGCGTGCGCCGCCACCGGCGCGGTGATCAGCAGGAAGAGCGACACCAGCAGGGCGCGCAGGGCGACAGCGCCGTCCCACAGGGCGATGGCCACCGCCGCCACCACTAGCGCGGCGCCCAGGGTGGCGGCCTTGGAGGACGCGTGCATGCGGGTCAAGAAGTCGGGCATGCGCAAAAGGCCTACCCCGGCCAGTAGCATGAACAGGCAACCGCTGCCCGCCAGGACCAGGGCGATCGCCAGACGCAGGGTGATCATCGACGTACCTTCCCCTCGAGATAGCGGGCCACCGCCACCGTGCCGATGAAGGCGATCACCGCCAGCACCAGGGCCACGTCCAGCAGCACCGGTGCCTGCCACAGCACCGCTGCCAGGGCGGCCATGGCCACGCCCGCCGCGGCCACCACGTCGAAGGCCACCACCCGGTCGGCGAGCGACGGTCCCAGGGCCAGCCGCAGTGCCGCCAGGGCCATGGCCACGGTCAGCAGGGCCAGCAGTCCGTACCCGGCGATGGCCAGCGCGGGACTCATCGCAGGAGCTCCATTACCCGCCGTTCGAAACCGTTCTTGATCTCGGCCCGTACCGCCTCCGGGTCATCCACGAACATGCAGTGCACGTACAGCACCGACCGGTCATCGGCCACATCCAGGGTGACGCTGCCGGGGGTGAGGGTGAGGACGTTGGCGAGCAGGGCGATCGCGCTGGCGTCGCGGGTGGACAGCGGCACCGCCACCACCCCGGGGCGGCGCAGCGCTTTGGGGGTGATCACGTCCTGGGCCACGCGCAGGTTGGCCTTGACCAGCTCCTTGAGGAAGAAGGCCGCAAAGGCGACGGCGTGCGGCAGCTTGCGCACGTAGGAGGCGGTTCCCGCCAGAGGTGCCAGCAGGGCCAGCGCCCCGAAGCCCAGCAGGAAGCCGAGCAGGAAGTGCACCGGCTGGCGGCTGCCCATCAGCGCCATCCACAGCAGGGCGAGAAGCAGGTTGGCGAGAAGCGGGCTCATGGCTCCCCCTCCCCCCCCCGGCCGGCGGAGTCGTTGGCGGTGGCAACGCCCACGGCGGCCACGTAGGAACTCGGCGCGAGGAGCTGCTCCGCTGCCCGCCGGGACAACTCGTACAGCGGCCGGGGGTAGAGGCCAATGGCCACGGTGAGGGCGGCCAGGCCCACCGACGGTGCCGCCAGCAGGGCCAGGCGCCACCTGGACGGGGGGGGCGGTGGAGTGGCCGTGTCCGGCGCCGGCTTCCAGAACGCCTCGGTCCAGATCTTGACCATGCTGAGCACGGTCAGAAGGCCCGCCCCCAGGGCGGCGGCGACGGTCCACCAGGCGGCCCCGGCGAGCCCCGCCCGCACCACCGCCAGCTTGGCCCAGAAGCCGGAGAGGGGCGGCACCCCGGCCAGCGAGCCGGCGGGGATGAGAAACAGCAGGGCCAGCCACGGCGCGGCGGTGGCCAGCCCGCCCACCTTCGATAGCTGGAAACTGCCCCCCAGGCGAGCGGCGATCCCGGAGACCAGGAACAGGTTGGCCTTGACGATGATGTGGTGGACGATGTAGAGCACCGCTGCAGCGAGCCCGGCGGTTCGCACCGCCGGGGAATCGGAACCCACCAGCGCCAGCCCCATCACCATGTAGCCGATCTGGCTGACGATGTGGAACGACAGGATGCGGCGGGTCTCGAACATGGCCACTGCCCCAAGAACCCCAAAAACCATGGTGAGGGAGGCAACGGCCAGCAGGAAACTTCCCGCCCCGGGGAGGGGGGGGAAAACCAGGGTGAGGACGCGGATCAGGGCGTACACCCCCACCTTGGTCAGGAGTCCCGCCAGCAGGGCCGACACCGCCACCGGCGGGGTGTGGTAGCTGGCGGGCAGCCAGGTGTAGAGGGGGAAGACCGCCGCCTTGATGCCGAAGGCCACGAAGAACACCCCCGCCAGGGCCAGCACCAGCTCCGGCCGGGATTCGGCAATCAGGCTCAGGCGCAGGTGCAGCTCGGCCATGTTGAGGGAACGGGTGATGCCATAGGTCAGCCCCACTCCGGCCAAAAATAGCGCCGAGGACACCAGGTTCAGGGTCACATAGGTGAGCGCCCCGGCCATTTGCGCCCGTTCCCCCCCCAGGGCGAGGAGCACGAAACTGGCCATGAGCAGCACCTCGAAACACACGTAGAGGTTGAAGATGTCCCCGGTCAGGAAGGCCCCGGCCACCCCGGCCAGCAGCACCTGCACCAGGGGGAAGTAGGCGAACGCCCGCCGCCCCGGGTCGATATCGGCGAGGGAGTACACCGTCACCGCCAGCCCGATGACGCCAGTGACCACCACCATGACGGCGCCCAGCAGGTCGGCGGCGAAGGTGATGCCAAAGGGAGCCGGCCAGCTGCCCAGCTGCACCGCCAGCACCCCCTCCCGCAGGACCTGCCGCAGCAGCACGAGACCGGTCGCCAGCTGTACCCCCGCCCCCACGATCCCCACTGCCGCCTGGATGCGCGGGGCCCGCCAGGCCAGCAACCCCGCCGCCGCGGCTGCCAGCGGCGCCAGGAGGGGGAGCAGGACCGTCCAGCCGGTGGTCATGACCCATTCTCCATGGCCGCGGGGTCATCCGTGCCGGTCACCTCGAACACCCGGCGCGCCAGCACGGCGGCAAAGGAGACCACCGCAAAGCCGATGACGATGGCGGTGAGAATGAGGGCCTGGGGCAAGGGGTCGGCGGCGCCGGGTGGCGGTGTGATCTCTCCGGGTGCCACCAGCGGTGCCTCGCCCCGCACCACCCCGCCAGCGGAAAAGATCAGCAGATTGGCGGCGTGACCCAGGAGCACCAGGCCGAGGAGGAGCTTCACCAGGCTGCGGCGCAGCATCAGGTAAAGCCCACAGGCGTAGAGACCGCCCACCACCACGGCGAGGAGGAGCTCCACCTAGTCCTCCCCCAGGGTGAGGAGGATGAGGGTGGTAGTGCCCACCACCACCAGGTACACCCCCACATCGAACAGCAGCGGTGTGCCCACCTTGCCGATGCCCGGCAGGGCGACGGGCAGCCAGTGGGCGGTCAAGAAGGGACCCCCCGCCGCCGCGGCCACTCCGCCAGCGACCAGCGCCGCCGCCAGCCCGGCGGCAATGATGGTGCGGGGGTCGGCGCGCAGCAGCTGCAGGGTGGCCTGCGGCCCCCAGGCCAGGGCGTGGAAGGCAAAGGCGGCGGCCGCCAGCAGCCCGCCGATGAAACCGCCGCCCGGCTCGTTGTGGCCGCGCAGCAGCATGAACACCGACAACAGCAGTAGCAGCGGCATCAGGTAGCCGGTGGCGGCGCGCAGGATGAAGGACGTCATGGTTCACCCCCGCGATCGTTGTCCGGCCTGAGGCGCAGGAGCGCCCACACCCCCAACCCGGCGAGGGCGACCACCGTGATCTCCCCCAGGGTGTCGAGGGCCCGGAAATCCACCAGGATGACGTTGACGACGTTGCGCCCATGGGCAGCGGGGAAGCTCTCGGCCAGGTAGTACTCCGAGGTGGAGGGAGGGAAGCTGCCGGGCATGACCGCCAGCACGAACAGCGCCATGACGACGCCGGCACCGCCGGCCAGCAGGGCGTGGCCCAGGCGCTCGGCGTGGCTGGAACGCTCGGGGGAGGGGGGCAGGTGGGCGAACAGCAGCGCCAGCAGGATGACCGTCAGGCTCTCCACCATGATCTGGGTCATGGCCAGGTCGGGGGCGGAAAACAGGGCGAACAGCAGGGCGATGCCGAGTCCCGACAGCCCCAACGCCACCACCGCCGCCAGCCGCTTGGGGAACACCACCGCCATGACCGCCCCGGCAAGGATGAGAACGGCCAGGGCAACCTCGTGCAGCTGCACCTGCGCCAGGCCAGCGGGCAGGGATGGCAGGCCCAGGAGGATCAGGGAGGGGGCTGCAACGCTCAAGGTAGCGGCGATGATCACGCTCAAGGAGCGGCCCAGCGAGGGTATCTGCACCAGGCGGGAGAGCCGGTCGGCAGCCGTCGGGAGAGCCGCCAGCCCGGCGTTGAAGGCGCGGGTGGGACCGACGCGGCTGGCGAGCTCCAGCAGTCGCCGCGCCGTGGCCATGCGCCGCCGCAGCAACAGGAAGAGTCCAACGCCTCCCCCCACCGTCACGGTGCTGAGCACCAGCACGGTGAGCGCCTCCACGCTCAAACCGTGCCAGAGCTTGAGTTTCATCTCTACCTCCCGGCCCAGGATGGCGGCGGCCATGGCGGGACCGAGGGTGCGATCGAAAGTGGCGGGGACGAGACCCACGAACAGCCCGGCCAGCCCCAGCAGCAGGGGTCCCAGCAGCATGAAGGGTGAAGCCTCATGGGGAGGGTGAGATAGCTCCCTACGCCGGAACAGGAACGGCTTGACCGCCACCATCCCCGCCGCCGCCACCAGGGCGACGTTGGCGAGCACGGCGGCGACCACCAGCTTGGCTCCCAACGCCTCCAGGTCCAGCTTGGAGGTGTAGAGCAACTCCTTGCCCACGAATCCGAACATGGGGGGAGCGCCGGCCATGGAAAGGGCGGCCAGAACCGCGGCGGTGAAGGTCCATGGCAGGTGGCGGGCCAGACCGCCCAGCGCGGTGATGTCCCGCGTCCCGGTGCCGTGGTCCACATTGCCCGCCACCAGGAACAGCGCCGCCTTGTACAGGGCGTGGGCCACCAGCAGCACCACCGCCGACTTCACCGCCAGCTCCGTCCCCACCCCCAACAGCATGGTGAGGGTCCCCAGCACGCTCACCGTGGTGTAGGCCAGGATGCGTTTGAGGTCCCGCTGCCCCAGCGCCATGCTGGCCCCCACCAGCATGGTCACCACCCCGGCCGAGGTGACCAGCCACCCCCACTCGGAGGTGCCCCCCAGGTGCGGGGAGAGGCGGGCCAGCAGGAATACCCCCGCTTTCACCATGGTGGCCGAGTGGAGCAGGGCGCTTACCGGGGTGGGGGCGGCCATCGCCCCGGGCAGCCAGAAATGGAACGGCCACTGGGCGGACTTGGTGGCGGCGCCGGCCAGGATTAGGAGGAGCATCGGAAAGTAGTGGGGATGCTGACGCAGGTCCACGGCGGCCCAGGCCGAGATGCGCCAGGCCTGGGTCACGGGGAGGCCCAGGTCCCCGGCCGCCAGCCCCGCCAGAATGAGGCCGGCCAGCATGGCCAGGCCGCCGGCTCCGGTGACCAGCAGTGCCTGCACGGCGGCGGCGCGGCTTTCCCCCTTGTGGTGGTCGAAGCCGATGAGCAGGAACGACACGACGCTGGTGGCCTCCCAGAACACGAACAGGGTGACCACGTTGTCGGCCAGCACCAGGCCCAGCATGGCCGCCAGGAAGGCCAGCAGGTACGCCAGCAGGCGCCCCCGCGTGGGCTTGCCGGCCATGTAGGCGCCGGCGTAGACGAGAATCAGCGCTCCGATACCGGCCACCAGCAGCGCCATCACCGCCGCCAGGCCGTCCAGGGAAAACGCCAGCTCGGCGCCCAGCTCGCTCACCCAGGGGCGCACTTCGGCGAGGGCCACTCCCCCGCCGCGGGGAAGATTCATGAGCACCACCGCGGCAAAGGCGGCGGGAATCGCCGCCAGCACCGGAGCTGCCCACAGGCCCAGGCGGCGCTCCGCCAGCGGTGCCAGCACCGCGGCGACCACCAGCCCGGCAATCATGGCTGAAAGCATGCTCCTCTTCCCCGGCCTCCCCGCGCCCCCGTCGGGGACGCGATTCATGATACGTGCGCCAGCGACGTTGTCATTCCAGCCGGAGCCTGATCGTGGCCGTGACCGTGCCCGTGTCCGTGCCCGTGGCCGTGCCCCTGGGTGCGCGGGCCTCTGGCCCGCCTTCACGGCCGGTGCGATTTGCCTCGGCCGGCCCGGTGTCCTGCCCGTGTTCCTGTCCGTGTCGGTGTCCGTGCCCGTGTCCGTGTCAGCGGGGGTGTGTCATCCGCCACAGCATGGCCCGCACCTCGTCGAGCTGCGCCAGCAGCCGGGCCGCGGCGGGGCGGTCGATGGCCCCGGCGTCGGCGAGGAGGGTGAGGTGCACATCGAGCTCCCGGGCCGAGCCGTAGGCCACCCGCCAGTGGTACAGGCGGTCCTGACCCGAGCGGCCCTGACCCTTGGCGACGTTGGCGGGGACCGACGCCGCCGCGCGGATCACCTGCTCGGCAATGGGCCTGAATGGCGGCCTGACGGCGGCAGCGAGGGCGAGGGCCCCGGCGGCGGCCTCCAGGGCCCGGGCCTGGGCGGGTGGGAGAGGGCGAGGGGGTGTGGCCGGCATGGTTTCCTCCCGGTCGTTCATGAAGGCCCACCAGCCGCCGGGGAGGCCGGGGTCAAGGGGCGCCGAAGGCGACCGCCCGCAGGGCGGCACCAGCCCTTGACGCCCGCCGACCCGGCGGCTTTCGCCTTTGCGGGTGAACGAACGGGAGGAAACCGGGCCGCCCCCCACGGCATCGCCGGCGCCCAGGCCCGGAGCCCGCACCGCCGCCGCCGCCCGTGACCGTGGCCGTGACCGTGGCCGTGCCCCTGGGTGCGCGGGCCTCCGGCCCGCCTTCACGGCCGGTGCGATTTGCCTCGGCCGGCCCGGTGTCCGTGCCCGTGTCCGTGTCCGTGTCCGTGCCCGTGTCCGTGTCCGTGTCCGTGCCTGTGGCCGTGTCCGTGCCGGCGCCGCCGGATGAGCAGAAACGTGATGCAGGGGGAAAAGGATCGGCCCGCCGCAGGGAGGCGGCGGGCCGGTCGGGATGAGGTACGAGAGCGGGCTACGGCCGCTTCATCCAGAAGTGATAGGTGCCGGAGCCGCTGTAGGAGTAGATCCGCCACCGGTAGTAGCCAGCGGCGCCGTTGTAGGAGATGGACTCGGTGGAGGTGGTTCCTTCGGATTTGGCAACGGTGGTCCAGGAGGAGCCGTTCCAGCGCTGCAGGTAGAGGTCGAAGTCGGTCCCCGAGGGCCCCTGCAGCCAGCCCTGGTGAGTGCCGGATTTGCTGGAGTAGTAGTAGCTGCCGTTGGGCTGGTAGGCCTGGGCGCCGGTGCCGGAGAGCGTGCCCGTGTAGTACTCGCAGTTGGTGCACGGCGCGCCCGAGGAGACGGTCACGGACTTGGTCTGGGTGCCGGTCTGGTTGGCGGTGTCCTTGACGGTGAGCGTCACCGAGTAGGTGCCGCCGGCGCTGTAGGTCTTGCTGACGGTCTTGCCGCTACCGGTGGTGCCGTCACCGAAGTTCCAGCTGTAGGAGCTGATGCCGTAGTCGTCGGTGGAGGCGGAGGCGTCGAAGGAGCAGGTCAGCCCGCTGCAGGAAAAGGTGAAGCTGGCCACCGGCGGGTTGTCGACCGGGGTGCTGCCAATCAGGCTGTAGAGCAGCCGGTTGGGGGAGCCCGTGCCGATGCCGGTGAGTTTGTTCTGGGTGGCGTTGTCGCGCAGGGCGTTGAACACCGTGGAGGGGCTCGCCGAGGTGTTTCCCGCCAAATACAGGGCGCCGACTCCCGCCACGTGGGGGGAGGCCATGGAGGTGCCGGAGATGGTGTTGGTGGCGGTGTTGGAGGTGTACCACGCCGACGTGATGCTGGAGCCGGGGGCGAAGATATTGACGCAGGTGCCGTAGTTGGAGAACGACGAACGGGCGTCGGAGGAGGTGGTGGAGCCGACGGTCATGGCTGCCGCCACCCGGGCGGGCGAGTAGTTGCAGGCGTCCTTGTTGTCGTTGCCGGCGGCCACGGCGTAGAACACCCCGGCGTTGATGGAGTTGGTGACGGCGGTGTCGAGGGCGGAGGAGGCGCCACCCCCGAGGCTCATGTTGGCGACGGCGGGCTTGATGTGGTTGGCGGTCACCCAGTCCACCCCGGCGATGACCCCGGAGTTGGTGCCGGAGCCGTTGCAGTCCAGCACCCGAACGGCGTACAGCTTCACCTCCTTGGCCACGCCGTAGGTGGCGCCACCCACGGTGCCGGCCACGTGGGTGCCGTGCCCGTTGCAGTCCTCGTAGCCGCGGCCGTCGCTGATGGCGGTGTAGCCGCCCAGTACCCGGCCACCGAACTCGTTGTGGGTGGAGCGGATGCCAGTGTCGATGATGTAGGCCCGCACGTTCGACGCGGTGGTGTTATAGGTATAGGTGGTGGAGAGGGGAAGGTCGCGCTGATCGATGCGATCGAGCCCCCAGGTGGCGTTGTTCTGGGTGGCGATGGCATGCACCACCCCGTCTTCCTCGACGTAGGCCACGCGGGGATCCTTGGCCAGGGCCTCCGCCTGCTCCCGCGTCATGCGCACGGCGAAGCCCTTCAGGGCGTGCTGGTAGACCTGCCGCAGCTCGGCGGTGTACAGCAGCGCCATCTCCTGAGCCACGTCCGCCACCGGGCGGCCGGCCCAGAACGACTCGTTGGGTCCGCGGGCGGCGCTGTCCTTCAGGACAACGATGTACTGACCGCTGACCGGGTTCTCGACGCGCCGGATCTCCGCCGCCTGCACGGCCACAGCGAGGACCAACGCGCCGCACATCAGGGTGGCTGCCACTCGATGCATCCTTTTTTCCTCCCTCGGGGGGCCTTCCCGTTCCCCCCACCTGGTGATCTGGGTACGACCATAGCCGAGCCACATGGGCTGTCAATCCCTCAAAAGTGGGATATGAGGCGGCACCACACGGCATGATCGCCGCGCCGAGGGTAGTCCTGGATGCCCCCAGGGCTGTCTAGGGCATCGCGTAGTGCAGTGGCCCGTCGGGGCCCACCGGCACCCCCAGCAGGATCCACACCGCCAGCAGGGCCGTCCACGCCACCCCGAAGATCAGCGTGTAGGGCAGCATGGTGGAGATGATGGTGCCGATGCCGTACTTCTCGTCGTACTTCTCGGCGAAGGTGACGATGAGGGCGAAGTAGGACATCATCGGGGTGATCACGTTGGTGATGGAGTCGCCGATGCGGAACACCGCCTGGGTTAGGCCCGGGTGGTACCCCAGCAGCATGAACATGGGGACGAACACCGGCGCCATGATCGCCCACTTGGCCGAGGCCGAGCCCATGAACATGTTGATGAAGGCCGACAGGAGCACGAACGCCACCATCAGCGGCACGCCGGTGAGGGAGATGCTGCGCAGCCCCTCCGCCCCCCGGATCGCCAGGATGAGGCCGATGTTGGAGTACGAGAAGAAGTAGACGAACTGGGCGGCGAAGAAGACCAGCACGATATAGCCGGCGAGGTGGCTCATGGACTCGGTCATCTGCTTGACCACGTGCTTGTCGTTGCGGGTCTTGCCCACGACGATGCCGTAAGCCAGCCCGGGCAGCAGGAAGGCGATCATGATGGCGGCAATCAGGCCGCGGAAGAAGGCCGAGTGCAGCACCCCCTCCCCCGGGTGGCGCAGGATCCCCCAGGACGGCACCACCGCCAGGACAAAGACGGCGGCGGTGAGGACGAGCGTCAAGCCGGCCGCGGCCAGCCCGCGCTTTTCGGCGGTGGACAGCTGCTCGATGGGGGGCGCCGTCTCCGGCCCCCTGTACGCTCCCAGGCGGGGCTCCACCACCCGTTCGGTGACCCACGTCCCCAGCACCACGATGAGCACCGCCGAGGCCACCATGAAGTAGAGGTTGACGGCGGGGGAGATGGTGATGGCCGGGTCCAGGATGCGCGCGGCGCTCTCGGACAGGCCGGCCAGGATGGGGTCGACGCTGGCGATGAGGAAGTTGGCCCCGAAGCCGGCGGACACCCCGGCAAAGGCCGCCGCCAGCCCGGCCAGGGGGTGCCGTCCCAGGGCCAGGAACACCGCCGCCCCCAGGGGGATGAGGATCACGTAGCCGGCCTCCGAGGCCACGTGGGAGACCACGCCGGCGAACACCACGGCAGCGGTGATGAGCCGGCGCGGGGCGGTGAGCACCAGGGCCCGGATGAGCACCGCCAGCAGCCCCGACCCCTCCGCCACCCCGATGCCGATCATGGCCACCAGCACCAGCCCCAGGGGGGGGAAGCGCACGAAGTTGTCGTCCACGTTTTCGAAGATCCAGCGGATCCCCTCGCCAGAAAGCAGGCTGCGCACGGTGATGGCCTCGCCGGTGGCCGGGTGGCTGGCGGTGAACTCCACCGCCGCCGCCAGGGCCGACAGCAGCGCCACCGCCAGGGCGAGGAGCGCGAAAATGGTCGCCGGGTGGGGGAGGGCGTTGCCCACCACCTCGACCCGGTCCAGGAGGCGGAAAAACAAGGTCTTCTCGTGCTTTTTCCTGGCTTTCTTGAACAACTTCCACCTCCGGGCGAGGCCGGCATCGCCCCCGCAGCCCCCCTGGGATAGTAGCAACCCCACCGCCACGATCCCGAGCCCTCCCGCAGGGCTGACCCCATCCTCCCGGTGATTGGAATATCGGCCTCTGGGTGGGACATTCTCCGCACAGTCATTCACGAGGAGGACACCATGAAGAAGCATCTGCACACTTTCACCCGGCGTGGGGCCCTTGCCCTGGCGCTGGGCTTCGCCCTTGCCACCCTGGCGGCTCCCGCCTTCGCTCAGGTGGGCACCTCGTTCCTGATCTTTCCCGAGACCGGCGGCGGCTATGTGGAGGTCCCCCACGCCGCGGCCCTCAACCCCACTGGTGCCATCACCCTGGAGGCGTGGGTCTGGCTTCAGGACCCCGGGTCGACGTGCTATTCCCTGGTGGGCAAGAACTACAGCGAAGCCTTCTGGGTCGGCATCTGCGCCGGCAAGATCCGCTTCTACGCCCGGGGTGGGGCGTCCGCCCGGGATTCGCTCGCCGACGTTCCGGTGGGCCGATGGTTCCACCTGGCGGTCACCCACGATGGGTCGGTACAGAAGTTTTACATTGACGGTGAGCCGGCGGGCGAGGCCAACATGGGTGCGGGAGCGCTCGGCACCAGCACCGCGCCGCTGCGCATCGGCAGCGACGTGAACTGGCAGGTGACTCCGCGGGGGGCGATTCACGAGGTACGGCTGTGGAGCATCGCCCGCACCCAGGCGGCCATCCAGGGGGATCGCCTGATGCGCATCACCTCCGCTCGCCCGGGTCTGGTGGCGGTGTGGCCGCTGGACACCGACGCCCGGGAGGTGATCGGCGGACGGGGCGGGACAGTGGTGGGCGGGGCCCGGTTCGGTGCCGACCTCGCCTTCGTGTGCCCTCACAGCTACTGGATTGCCACCGCAGCCCGGGTGCCCGGCGCAGGCGGCTCCCAGTGGTTCACCGACCTCACCGCCTTCAACCCGGGCAGCAGCCCGGTCGCCGCGCAGCTGTACCTTTTGCCCCGCGATGGGGATAACGCCAGCGTGGCGCCGCTGACCCGGACGGTGGCGGCGGGGCGGGCGCTTTCGCTCCCCAACGTGGTGCAGGACACCTTCGGCCAGTCCAACCTGGCGGGGGCGATCCAGCTGTGCGCCGACCAGCCCCTGGTGGTCAGTGCCCGCACCTACACCCGGGATGGGAGCAGGACCTACGGGTTCGCGTCCCAGGCAACCCGCCGGGAAAGTGCCATTGCCCCCGGGCAAACCCGGCGCATCACCGACGTGCGCGAGAACGCCGCCTTCCGCAGCAACCTGGGGCTCACCAACGTGACCCGCGGCACCGTCACCGTGAGGGTCAGACTGATCCTCGCCGACGGCACGGTGGCCGGGGAGCAGACGTACACCTTGAGGCCCTGGAGCCACATCCAGCGCAACCGGGTGGTGCGGGAGTTCACCGGCGCCGACGTGGCCGGCGCAACCCTCGTCATCGAACCCGCAGGCGGGGCGGTGATCGCCTACCTGGCCATCGTCGACAACTCCACCAGCGACTCCAGCTACATCGAGCCGATGTACTAGTCGAGAGCGGGGGCAGGTCGGCCGAACCGCGGCCGGGACCGCACGCCGGCGGCGCCGGGGCGCCGCCGGCGTGCGCTCGTCAGGGGCGCACCACCACGCGCCGCACCACCCGGCCGTGGCCGGGCGGAGCTGGGCGGGTGGCGGTCGGACT
>Ga0226835_1000722_pt1 | contig 28169 bp, 19 predicted proteins | sample LAC_MetaG_1_FD_163627 | JGI IMG/M metagenome (GOLD analysis project Ga0226835, IMG submission 163627) | Anaerobic ammonium oxidizing microbial communities from anammox membrane bioreactor (MBR) in UC Berkley, California, United States -... | ecosystem: Engineered > Bioreactor > Anaerobic >...
TAAGATCTGGGTGCGTATGTTTGGATCGCATGGGGCTCCTTTGTTTGGTGTTTGGTTGTTTAGTTTCTCCAAATTACCAACCACAAAGCGAGCCTCTTTTTTTTCAACTAACTTCCGGACACTGTCTGGAAAGATGACAAATGGATCGTTCAAACGAGAAGCACGTACACATATAACGGTGAAGGGTACCAGGAAAGCTATCTACGAGAAGCCAGCAAGGAGGATATACTTGAAAAGGTATCATTGTGGCTGTATACTTATGACGCTTCAGGAAACGTTGATACCACAATTCGGAAAAACTGGAACAATACTGATTAGGAGTATTTTTCAAAGTTCAATTACACATACGATTCCCTGAATAGAGAAACCTCCAACACTCTTAGCTTTTGGGATAACAACACCTGGAACCCATATTCAAAGGATACACTCTTGTATGATGACAATGGAAATCTGACCAGCAAACAGTCAAACGGTTGGTATGATTTTGGCTGGGACACAGGAGACCAGATATTATATAAGTATGATAACGCCAACAACATGATAGAACAACTCAACCAGGTTTTTCTTAGTCAGAAAGCAAGCTATAAAAACACAACACGATTGCAGTACAGTTACGACCAGCAAAGTTACTTGCTAACAGAAATCGCCGAAGAGTGGGATGATGGATCAAATGGATGGACCAAAAAACACAAGAAAAGCTATACCTACGACGCGAACGGAAACTCAGTAGCAGGAGTGTATCAGGAAGGGTCGGGCGATACCTTGGTACTCAGTGACGACGGCGAGCTGAATGTTTATTCTGGCAAGGCTGTCCTCAATGACTTTAGCGAAATCTGTCGCTATGAAGCCCACTTCATTCCATTGGATAAACTAAGCGATGTCACCACCGATAGCGAGACAGGCATACATGTTTTCCCGAATCCTGCTTACGATATTGTCCGAATACAGGTGGACAGACCACAGAATCTACAGGTTTCCTTGTACACCATCCAGGGTATCCTCCTGAGCAGTCAGAGCGTGAGCAACCGGGACCTGGTCACCATGAACTTGGCCGCCTTCCCTGGAGGTATGTACACAGTACGTATCACTAATGATTCAGGCCTGGAGAGAAGCTATCAAATCATCAAACGGTAAGGATCTTTTATTATAATTTGTAATTAAAAGGGAGACGATATGTATTATAGATTAATACTTTTTTCTTCTACATTGATACTGCTATTCTGCTTCAATAGTATGCAGAGTCAGGAGATAAAGCACGATGGTGTACGACCTCAACACGAGAACGACAGCCACGTTTCCACTGAACTACTGAACGGGAAAGTCCCCTCCACTCAGGGTGTGTACTGGAGCTATGATACTGTAACTACGTACTCGGAAACCGATCAGCTTCTGCGACAGTATATCCGCACATACGACGAGCGTAGGAACATACTGACTGACTTGGAATTACGCCGGCAAAATGATATATGGGTTAAGTACGAATCAACCACAACCACGTATGATGAGAACAACCATCCAACATTAGTCCTCAGAGAGTCACGCCTGTCAAACGGTTCGTACAATAACTGGCGAACAACAAACAAATATGATGCTGCCGGTAATAATATTTACCAGCTAGTTGAACAGTCTTCATCGAACAACGAAAAGTGGTCACCATCGAGTGTCAGGCAATGGGAATATGACGAAAACCGGAACGTGATAAGAGAATTTGAAACAATCTATTCCGGCAAGACAGCAGAATCCACAAGAACCACGCGTACGTTTAACTCGGGTAACAAAGTGCTGACGGAGATCGTTGCCGAGCCATTCCGTCAGCAGAATGGAGATACTGCATGGATAAACACGAAAAGGTTAACAATCACATACAATGGAAGCGACCTGGTTCTTTCGACGGTGTACGAAGAACACGTTGGCGACATATCGAAAGACATCAGGGAAGTTCAATCAACTTTCAGATACGTTTACGATGCGAATGATAATATCATTAGGAGTACGCATGAAGCCTGGTCAACTAATTTTAACATTCTTTATCTGGCATCGGAAATCAATTACCAATATCAAAACGACGGGAACGGCAGAACAGTAACGAAGATCACTCAAAACTGGACTCCGACACTCACTAGCAGCTACGCCACCAGATTTTCAAGTGAAATCACCTCATATAATAGTGCTAAACAGGTAATCAGGGTTGAAAGAGGATCAAAGAAGGACTCGCTTGGCGAATGGCAGACAACGAGTATTGCGTCATACACATACAACCCTCACAGTACTGTTATAGTCAACGAAAATCCCAGCACAGATAAAAAATCCCGTACAGCATATCTGCGTAACGATGACGATTTCTACATCGGTACGGTCGAAGAGTCATGGACTGAAGGCAAGTTCCAGGAAGTAAGAAAAGGTACCTATCAAACCGACGCAAATGGCAATACAGTTCACGGTGAGTCATTTGCAATGGTAAGTGGTTCATGGGCTAAACAAGGCATTAACAGTGGTGTAGCTGCTTTAAATGTTTATGCAAACGGGAAAATTATTCTTGACCTCTATGCACTAACCGGCGACCCCGCACAACGTTTTGAAGCACATTTCGTGACAATCAATCCACCGGTGGGTATCAAACAAGCTGAGAAATCTGAGTCTGTTCTTTATCCCAATCCGACTACAGATGCTTTTTCTGTTCGCACCGGTACTGCAGTGATTAACCATGCATGGCTATACAATAGCATGGGCGTCCTGATGCAGGAACAATCCCCCGTAACTCCCGGCTTTATTACGTTCAGCACCACTGGTTATCCCCCGGGTGTTTATTACCAGCGGATAGACACAGAAAACGGAGCACCGATATTTTGTAGGGTAGTGAAGCAGTAAATTGTACCATGCGATGACCTATCCCCTGGAAGTTCAGAGTATCCCCGTGTTTAACAGCACGAAACAGGATGACCCTCCTCAAGGATAATCATGATCTCTGATGTTTATCTGTGGCGTTTCTGTTACTTACGGAGTAATTATGTTGTACGTTAACAGCCGTCAGATGACAGTGTCCGGAAGTTAGTTGAATAAAAGAGGCTCGCCTTGTGGCTGGTAATTTGGAGAAACTAAACAACCAAACACCAAACAAAGGAGCCCCATGCGATCCAAACATACTCACTCAGATCTTAGTGCGGCAATCGAAACACTAGTGGAGCTGGCAGGCGACGAAGTCGCGGCACTCGTGTTACATCATCTGGAGCTGAGCAGACATGTTGGCGTTCTCATCAGGTTTATACATTGTTCACATTATAGCCGATAATGGAGTGAACGTAATTAGAACAATTTGCAAGGAGTAAGGAGCAACAATCCGTGATCTCCTGCAAGCTCCGTCAGTCGTGGGTATAGGAATCTGTGTTTCGGCCATACGCAAAAGGATGGAGCTTGGCTAATTTTGTCTGTCGAGTTCATCTACCGGTTTCGAAGACTCAGCCTCTGAGCCTTTGTTACCTACTCGATAACAGTTCGGCTTCGGAAGATGTTTCTAATGTTTACCTCCGCACTCATCTGTTTACTATGCGGTACTCCACCCTACTCAAGGAAAAATCATGATCAGGAAATTTTTTTCAATAGCGTTTCTATTGCTTTTTGCAGCACTTATCTTTCCTTCCTGCTCATCTGACTCACCAACAAAACCCGATGACGGTAAAGACAAGAACACCGAGTCTCGTAAACCGTTGGATTACGAGTTCACGATACCCGAGGGTAACAACACATGGAAATTTGTATCCAACGAAAAAGAATACACCGGGAACGTCACTACAATGAGTACTGAGAACAACGACAAGTTCGTCCCTATTCTGTTCGACGGAACCTATCCCATTGGTGGAATTCCATGGCTTCCACAGGCAGCAGGCACATATATTACAGGTGACAGTTTAGGGCAGGGGAAAGGTAGCTCGACAGGGTATTTTTACTTCACCTCATCCGTGACGCTGGATGGTGTGCAGTACTATGCATTCTCAACCAACCCGTATGGCGATCAGGAACTGTTCAGAATCAAGGATACACACGGCAAGGTTACCATTACAAAATTCGATGGGAAGTTCACCACCTACCGTATGGGCACCGTGACGCAGACCTCGTTCATTGGTAAAATTGATGGTCTGTTCGAAGGCACTTTTAAATCGTTCGACAAAACCCAGACTGTTACCGTTACCAGAGGAGAATTCAGGGTGGCGCTTGAGCTTCCCAAAGGCGCAGAAGTCATCAAATAGTATATTTTTCTAATCTTATTTATCATTGCTATGGAAACCATTATTCTCACACACCGATGGATGGAACATTTCATTTACTTACTGGCAGGACTTGCCGTTATCTTCCCTCTCATTGATGTTATCCGTAAAAAATCGTTATCTACTCCGGCAATCTGGGCCGTCAGAATCTACTCAATCGTTCTCACGCTTCAGTTCCTGATTGGACTTATTCAGCTGATACTACGATGGTCTGATTTTGGTGATGGATTGCGCTACCGGATAGAGCATGCCACCATCATGCTCCTTGCCCTCACCAGCGTTCACCTGGCACCACGGTACATGAAACTCGCGGACACCAAGGGGGCTCGCAACACCATGTTCCTCATGGTTGGCTCGATAATCCTGATTGTATTAGGCACAACACTCATCAAAGGAGCTCTGCACGGATAGCATACCATAGCCCCCTACCCTTATCCTTATTGCAAACATTCGTAACCAGTACTGCGTGTACCTTGCATGTTTGCACGATACCGGAACTATGATCGGCTGAAGTATTGTTCAGAAAACGAAAAACTCTTCACGGATTTGATAAAAAGTGAGTAGTTTAGTTCCGTAGTATTTATTGACTTACAAGGAAATGTTATGTGGGCAACCAGACTCTTTCTTTCCGCAGTACTTATGCTTTTTGCTGCCTGTGCAGCAGTTGTTACTGCGCAGTCGTACCTATCGTGGCAGCAGCAAACCGGTAATGGTCCGGTGAATGATCGAGAATCCCGTGAAGTGTTGTACACGTTTGACGGGTCGTCGTTGGTGCTGACAATCACCACGGATACATCTACGCCTGACAGACCGTTATTCATGCAGATTTCACTCCGTAATTACGTCGGCATTGGCACCTACACGCTGGGTACCGGTACATGGTGGAGGTACGGACAGCGTACCGACCAGACGTATCGCTGTCTAAGTGGTACGTTTAATGTTACTCGTGTTGATTCGGTAAAGAACCGGATTTACGGTACGTTTAACTGGTTCGGCGAAACAACCACCCCCAGTGGTATTACCCTTAATGTACGAATCTCTAACGGACAGTTTGATATCCTGGTTAAGCCAAAGCTGGTAGTGACGGCAAATCCCAAAACCGGAACCAAACTCAAACCAAAGGAGGACGGGAAATTTACCATTACCGTCACCAAGGAAATCACCAATACACCCGTCAGCGATGCAACGGTAGAAATCAAATGGCCGAAGAACACTTTTGAGAATACGCAGACAACCTACAAAACGAACTCATCAGGCGTTGCCACTGTTGAATTTAAAGTGGCCAAGTCAGTGGCAGACGGAGACTATGAAATCACTGCCAAGGCTACTAAGGAGAATTACGATGACAGCAACGAGGAAAAAGTCACTGTCACCATTGATGCATCTCGCCGGTACTGGTATGCAAAATGTAATGGAATTAGCTGGCTGATGTTTGACGCAGGTGAAGATTCGGTTTGGGAGGACATTAATGACCAGATTATTGAGGCAGATGGCCCTTCTATCGCAATCGGAGGCTTTATCAAATGCAACGGTACAATGCGGATTAATAAAGATGCAAATTCGGTCACCGGAAATGGACAACTGTACATCCCTTTATCTGACGGCACACAGTTCACCCTGTACAGCGGCGCTTTCGGCTTTGGCATTTTCCCTTGCGGCGAGCTCCTTGACCTGACAGCGGATGCGTTAGTACAAAAGTTTACCGGTGGAAGGATCAAGGATACTAAGATTTCAATAACGGAAGGCCTCGGAGAAATCTCCGGCGCAAAACTCTCCTTTACCATCGAGGGACCCAAGAATCTGTCATCCGGATGCAACCCTGATCTTAAGGGGGCAATCTGGCAGGCAAACAAGGAGCTCAGTATTCCCATCGAACTGTCATTTACCCGCGAAGGTTCAAACTACTTTTATACTGCCAAGCTTGGGGTTACCGAGCTGAGTCTTGGACCATCGTTCTGCCTAAAAGAAGCCAATATTGCATACGACAGTAAGGCCGACTCACTGTCGCTTGGCGCAACCGCCAAGTGTCCGATGTTCGAAGAAGCAGGCTTTACGGCGTATATGAAGAAACAGACACTGGAAGGGGGCTCTGTCAGCATTAAATTCAACTCCTGTATCCCGTTTCCTGAGACGCCATTCTGCTGGGCAGGCGGCAGTGCTGCTATTGATAACATCAATTCGCTTAACCCATTTAAAATGACGCTTCAGGGACTATTTGGCGTCATCGGCAAACCTGAATTATGTGAATTTGATATTCATGGCGGCGTCCAGTTTCCTCCGGTTGTATTTAAGGGTGGTGCATCGGTGAAATTTGTTAATGCTAAATTTCTTTCCGAAAAAAATCCGTGGCAGATGGAGGCTGGTGTTGACTGTGAAATTGACTTAGACAAGCGCTCAATCACCTTTGAAGGGAGTGAAAAGATGCTGCACCTTGGAGGTGATTACTTCCTAACCGGGAAAACGGTTCGCAGTCTGGCATTCTTCAATGGTATTAACCTTACAGGCTCAAACTCCGCCACACTGCAGATTCCAAAACTATCACAGGAAAACGCTGAGAAAATTGGAATTGCAGGCAAGTTTATTAACACCTACACACCGTTGCACCTGGGGACGGTTACCGCAGCCCTGCGTTTAATTGAGAATGGTGAGAAAACGCTTTCGGTGGCCTACGACTTAAACAATGCAACCGGAGCACTCTCTGCAGAGGCAAAGGAACTGATGAGCCGGATTGGCAAGGGTACGTTAACGGTTGATTTCACCAAACTGCCTTCAGCATCGGCAGTATCATTTGACGGTGGCTTTACTGCCTTGGTAAAGGCATTCTGGGGCAGGCCCGGAGAGACTGCTAAGGGCGACAACGTACAGAAGACAGTATCACAGGAGGTTGTAGTACCGGCCAACTCCGAGATGCTGATGGTTATGATCGACAGCAAGTCCGCTGATTTAAAAACCACTCTTACCAATCCATCAGGTAAAACGTACAATGGTACCGACGAAGCAGACAGTGTTCTGTTCTCGCCCACCCCTGACGGAAACGGCATCACGGTGTGGGTGGTAAATAACCCAGCGCCCGGGACATGGACGATTAGCGCAGATAACGTTGGCGACTCTGATTCAATTGCCGTTTATATTCGCTCTGCCGCCCGTCCGTTCTCAGTTACTGCGTTACAGGAAGGGAAAACCATAACAGCAACCTGGGATGCTTCAGGAGCCCCTGAGAAATCTACTGTCAGCATTTTTTACTATGAACCCAATACCGATTACCTTAAGGGTATCGAGATCGCCAACGTCCCGGAATCTGACGGTAAGACCATTATTACTCTGGCCGACAGCACAGCACCGTGCGAATTTCTGCTCTGGGCACGGCGGAACGATCCGACGTCACTGGCAGACGCTCAGATTGATGGACGTTTTAGCAATTCAAAAACATATTTACTACCTCCTACCAACGTAACTGTGATAGCTAATCAGCTTGGAGATGCGGTTGTACGCTGGACACCTTCACCTGATCTGAACGTTGCCAGCTATGGCATTATTCTTCGCCGGCTGCCCCTTGCTGATACCATTATTGCATCGGCATATGGTTCTGATACCGTAGCCGAATTCTCATATACGTTAACTGGATCTGAGCAAGTCCTTGTAAAGGCATTCGACTCAAGAGGTCGCGCCGGTTGTGAAAGCCAGGCATCCACGATTACCGTTGGCGTTGGTGAGTATGCGGTCACCGGTGATCATCCAGTTGCTGTGTATCCGAATCCAACCCGTGGGACTGCCACGGTAACGGTATCAAGCGATTTCGGAACCCAGGCTACAGAAATTGTGATCACCGATGCTTTAGGAAGAGTAGTTGCTACGCATTCTCTTCGGGCAGGTGAAACAAGTTTCCGCATGAATACGGTTTCGATGCCTGTTGGTACGTACCACATTGTTGTAAACAACAATACAAACAGTGTTCACGTACCGCTTACTGTGTTACGCTAACCCGGCACACTACCCCCTCCCCAATTACCTTCGGTGTTTGGGGAGGGGTTTCCTTGGGCAATTTCCTATCTGCAGATGAAGGCAGAATTATGTGTTTCTCTGCCTAATGTTCAAAATATGTTTAGGAATGTTCTGTTAGGTTATAGATCTGCCAGATACACAAGTCGCAGCTCACCGTTTATCTTCAGCCCGTACAGACATCGCCGGGGAAGCATGTGCGGATCTGTTATCAACCGACTGGCGGCTACCAAAACAACTTTGTTGCCCTGCAGGTCAACGGCTGTCGCAGTCTCCACAGTTGGCTTGGATAGAAGAGTAAGTAACGCATTTGGTGATATCACCTCGGTTTTCGAACAATCAGCAGCAACCTTGTCGGGTACGCCAACTGTTTGCTCCAATTTGTATACCCCATCATTCGCTGAAAGTATCAGGGAACCATCATCAACAACCGTAAGGCTCACCGGCTCGATCAGTGCGCCTATGCGTTCGTCGGCTTCCCATGTTGCGCCATCATCCGAACTCCTATACACTCCCGGATATAGTGAGGCATAGAGCACCCCATCCTGACCAATCACGATGTTACCGGAATTCTTACGCCATGCACCATTATAGATTGGAGTAAAGACCGCTTTCCAGGATTGACCGCAATTATTTGATCGCATTATTGTCACATTTTTTACCATATAGTTTGACTCCTGTGCCGGTGTAGTTCCCGGATCCGGATATGCCGGCGTAGAATCCTCGATCATTTGCACGCAGGTGGCAAGGAGCGTGTTGCCTGGTGTACGCATGATATGTTGTACGTACACGCACTCTGAGTCGGGAAGGGGCTGAGGCATCCAGGTGGTTCCGTTGTCACTGCTGCGCAAAATCCCTCCCCACCGGAACAAGCGTTTTCCGCTTTCCGATCCATCACGTCGCCACGTCCCCTGGAAGGACGCCAGCAATGAATTGTCGGCACACCGTATCATTGACGAAGGGTAGCCCATACTGTCAGCACTCATGCCGGCGGGTATGGTAATCCGAGTAGTATCGGTAATGCCATCTCTTGTAATGCGAAGCGAATTCTTCCAGCCGGTTGCCAATGCACCGTTTGGAAGTACCGATGCAAAACTTGTGGGAGCATCGAGGAGCGTATCGGTACTCATGCCATCCAAACTGATACGGCGTACAACCGGGCCAGCGAAAACCAAGCCCCCTTCCACACCGGCAGGTACAGCCATGCCCCACTCCCGATAGTCAGTTGACGGGAAAAACAACTTACTATCATCCGCGAACTGCATGTTATCGGGATGCTGCACCCGTCCCCGGCACAGAAAACCACGCTGTAGGCTATCAACGCGGACGATCTGTTCAAGATCGGTCAGAACCATTGTGGTAGTACCGTTCAGCCATGAATATATCATGGGGCGCCACGGGAGGATTGAAATTTCTTTAGTAAGTGACCCAACCATGCAAACACGATTAAACTGTGGCTGCATGATGTATTGCCCCGTTTCATTATCGTCAAGTGAAAGCCCCAAACCGCCTAAGTAGCAACTAAAGAATCCAATCGTACTCTGACTCCGAACTCCCGCAGGCAGAGTCATCGAATCAACATGAATCGGATTTGTTAGCTGTATTCTAAATAGTGTTTCTATGTCCCCGGACTTCCGTCGAATATAGGTATAACCCTTTCGGGGGCTGTACGATATTACCATACTGTTCTCCGGAACTGAGTACGAAAACGGAAGAATCTCGGCTGTATCACCAGAAAGTTTACATGCATATCCGCTTCTGTCAAACAGAACAATTTCACCGTTATCCAGGCTGTAAACACCAAGCGGATTAACCTCGAGTTTTCCCTTTGGGGTTACAATCGAATCAACAGTTACGGATACTGTATCTCCCAGTTTCCCATATCTAAATTCCCGCTTTCTGCCGGCATCTTTGACCCAATACAATACGCTTTCGGAAGAGATTGCGGCCGATATAGGAAGAGAGCCGTATGCCTCCCCCCGGAGCGGCGTTTTCATCCATTGCAGAGTACCACTCCGGTCAATAGCAGACCAGTATTTACTTTTCGTGGAGGCCGCAAACATGTATCCTTTAACAAGACCAACAAGCCGGTGCTGAGCCGAGTCAAGACGTGGCACCTGCAGGAATCTCTCTCCTGCATCCATGCTTATCCAAATAGTGTCAATAGCGTTACTTGGAGCAATGGGACCATCTTCGGACATTGAGATTTCTTGTACACCAATCAGGCTACCAGTCCACGAAGGCAGGGCCCGGGCCTGTCCGTAAGGGGTAACACTATACAAGGTGGAATAGTTAGACCTTGCAAAACCAATGATTTTACCATCAATATACTCATGGAAGGAGTAGGTTTGCAGACCAATGTCTGGCAGATCTACTTCAGACGTTCGGCCTGCTGCAATATCAACTGTGTACAAAGAATTGTTGGTACAAAAAACAAGAAACGTTGCAGAGTCCAATGCAGCTGCTGAGAGTGTCTGAAGATAACGCGGATTATTGTCGCAAACTTTTTGTTGGTACAAAACCGTCTGACCGAACACATATATCGGCAACCAGAGCAACAAACCAGCGTACAGCATCATCAACCGCGTGCGGTGTACATAGGAAATCTGCACAACGGGTAAGTTCTCAACCCCGAGTATGCTATCCGGTTGAATAGTAACAGAACACTCGAGACCACGACTTTTTGACAGCATACCAATTTTTTTTATTTGTTTAGAATAACAACGTCATGATTTATTACAATTTACGAATGCTCAGGCTTAATGTCATGCCTCTTCGAGTGCAGCACGCAACATTCCCAACAGCAGTATAAAACATTTCGAGACTTTACGATACATCCGCACCGAGGAAACGTGTACTGTAGCGTATCACTTACACCGTATTCCCACCTAAACCCAATGCCACGGTTGCGTCAAGCTCTTCCATCCGCTGGGCAATCAGCACATTATCCGGGAACAGGCAGTGTAATCGAGAAAACCTTGACCGAAACAACGTCAACTTGGTCGAACCGTCGTGCCGAAGTGCTGCCTTCATATCCTGTTGATACCGTTCGGACGTGTAGAAAGCAACTTCAAGTTCATTCCGGAGTGATTCAACATCATAGCCCAGGTCAAGGGCGCTTTTACTTGCATCAAAGCGTGACCAGTCCAGCGTTCCATCCTGTGAACGTATCAGCTTTCCCGAATGATACACTGATTTCCATAGTGCTGTTCCGGGAAAAGGAGTAAACACCGGCAGATAGGCAACGTGTAGATCACGTAGCTGCATGAATTTTTCGAATCCGTTTCGTACCTGTTCAATCGTCTCGTCAAGGTTTCCAATAATGTAATCACCAACAATGATTAGTCCGTGCTGCTGTGCAAATGTGATTGCGCGTTGAACACACTCAAGGTAGTGGTTTACCAGTAGCCGATCCTGAGTGATGGTATCTGCCTGACGGTATTGCTGCTGTTGTTCGCGGCTCATCGTTGGCAGAATCATTAGCTCCTTGTTGTATGTGCGCAGGACATGGGGATTAAACGATTCTATACCAATTGTTAAGCTGTTAAAGCCAACACCTTTCATGCGGTCCAGCAAATCGCCGCGACCGTTTTTTTCCAGTTGATACAAATCATTAACACTTGCAAACGAGTCGAACGAAACACCGAATCTATCGTGCAGGCTGGATTGTTCAATGAGTGCTACCAGTTGCTCAACCCATTTTACACTGGCAAAGAAATCCTCATCCGTAAACGTAATAACCTGTGGATGAAATGTCGAAACGACATGCTCGATTTGTTCAACAGCACGATGCGCGCTCATGCGCCGCACACCCCGTCCATACATTGTAGGCGTTGCGCAGAAGCCGCAGGCAAATCGGCATGCCCGGTTAAAGTGACAACTCAGATCAAGCATTCCCGTGCGCTGATCTCGGTATGTATCAACCGGGAGCCCCTTCCAAATCGGATCACTCAGGGTATCAAGATCAAGGACTTGTTCTGCAACGCTGAGCTTCAGTTCTGTCCCGGCAGCATAGCACACACCCGGAAGATCGTGTGGCTGTCGTCCATCGGAAAGGCATGAACACAAGTCAATTAATATACGATCACCCTCTCCGGCAACAATGTAGTCGAACGGCGAGTTGCAAAAGAACATTTCATGTGCTGACTCTGTTTCCTGATTGTTCAAATACGCCTGAACGCATCCGGTGGCATGCCAACCGCCCAGCACCATGATGGTCTCAGGTAATGAGTGTTTTAGCATCCGTGCCAGCAGCTTCGCCTGAGTATAATTAGCTGTCATCGCAGAAATCCCTACCATTGACGGATTAAACTGCACGATGTCGCGGACAAGGGCTTCGTCAACCCCTGCATGATACATCTGCACAGAATACCCCGCTGTCTGCAGCTGCGCCGCAATAATCTGGATTGACACCGGGGACTTTTCGATACCCAGTGACGGGCCTGCCGGTATATGTGGCTGAACCAGTGCAATACGTGAATTCACGGCACAAAAATATCTCATATAATTTCCGAGAATATGATAGCCGTCAGTCCTGCTTCAATCCTTGGTTTTTTTTAGGTATTTGGAATCGCCCTCTCCCCAAACACTCCCAAAGCTGTGAATGTAGGAAGAGGAGTTGAGGTGCATGGTACGAGGGCCCTGCAGGGTCATCTTCTTATTCGCACTGCAAATATGCACCCTATCACGGGGCAGCTACTTTCACAACAATTGTGTAATCCCGTAAACTCCGATTCGAACGACAGTAGAGGCAGGGGGCTCACGCGTACACAACATCATCAGCATCATTATTATTCTGTTAGGGTGAGCCTAATGTTATCACCGCGAGAAACCGTAGGGCGACCCCGTGTGGTCGCCCGGTACAGTCCGCATACCAAACGATAAACCGTTGTATAGACGGTTAGCATCCACCGACACGATACATCGTAATTTTCAATATGATACCGTAGGAGCGACCCCGCGTGGTCGCCCTGTACGAATCCGCATACCAAACGATAAACCGTTGTGGGGTGGGCGGATGACATCCGCCCTCCACGAAACACCATGATGTTCGATATGATGCTGTAGGGGCGACCCCGTGTGGTCGCCCGGTACGAGTCCGCATACCAAACGATAAACCGTTGTAGGGGGCGGTTAGCATCCGCCCTCGCGAAACAACATAGTAAACGATAATTCCGTAGGGGCGACCCCGTGTGGTCGCCCGGTACGAGTCCGCATACCAAACGATAGACCATTGTAGGGCCGGATGACATCCGCCCTCCACGAAACAACATAGTAAACGATAATTCCGTAGGGGCGACCCCGTGTGGTCGCCCGGTACGAGTCCGCATACCATACGATAAACCGTTGTATGGGGCGGTTAGCATCCGCCGACACGATACATCGTAATTTTCGATATGAAACCGTGGCGGCGGCCCCGTGTGGTCGCCCGGTACGAATCGGCATACCAATCGATAAACCATTGTAGAGACGGTTAGCATCTGCCGACACGATACATCGTAATTTTCGATATGATACCGTAGAGGCGACCCCGCGTGGTCGCCCGGCACGAGTCCGCATACCAATCAATAAACCGTTGTAGGGGGCGGATGACATCCGCCCTCCACGAAACAACAGGGTAAACGATAATTCTGTAGGGGCGACACCGTGTGGTCGCCCGGTACGAGTCCGCATACCAATCAATAAACCGTTGTAGAGACAGTTAGCATCCACCGACACGATACATCATAATTTTCAATATGAAACCATATGGCTGCCCTGCATGGTCATCCACACGGGTACATCACGAACATTAGACACATGGCCGTGCGCTCCTACCTCCTGGAAATCGTGATTTAGACAAAGTGGGCGCGTCACATTTTCTATGATTCTCCTACTTTACTACAAAAGCAATTGCTCCGGAATTTCTCAGACTTTAATGTAGGCTGCGCAACGCAGCCGACCGGTTGAGCTGTGTAGGTAGGTGGTGATGCACGATGGTGGCGGAGGTGGGGGTGGGGCCCGAAGGGCCGTAGTCCGTCCGCTCGGGATTTATGGCGCGGTTCGGTCGTGCAGGAGGGTTGTGTTTTACCGCAATGTGGATGTGAAACCGTGGCGGCGGCCCCGTGTGGTCGTCCACATGGGTAGGTCACGACAATCGGGTGTGTACACCATTACCACGGTCGTACCCAAGATGGAGCGCAAGACTGGTCTGCTTTAAGGTTCAATTCTGGCTCTTGCCCCGTGTTGTCACTGCAGCAATTTCAGAGGTACTGGTTTTATTCTCATTTCTTCTGTATTCTAAAATGTCACCGGGCTGACAGTCCAGTGCATTGCAAACTGCTTCCAGAGTGCTAAATCGAATTGCCTTTGCCTTACCTGTTTTTAAGATGGAAAGGTTCGATAACGTTAAACCAACTCTGTCTGATAGTTCATTGAGAGAGATTTTGCGTTTGGCCATCATTACATCTAGGTTTACGATTATTGGCATTGCTTACACAGTTAAATCGTTTTCGTTTTGGAGATCGACACCTTTTTTGAATATCGTTGCGATGATATATACAACTGCACCCATCAGAATAAACGCCTGACTATCCACCCAAAACTGGTGTAAGTTGTCGGGCACAAAACCATAATGAAGCAAAGAATTGGTTAGGCGTCTGGCGATATAACTTAGAAGTCCAATTGAGATGGTACAGTAGCTAATCTGCAAAATCTGTCTTGAAACAAAGCTGTTGAACGGCTTTGATAATTCCATTTTGTGCATCATCCTAATCACAATGTAGAATAAAACGGCTTTGAGGACCGATATAATCAGAATAAAGCCGTACACACCAAAAAACGTCAGCTTGCTCTGTGCAAACATTTCGGATAAGTCCAGCTTTTGATATAGATTCTGGATAGCACTGGGTTCGTACAGACTGAAAAAGAAGTTGACTACCAAGCCTCCTGCTTCTACAGACAGTCCAATAAAAATGAGCCATGCAACAATATAGAGGCCCCAATAAATGAAGTTTGGAGTTATTGACATCGTAGATTCCATATACATCGTTCACAACAAAATTAATCATAATTTATCGTTTATCAATATTTTTTCATGATTATTCGATATATTTTTTCTGATTCATTGTCCTATACCCAAAAACAGGGCCTGCCTTCCTTCCCTGTTGCTACCAAGGGGAGCAGTTTGACTACTGAAGTAGATCTGGGCTTTTAATCTCAGGAGATTTGCAGCTCATAGATTCTGCTGGCAAACTGGCCGTACACAACGCGACAATGTCAGATACAACCTATCGGAACACAACGATTTATCGGTTAACAGTACGGCATCACTTCCCTGATAGGAGCGTACAGTTATTGAAAAACTCCCGTGGAACACTCATAATTGGCAAATGCATATCGTGGGTTTGTCCAGTTGTATAGAACCATGCTTCCCGCAATCTGCTGCCGAGATTGCACTTTTTTTGGAGTCAGAATCATGTGCATGCCAGGAGCAGGAGAGCAGCACGGAAGAATCGTTCTTATCTGATGTACAGCTACCGCTGGCCCAAACGAATCAGGCTCAGCGTATAGGTGGAACACGCCTCCGGGAAGAAGTAAATATTTTGTTTTCTTCTTTGCTCGCCTGCTGTTTTACTACTGTCTGTCCGCAAGAGGTGTTTCTCCGGATCTTCCTTTGGTACAGTGCCCGACACCCCTGCTTCTCCCAATCACAGGTATTTCTTCTTTCAGTTATACATCTGATTTGCTGCAATACCGCGTTTACGGCTTGCCTGTGCTATCCCGTATTGCCCTGCTTCTTCCAGGATCGTCAGTTTCATTTCCTTAATTCTGCGGCGGTAGGTTCCCATTTGTTACTCCCTGTTTGTGTGAAATTACAATTAGGAGCCTGCTCCAGCTATTTAGGGGGCTAAAATGGTGATACGTCACATTTTCTTTGATACTCCTACCTTACTACTACAGCAATTGCTCCGGAATTTCTCAGACTTTAATGTAGGCTGCGCAACGCAGCCGACCGGTTGAGCTGTGTAGGTAGGTGGTGATGCACGATGGTGGCGGAGGTGGGGGTGGGGCCCGAAGGGCCGTAGTCCGTCCGCTCGGGATTTATGGCGCGGTTCGGTCGTGCAGGAGGGTTGTGTTTGACCTTAAGAATGCATATGAATTCGTTATGGCTGCCCTGCATGGTCATCCACATGGCTACATCACGAACATTAGGCACATGGCCGTGCGCTCCAACTCCCTGTCACGAGCACTACAGGAATCGGTCAGAATTTGCGCAAGTCCTTGGGAGAGGACACAGATTGCTCACTCCACCATGAAGTAGCATGTGGATACGCTTTCGGGGGTTCGTACAAGGCACAGGTACATTCCCGTTGTTAATATGGTAACATCTAACGGTATTGCCGATGCTCCACTTGCTACTTGCACGTCGCCGAGCTGCAGAATTGCTCGTGAGCCTACTACATCATAGACTTCGATATCTACCACTACATCACCGTTTGTTACGATATCTAACTGGGCTGTGGCATGAGCCGGGTTGGGACGGATAGAGGCCGAGGTAAGCGGAGCCCGTGCGGCCGGTGGCACTGTTTCTTGTATGTCCGTTACCGAAAGCCCCCTACGCAAAACAACTCCCCTACCAACAATGTGCAGGTACTTGCCAAGTACATTGCTTATAGAGAGAATTGGCTTCCCGCCGGAGGGGGCATTGTCGTTGTTCCAGGTCTGACCGCCATCGGTCGTTACGAATACATTACCCGTAGTGTCACCAACAAATCCAAGTTGCGGTGTGATGAACTCGATGCACGTGATAGCCGAGGGAAAATCATAGTTAGCATGCTGCCACGTAGTACCGGCATTGGTGGTATAAACCAACCGCTTGTTCCATAATGCTGAATCTGTGCGTGAGCGCACATACGAGCCGACAACCCAAACGGTGGATGTGTCTATAGCATGAATGAGGTTGGCGTAGAAGGCCTTGCCTTTGGATGCACGCCAGTTGAAAAATCCAAGATTTGTAATAAAATAGCCATTACTATTTACAGAAATGGTTTCATACCCCTCGACAACGCCTTGAATAAAATTTAGTGAATACCAGACTCTACCTTGCATATAACAATTAACGGCAAACACAAACAAGTAGCCGCGAGACTTCGCGTCTTGGTACCATACGTCACCACCATCCGTTGTAAGATGCCGAGTGTCTTGTTCAAGTAAAAACACATCAAGCTCACTATTATATCCCATGGCTACAAAACCAAATGTATCGGCTCCAGTAGGTACACGGATGGTTTCCCAGTTAATGCCATAGTCGGTTGTACGTTTAAAAAAACGCTTGGACATGAAGTACCCATGTTGTGCATTGGGGAAGTACAACCACTGTGCAGCGTTGCTTTCGGTAAACATCACATGCGACCAGGTTCTGCCGCTATCTGCTGATCGAGACAATGCACCGTCTGCGTTACAAAATGCGGTATCCGCTGTGGTAAACAGACATTGCTTTACAGCTCGTCTGTTTTGATGCTCGTCATACCCCACCAACACTGTGTATTGGGCCAACAGTGGTGTTGCCCAACACATCAAACAAAACGCTGCCACGAAGAGTTCATTTTTCATTGCTCACTCCACCAAGAAGTAGCATGTGGATATGCTTTCGGGGGTTCGTACAAGGCACAGGTACAGTCCTGCTGCTAATGTGGTAACATCTAACGGAATTGCCGATGCTCCGCTTGCCACTTGCACGCCGCCGAGCTGCAGAATTGCACGTGAACCTACTACATCATAGACTTCGATATCTACCACTACATCACCGTTTGTTACGATATCTAACTGGGCTGTGGCATGAGCCGGGTTGGGACGGATAGAGGCCGAGGTAAGCGGAGCCCGTGCGGCCGGTGGCACTGTTTCTTGTATGTCCGTTACCGAAAGCCCCCTACGCAAAACAACTCCCCTACCAACAATGTGCAGGTACTTGCCAAGTACATTGCTTATAGAGAGAATTGGCTTCCCGCCGGAGGGGGCATTGTCGTTGTTCCAGGTCTGACCGCCATCGGTCGTTACGAATACATTACCCGTAGTGTCACCAACAAATCCAAGTTGCGGTGTGATGAACTCGATGCACGTGATAGCCGAGGGAAAATCATAGTTAGCATGCTGCCACGTAGTACCGGCATTGGTGGTATAAACCAACCGCTTGTTCCATAATGCTGAATCTGTGCGTGAGCGCACATACGAGCCGACAACCCAAACGGTGGATGTGTCTATAGCATGAATGAGGTTGGCGTAGAAGGCCTTGCCTTTGGATAAATTCCAATCACCGAAACGAAGATTCTTTACATCATTACCATTACCTGCAACGCGCACCGTTTCATACACAGCAAAGACACCCTGTATAAACAAAAGGCCAAACCAAGACCCCTGCATGTTGCAGCCGTTCACCTGTGAAACAATAGGGCCACCCGGTTGGACGGTGTCCGAATTCCAGGTTCTTCCTTCATTACTTGATTGATGATGTACAAAGGTTTCCAACACGAGTAGTTTTGCATCCTGTTCGTATCCAAGAGCAACAAAACCTGAATCATCGGGATAACTTGGCTTTAGAATTATCTCCCAGTTGTTACCACCGTTTGTTGTCTTTTTTAGTGACTGGCTTGACATGTAAATACCTTGGTGTCCATCGAACATCACCAGCCACTCAGTCGGGGTATTCGATCCATTAGCCACCTGCGACCACGTCCTTCCACTATCAAGTGAGCGATATACACCATTCTGTACAAGAAAGACCGTATCAGCAGAGGTAAATATGCATTGCTTTACAGCTTGCCTGTTCTGATGCTCGTCGTATCCAACTAGTACTGTGTATTGGGCCAACAGTGGTGTTGCCCAACACATCAAACAAAACGCTGCCACGAAGAGTTCTTTTTTCATTGCTCACTCCACCATGAAGTAGCATGTGGATACGCTTTCGGGGGTTCGTACAAGGCACAGGTACATTCCTGCTGCTAATGTGGTAACATCTAACGGAATTGCCGATGCTCCGCTTGCCACTTGCACGCCGCCGAGCTGCAGAATTGCACGTGAACCTACTAGGTTATTGACTTCGATATCCACCACTACATTACGGTTTGTTACGATATCTAACATGGCTGTGGCATGGGCCGGGTTGGGGCGGATGGAAATGGAAAGTGGGTGTGTTCTATGTGATAGAGGTAATCTCGAATCAAGCTGACTTTCTCGTACAGATGTTCCACCCACCTTGGCAACCCACGTTGAGCATGGCTGCTGAATCCGTGCATGAAAGTATCCTCCGACATCAACTCTTGTCCCGGTGCGCATGTGTAAGTACCTGCCTGAAGTAATGGTAAGGTGTCCGTTATCCTTTACCCAAAGTCCGTTGCCTAATGGTGGGATACATGTTCGATTTGCCCTGGTGCTTACGGCTACCGCAGGACTGTTATAGGCATCGAATGTTCCGCAAGCATTTTCGCCCAGACCTTCGTACACACCAACGGCATGCCATGCATTAATTACACTGTACAGTGCGGGTGTGCCATACTCAAGGTCCGTGTAGTATGCCGTTGCAATGCTGGCATCAACAAAGTCCGATGCCGATGTTAGATATCCATTGGTTAAAACAGCATAGCAGATATCCGAGGCGATGGTTGTTCCAATACCATCTACCACAATAAAGTTCTGTTGTGTTATCGGATAACAGCAGTGGTCATTCGAGGCTGTATCGCCCTCGGTAAGTAAATAGAACCACCGCGCCAACACACCCGACTTTGCATACACGTCGCCATTCCAGTTGAGTCCGCAGTATGTACGAGCACCCTGGCTGGCCGTGGGCTCTTTTAGGTTGCGAGGGTAATTGCTTTCGAGCGACGTACACTCACCACCGGCTTTCCATGTGCCGCACTGGTCCGATTGGGCACCCACATAACACTCTACCATCTCACCAAAGATGTCTGCAAAGCCCTCGTTTAAGACCTTAGCTTCGGAGGCACCTTGATTTTCGAGGTCTGCAAGTGTATTCTCGATAAAACCATGGGTCCACTCGTGACCTACGACGTCGAGGTTGGTCATGTAGTCGTGGCAATATCTTGAATTTGCATCAACATGTGGCAGTATAGCCACTCCAGGCGTATAATATGGTGCCGTAGTCCCATCGTCAACAATCTGCACCATCACCTTTGTCGTATCCAATGGTCCCCCTGCTCTACCCAGCCCATGCTGAAAATAGTCGTATGTTCTCATGGCCCCCCAATGTGCTTGGGTAAAGCCATCCAGTGCAGCGTACCACGTGGTGCCCTGGTTAGTAACATCATTGCTTTCATACTTGGTCTGGATTCTTCTGCATGGATCGTAGAGGCGATAGCGTGTTGGATTTGACTGTGGAATTTCTTCAGTGTGTATGGTCTGTTGGCCGTTGTACACAGTATAGGCCGTTGCCGTTGTGGGATTACAATTGCCACTGCGCAGGGACGTGCGCCGAAGTTCGTTGCCAGTGGTGGGATCCAGGTAGATGCGGTATGCATAGCTCGGCGTTACGGAGTGGATATCTACCCTGTAGGCAAGGACAAGATTCTTTGCTTCTACGGCAAGGGTATCGGCATTCCTGGTAAACACCAGTGTTGGTGTTGGATAGTAGGTGGCATAGGCTTTGCCGGTACTTAGTTTTATCATGGCCTCTTGGCTTTCGTTCTCCCAAGCGTATTCGTCGGAAGTAAGGTAAGCAAGTGCAAGCTCGCGTGCCCGCGCTACCGATACCGATGTCGCACCGGAGGCGGTAAGACCTGTTACAAACTTCCCATTTACGCTTCGCACATTCCCCGACTTGTCGGCATGAAACACTACGTCAGCCCCCTCTATTGGTATGCCTCTGTAGTGTTGGAGATACTTGGTATGCGTCCACCCATTCTTGTCTGTATGGCTTACGATTTTCTCTAGTGCGTCGTTATCGGCCAAACCAAACCGAGAGCTGTATTTGGTTATGAATTTTTGTACCGATGTTTGGGCAGAATCAGCAACGATAAGCCAGCCATGCTTGCGCAGATCCGGTCTGGTGGTTAGTGCATCGGCCGTAGAAGCAAGCTGAGAGTACAGTGTGGTATTGTTAAAAACCAGTAGTGCAACAGCAGATACCACACGGAGCAGGGCACCACATACGTAGTGCGCGGCTGCCGGTTGATGCGGGGTCACCTTTGTTTCCCTTCCAGTTTGACAAGGCGTTCCTCCAGCGATGCATTCTGCTCAGATAATTGAACAAGATACAGAGTAAGCTCTTCGATCTTCTCCAAGAGCTTTGCATTCATTGTCCCCATGCCAACACCGCGGTGTTGTACATCCTGTGTTGTTGGGATTCCCGGAAGGTGACCGTTGTTGCTAATAAACTGTTTTACCTCTGCAAGGGACATTAGCTCGTACCCCTTTTCGAACACATAGTCCGGCCAATCGTCGAGCGTTACAAAAAATTCTTTTGCTACTGCAGCACCGTCAACATGCAGCTTAATGTTTTCTGTGGGAATGGTGGTACTGCATTCATTGTCTCCAATTACTACACTGCCCAGCGAGGTAATGCGCAATGCAGAGTGCTCTGTCGAACTCACAACATGCGTAATGTGCAGCAATGGATAGGTATTGCTTGCGGGGGCATGAACTTGCAACAATGCATCAGGGAAACGCTCGCCAACACCTACAGTGCCGTTAGACTGAATAGCAATGCCCTTAAGATCTGACTCGAACACGGTGCCACCACTAACTGCATCTTGATCTACAGCAAGAACCAATGCTTCAAACGCTTGCGACGGTGGAACAATGTCTTGTGAAATACCGATGGTAGCCGATATCCTTTCGCCCATAACGTTTCTGCTATTCGTACCATCGTAGTATGCATTAAAGCCAAGGAACTTCCCGCCTCCGTCATGAAACGCCATAAGCTCCCCAATCTGCACCAGCTCGTGGGCGTTGGTAGTGCCAATCGCAATTCTTCCAAGGTCGGTTATGCGCATACGCTCCACATCGGACCCACCACTTGGATGAGTGGTAGCAAATTTTATAGATGACCCCGGATCGCGGGTAGAAAGAATCAGGTGAGCAGCACTTTGATCTACTACAATCGAAAAGTCATTCGTTGTCTCGAGAGAAGAATAGCCGGGGCCGCCTGCGTTAAGGCTCAGCGTTGCGTGAATGTCGCCAGTACACGTTGGTGCTTGGCTCGGTCCGTTAGATGTAAACCGCAGAGAAGGACTCCCGCTCTCGAGCAGATGCAGTGTGTATGGGAGGGTATATGCATTGGCACATGTGCACATGTTGTTTTGCTCGGATATACGAAGTCGGTAGCCCATACGGTCTCCCGCTATCGCACCAACAGCACAACCCTGACTAGCAGCAGGGGTTGGGGATGCTGTGGCTAAAAAGATGCATGCAGCCCATGGCAACAGTAGAGCGACTATTTTTTGACTCTGCCGAAACGAATTCTGTTAGATACATACAATACCCCCGAGAATTGTGGCTAGAAATACACGGTGACCTCACCATAATAACACCCCAATTGAGAACTGGTTACATTAATTACTACAACAACTACTAAATAACTTGGATGGTACTGCTTCAGCGGAAACTGGCGATTAAAGAAGGCTGAGGCAAATTTGTGATGTCTTTCAGATGATTGTATATGATTTTACATTTTTGGATATTCTTGAGAAGCATCAAGCATTATTGCTCTGCTGATGTTTGGTCAGATCGTAGTGCCTCCGAAGAACATTTAGTGGCGTGATGTATCCCGGTGCGGAGTGATATCTCTGCGTACTGGGCTAACCTCCGCTATTTCGTAGGCGGACTCCTTATTGTCAGTTAATTGAATTTCTCGTTAGTTGTTTCATCAATGTTGATGATTGTAGCATTGATACGTTGTAGTTAGCTAACTACTCGGCTGCCGACGTATTGCCGATGCCGCTGTGTATGCGTTCGTGGTTGTAGAACAACACCCATCTGGAAAGAACATCGTTAGCATGTCTCAGATCGATAAAGGTGTACTGCCTGCAACGGACACTCTAGGCGATGCTGTCGTTGTATCAACTCTTCACATCGAGCACTGCCAGCATCATGACGTTGCGCCTGCTATCATGGATATGTATGGACTTGATATCAAACTCAAGGTGCGTCGGTGGCTGCGTTGGATTCGGCACCAGCTCCTTGATCCATTGCTTGCTGATCGTGCTCCGCACCGGCTTGCTGTTGAGCAGTTCGTGCTTCGACATCAATCGGTACACCTTCTTCTTGTTGATTCGAAAATTGTGATTACGCCGAAACCACGTGGTGACCTTGATGTAGCCATAGTCAACAAACTCCCGTTCCAGTTCCGCAATGATCACGGCAGGGAGCTGTTCTTCTGTCCAAACTCTGCCGGTGACATCCAGCGCCGTTGATGTAGCTCTCCGACCACGGATGCCGCCCTTCGGCAGTAGAATGTGCTCTCTGAGACACCCGCTATCGCTAAGACACTGCGTGTACAGGCTCCCGCGGCTACATACTCGCGGGCAATCATGAGCCGCTCCTGAGCCGTTGTTCTGTTTTTTTAGCAGACTATCTTTAACCCGCAAGGCTAGTGCCTGATCGGCGATCATCTCTTTTAGGGCCTGATTCTCTAACCGAAGTCGGTGGGTCTCAGGATCGTCTTTGCGTACTGTGCCCGACACCCCTGCTTCTCCCAATAGCTAGTATTTCTTCTTTCGGCCATGAATCTGGCTTGCCGATACTCCGTGTTTACGGCTTGTCTGTGCTATCCCGTATTGCTTGGCTTCTTCAAGGATCGCCAGTTTCATTTCCTTATTTCTGCGGCGGTAGGTTCCCATTTGTTACTCCTTGTTTGTGTGAAATTACAATTAGGAGCCTGCTCCAGCTATTTAGGGGGCTAAAATGGTGATACGTCACATTTTCTTTGATACTCCTACCTTACTACTACAGCAATTGCTCCGGAATTTCTCAGACTTTAAGGTAGGCTGCGCAACGCAGCCGACCGGTTGAGCTGTGTAGGTAGGTGGTGAGGCACGATGGTGGCGGAGGTGGGGGTGGGGCCCAAAGGGCCGTAGTCCGTCCGCTCGGGATTTATGGCGCGGTTCGGTCGTGCAGGAGGGTTGTGTTTGACCGCAATGTGGATGTGAAACCGTGGCGCCTGACCCGCATGGTCGCCCGGTACGAGTCCGTATACCAAACGATAAACCGTTGTAGAGACGGTTAGCATCCACCCTCCACCAAACAACAGAGTAAACGATAGTTCCGTAGGGGCGACCCCGCGTGGTCGCCCGGTACAGTCCGCATACCAAACGATAAACCGTTGTAGAGACGGTTAGCATCCACCGACACGATACATCGTAATTTTCAATATGATACCGTAGGGGCGACCCCGCGTGGTCGCCCGGTACGAGTCCGCATACCAAACGATAAACCGTTGTAGAGGGCGGATGACATCCGCCCTCCACGAAACATCATGATATTCGATATGATGCTGTAGGGGCGACACCGTGTGGTCGCCCGGTACGAGTCCGCATACCAAACGATAAACCGTTGTAGAGACGGTTAGCATCCACCGACACGATACATCGTAATTTTCGATATGATACCGTAGAGGCGACCCCGCATGGTCGCCCGGTACGAGTCCGCATACCAAACGACAAACCATTGTAGGGGGCGGTTAGCATCCGCCAATACGATACATCGTAATTATCGATATGATACCGTAGGGGCGACCCCGTCTGGTCGCCCGGTACGAGTCCGCATACCAAACGATAAACCATTGTAGGGCCGGATGACATCCGCCCTCCACGAAACAACATAGTAAACGATAATTCCGTAGGGGCGACCCCGTGTGGTCGCCCGGTACGAGTCCGCATACCAAACGATAAACCATTGTAGGGGACGGTTAGCATCCGCCGACACGATACATCGTAATTTTCGATATGATACCGAAGGGGCGACCCCGAGTGGTCGCCCTGTACGAATCCACATATCAATCGATAACCTGTTGTAGAGACGGTTAGCATCAACCGACACGATACATCGTAATTTTCGATATGATACCGTAGGGGCGACCCCGCGTGGTCGCCCTGTACGAATCCACATATCAATCGATAATTCGTTGTAGGGGGCGGTTAGCATCCGCCAATACGATACATCGTAATTATCGATATGATGCCGTAGGGGCGACCCCGTGTGGTCGCCCGGTACGAGTCCGCATACCAATCAATAAACCGTTGTAGATACGGTTAGCATCCACCGACACGATACATCGTAATTTTCGATATGATGCCGTAGGGGCGACCCCGCGTGGTCGTCCGTCCCGTGTGGTCGCCCATTACGAAACATCATAAAAACGATAAACACGCAGGGGCAGGTTTCAAACCTGCCCGCACGAATCACCCTTGAAAACAATGCGAATCGCAGAGGCGCCCTCATGTGATCGCTCACACTTTGTGGTCACCCTACGCGGAACAGAAAAACAATTACCATGTTCATTCGGGATGTATTTCAACCCGTCCCCCCCGTACATCCTGTTTACCCAAATATTCATGAATCTGGCTCCCCCTCCCTAAAACCATTAGGGGTTTGGGGAGGGGGCTGGGGAATGGGGCCGTAACAGCTACAATAATTAATTACTCTACTTGAATTTTGATTCCCTGAACAACATTGAAGTCTGACGAATCCATGGTAAGAATATACACTCCCTTGGAATCCGGTGGTAGAGGTAATGTTATAGATATTGGGCCACTGCCTTCCCACAGGGTTGCAATACGCCGTCCCTTCAAATCATATAGCGATATACGAGCCCGACACCGGGGACCCGTGATCTCTACTTCAACAGCACTGCCAACTGTTGGTTGAATGATCTTCATTTTCGGTACTGCCATTTCTTGTCTATACTGTTGATTTGTAGCAGTCATGCGGCTGAATGCAGTCACCGGAGGATCTAATGTCATTCCAATAGCCAACGAATCCGCCCGATACACCTCAGCGCATGCACAGTAATCATTCAGGTAACCCCGACCTTGCTTGTACGACAGATATACATTCATGAGTGGCTCAGGTAGCGACGTACTTTCGAAAAATACCGGAGCGCATATACGCGCAGAGTCGGATTCATGATATGCAATCAAATCATCAAGAATCCAGTGCATCAGGGTATCATAAAACGTTGGATGGTTGATCAGCCTTGATGGAGCACTTAATGTTGACGGCATTCCCTTATACAGGGTTGACATAGAGAAGGAGCTATGAATCATCGCCGAAGTCATTCCTAATGGGGTACTGCCCCAGCGGTACGGTACAGCACGGAGATAAACCGAATCGCCCCATGCCGAAGCCGGCAACGCAACAGAAAACATCGTTGATACAGCATCCGTTCCACCCGTTGCAACCAACATGTTTCCCGGGTTGGGCATAATGCAAACACTATCTATCGTAGCAATACTGCTATCCGTTAAATTCACCATTTCTACTATAAAAGATGATGTGTCTGGTAATATACCAGCATCCTGCAGTGATAGCTGCACCTCGCGCCACGTAGTCGGAACATCGGTATTCGAATCTACTGGGTACGAGGAATTACCTGATTCAGTACAGTTTTGCTCCACTGCCACCATGCGATAGAAGCTTACCGCACCATGCGGCGGAGCAATAAAAGGCTTGGCTACGATAGTATTTTCTAACACAACATCACGACCTGGAGCCGGACTGCCTTCTGTAATTGCAGATGGCAGGCTCACGTTACGCCACTGTGACTCTGACAATTGCATGAGAAGGCGATCGGACGTACCCTGGGAAGAATGAATACGGAACTCACCAATCTGATACATCACTGCAAGGGAATCAAATTTATTTTTAAATTCCCCATACTAGAGATACCGATAGTCCATTGGTTTAACGTATGTGATATCTGTACTATCCCTCATGCTAAAGGCTAGTGATGGTAATAGCAATTGGATAGCGAAAAAGGAACTAAGCAATCGGATAAACATACCATCCTCATTAGTGAATTCTTATTATGGTAAACAATATACAGTAACAGACTGACCACATTTTGATTCTCCGGAAAGCTTGCAGGCTAGTTCAGCCATTGCATAACATGAGGGGTCATAGATTTCCATACAACTTGAAATCGGCTGCGTACAAGATTCAGTTTATCCCAGCAAATAGCCATACTTACATTTGAAGACAGGAGGGCAGGAAAATGTTGGGCAAGTGAAGGTTTCAGGTGAATTTTCATCACAATAAGTGGTCGCCCCTACAACCCACGGACAACTTCCAACACAGTTCAGTGTACACTCGAAAGGTTGCTCCTTACAGCGATACAATTTTTGTTTAGCACCGTGCCCAGTGACAGGATCTATGAAATTCATTACTATGCAACATGGGTATTGACAGTCTGGTGTATTGCCGTTACGCACGGTTGCTGCAGTGGCAGTATGAAATACTGGCCACACTTGAATCAATTGCAAAGTCACTATTGGCAACAGCGGAGTTTGCATGATCGTACCCCTCATAACGTCACCTTTGGGTAATACAAATAATGCCGATTTTTGTAACTCTGCTGTCAACTTAATAATAAATAAAAAAATTATCTTTTTTATAAGTCTATACTTTTTGTCTCATAATTAACTGTAGCCCATAAAAAAAGCCCCCAACCCAATGAAGGGAGGGGGCTAAGGAAAAAGTACCTGGCGACTACCTACTCTGCCACACCAGTTCAGATGCAGTACCATCGGCACAACGGGGCTTAACGACTCTGTTCGGAAAGGGAAGAGGTGTGACCCCCGCGTGATCATCACCAGGAAAGATTTCAAACGGAGCACAGCACGGTAGTGGTGTGCGTGACCTTGTGCCGGCAGTGGTGGTGTGCGTAAACAACGGGGCAGAAGCTGCAGAACAACGCAGGCA
>Ga0226835_1000725_pt1 | contig 27846 bp, 22 predicted proteins | sample LAC_MetaG_1_FD_163627 | JGI IMG/M metagenome (GOLD analysis project Ga0226835, IMG submission 163627) | Anaerobic ammonium oxidizing microbial communities from anammox membrane bioreactor (MBR) in UC Berkley, California, United States -... | ecosystem: Engineered > Bioreactor > Anaerobic >...
GCCGGGCTGTCGATCCACGACCTGATGCTGCTGCCGATCGACCGCGTGGCCGCCTTCTTCGATGCGTTGACGCTGCCGGCGCCGCTCGACCAGGCCACCGACCTGCTGCTGGTCGAGACCCGCGCACGACTGCACTACCTGCAGCAGGTCGGCCTCGGCTATCTGACGCTCGATCGCCAGTCGCGCACGCTCTCGGGCGGCGAAGTGCAGCGGATCAACCTGACCACCGCGCTGGGCACCTCATTGGTGAACACGCTGTTCGTGCTTGACGAACCGTCGATCGGGCTGCACCCGCGCGACATCGGCCGCGTGATCGGCGTCATGCAGCGCCTGCGCGACGCCGGCAATTCGCTGGTGGTGGTCGAGCACGATCCGCAGGTGATGTTCGCCGCCGACCGGATGATCGACATCGGCCCGGGGCCCGGCGAGCGCGGCGGGCGCATCGTCTTCGACGGCGACCCGCAGGCGCTGCGCACTGCCGGCACCCTCACCGGCGACTACCTGTCCGGGCGCAGGCAGGTCGACACCGGCCACCCGCAGCCGGTCGGCCCGTCGACGAAGAAGCTGCTGCTCGAAGGCGCGCGCGAGCACAACCTGAAGAACGTGTCGGTCGAGATCCCGCTCGAGCGGCTGGTCTGCCTGACCGGCGTCTCGGGCAGCGGCAAGTCGACGCTGATGCAGAACGTGCTGTTGCCCGCGCTGCTGAAGGCGCGCGGCAGGCCCACCGAGTCGCCCGGCGCGCACGACCGACTGCTCGGCGACGACTGGATCGGCGACGTGGTCTTCGTCGACCAGTCGCCGATCGGCAAGACCGCGCGCAGCAACCCGGTCAGCTATGTCGGCGCGTTCGATCCGATCCGCAAGCGCTTCGCCGCGGCCGAACTCTCCAGGGAGCGCGGCTACACCGCCGGCACCTTCAGCTTCAATGCCGGTGACGGTCGCTGCCCGACCTGCGGCGGCAACGGCTTCGAGCACGTCGAGATGCAGTTCCTCTCCGACGTCTACCTGCGTTGCCCCGACTGCGACGGCAAGCGCTTCCGCCCCGAGGTGCTCGAGGTCACGGTCACCGGCCGCGACGGCCGCCCGCGCTCGGTCGCCGAAGTGCTCGAGCTCACCGTGCACGAAGCACTCGAAGCGTTCGGCGGCGAGCACGACATCTGCGGCAGGCTGCAGCCGCTGGCCGACGTCGGCCTCGACTACCTGCGCCTCGGCCAGCCGGTACCCACGTTGTCCGGCGGCGAAGCCCAGCGGCTCAAGCTCGCCGGCTTCCTCGCCGAAGCCGCGAGCCAGGGCCTGGCGCGGCCCGCCGGTCCCGGACACGCTTTCGCGAAGGCCGGGCGCCGCGGCACGCTGTTCATGTTCGACGAACCGACCACCGGGCTGCACTTCGACGACGTGGCGAAACTGCTGCGCGCTCTGCGCAAGCTGCTCGCCGCCGGCCACTCGCTGCTGGTCATCGAGCACAACCTCGATCTGGTCCGCGCCGCCGACTGGCTGATCGACCTCGGGCCCGAAGGCGGCGATGCCGGCGGCCGCGTGGTCGCCACCGGCACCCCCGCGCAGCTCGCGAGCGAAGCGCGCACGCACACGGGGAAGGCTCTGGCGCAGTACGCCGACGCTCTGCGGCCCGACGACCACCGACACGCCGCAGTGGCCGGAGCGGCCGGGCCGTTCGACCAGGCGAGTATCGGGGAGCGACTCGAACGGCCCGGCCGGCCCGGCCACGGTGCGAGTACCACCGAGCTCCGGGCCGAAGAGCCTCCCGGAAAATCGCTCCAGAGCGTTCTCCGGGAGCGTGCGCGCGAAGCGATCTTCGTGCACCGCGCCCGCGAGCACAACCTGAAGAACATCGACGTCGAGATTCCGCGCGACCGGCTCACCGTGATCAGCGGCGTCTCGGGTTCGGGCAAGTCGACGCTCGCCTTCGACGTGGTCTTCGGCGAGGGTCAGCGTCGCTATCTCGAGTCGCTGAACGCCTACGCGCGCCAGTTCGTGCAGCCCGCGTCGCGACCCGACGTCGACGGCGTGTTCGGAATTCCGCCGACAGTGGCGATCGAGCAGCGCACCAGCCGCGGCGGGCGCAAGAGCACCGTCGCGACGCTCACCGAGATCTACCACTTCCTGCGCCTGCTCTACGTGAAGCTCGGCCAGCAGTACTGCCCCGACTGCAACCTGAGGATCGAGCCACAGGGGTTCGACGCGATCGCCGCGCGCATCCTGCGCGACTATCGCGGGCGCCACGTCGGACTGCTCGCACCGCTGGTGGTCGCGCGCAAGGGCATCTACACCGATCTCGCAAGATGGGCGAAGGCCAGGGGCTTCGGACACCTGCGCGTCGACGGCCGCTTCCTGCCGACCGACCGCTTTCCGCGACTCGACCGCTACGTCGAGCACGACATCGAATTGCCGGTGGCCGACCTGGTCGTCGATCCGGCCGACGAGGCGCGGCTGCGCGACGCGCTGCGCCGCGCGCTCGACCTCGGCAAGGGCATCGTGATGCTCGGCGCCCCGCTCGATGCGCTGCGCGAAGCCGCCGAGCGCGGCGACGCGCAGGCGCACGCACAGGCATCGGCGGCGCTCGAAACGAGGCTGTTCTCGACGAAGCGCGCCTGCTCGTCGTGCGGCGCGAGCTTCCCGGAGCCCGATCCGCGGATGTTCTCGTTCAATTCGAAGATCGGCTGGTGCCCGGCCTGCCTCGGCACCGGCGTGAAGCTTCCGTACCTGCCGACGCTCGCTCCGAAAGGCCGTTCCGACGAGGATTCGACGACCGAGGCGATCGGTGCAATCGCCGAGAAGCTGGCCGACCAGACCGTCGCGCAGGCCGAGGGCGACGCCGCAGCAGCGGGTGCGGCTGCCGCGGCGGCCGGCGAACCCTGCCCGGCCTGCGCCGGCAAGCGCCTGAACCGCACCGCGCTCGCGGTGAAGCTGCTCGACCTGTCGATCGCCGAACTGACCGCGATGCCGATCGCCGATTGCGCGCACTGGCTGAAGCAGGTCGGCTTCGCGGGCCGCGAGCAGGAGATCGCACGCGACGTGCTCGCGGAGATCCGCTCGCGGCTCGCATTCCTGTCCGACGTCGGACTGGGCTACCTGGCACTGGATCGCGCCGCGCCGACGCTGTCGGGCGGCGAAGCGCAGCGCATCCGCCTGGCCGCGCAGCTCGGCTCGAACCTGCAGGGCGTGTGCTACGTGCTCGACGAGCCGACGATCGGGCTGCATCCGCACGACAACCGCATCCTGCTCGACACCCTCGAAGCGCTGCGCGACAAGGGCAACACGCTGCTGGTGGTCGAGCACGACGAGGACACGATCCGGCGCGCCGACCACGTGATCGACATCGGTCCGGGCGCCGGCCGGCTGGGCGGGCACGTCATCGCCACCGGCCATCACGAGGAGCTGGCGACGCACCCGGACAGCGTCACCGGGCGCTTCCTCGCGCAGCCGCTCGCACACCCGCTCGGCGCGCCGCGTCCGGCACCGCCGGCCGACGGCTCCGACTGGCTCGTGCTGCGCGGCGCCCACCAGCACAACCTGCGCCACGTGAATGCGCACATCCCTCTTCGGCGCATGACCGTCGTCACCGGGGTGTCGGGCTCCGGCAAGTCGACGCTGGCGCGCGACGTGCTGCTCGCGAACGCCGCGGCACAGGTGCAGGCGCGCAACCAGCGCAAGGCCGCGCCGCCGCTCATCGGAGTCGAGCGCATCGAGGGCTGGGAAGGCATCACGCGGGTGCTCGAGGTCGACCAGACGCCGATCGGCAAGACGCCGCGCTCTTGCCCGGCAACCTACGTCGGCTTCTGGGACGCGATCCGGCGCCTGTTCGCCGACACCAGCGAGGCGCGCATCCGCGGCTGGAACGCGAGCCGCTTCAGCTTCAACACCGGCGGCGGGCGCTGCGCGCTGTGCGACGGCCAGGGCCAGCAGACGATCGAAATGAACTTCCTGCCCGACGTGAAGGTGCTCTGCGACGCGTGCGGCGGGCGACGGTTCAACCCGGAGACGCTCGAGCTGCGATTGCGCGGCAGGAACATCGGTGACGTGCTCGCGATGGACGTCGACGAAGCGGTCGGGTTCTTCGCGGCGCACCCGGCCATCTCGCATCCGCTGCGGCTGCTGCAGGACGTCGGCCTGGGCTACCTCACGCTCGGCCAGCCGAGTCCGACGCTGTCGGGCGGCGAGGCGCAGCGGATCAAGCTCGTCACCGAACTGGCGAAGGTGCGCGTGCGCGGCGAAGGCGCCGACGACGACCCGCGCATCGCGCGTTCGCGCGCAAAGGCGATCGCCGCGGGCAGGGCTGCGCCGCCGGGCCCGCACACGCTCTACGTGCTCGACGAGCCCACCGTCGGCCTGCACATGGCCGACGTCGAGAAGCTGATCCGCGTGCTGCACCGCCTGGTCGACGCCGGCAACACGCTGGTGGTGGTCGAGCACAACCTCGACATCTGGGCCGAGGCCGACTGGATCGTCGACCTCGGGCCCGACGGCGGCGTCGGCGGCGGGCGCATCGTCGCCACCGGCACGCCGGCAACGCTGGCCGCGCGCGCCGGCACCCACACCGAGCGTGCGCTGCGGACCTTCCTCGACACGCGCCCTGCTCCCGACCCGGCGCTCGCGCCGGGGCACGCGGCCCGCCCGGGCTGATCGCGAGATGTGCGAGAGCTGCTCGCGTGGCGCGACGCGTCTCGCGCTCAGGCCTTCCTGAACGTGCCCAGCTTGATGCCCTCGCGCGCCACCACGGGGGCCACCGCCGGATGCGCGGCGACGCGATCGACGTAGGCCTTGTACACGGGCAGCGAATCGGGGTCGATCCCCGCGAAACCGCCCCAGCGCAGCAGCGTGAGCGCATACGCGTCGTGGAACGACAGGCGCTCTCCGAACCAGTACGGACTGGCTGACGCGATCCAGCCCTGGATGCGCTCGAGCTGCGTGCGATACAGCGCCGCGTTGAAGCGCTTGAGCTCGGCCTGCGTGGCCTCGCCGTCGCAGAATCGATCGGGCATGAACACGTGCGTGAAGGTCGGGTGCACGGTGTTGTTCATCCACAGGAACTGCGACATCGCCTGCGCCCGCGCCCAGGGCTCCGTGGGCATCAGCCCCACCTGCGGAAAGCGCCGGTCGAGGTAGTCGCAGATCGCGACGATCTGCGACAGCGGCTTGCCGTCGACGACCAGCGTGGGCACCTGTGCGTTCGGGTTGATCGCCAGGTACTCGGGCGTGCGCTGCTCGCCCTTGTGAAGCCTGACCATGCGGGCAGTGAAGTCTTCGCCCGTGGCCGCCCTGATCGCCTCGAGCGCGACGTGCGGCACGAACGAGCAGGCCCCCGGACCGTAGTGCAGTTCGAGCATCGGTTTCGACTCCCCTGTCGGATCGATCGGACCGCTCGAGTATACGGGTGCGCGCCCGTGCCGGCAGGCAGCGCGATCGTCTTGATTCAGGTCAAGGGCGGGGACGGCCGCTCGGGCCCAGAATGTTGACCAGGCCAACAATTCTCGCGGCGGGCCGGCCAGCGTGGCCGCCTCGACACGGCGACAGATCAGCAGGAGGCAGTCAATGACATCCATTGTGGCGGAACAGGGTCCGGCGGCCGACCCGCAACCCGCGGCCGAGTCGGGCGCGAAGCGGCGCGCGCGATCGATCCTCGCCCTGGTCGTCAACGGCCGCGAACGCGAAGACGTGGTGCCCGACGGCATGTTGTTGCTCGACTACCTGCGCGAGGTGGTCGGCCTGACCGGCACCAAGCAGGGCTGCGACGGCGGCGAATGCGGCGCCTGCACCGTGCTGGTCGACGACCAGCCGCGGCTCTCCTGCTCGACGCTGGCGGTGCAGATGCAGGGCCGGCGGGTCGAGACGGTGGAAGGCCTGACCCACGGCGGGCGAATGAGCCCCCTGCAACAGGCGTTTCACGAATCGCTCGGCGCGCAGTGCGGCTTCTGCACGCCCGGCATGATCACCGCGGCCGAGGCGCTGCTGCGGCGCAACCCGGATCCGAGCCGCGAGGAGATCAAGGAAGCCATGGGCGGCAACCTGTGCCGCTGCACCGGCTACGTGAAGATCATCGAATCGGTCCGCAATGCTGCTGCGGCGCGCAAGGTGAGGTCATGAGCATCGCGCAACTGGAGAAGGCCCGCGTGGGCCCGGTGGGCGTGCGCACACCGCTGATCGATGGCGTCGACAAGGTCACCGGCAAGGCGAAGTACACCGCCGACCTGGCCGCCGCCGGCGCGCTGTGCGGCCGCATCCTGCGCTCGACCGTGCCGCACGCACGCATCGTCTCGATCGACACCTCCGCGGCCGAGGCGCTGCCGGGCGTGGTCGCGGTGTGCACCGGCGACGATTGCAGGGTGCCGTTCGGCGTGCTGCCGATCGCCGAGAACGAGTATCCGCTGGCGCGCGAGAAAGTGCGCTATCGCGGCGACCCGGTCGCCGCGGTGGCCGCGGTCGACGAAGCCACTGCGGCGCGCGCGCTGAAGCTGATCCGCGTGCACTACGAGAAGCTGCCGGCCTATTTCAGCGCGCGCAAGGCGATGAAACCGGGCGCCGAGCCGATCCACGCCGAGAAGCCCAACAACGTGCTGCGCGAAGTGCACGCCGAGTTCGGCGACACCGAAGCCGGTTTCGCAGCGGCCGATCTGGTGCGCGAGAAGAGCTACCGCTTCGCCGAGGTCTGCCACGCGCAGATGGAGCCGAACGCGACGCTGGCCGAATACGACCCCGAGCGCGGCCACCTCACGCTGCACACCACCACCCAGGTGCCCTACTACGTGCTGCTGAAAGTGGCGCAGTGCCTGGAGATGGAGCAGGCGCACATCCGCGTGGTCAAGCCGTTCCTGGGCGGCGGCTTCGGGCAGCGCACCGAGACGCTGCACTTCGAGATCATCGCCGCGCTGCTCGCGCGCAAGGCCGGCGGCACGGTGCGCCTGCTGCAGACGCGCGAAGAGACCTTCATCGCGCACCGCGGACGACCCGACACGCAAATCACGATCAAGCTGGGCATGACCCGCGAGGGCAAGCTCACCGCCTGCCACCTGCAGGCGACGCAGGAAGGCGGCGCGTACGCCGGCTACGGCATCATCACGATCCTCTACACCGGAGCGCTGCTGCACGGCATCTACGAGATTCCGGCGATCAAGCACGACGCCTGGCGCGTCTACACCAACAACCCGCCGTGCGGCGCGCAGCGCGGCCACGGCACGGTGGATGCGCGCGCCGCCTTCGAGGCGCTGATGAACGAGATGGCCGACGAACTCGGCCTCGACCACTTCGCGGTGCGCCGCATCAATCTGCTGCCCGGCGTGCCCTACGTCACCGCCTACGCGCAGCGCGTGATGAGCTACGGCCTGCCCGAATGCCTGGACAAGGTCATGAAGGCCTCGGGCTGGGCCGAGCGGCGCGGCAGGATGCCCAGGGGTCGCGGGCTCGGCCTCGCCTGCTCGCACTTCGTTTCCGGTACCAGCACGCCCAAGCACTGGACCGGCGAGCCTCACGCGGTGGTCAACCTGCGGCTCGACTTCGACGGCGGCATCACGGTGCTGACCGGCGCGGCCGACATCGGCCAGGGCTCCAACACGATGGCCGCGCAGATGGTGGCCGAGGTCATGGGCGTCGACTGGTCGCGGCTGCGGGTGGTGTCGGCCGACAGCGCGCTCACCCCCAAGGACAACGGCAGCTATTCGTCGCGGGTCACCTTCATGGTCGGCAACGCCGCGATCGATGCAGCCAGGCAACTCAAGCGCATTCTCGTCGAAGCGGCGGCGCGCAAGCTCGAGGCGAGCGCCGACGACGTGGAGTGCGAAGGCGAGGCCTTCCGCATCGCCGGAACCGATCGCGCGATTCCGTTTCGCGAAGCCGTGCGGGCGGCATTGGTCGACACCGGGCCGATCACGGTCAAGGGCACTTTCACCTGCCCTCCCGAGTTCATGGGCAGCAAGCAGATCCGCGCGAGCGCGATCGGCGCCACCATGGGCTTTTGCTACGCCGCGCAGGTGGTCGAATGCTCGGTCGACGAAGTCACCGGCAAGGTGACTGCCGAGAAAGTCTGGGTGGCGGTCGACGTCGGGCGTGCGCTCAATCCGCTGGCGGTCGAGGGACAGGTTCAGGGTGGAGTGTGGATGGGCATGGGCCAGGCGCTCTCGGAACAGACGCGCTTCGACGAGGGTCGCATGATGCACGGCAACCTGCTCGATTACCGCGTGCCGACGATGGTCGAGAGCCCAGACATCGAGGTGTTCGTCGTCGAGAGCATCGATCCCAACGGGCCGTTCGGCGCCAAGGAGGCGAGCGAAGGCATGCTGGCCGGTTTCCTGCCGGCGGTGATGGACGCGGTGCACGAAGCCACCGGGGTGCGTGCCTACAGCCTGCCGCTCAGCCCGGAGTGCATGGGCGAACTGCTCGACGCGCGCGACGGAGTGCAGTCATGAACCTGATGCCCGAATTCCGCCTCCACCGCCCGCAGACGCTCGAAGAGGCGGTGCGGCTCAAGACCGGGCTTCCCGGGGCACGCTTCGTGGGAGGCGGCACCGATCTCCTGGTCAACCTGCGCCGCGGCCTGGGCGAGCCGAGCGACCTGATCGACCTGGGCGCGGTGACCGAACTCGGCGCAGTGCGCCACGTCGAAGGCGCGCTGTGGCTGGGCGCCGGCGTGACGCTGGCCAACCTGGCGCAGCACCCCGAGATCGTCGACGCCTATCCGGCCGTGGCGCAGGCCGCCCGGGCCGTGGCAGGTCCCACCCATCGTGCCGCGGCGACGCTGGGCGGCAACCTGTGCCAGGACACCCGCTGCATCTTCTACAACCAGAGCGACTGGTGGCGCGAGGGCAACGGCTTCTGCCTCAAGTACAAGGGCGACAAGTGCCACGTGGTGGTCAAGAGCGATCGCTGCTACGCCACTTACCACGGCGACCTCGCCCCGGCGCTGATGGTGCTCGATGCCGAGACGGTGATCGCCGGCACGCAGAGCGCGCGGCGCATCGCGCTGTCGGAGCTGTACCGTGAAGACGGTGCCGCATACCTGACGCTGGGCGCCGGCGAAGCGCTGGCCGCGGTGGTGCTGCCGCCGCCGGGCGGGCGCCGTGCGGCCTACGCCAAGGCGCGCGTGCGCGATGCGGTCGACTTCCCGCTGGCCGGCGTGGCGGCGGCACTCAGGCGCGAGGGCGACGTCATCGGCGAGCTCAGGGTGGCGATCAGCGGCACGAATTCGGCGCCGCTGATGGTTCCCACCGCGGAGCTTGCAGGCCGTCCATGGAACGACGAAGCTGCCGCGGCCCTTGCACTCGCCCTGCGCAAGACAGCCAACCCGCTGCGCACCACGGTCACCGCGCCGAAGTACCGCCGGCGGGCGCTGCAGGGCATGACGCGCAGGCTGATCGACGGCCTGTGGAACGACGCGAGGGGCGGATGAAGGCGGCGGCCGACACCGCCGACGCACCGGCCGCGGCAACGCCGAAAGACCGCCAGGAACCGAGGGATCGCAACGAACTCTCCTACGGCCTGCTGCCGCAGGTGCTCGGCTATCACCTGCGGCGCACCCAGGTGGCGATCTTCCGGCACTTCTCGCGAACCGTGGCGGCCGAGGAGAACATCACCCCCGGCCTGCTGGGCATGCTCCAGGTCATCGCCGCCAATCCGGGGCTCGCGCAGAGCCGACTCGCCGAAGCGATGGAGGTCGATCGCTCGACGATCGTCAAGGTCGTCGACCAGCTCGAGGGACGCGGACTGATCGTGCGCGAGCCCTCGCCTCACGACAAGCGCAGCTACTGCCTGCGGCTCACCGGCGAGGGCACCGCGGCGCTGCGGCGTATGCTGGCGCTGATGCGCAGGCACGAAGACGAGTTCACGCAGGCCCTGTCGGCCGAGGAGCGGCAGTTGCTGATCCGCCTGCTCGAACGGCTGCACAGCCCGGCCGCGCCGCCACCGGATCGGCAAGCGCCGCGTTGACCTGCATCAAGTGCGGATTGCGCCATGCGAGCCACCCTGACGGGTGGCTGGCACCCCGGAGACGGGCCGCAACAAGGAGACGTCATGAGCTACACGCTGCCGGAATTCCTCGCTCACGCGGTGGCGCTCGAAACCGAGGCGGCCGAGCGCTATCTCGAGCTCGCCGACATGATGGAAGCGCACCGCAACGACGAAGTCGCCGCGCTGTTCCGCGACATGGTGCGTTTCTCGCAAATGCACCGCGACGAGATCAGGGCCAGGGTCGGCGACATCGTGCTGCCGAAGCTGAAGTCCTGGGAATACCGCTGGTCCAGTCCACCCGAGGTCGGCGGCGACGAGGCCTTCGACTACCTGCTCGATCCGTGGCACGCGCTGTGCTACGCGCGCGAGAACGAAGTGCGCGCGATGGAGTACTACAGCTCGGTGGGCATGCAGTCCAGCGACCCGGAAGTCAGGCGGCTGGCCGCCGAATTCGCCAGCGAGGAAGCCGAGCACGTCGATGCGCTCGACAAATGGCTCGCGCGCACGCAGCGTCCCTCCACCACCTGGGACGCCGACCCCGAGATCAAGCCGGTGCGCCAGCACCGCAGTTGAGACGACCGCGCTTCCGCTCCGACGTACCCCGGAGGTCCGCTTCGCCTGCGCTCGCTGCGCGCCAGAGCCGAACGATGCACGCAACCGATCGCTCCCGCGCCGCGCCGGGCGAGCCGCCGCGCGCGCAACCCGAGGTCGTGGTGATTGGCGCCGGCCCCGCGGGACTGATGGCCGCCGAAGCTGCGAGCATGGCGGGCCTGGCCGTCGACGTCTTCGATGCGATGCCCTCGGCCGGCCGCAAGTTCCTGCTCGCCGGTCGCGGCGGTCTGAACCTCACGCACTCCGAGCCGCTCGACGCCTTCCTGTCGCGCTACGGCGAGCGTCGCGCGCAGCTCGAACCGCTGATCCGCGGCTTCGGACCCGCCGAGCTGCGCGACTGGGCACATGCGCTCGGCGTACAGACCTTCGTCGGATCGTCCGGACGCGTCTTTCCGGCGGAGATGAAGGCCGCCCCGCTGCTGCGCCGCTGGCTGCACCGGCTGCGCGAAGCCGGCGTGCGCCTGCACATGCGCCATCGCTGGCTCGGCTGGGCCGCAGCAGCCGGCGAGGCCGCGTCGGGCAGCGACGCGCCGCGCGCGGCTCCGGCGCTCGCGATGCTCGGCCCGCAAGGCGAGTTCACGCTGCACGCGCAGGCAGTCGTGCTTGCGATGGGCGGCGCAAGCTGGGCGCGACTCGGCTCGGACGCCGCCTGGGTGCCGCTGCTCGAAGCGCGCGGCGTGCAGATCAAGCGGCTGCGTCCGGCGAACTGCGGCTTCGACGTGGGCACGCCGCAGCAGCCCGGCTGGTCGGAGCACTTTCGCGAACGCTTTGCCGGCCGGCCGCTGAAGTCGGTCGCCGCCAGCATCGAGGGTGCGGCCGATGCACCCGCCCCGCGGCAGGGCGAATTCGTGGTCACCGACAGCGGCATCGAAGGCAGCCTCGTCTATGCGTTCTCCGCTGCGCTGCGCGACACGATCGAGGCGGCCGGTTCGGCCACGCTGCTGCTCGACCTCGCGCCCTCGCGCAGCCAGGCGCGGCTGGCGACCGAACTCGCGCGGCCACGCGGCGGGCGCACGCTGGCGAACCATCTGCGCGTGCGCGCCGGGCTCGAAGGCGTGAAGGCGGGACTGCTGCGCGAACTGCTGCCCGCGCAGGACTTCGCCGATCCCGAGCGGCTGGCGGCGGCGATCAAGGCGCTGCCCCTGCGCCTGGTCGCGGCGCGCCCGATCGACGAGGCGATCAGCACTGCCGGCGGCGTGGCTTTCGAGTCGCTCGACGAGCACCTGATGCTGCGCGCCCTGCCCGGCGTGTTCTGCGCCGGCGAGATGCTCGACTGGGAGGCACCCACCGGCGGCTACCTGCTCACCGCCTGCTTCGCGACCGGCCGGGTCGCAGGCAGCGCGGCCGCGGCGTGGTGCCGCGACGAGGGCCCGGTTCGCGCGCCGAACGGCCCCGCATCGCGGCCGGGCGCAGTGCGCGCATTCGCGGCGTCCGGAAACGCCCGCACCGACGCGTGAGCGGCAGCGCGGCACGGCGCGCAGGGGCTTGCGCGGCCCGCCCCGTTGCATTCATGCTTCGGTGTCGGCCCTCGGCCCCCGCCACGCTTTCCACGGGAGACTCCGCATGCCCGCGCACCCGAGTGCGAACCTGCGAACGCTGGCTTTCGTCGGGCACTCCGGCGTGGGCAAGACCACGCTGGTCGAAGCGCTGCTCGCGGCGAGCGGCATGCTCACCGCTGCCGGCAGCGTCGAGCGCGGCAACACGGTCTGCGACTACGATCCGATCGAGAAGGAGCACGGCCATTCGCTGAAGGTGGCCTGCGCGCATCTCGAGCGCGACGGCGTGCGCGTGCACCTGCTCGACACTCCCGGATATCCCGACTTCTCAGGGCGCGCGATGGCCGCGCTCGATGCGGTCGAGTCGGTCGCCATCGTGGTCAACGCTCAGCACGGCGTCGAACTGTCGGCAGCGCGCATGGCACTGTGGGCGCAGACACGCGGACTTTGCCGGTTCATCGTGCTCAACCGCATCGACGCCGACGGCGTCGACCTGCCGGCGCGGGTCGACGACCTGCGTGCCGCCTTCGGCCAGGAGTGCCTGCCGGTGAACCTGCCCACCGGTGGCGGGCACGGCGTGGCCGACTGCTTCTTCGCACCCTCGGGCGTCCCCACCGATTTCGGCAGCATCGAGCAGGCGCATCGCGCGCTGGTCGAGCAGGTGGTCGAGGTCGACGACGCGCTCACCGAGCGCTACCTGTCCGGCGAGGAGATCGACACGCAGACGCTGCACGACGCTTTCGAGCGGGCGCTGCGCGAAGGGCACATCGTGCCGATCCTGTTCGTGTCGGCACGCACCGGCGCCGGTGTCGCCGAACTCCTCGACTTCATCGTGCGGCTCGCGCCGAGCCCCGACGAAGGCAATCCGCCGCTGTTCGAGCGCTGGCCCGGCGGCGATCGCGAGCGCGCCGAGCCGTTCGTCGCCACGCGCAGCGCCTCCGACCACGTGCTCGCGCACGTGTTCAAGGTCGAGATCGACCCCTACGTGGGGCGCATCGGCGTAGTGCGCGTGCACCAGGGAACGATCACGCCCGACACGCTGCTCTACGTCGGCGAAGGCCGCAAGGCGGTCAAGGCCGGCACGCCGATGCTGCTGCAGGGGCGCGAGACGCGCGCGCTGCCGGCCGCCGGGCCGGGCGAGATCTGCGCACTCTCGAAGATCGACGAACTCGCCTATGACGCCGTGCTGCACGATGCGGCCGAAGACGCCGCGATCCACTTCCGCCCGTTGCCGCTGCCGCATGCGGTCTACGGGCTCGCGGTGCGCGTGAAGCGGCGCGGCGACGAGCAGAAGCTCGCCGAGGTGCTGCAGCGCATGACCTCCGAAGACCCGAGCCTCGCCGTCGAGCACGACCCGGTCACGCACGAGGCCGTGATCCGCGGCCTGGGCGAACTGCACGTCGGGCGCGTGCTCGAACGCATCCGCGCGCAATACAAGCTCGAAGTCGATTCGCATCCGCCGACGATCCCGTATCGCGAGACGATCGCGGTGGCCGCCGAAGGCCATCACCGACACAAGAAGCAGAGCGGCGGCGCCGGACAGTTCGGCGAGGTGTTCCTGCGCATCGCGCCGCTGGCGCGCGGCGAGGGCTTTCGCTTCGTCGACGAGGTCAAGGGCGGCGTGATCCCGAGCGTCTTCATTCCCGCGGTCGAAAAGGGCGTGCGCCAGGCGCTGGCCGGCGGCGCGATCGCCGGCTTCCCGGTGCAGGACGTGCAGGTCACCGTCTACGACGGCAAGACCCACTCGGTGGACGGCAAGGAGATCGCCTTCGTCACCGCAGGCCGCAAGGCGTTCCTCGACGCGGCATCCAAGGCCCGGCCGATCGTGCTCGAGCCGATCGTCTCGCTCGAACTGGTGATTCCGCAGGAAGCGATCGGCGCGGTCTCGGGCGAACTGTCTGCGCGCCGCGGCCAGGTGTCGGGCAGCGGCACGGCGCGCGCCGGCATGGCCACGCTTCGCGGGCGCGCGCCACTGGCCGAGTTGTCCGACTTCCAGGGACGACTGAAGGCGATCACCGGCGGACAGGGCAGCTATTCGCTCGAACTCCTCGGATACGAGGAAGCGCCGCCCAACGTGCAGAGCCGGCTGCGCGCCGCCTGGCGGCCACACGAAGAGGAGTGACGGCGAGGGCTGCGCGGCGCCTTGATCTGGATTAAACCGGATCCGCATCCCCGGCGATCAAATCATCCTTGACGCGGTCCTTCGCGGATCGACCGCGATTCGCCAGCGTCCGACGTCCACGCGAGGAACCTGGAGCGCCATGCACCTGCCCGGCGGTGTCCCTTCGGCTCACGTCGATCCGTTCATCGGTTCGCAGCTTCCGCCGCGAGATCTGTGGCCGCGATTCGATTATTCGGCGGCGCACCTGAACCACTACCCGGATCGGCTGAACGCCAGCGTGGCGCTGCTCGATGCGGCGGTCGAGGGCGGCGCCGGCGACAAGCCGGCATTCCACTACGAGGCGACCACCTGGACGTATCGACACCTCCTCGATCGCGTGCAGCGCATCGCGCGGGTGCTCGTCGAGGATTTCGGCCTCGTTCCGGGCGAGCGCGTGCTGCTGCGATCGGCCAATACGCCGATGGTCGCCGCCTGCTGGCTCGCGGTGCTGCGCGCGGGCGGCGTCGTCATCAACACGATGGCGATGCTGCGCGCGCGCGAACTCGCCTACATCCTCGACAAGGCGCAGGCGCGAATCGCGCTCTGCGAAGTCTCGCTTGCCGAAGAACTCGGGCTCGCCGCCGCGCGTGCGTCGCTGCCCGAGCGCATCGCGTGTTTCACGCCCTGCTGCGATGCGAGCCATCCCGATGCCGACCTCGACCGGCGGGTCGCTACAAAACCCGCTGGCGGGCCCGCGGTGGCGACCGCGGCCGACGACGTGGCGCTGGTCAGCTTCACCTCGGGAACCACCGGCAACCCGAAAGGCGCGGCCGTCTTTCACCGCGACCTCGTCGCGGTGACCGATTGCTGGCCGCAGGTCTACACGGTCGAGCCCGACGAAGTCGTCGTCGGCTCGTCCACGCTGGCGTTCACCTACGGGCTGTCCACTTCGCTTCTCTTTCCGCTGCGCCATCGCGCCACTACGGTGCTGATCCCGCGCCCGACACCCGAGGCGCTGCTCGAAGCGATCCAGCGCTACCGTGCCACGAGCCTGTATTCGGTGCCGACGCTGTATCAGAACATGTTGCCGCTCGCCGGCGCCTACGACCTGTCGAGCCTGCGCAAGTGCGCATCGGCGGGCGAGAACCTGCGCACCGACCTGTGGGAGCAATGGCGTGCGGCCACCGGAACGCGCGCCGTGAACGGGCTCGGCACCACCGAGATGCTCTCGCACTTCGTCTCCGAATCGATGCAGGTGGCATGCGTGGGTTCGATGGGACGCCCCGTGCCCGGCTACACCGTGGAGATCCTCGACGACGAAGGCCGGCCGCTGCCGCCCGGCGAGCGCGGCCGTCTCGCCGTGATCGGCCCGACCGGCTGCCGCTACATCGGTGACCCGGCGCGCCAGGCGATTGCCGTGCAGCACGGATGGAACCTCACCGGCGACATCTGCGAGCGCGACACCGAAGGCTGCTTCTGGTACGTCGATCGCGCCGACGACATGATCGTCTCCGCCGGCTACAACATCTCGCCGCAGGAAGTCGAGCGCGCGGTGCTCGAGCATCCGAAGGTCTACACCTGCGCGGTGATCGGCGTGCCGAGCGAAACGCGCGGCAACATCGTGCGCGCCTGCGTGGTGCTGCACGACCCGCGCGACGCGGGCGAGGCGACGGCAGCCGAGATCCAGAACCACGTGAAATCGATGCTCGCGCCGTACAAGTACCCGCGCGAAGTGAAGTTCGTCGACGAACTGCCGCGCACTGCGACGGGCAAGGTCCAGCGCTACCGCCTGCGCGAACTGTAGCCCGGGGTCCGGCGCGCCGCCCGCATGAGCACTGCCGCAGTCATCGAAATCCTCGGCCGGCTGGTGGCCTTCGACACCGTGAGTGCGCGGCCGAATGCCGCGCTGATCGAATGGGCCGCCGAGCGACTGCAGGCCTGCGGCGCGCGCACGCAGGTGCAGCACGGCCACGAGCCGGGCAAGGCCAACCTGTTCGCGACCATCGGCCCCGACGATCGCCCCGGGCTGATGCTCTCGGGCCATTCCGACGTGGTGCCCGTGACCGGCCAGGCGTGGAGTTCCGATCCGTTCACGCTCACCGAACGCGACGGCCGGCTGTACGCGCGCGGCACGGCAGACATGAAGGGCTTCATCGCCTGCGTGCTCGAGGCGGCTCCGCGCTTCGCACGCGCGCAGTTGCGCGCGCCGGTGCACGTCGCGCTGTCGTACAACGAGGAGACCGACATGCGCGGCATGCGCCACCTCGCGGCGCTGCTGGCGGCCGCGCCGGTGCGCCCGGCGGCGTGCATCATCGGCGAACCGACCTCGATGCGGGTGGTCGTCGCGAACAAGGGCTCGGCCGGCTATCGCGTGAAGGTGCGTGGCCATTCGGTGCATTCGTCGCTGCGCGACCGGGGCGTGTCGGCAGTGGAGTGCGCGGCCGAGATCATCGTCTTCGTCAACGCGCTGCAGAAGCGCCTGAACGCGGCGGCCCGCCACGACGGCTTCGAGTTCCCGCACAGCAGCGTGCACGTCGGGCGCATCGAAGGCGGCACCGCGCACAACATCACCGCGAAAGACTGCGAATTCCTGCTCGAGATCCGCACGCTGCCCGGCACGCGTTCGACCGATGTGCTGGGCGAGGTCCGCGCGTATTGCGACGAGGTGCTGCTGCCGGCCATGCGCGCGATCTCGCCCGATGCGGCGATCGGATTCGAGGAGATCTTCGACACGCCGGCACTCGACGAGCGCGGCAACGTCTACCTGGCGCAGGCGATCATGCCGCTGTGCGGCCACCTGTCCGCGGGCCGCGTCAGCTTCGGCACCGAGGCGGGCATCCTGCAGGAAATCGGCGTGCCCACCATCGTCTGCGGCCCGGGGGAGATCCGCGTTGCGCACCAGCCCGACGAATACGTCGAGATCGCGCAACTCGAGGCGTGCACGCGCTTTCTCGACCTGCTCGGCGAGCGCCTGGCGCGGGGCGAGCTTCCTCCGGGGCATTGAACGGCGCAGCCGTGCGCCTGTGCGACAATCCGCGCTGATCCGGACTCCTTTCGCCGCGCCCCGCCGGCCGGTTCCCGCCGATGCTTCTCTGGGTATCCATTGCCGTCGCCACGCTCGTGGCGACCGCGGCCATCGTCTGGCCGCTGCTGTCGTCACGCCCTCCGGTACAGGCCGACGCGCGTGACGAAGATCGTCGCCGTCTCGCGGTCTTTCGCGACCGCAGGAACGAGATCGAACGCGAGCGCGCCGCCGGACGCCTGAGTGACGCCGACGCCGAGCAGGCGCAGGCCGACCTGCTGCGCCAGGTCGCCGAAGACCTTCCCGACGCGGGCACCGCGACGCAGGGCACGCCCCCCGGCCGCGCGGCCGCCGCCGGCGCGCGCGGCACCGCCGCCGGCAGCGACGCAAGCCCCCGCAGCGCGGCGGCGGCGCCAGGACGCGCCGCGACGCTGGTCGCGCTGGCGCTCGCACTGCTGGTGCCGCTGATCGCGGTGGGCGTCTATCACCGGGTCGGCGCGCCCGAGCTCGCGAGCCTCGACCTGCGCGCCGGGCATCCGCCGGTCGACGCCGGCGACGTCGAGGCGCTCGTCGCCGGCATCGAGCAGCGCACCCGCGAGCGACCCGACGACGGCGAGGCCTGGGCGATGCTCGCCGAGGCGCGCCGGATGCAGGGCCGCCACGCGGAAGCGGTGGCCGCGTTCGAGCAGGCGGCGCGCCTGCTGCCCGCCGATGCGCGCCTGCTCGCCGACTATGCCGAATCACTCGCGGTGCTGGCGAAGGGCGACTTCTCCGGCCGGCCCACCGAACTGCTCGAGCGCGCGCTGGCCGCCGACCCCGACGAAGCCAAGGCGATCGCACTGATGGGCGCGGCGCAGTACCGCCTCGGCAATCTCGAAGCCGCGCGCGGCTACCTGAAGAAGCTGCTCGACAGCCTGCCGGCCGGCTCCGACGACGCGGCGCAGATCGGCCAGGTGCTCGCGCGCGTCGACTCCGAGCTCGCGCAAGGCGGCGCACGATCCTCGGCCGGCACCCCTGCTGCGCCCTCGGCCGGCAGCAGCGCCGCGCCCGCAGCCGCCGGCGAAGCGCAAGCCCCGGGCGCGACGGCCACCTCCAGCGTCACCGGCACCGTCTCCATCGATGCCGGGCTGGCCGACCGGGTGCGCGCCGGCGACACGCTCTACGTGATCGCCCGCCAGGCCGGCGGCCCGCCGATCCCGATCGCCGCGGTGCGCGAAACGAACGCCCGCCTGCCGATGAAATTCACGATCGGCGACGCCGACGCGATGGACCCCTCGCGGCGGCTCTCGTCGGCCGAATCGCTGGTGCTCGAGGCGCGGCTCAGCCGCAGCGGCAACGCGATGCGCCAGCCCGGCGACCTCTACGGGCAACTCGCCGGCGTCGCACCGGGCCAGCACGACGTCGCGATCGTGATCGATCGCGTGGTCACGCCTTGAGCGGCACGCCGGACTTCGACGGACTCCAGGTTCGCGCGCTGGCCTGCGCGGCAGGCTATCGCACGCTGTTCGACGGGCTCGACCTGCGCGTGCCGCGGGCGCGCTGGATGATGCTGGTCGGCCCCAACGGCAGCGGCAAGTCGACGCTGTTGCGCGCGATCGCCGGACTCGCACGCCCGGTGGCCGGCGAGATCCTGTGGCGCGGCGCGGTTCGCCGGCCCGATTCCGCGCAGTGGCGCGCCGACTGCCTGTACCAGGGGCACGCGAGCGGCTGGAAGGACAACCTCGAAGCGCGCGAGAACCTGGTCCTCCAGGCCGCGCTCGACGGTCTCGGGCACGACCCCGCGCGCATCGACGCGCAACTGGCACGCGTCGGGCTCGAGCGGCAGGCGCAGCTGCCGTTCGTGCGCCTGTCGGCCGGCCAGCGTCGCCGGCTCTCGCTGGCGCGCCTGGCGCTGTCGATGCGTCCGCTGTGGCTGCTCGACGAGCCGGGCACCGCGCTCGACGCGGCCGGCTTGCGCACGCTGGGCAACCTGCTCGACGAGCATCTGGCGCGAGGCGGACTGGCGCTCGTGGCCACGCACCAGCAGCTGCCCTGCGCGCAGCCGCCGCTGGTGCTCGACCTGGGCGCAGTCCGGTCATGAGGGAGCACGCCGCCACCGGGGCCTTCGCCGCGCTCGGATGGGCCTGCCGGCGCGATCTGCGCCTGGCGATGCGCTCGCGTGCCGAGCTGGCGGTGATCCTGCTGTTCTTCCTGCTGGTGACCAGCCTGTTTCCGCTGGCGGTCAGCCCCGACCCGGCACTGCTGCGCGCGATCGCGCCGGGCATCGCCTGGGTCGCCGCGCTGCTGGCGAGCCTGCTCGGGCTGTCGCGCCTGTTCGCCGTCGACCACGGCGACGGTACGCTCGAGCAGATGGTGCTCGCGCCAGCGCCGCTGCAGGCGCTGGTCGCCGGCAAGGTGCTCGCGCACTGGCTGGCCACCGGCGTGCCGCTGGTGCTGCTGTCGCCGGTGGCGGGACTGCAGTTCGGCCTGCCCGCCGATGCGATCGCGGTGCTGGCTGCCTCGCTGGCGATCGGCACGCCGATCCTGTCGTGGCTCGGAGCGGTGGCTGCCGCGCTCACGCTGGGGGCGCGTGGCGGTTCGTCGCTGCTCGCGCTGCTGGTGCTGCCGCTGGCCGTGCCGGTGCTGATCTTCGGCGCCGGCGCGGTCGAATCGTTCACCTCCGGACTGGGCGCCGATGCGCACCTCTCGCTGCTGGGCGCGGGCTTGATCGCCGCGTGGGTATTGGGCCCGGGTGCGACCGCGTTAGCGGTTAGAATCGCCCACGAATGAGCACCCCGTCGTCCAGCGCCGGCAGCATCTGGTTCCGGTACGCGTCACCTGCCAGTTTCTACCCGCTGGCAGGCCAGCTGATCCCATGGTTCGGAGCGGCCGCCGCAATCCTCGCGCTCGCCGGCCTGTACGTCGGGTTCTTCGTCGCGCCCACCGACTGGCAGCAGGGCGAGGCCTACCGGATCATCTTCATTCACGTGCCCGCCGCCTGGATGGCGATGTTCACCTATCTGGTCATGGCGTCGTGGTGCGCGATCTCGCTCGCGTTCAATACGCGGCTGTCGGCAATGATGGCGCAGGCGCTCGCGCCCACCGGCGCGATGTTCGCGTTCGTCTCGCTCTGGACCGGCGCCTTCTGGGGCCGCCCCACCTGGGGCGCCTACTGGGTCTGGGACGCCCGGCTCACCTCCACCCTGATCCTGCTGTTCCTCTACCTCGGGTTCATCGCGCTGCGTGCCTCGATCGACGATCCGCGCCGCGCCGACCGCGCCGCGGCGGTGCTCGCGCTGGTGGGCGCGATCAACGTTCCGATCATCTACTTCTCGGTGCGCTGGTGGAACACGCTGCACCAGGGCTCGTCGATCTCGATGACCGCGGCTCCGAAGATGGCGCACACGATGCTCACCGCGATGCTGCTGATGACGCTGGCGGCCTGGGCCTACACGATCGCGGTCGCGCTCTACCGGGTGCGCAGCATCATCGTCGAGCGCGAAGCGCTCAGCGGCTGGGTCGGCGCACTCGAAAGGCCGGGCGAGGCTGGCCCGACCATGGCCGGAGCGGCCACGCGATGAGCGAATGGCTCGCGATGGGCGGCTACGGGTTCTACGTCTGGAGCTCGTACGGCATGCTGGCGATCGCATTGATCGTCGAACTCGCGTGGCTGCGCCACCACCGCCGCGAGAGCTGGCGGCGTGCGGCCGCCATGCGCGCGGAGCGTTCGATCGCGGCGACGACACGCTCCGGAGGCACGAATCGATGAAACCGCGTCACAAGCGCATGCTGTGGATCATCGCCGGGCTCGGCGCGCTGGCGATCGCCGCGACACTGGTCCTGAACGCATTCCGCAGCAATCTCGTCTTCTTCTACACGCCCACGCAGATCGCCGACGGCGAAGCGCCGAAAGGCAAGCCGTTCCGCATCGGCGGACTGGTCGTGCCGGAGAGCGTCGCCCGTGTCGGCGACGGCACTACCGTCACTTTCGGCGTGACCGACAACGCGAAGACGATCCAGGTCGCCTATACCGGCATCCTGCCCGACCTGTTCCGCGAAGGGCGCGGCGTGGTCGCGCAGGGCACGCTGGAGCACGACGGCACCTTCAAGGCGCGCGAAGTGCTCGCCAAGCACGACGAGAACTACATGCCGCCCGAGGCTGCCGAGGCGCTGAAGCGCGCCGGTCATCCGGTGGGCGCGCCGGCGCAGTTCCAGGAGGCGCCGAAGCAGTGAGTACGTGCGAAGCCATCGCGGCAACGCGCGGCCGGCGAATCGATCGACGAACAAGGCACGGAGGCGGGCATGATCGCTGAACTGGGTCAATTCGCACTGGCGCTCGCGCTGGCGGTGTCGCTCGCGCTGGGCATCCTGCCGATGACCGGCGCCGCAATGGGCGGGGCGACCGGCGCACGCCTGATGGCAGTGGCGCGCCCGGCCGCGATGACGCTCGCGGCGCTGGCGATCCTCGCATTCGGCCTGCTCACTGCGCTGTTCGTCGGCAACGACTTCAGCGTCGGGCTGGTGGCGAGTCACTCGAACCTGAGCCTGCCGCTGCACTACCGGATCGCGGCGACCTGGGGCTCGCACGAAGGCTCGATGCTGCTGTGGGTGCTGATCCTGTCGTGCTGGACCGGCGCCGTCGCGGTGTTCTCCACCTCGCTGCCGCTGGTGCTGCGCGCGCGCATCCTCTCCACGATGGGGCTCGTGGCGGCCGGCTTCCTGATGTTCCTGCTGTTCACATCGAACCCGTTCGATCGGCTGGTACCGCCGCCGTCGGACGGACGCGACCTGAATCCGCTGCTGCAGGACGCCGGCATGGTGTTCCACCCGCCGCTGCTCTACATGGGCTACGTCGGGCTCTCGGTGGCCTTCGCGTTCTCGGTGGCCGGCCTGATCGGCGGGCGCTTCGACGCGGCCTGGGCACGCTGGGCGCGGCCCTGGACCACGGTGGCCTGGTGCTTCCTCACGCTCGGCATCGCGCTGGGCTCATTCTGGGCGTACTACGAACTCGGCTGGGGCGGGTGGTGGTTCTGGGATCCGGTCGAGAACGCCTCGTTCATGCCCTGGCTGATCGCCACCGCGCTGGTGCACTCGCTGTCGGTCACCGAGAAGCGCGGCACCTTCCGCAGCTGGACCGTGCTGCTGGCGATCATCGGCTTCAGCCTGAGCCTGCTGGGCACCTTCCTCGTGCGCTCGGGCGTGCTCACTTCGGTGCACGCGTTCGCCACCGATCCGGCGCGCGGCGTCTTCATTCTCGCGTTCCTGGCGTTCGTGGTGGGCGGCTCGCTGCTGCTGTTCGCCTGGCGCGCGCCGGCGATCGGCAACGGCCCGGGTTTCGCGGCGGTGTCGCGCGAATCGCTGCTGCTGGCCAACAACGTGCTGCTCAGCGTCGCGATGGCGGCCGTGCTGCTCGGCACGCTGTATCCGCTGGTGCTCGACACGCTCGGCCTGGGCAAGATCTCGGTCGGGCCGCCCTATTTCGACGCGGTGTTCTATCCGCTGATGGCACCGGCGCTGTTCCTGATGGGCATCGGGCCGCTGGCGCGCTGGAAGAAGGCCGAGTTGCCCGAACTGGTCGCGCGGTTGCGCTGGGCGTTCGCGGTGTCGGTGATCGCCGCGCTGCTGCTGCCGCTCGCCACAGACGGTTTCCGCCCGATGACCAGCCTCGGCCTGATGTTCGCGTTGTGGATCGCAGCCTGCGTCGTGGTCGCGGTGCGCGACATGCTGCGCGGCGCCGACGGCAGGCTGTCGCTGCGCCGCATCGGCGTGCATCCGGCCAGCGCCTGGGGCATGCACTTCGCGCACCTCGGGGTCGCGGTGTTCGTGGCCGGCGTGACGCTGGTCACCAGCTACGAGAGCGGCCGCGAACTGCGCATGGAAGTGGGCCAGCGCATCGAGATCGGCGGCTACGACATCCGCTTCGTCGGACTGGCTCCGATCACCGGACCGAACTACGACGGCACGCGCGGCGTCTTCGAAATCCGCCGCGCCGGCGCCGGCGACGCCGCACCGATCGCGATGCTCTCGCCCGAGAAGCGCGTCTATCGGGCCTCCGGCATGCCGATGACCGAGGCGGCGATCGACCGCAGCCTGCTGCGCGACGTCTACCTGTCGATGGGCGAGCCGATCGGCGAGCGCGCCTGGGTGGTGCGCGCCCACGTGAAGCCCTTCGTCAACTGGATCTGGCTCGGCTGCGTGCTGATGGCGATCGGCGGCTTCGTCGCCGCAGCCGATCGACGCTACCGCCGTCGCGCGCTCGAGCGCGCGGCACGGGCGCTGCCCGGAGGACAGCCCGCGTGATCGGCACCCGCGGTCGCGCAGTCCGCCCCGCCCTCCGTCTTCTGCACGGGAGCGCACCGCGATGAGGGCGATGCGCTTCGTCCTTCCGGTCGCGGTCTTTGCCGTGATCGCGTGGTTCCTGATGAGGGGCCTCGATCGCGATCCGCGCGAGATTCCGTCGCCGCTGATCGGCAAGCCGGCGCCGATGTTCTCGCTGCCGGTCACGCACGACCTGTCGCGCGCCTGGACGCCCGAGGCGATGCGCGGACAGGTCTGGCTGCTCAACGTCTGGGGTTCGTGGTGCTCGGCCTGCCAGGTCGAGCACCCGGTGTTCAACGACCTTGCGAAGTCCGGCGAGCTGCCGATCGTGGGACTGGCCTGGAAAGACATGCCCGACAACTCGATCGCGTGGCTGCGCAAGCTGGGCAATCCGTACATGGTGGTGGTCAGCGACATCAAGGGCGGCGTGGCGATCGACTACGGCGTCTACGGCGCCCCCGAAACCTTCCTGATCGACCAGCACGGCGTGATCCGCTTCAAGCAGGTCGGCCCGGTCACGCGCGACGTGCTGCAAAACAAGGTGCTGCCGATGGTGCGGCAGCTGCGCGGCTCGTGATGCGCACGCCGCTCGCGATCATCTCGCTCGCCGCCGCGCTGCTCGGCGCGTCGCTGCCCTGGCCGGCTGGCGCCGCGGATGCGCCTGCCGCCGCTTCCGCCCCCGCCACCGCAGCGCCCGCTTCCCCCGGCGCCACCGCCGCCACCGGACCCACCGACACCGGCATTCTCGGGTCGCCCGAACAGCGCGCGCGCTACCACCGACTCGCCGAGGAGCTGCGTTGCCTGGTCTGCCAGAACCAGACGCTAGCCGATTCCAACGCCGAACTCGCTGCCGACCTGCGCCACCAGGTCGAGAACCAGATCCTCGCCGGGCGCAGCGACGACGAGATCAAGGCCTACCTCGTGCAGCGCTACGGCGACTTCGTCCTCTACCGGCCGCCGATGAAGAGCAGCACCTGGCTGCTGTGGCTCGGCCCGTTCGCGTTGCTGCTGTTGGGCGGCCTCGTCTGGTGGCGGGTGCAGCGACGCAGCCGGGCGGCGCAGGCGGCCGACGCGGCACGCGCAGCCGCGGAGGGTTCCGACCTGGAGCGCGCACGCCGGCTGCTCGGCGAGCAGTAGGGCGGTTCACACCCCCGGCTTCTCAACGCGGCCTCACTGCGTCGTAGCGCCTGATCGACAGGCCGAGCGCCACCGTGACCAGTGCTGCCGCTCCGGTGGCGATCCAGGTCGAACTCCATCCGCCGCTGTATTGCGCGAGCGCGGCGATCGCCGGAGGCAGCAACAACTGACCGAGGCCTGATCCCTGCTGCATCAGGCCGACCGTGGTGGATACCGCCGCGATCGACGGCGCATAGAAGGGCGCGGTCGCGAACAGGGCGCCGGGAATCAGTCCGCCCACCGCCGAGAGCACCACGATCGCCGCGTAGCGCCAGCCGAAATCCACCGCGCTTCCGAACGCGAGCCAGGCGCACGTGGCCATCGTGAGGCCGACGACGACGATCAGCGTCGAGCGATCGACGCCTCGCTGCATCAGCAGGCCCGCTGCGAGTCCGCCACCGGCGTTGCTCGCCACCGCCAACGCGGTCAGCGATGCACCCAGCTGGGCCGAGACGCCGTATTCGGCGTACACGCTCGGCAGGAAGCCGAAGATGCCCATGAACTGCCCGGCATAGAACCCGAAGCAAAGCGCGAGCAGCCACGGCCCGCGCGAGCGCAGCGTCGCGAGCGCGAGCGTGCCGATCGGTGCCGGCGGCGCAGCGTGCGCCGCGCCGCGCGGCTGGGTGGCCGCGACCAGCAGCGCCCAGGCCGCCGCGACGGCGGCGTAGAACGCCCACGCGCCTCGCCACCCTCCCAGGGTCATCAGCGCCGGCGCGAAGAACAGCGCGGCGCCCATGCCGATCGGCATGTAAGTGGCCCAGACGCCCAGCCAGCCGCGCAACGAGGCGCCGGGCACTGTCCGGCGCAGCAACGCCGGCGCTGGCAGCACGGTGAGCAGGAACGCCACGCTCTCGAGCGCACGGCTCGCGAACAGCACCGGCGCGTTCGGCGCCAGCGCGCCCAGCGCGCCGGTGAGTGCGGTGAGCAGCAGCCCGCCGATCATCACGCGCCGCGGATCGAAGCGATCGGCGAGCGAACCGCCGACGATGCCGAACAGCGCCGAACCGAGCAGGAACAGCGAGAGCATCCAGCTCACCTGCACCAGCGACAGGCCGAACTCGTGCTGAAGCTCGTGCAGTGCCGGCGGCAGCTTGCCGACGTTGAGCGCGGCGACCATGCCCGCGCCCACCAGCACGGCCGCGCGACCCGCTCCCGCCCCGTTCGCCGATCGGGTCATCTCGCGCACGCCCGAATGCGGGGATCTGCAGGCCGATCGCTCATGCGGCGATTGTATCGTCGGGCGCCACGCCCGAACGGAAGATGGCACCATGCGGCTTGCGCGCACGCTGCGCCCGAGCAGGACGACGAGAGCCCGAAACCATGAGTCTGCCCCCGATCCTGAAAGACAAGCTTCGCCTGCCGATCGTCGGCGCGCCGCTGTTCATCATCTCGAACCCCGACCTGGTCGCCGCGCAGTGCAAGGCCGGCATCGTCGGTTCGTTCCCGGCGCTCAACGCGCGTCCGGCCGAACGGCTCGAGGAATGGCTGCAGCAGATCACCGGCGAACTCGCCGAGCACGATCGCCGCCACCCCGATCGCCCGGCCGCCCCGTTCGCGGTGAACCAGATCGTGCACAGATCGAACGACCGGCTCGAACACGACCTGGCGCTGTGCGTGAAGTATCGCGTGCCGATCGTGATCACCTCGCTGGGCGCACGCGTCGAGGTCAACGACGCGGTGCACGGCTACGGCGGCATCGTGCTGCACGACGTGATCAACGACAGTTTCGCGCGCAAGGCGATCGACAAGGGCGCCGACGGGCTGATCGCGGTCGCCGCGGGTGCCGGCGGCCACGCCGGCGGGCTGTCGCCGTTCGCGCTGGTGCAGGAGATCCGCGCCTGGTTCGACGGGCCGCTGCTGCTGTCCGGCGCGATCGCCACCGGCCGCTCGGTGCTCGCGGCACAGGCGATCGGCGCCGACCTCGCCTACATCGGCTCGGCGTTCATCGCCACGCAGGAAGCGCGCGCCGACGAGGCCTACAAGCGGATGATCGTCGAGTGCTCGGCCGAAGACATCGTCTACACGAACCTGTTCACCGGCGTGCTGGGCAACTACCTGAAACCGTCGATCCGCAACGCCGGCCTCGACCCCGACAACCTGCCGGCCAGCGACCCGTCGAAAATGGACTTCGGCTCCGGTCGCGACAAGCCCAAGGCCTGGAAGACGATCTGGGGCTGCGGCCAGGGCATCGGCGCGGTGCACGACATTCCGGGCGCGGCTGAACTCGTCGAGCGGCTCGGCCGCGAATACGAAGCGGCGTGCGAGGAGATGGCGGCACTGTGCGCCGCCCGGCTGCCGGGCGCCAAGCGCCACGCCGCCTGATCGCGACTCCCTGATCGCGCGCGGCGCATCGGGTCGTCGAAGGCCGAGACCGTGGCACCGCGGCCGGCGATCACCCGCAGGCGGATCAGAGCGTCTTGTGCGTGCCGTCGCAAAGCGGCCTGGTCTTGCTGTGCTTGCAGCCGCAGAAGTAGACAGTCTTCGACGCGTCGGCCCTGTACTCGATCGGCGTGAACGGCGTGGTCTTGTGCGAACCGTCGCAGAACGGCTGCTTCCTGCTCAGCCCACAGGCGCACCACCAGTAGGTCTTGCCGGCCTCCACTTCGACGGGGTACGGCGCCTTCTGCGCAATGGTCGGTTCGCTCATCGATCTTCTCTCCCGGGATGCGCTCGCATCCGGCGAGCACGCACGTCTTACAATCATCGCATGCCGAAGCATGCCCTGCCCCGGAGCGTATCGGCGTTCCGGGCGCGGCAAGGGCCTCGCTGCCCAACGGAGCGATCATGACCGCACGGGTTCGTCTCGTGCTCGAAGGCGGCGTTGCGCCGCTCGGGAACACGACAAGCGGCATCGACAAGCACCCAGTTGCCGGCGCGTGCCAGGTGCAACGCCTGGGCTTCGTCGGCGATGCGCAGGCCGACCTGCGCGCGCATGGCGGCCCCGACAAGGCAGTGCACTGCTACGCGTGGGCGCACTACGCCTGGTGGCGCGAGGCGCTCGCCCCCTCGCCCTTGCTCGACGCACCCGGCGCCTTCGGCGAGAACCTGAGCCTCGACGGCATCGACGAACACGACGTGTTCATCGGCGATCGCTGGCGCATCGGCAGCGCCGTCTTCGAAGTGAGCCAGGGTCGCCAGCCCTGCTACAAGCTGAACCTGCGGTTCGGCGTGCCGGACATGGCGGCACG
>Ga0226835_1000728_pt1 | contig 27673 bp, 30 predicted proteins | sample LAC_MetaG_1_FD_163627 | JGI IMG/M metagenome (GOLD analysis project Ga0226835, IMG submission 163627) | Anaerobic ammonium oxidizing microbial communities from anammox membrane bioreactor (MBR) in UC Berkley, California, United States -... | ecosystem: Engineered > Bioreactor > Anaerobic >...
AACGACTTGCGCGCCCTGACACGCTATCTAATCTTTGATTCGTGGGATGATCTGTTCCGCTTCATGGAAGAAGGACTGGAAATCGCTACCGTCCCTCCATAACGAGTTTCAGATTTGGAATTGCTGGAAGGCTCCGGCGTGCATGGCGATCCCGTGCCAACCGGCGGGATGATCCCAAGGGGTGCACCACACCTGAAAGCCGCCGCTCCCGGCTTCAAAGAGGGCGTTCAGATCGGGATTGGTGGCAATGTCGAGTTTGCGCGCCAGGTCGAGCGCGGGCTGCATACGTTGGTGTTCGGTTTGGTACGACATGAGTTATTCTCCTTTTGGGTCTTATCCGCCGCGCGGACCGGAATACGCATCCTGGCGGTGGAATTGTTCCTGTCCGCCGGACCAGCGCGCCTGTCCGCAGAAGCCGATGCCGCCCTCATAGTAGGTAAGGTGGAATTCGTGATCGGGGAACATGGATGCCAGTTTCTCGATCACGGGAATCGGCGGGCTCCAGGCGGTGTCGAATTCCAGGAAGGCTTCCTGCGGCGTCATATTTGACAGGGGACTGCCGCATTGCCGGCAGGCGAGAACCTTGAGATGCTCAGTGCGATTCACGGCCTGGCAATAGCCGCATTTGATCTGCTTGTGCGCTTGGGGCTCCGCTCCACTTCGCATGGTGAGCGTGACGTGGGTCGCGTTCCACTTCGTTCCCCAAAAATCGCAACACCACTCATAGCCGCCGGAGTTGAAGCCGTCCTTGATCCAGGGCGCGCCGGGTTCGGCGTCATACTCTGCTGCCAGCGCCTTCAACTTGGCTTGCCGGTCCGGGTCGTTCTTGTCGATGGCGCGCAGTTTTTCCTGGTACTCGTGCGCGCGTTGATCCAGCGCGCGATACGGCTCCGGGTAGGGGATGATCCTGTCGAAGTCCAGCAGGCGCGCGTCTTCATCGTCGTGCGTCTCCGAACGGATGGCGTTCAATACCTTCTGCACGTCGGGACCGGAGATGGTCAGTTCGTTTTCAGTCCAATTGGGCATGGGATTACTCCTTGGGTTGAGATTTGAATGGGGATGGGAGAGTTGACTTGAAAATTTTCGAGATGGTCGAGAACCTCACACTCGTGCGCGATGGCGAGCTCCTCTTCGCTCATGGCTTCCTCGACGATGGCCTGCTCCATGCGCGGGTCGGCGCGCGCCAGACGTTCGGCGTCTTCAGCCGTGCGGATGCGCGGGTCGTCCCTTCCATAACGAGCGAAGTAACTTGCGCCAATCTTGCTTTTGAACGGCCCGATTACGGACACGAAGCGCGTGCCGTGCGTTTCTTTGGCAGGAGCGCGGAGAGAGCGGAACAGGATCAAGTCGCCCTGTTTTCGTCTGCCTAGGTAGTACGCCATGCTGCCTCCTGAAAGTCTGCGAGCAGACTGAGCCGGATGGTGTCCCCGTGCATCTCGCAGCGCAGGCGCAGGGGAATGTCGCTGATTTCCTCGGTGCGCCAGCGCTTGCGGGGAAAGGCGAAGGTGAAGTTGGTGGACTGCCTGTGATCGAGCGCGAGCTCGAAGCGAGCCAGCCACAGGGCGTCGTATATGCGCTGGTCGTAGTCGCCGTCTTTTTCCGTGGAAAGCGGCGTGAGCGCGTCGTGCAGGGCAACGCTCACTTCGGCGTTGGCGTCCACCTCCAACCACAACGGAGGCGGAGGTGGATGCTGGAGGACGGGTTTGGTTGGAAAGGCGAAGGAAAGTTGTGTGGGCATGGTCTCTCCTAACTAAAGCCCAAGCCGCGTTCTTTGAGCGAGACCCAACGCGCCTGCCCGATCACCAGGTGATCCAGAATTTCGATGTCCAGCAGTTTGCCCGCCTGCACGATGGCGCGCGTCACCGCCACATCATCGGGACTTGGGGTCGGATCGCCCGACGGATGGTTGTGACAAACCACGATGGCCGAAGCCAGACGCTGGATGGCGGCGCGGAAGATCTCGCCCACGCGCACCTGCGAGGAGTTCACCGAACCCTGGTAGATTTCCACAATGTCCAACACGCGGTTGCGCCGGTCCAGCAAAAGCACGCGCAGGTGTTCCTTTTCGAGCAGACTCATCTCGGCTTGCACCAGAGCAGCCGCGTCCGCTGGGGAGTTGATGGTGGGACGTTCCTCGTTGGGCAGGTTGAGACGCAGTCCCAGGCTGAGCGCGGCTTTGAGGCGCGCCGCGGTCACCTGGCTGATGCCGCGCACCTGCGCGAGTTCCGCCGGATGCGCCTGATACAGACGGCGGATGTCGCCGTTGAAGTGCGCCAGCAATGCCTGGGATATTTCGATCTGCTTCGGTCCGCCAATCACCGCGGCCAGCAGTTCGGTGAGGTTGCAGGCGGCCGCGTTCTGGACGACGCGCTGGGCGGGCTGCTCGCGCAGGGGCAGACTGCGCAGGCTGGGTTGTTCGTATTGCGGCAGGGAGGGGAAGGTCGGTTGGTTGTTCATGGGGCTCCTGGGAAACAGAAGACGGCGCAGGTAATCTGCGCTGTCTCGGTGAGTTGCGGGTCCATTACGCCATTGCCATATCAGGCAGGCTGATCGCCAGCGCTTCCTCCTCCGGAAAGGGGTTCTTGGCTCCTTCGATCAGCAGCGGCATGATCAGAACGGTGAAAGCGCCAGCCTCCAGCAGGACCGGCTTTTTGCCATCCGCCAGTTTGAGCGTGATTGCGCCCTTGCAGGATTCGGCAGCGCGCTTCAGGAAGGCAGCCGAAAGCCAGGCGCTGGCGTCCTCGCCGCTGGCCGTGCCATCCAGGAGATTGCGCGCCTGTCCGGTTGGCGTCTCCTCGGAAGCCATCTTCACCGAGCCGCCCGAGGCCTTGATGCAGGCGTTGTGCGTACCCATCGCTTGCACCATGCGGATGGTCTGCATCAGGCTGGTCTGCTGAACGCTGAGATGGGCGCGCGCATCGGTTTGGGATTGCTCGATCAGGGTCCTGACCTGCGCGGCAGGAAAGTTATCCGCGCCGGTGACCGTGGCGAGCGTCAAGTCTTTAGCCTGTTCCATGTTCGTGATCTGGAAGAGAATGCGGTTCGAACCGAACGTTTCGATCTGAACCGTATCGTGTTCATCCACAAGCATGGCCAGCAGGCGGGCGAAGTTCCACGGCAGGGAGAGCGTGGTCGGTGGCGTAATGCCTTGCACGTCCTCACGCACACTGCCTGCCGAAAAGCCGTCCGCGGCCTGGGCAAGAATGGAATCTTTTTCCACTGTCAGATGAACGACCTGCAGGGCGGCGCGCGAGCCGTCTGTGGATGCGAAAGGCAGGACGCGCAGCAAACTCCGCAGGGTGGAACCGGATAGGGCGGCGAGCGTCTGAACGGATTCTTCGCCGATCACTGGCAACTGCTCATCCACGATGCGCAAGGTGGTGCGGTTGGATTGACTGTTCAGCAGGAAGGAATTGCCCTCCACGGACAGTTGGATCGGGCCGGCCAGCGTTTCCACCACAGCGTTCAACGTCAAGGCGTCCACGCAGACGGAGAGGTCTTCGTCACAGGCGGCTTGCACAATGGCGCGCGCGGCGGACTCGCCGTTGAAGCAGGACAGACTCAGTTGGCCCTGCACGTCCACGTCCAGACGCACGAGCGAGAAGGCGGGCAGGATGTTCTTCTGGCTGGCGCGCGTCACGGCGTTCAGCGCGGCGCGCAATGTGTCTTGCGAAACAGCGATCATCGGTTATCTCCTTTGGAATTATTTGCAGATATCGCGCAGGCGTTTGTCAACGTGGTACTCGCCGCTGATTACGTAGCGCAAAAGCTCAAACAGGAACCAAACCGCCCAACTCAGGATGAGCAGGGCGGTCACGAGCAGGAAAACGGCGAACGCATTCATGCGAATTCTCCTTGGGGAAAAGAAAATCGGAGAGCGATGTGTCGCTCCCCGATTTCGGGCGAAGGTGAGATTAGATTCCAGACGGCCACCATCCGCTCAGGATGGCTTCATCCGGATCGAGCTGATCTGGCGGCAGCACGGTGCGCACGCTGGCGCCGCTGTGTCGGATGGAGGCCGATACGGACAGGGCCCATTCCACCCCGGCGGGATCCGGGTCGCGCATCAACACATATTCGTACTGCGCATGTTCGCGGAACCACCGATGCATTTTGGCGGAGGGACTGGCGCCGTTGGTGTACACCGCCACCGTATCGGCTTCGCGCCCGAGTTGGTGGATCTTTTGCGCTGTGATGAGTAGATCGAACAGACCTTCCAGCACGATCACAGTGCGTGTGGCGGGAGTGATGCGCCAACTGCCGAGCGGCTGGGAGCGAAGTCCCCAGGTCTTGTGATTCTTTTCGGGCTTGAAGGTGCGCGTCCCTTTGGGCAGTTGTTCCTCGGGCAGGTAGCGCACGTTCATCACGGTGGGGTGTGTCGGCGGATCGGCGTAGATCACACCACCCGCCCACAGCCAGGTCCCGTCCTTGCGCACCAGCATGGATTGTTTGGCGGCTTCGACCGTCTCGCGATGGACATTCGGAACGGGGATGCCGTATCCGAGTCCGTACACGAGCGCCGTGTAGGCCGATACGCCGCGTGAGGCGAGATAGGTCCAAGCCGGGGAACGCTGCACCACCGAGCGCGCCTCCGATACGGCTTCATCCAGTAATTCCACCTGGGACGGTGGTCTGGGCGGGCGTGTCGGTTGCAGCGCCGATACGGGTGGTCTCCATTCTTGTCCGAGTTTCTTACGCAGGGAGTTCAACGAACCGCCGGTCGCGCCGCAGCGCAGACACTTCCAGTAGCCTTTGACCAGGTGCACGCCAAAGTTCGGGCGGCCGCCCTGTCCCCGGCGATCCGCGTCGTTATGGAAGGGGCACCAAAAGATGGCCCAATCCCGATTGGCTTCCACCCGAACCGCGGGTCCCAGGATCTCTTCGGCGGCGGAGAGGATGTCGTCCATGTGCCTTTCTACGGCCTCCTTTACGAGGATCTATGCGCCCAACAGGCGGGCGAGGACTGCCAGGAAACAGCCAAACCAGCGATGAGACTGACCCCGCAGGAAAACGCTGTGGGATCTTTGACTTGCGGCGACAACGACTAGGATGAGCAGCCAGGCGAAGGTTCTCATGCGTATTCTCCTTTCGTGTACGGGTTAAATCCTTCCAGGGGGATGACATGATCACGCATCCGCGCGGACCAGTGTGTCGGTGTCCGCTCATCGGATCTCCACGCTAGCCCAGGCTGGGGCGGTGGTATACAGCGCCGCGTTCTCGCGCAGCAGTGTAACGGTGGCGGAGTACAGGTAGTCTCCCTGCTGTCGTCCGATGGGGGATGCGGTGTTGATGAATTGGCCGTTGGCGAACACGCGACGTTGGGCGGCGTTCAGGCGGAAGGGCGCGGAAATCTTGACAGTCTTGCTCGTTGTGGTATCATGCGCTTGGAACATTTGTTTCACCTTTGAGACCGTCCAGTGACAGCTGGGCGGTCTCACCTTTTTGTGTGCCGGGCCTCTCACCCCGGCGAGTCCTCGCTGTGTAGAGAATCGAAAACGGGCGCCGCCCAGGTTGAACTGGGAACGGCGCCCGTTTTTGCGTTACGTGCAGGATATGAAGTTGCGGGAATGGTTCAGGTCAGCAACTGTATCGGTCTACAAGCCGTGACCGTAAGCGGCACAGCCGGGCGTATCGGCGCATGCGCTGGACGGATGGGAAGCGATTCGTTTTGTGCGAGGGATGCATCTCCTTTTGGTTGGATCGGTGCAGATTGGGAATAGTGGCTGGAAAGGATGAAACTTTCTCAGCGGAGGGATGGATATTGGGGAAAGGGATGTGAATTGATGCGAATGTTCTCCTTGGGAATAATTTGGTTCTGATAGTGGGATACAACGGGAGAAGCCCAGCGGGAGCCGGGCTTCTTGAAGAGGGAGAATGGATTGTGGAAAGGGTGAACGTTCGGGATTGTAGCGATGGATGGGGAAACTGTCCACCCACGTAGGCGGCAGGAGGCGGAAGAATCAGCCAATAAAGCGCGTTTTCACGCCCCCTTTACCTAGGTGTGGAATCAATCCTCCTCGGAATGTTCCAATGCCTGAAAGATCTCGCCGGCGAGAAACACGCGGTTCCTCGCATATCCCGTCTTCTCTCGAAGAATGTTTGCGTTCACAAGTTTATCCACATAACGCTTGGCAGCCATATAGGGTATGTCGAGAGCCGTTTCCAATTGACGGATCGTCAGGATCGGGCGCGAGAAGAGATAGTCCACCACAGCCGCCATGCGTTCGGGGTTGCGGTCCGCGCGCACCGTAACGTCGTAACGGGAGCGGATGGATTCGAGCCGCGTCATTCGGAATACGCTATCCTGCGCCTGGAGGCCGACGCCGCGCAGGAAGAAACGCAGCCAGGCCTCCCAGCGACCGCGCTGGGAAACATCCAACAGGCGGTCGTAATACTCCTGGCGATAACGCTCAAAGTAGGCGCTCAAATTCAGGAGCGGCTGGGAGAGAATATCCCATTCATGGAATAGCAGCATGATGAGCAGCCGTCCCACGCGCCCATTCCCATCCAGGAAGGGATGGATCGCCTCGAATTGATAATGCGCCAGGCCGGCGCGTACCAGCGGCGGAAGATCAACGCCGGCATGGATGTATTTCTCCAAGTCATGCAGGGCCTCCCGCATTTCGTCCACAGGAGGGGGAACATAAGCGGCGGTTTCGATCGTGGAGCCCGCCGGCCCGATCCAATTCTGGGTACGGCGAAATTGCCCGGGGGCGAGCTGTCCGCCGCGGACGCCCTCCAGAAGTTTGGCGTGGACCTCGCGAATCAGGCGCATGCTGATCGGCAACGTTTGCGATCGCTCCAGGCCGTAATCCAGGGCCTGTACATAGTTGTGGACTTCGCGCACGTCGTTATCCGGTTCCAGGAAGGAACGCTGGGCGGACTCATAATCGTACAGCTCCGCCAGGGAGGCGCGCGTGCCCTCGATGCGGGAAGACAGCACGGCCTCGCGTCGAACGAAAGGCTGGATCAGAAGTTTGGGGAACGGGAAATTTCCGGCCAGGGTGGTGAGTTTGCCCAGTTCCCGTTCGGCCTCGGATAATGCGGAAACCAGTTCGTCGGTCCATTCCAATGCGGGCGGAAGCGGGGCGGGAACGAAGGCCCAATAGCCGCTTTGAGTTCGTATGGTTCTTCCCGTTTTCGGGTCGCGAAAATCAGCAGGTTTCATCGGGTCAATTCCAATGCTGTGAACATGGATCTTTTTATTAACACTTTCTATTATAACCGTTAATAAGATACTTGAGGGTAAAAGCCGCGGATCGGCAGAGAATGACCTGCCTTCGCCTCTTTGAATAGAGCCATCCTCCAAAAAGGGCTATCAGCGCCTTTTCGTCGGAGGACAGGCTCGCCAAAGAATTGCAATGCGCATTCATAGGGATTTCTTCCAAACGGCTGCCGATACGCTTGGCGACACATGGAGGATACCTCTCTCCGGTTTTCACTATCATACCCGGCATGAAACCAACCGTGGAAAAGAACCTCCTTGCGCATCGCCTCCTCAAAATCGTCCTGCTCGTCATCGCGCTCCTGCTGCTGGCGCTTGGCCTGAACTACCGCCAGATCATCGCATACAGAACGATCTGGACTGAACCTGCGCGCTCGAACCGCCAAGCGCAGAATCTCCCCGCCAATTTCCAGAACCCTTCATCGAAACAAGACCGGTTCGATGGACATCCCCCGCCCGGCGTCTCGAAGTACGACGCCGCCAGCATGACCACGCCGGCCCTCGCCTCCCCGGACGCGCAGATCTGGAGAGGCAACGTCCCGGTCGTCGTCCAGTCGCGTTGAATCTGGGAATGGGAACGACGCGTTGAATTGCGCGCCCGATTCGCATTTCCATCCGCCCTACGCGTTTTCATCCCAACCTGCCCATGACAGAAAACTACCAAGCCAAACGCGCGCGCTGGCGACGCCTGCTCGAGTCTTTACCGGAAGGTTTGCGTGAACACGTCTCCTTGCGCAATGTGGAATCGGTGGCTGCGCTCCCACCACCCGCGCAAGTGAAATTGCTGGAAGCGGTCCAGGCCGGGCTCAAGCGTCTGCCGGGCGCGGTGGAACAGTTGCGAGTCAATCCCGATACGCCGGTGGAGGAGTTGCTCAACCCCAGAACTGTAACGGTGATAGAAGCGCGCCCGCAAATCTCACAGCAGGTCAAAAACGAATTGGCTGGCCTCGTGCAACTGTGTTTCCCGGACATGCCGCGCGTATCGGCCGAGGCGCTGGTGGAGGCGGATGTCATGGACATCGCGCGTCAAACAGCCCAGGTCCATCGCCTGCTGTTCCAGTCCGATCATCTGCGCACAGACTTTGTCCTGCTCGCCGTGTATGGCCTGATACGCGGATCTCTCGACCAACTTGAAGAACTCATCAAACAAGCGCCTGCCATCCAGCAGGCATTGCTCCAGAGCGACCTGCCCTGGAAACCCAACGAATGGAGTAACCCACATGCTTAAACGAATTGCCAATACCGGAGTCAATCTTGTTGTCCTCGGAGTCTCGGTGGCTATCTTTCTGGTGGCCTTCTTTGCCCTGAGCGCCCTGGGCGCGGCGGGACGTCCGCCCACGATCGAAGTATTATCCGCCACACGTGACCTAAACATCGGGGATGTCATCAGCGCGAATGACCTGATCGTGAAGAAAGTCTTTCAGGACGAAAACGCCGCCCTGTATATTCCCGGCGAGGAAGCCGCGGGCGTGGTGGGTGGGATCGTCGCCCAACCGGTCTTCAGCGGACAACCGATCTTCCGCACAGCCATCATCGCCCAGGCCGCCGAAGGCACGCGCCTCTCGGCGGCGCTGGCGAAGCACCCTGGATATAGTCTGTTCCCGTTGCCGTTGGACGCCATGAACCTAGTCGCGCCGGATGTGGAGGCTTTCCTGCCCGACGACCTGGTGGGCGTCACGGTGGTGATCGTCGGACGGCCGCAACAGATGACGACCCCGACTCCCATGCCCGAGCTGATCCTCCAACCCGGAACCAATACCATCCCCATCACCACGCCCGCACCGGAGGAAACCGCGCGGACAGACGCATTGGGCCGCGCCTTGCCGCCGTTGGCGAAGGATTTGTTCCCGATGGGCGTGCGCGTCATCGCGGTGCAGGGATTGCCGCCGTCCGCGCCTGAGGCCTCCGATTCGAACGGCTCGGCTTTCACGACCGCCAGCCAGCCGAAGATGCTAATCCTGCTCATTCCGAACGAAGCGCGCGAAGTCCTGTCATTGGCGCTGCAACAGGGAGATCGCCTGGTGGTGTCGCTCATGGCGCGTGGCGATGAACAACCCACGGCTGGCTTTACCTATTGGGACTTCGAAGACCTGTTCAAGCACGACCGCGAAGAAGTCCTGGGCGGAGGCCATTAATGCAAGTTCTTTTGCTCGGCGCGGGAACCGTCACCTCGCGCCTGAACATGCAACTGGCCGAACAGGGACATGCGGTGGTGGCGCAGATCGCGGCCTTCACCCCGCAACACCTGGATCTGTTCGACTTTCGTGCCCTGCTGGTGGTCTCGCCCGAATCGTCCGTGTCGCCGGAGAGTCTGGTCAAGGCCGCCGAGCGCGGCAAGTTGATCTTCGTGATCGCCGGCGTGGGGGATGGGATGTCCGCCTGGGCGAATGGCGTGGGCGTGCCGGCCTTGGCGTATCCGCCTTCGGAGGTGGACATCAATCGTCTATATGAAGAACTACGCAGGGCGGAGGCCGGCAACCTGGCGGCGGACGATCAATATCGTCGGGCCGTCCTCGGCAGCGACATGTCCGCCCGCATCCAATCCGGGATGGCCGTGCGAAAGATCGCCATCACATCCCCGAAGGGAGGAACGGGGAAGACCACGGTGGCGGTGAACCTTGCGGTTGCATTGGCTCTCAGTGGAATCACCACCTATCTGGTGGACTCGGATGGCAACGCCGGCGCGCTGCAATATCATCTGCGGATGGAGCGCGTCAACACCACCATGATCGGTCTATTGCGCAGGGAGATCGCCAGGGTTGGAAAAGGCGTGATGAGCGAGGTCGCATCGGGCGCGGCCTATCTCAATGCGTTCACGCCGCTCGAGAATTTACCGACCTTGCGCGTCCTGCCCGGGCTGATCACCGACGACCTCGGCGACGAAGTCCTGCAACAGGAGGAGAAAGTCGCGGAGGTGATCCAGGGATTGTATGAAGCCGGGGTAGCGGCGGGCGGGGTGGTGATCATGGATGTGGGCATCAACCCGGCGCATGTTGTCCATCGCGCCGCGCTGAAAGCCGCCGAAGGGATCGCCATCGTGATCAAGCCGGAAATCCCCGATCTGGCGGAGACGCGCCGTTGGATCGCCCGCATGATCAATAGTCTCGCCAACGTGGTGGGACGCGGCAGCGCCCAGGAGTTCGTGGGCAGCCGCGTCAAGCTCTGCTACAACCAGGTGGTGGGGGATGGCTTCAAGTCGGCGCATAAGATGTTGCAGCAGGCGCTCAGTGAAGACAAGATCGAACTGGCGTTGATCCCGAATGGCATCATCCCCATCGTGGATCCGCGCCTGGCGGCACAGGCGGTGAACTCGGACCGGCGCGATGATATCCTGATCTGGCGTTACAAGAAAGAGAAGTTGGAGGAACTCGGCCCGTTCGCCGATTCCCTGCTGGGCTTCGCGGCGCACTTTGTGCCGGCGGTGCGGGAAGGCGCGTCGCGTGTGGGACTTCTTCCTAATGTTGGCAAGAAACGCGGCTGGTTTGGAAAGTAGTCCATGTTCGACATCACCGGCAAGACTCTCAAACCCATAACTGAAGCGCGTTCCTCGGACGAAATGGAACGTTGGTGGAACGTGCTCGCCGAGGAAGGCCGCGCCAGGAAAGCGACCGAGTCGCGCCAGCGGTCTTTGACATCCACCGAGATCGAAGCCCTGGCGCGGCAGGTCTACGAGGAAATGAGCAACCGCGCAGTGGAGGCGGGAATCTCACTTCCAAAAGAATTTGTCTTGCGTCTGATCGGTGAACTGTCCGGGATGGGACCGTTGTTGGAACTGATCGCTCGCACCGACATCAAAGACATCGCCATCAATTTAGGGCATATCTACGTCTATACCACCAGCAATGGTTGGGAACATGCCGGCGCGGCGCCGGATGGGATCGGCGATGCCTTGCGCGTCATGATCGACCGCGCCGGACAGCGCGCGCCCACGCCGGATTATCCCGTCGCGGACGCCATGCTGCAGGTCATGGCCCCGCTCGTGGATGGAAGCGTGAGACGAAAGGGTGTTCGCATCAACTACGTCATGCCGCCGGCTTCCCCGTATGGCGACACGATCACGTTGCGCGTCTCGAACGACCGCACGGCGACGGATTTGCAGAATGGGAGTCTCGCGCTACTGTGCCAGACCCGCCTGCCGCCGGTGCCGCGCCCGCGCTTCGATCCCAGGAACTTTCCGCGCGGCGAGGGCATTCTCACACCTGAAGCTGCCAACTATCTGTTGGGTGTGATGGTGCATGGCGGGACGCTGGTCATCGCCGGGACGACCGGTTCCGGCAAGACGTTTGTTGGGCAGCGTATCCTGCAGGAGATGTTGGACTACTACCCACGCGGCGCGATACGCTTGTTCATCGTGGAGGACTCGAACGAGATCATCTTGAACGGTTGGAACGGGGATGGCAAGACCGACACCGGCAACATCGTGTACACCGTGACGCGGCCCGAGATCCGCGGCGGACCGCCGCCGGTGACGATGTACGACCTGATCCGCGCCGCCCTGCGTTCCCGTCCACACGGGGTGGTGATCGGCGAGGCGCGCGGGGCGGAGGCCTGGGAGTTGGTCCGCGCCGCGGCCACCGGGCACGGACACTCAGCCTTCACCATCCACGCCACCAGCGCCGAGCACGTCTGGCCGCGCTTTTTGCAGGTGGTGCAATCCCATCCGGATGCGGCGCGCATGTCCGAAGTACAAATTGCCCAATCCTTTGCCGAGGCCGTGACCGCCGCGGTCTACATCGAGCGCAATCATCAATTCGGGCAGATCGTGCGCGAGATCGTGGAGGTCTCGCCCATCGTAGAGCGTACCGCGGGAAGGCCGTCCTTCTCTCCATTGTTCCGCTTCGAGCCGGGCAGGGGACTCGTCTCCACCGGCAATCGCCCCATGCGCCCGGGCTTCCGCGCTTCGGATCTCAATCTGTCCGAATCCATGTTCAAGGGAGTTTCGTAGTGTCCAAAGAGACCGTTGGTTCGACGCGTACGTTTGTATTGGCAAAGGGATTCGCGCAGGTGGGCAGTCACGCCGGCCTGATCGGAGACGACGATTCCAAGCGCCTGTTCGCGGAACTCTTCGCTGATCCGGACCGCCCCGAAGTCCGTCCGCAGGAGGCGTATCAGGCCATGCTCTCTTCCATTCAGCCGGGATGGACGCTGCGCTTGATGCAGGTCTTCTGGCCGGACCCCGAGCCGAGGGTGGAATTTCAAAATCATGTAAAGGAATGGAAACAGCCAGAAGGCGATGGATTGGATATCCTGCGCCAGGGTTTGATCCTGGCGACGCAGGAATACCCCCTGCCGTTCGTCCGCCGGACGATCCTGGAATTTGTGTTGCCTGGGGATGAAGGCCTGGCCTGGTGGGATGGATTGACCGGTCTGTGCGCCGGCTTTGGTTTGCGTGTTGGGTATCTGGAGCAGGCCGGGATCGAGGAGTTGACCCGCTGGGCGCTCAATCCCAGCCTGGAGTACGAATACGGAATAGGCGCTATGTCGTCAGGGTTTCGATGAACTGAGGAACGCAAACCAAAACAGCATTTGTGAAAAAGGGGCTAAACCACCTATAATGGAAACAACATTTCCTGAATGAAAGGGACTCCCATGACTGAATCCAAATCCCGCCTCACCTCCCGCGCCTGGTTCGTCATGTTCGCCCTCGCCCTCACGGGACAGATCGCCTGGGCGGTCGAAAACTCCTGGTTCAACACCTTCGTTTACGACACACTCACACCCGACCCGCGCCCTGTGGCGTGGATGACCGCCGCCAGCGCCATCACCGCCACGCTGACCACGCTGCTGATGGGCGCCCTCAGCGACCGCACCCGCTCGCGCTGGGGACGCCGCCGCCCGTTCATTTTATTCGGATACATTCTGTGGGGCATCTCGACCATTCTCTTTCCAACCGTTGCCTACATCAAAATCTCAAGCCTCGCCATCTTCATGGTGGTGGTCGCCGACTCGATCATGACCTTCTTCGGCTCCACCGCCAACGATGCGGCCTTCAACGCCTGGACGGCCGACGTTGCCACCAGCGAAACGCGCGGCCGTGTGGAAGGCGTGCTCAACCTGAGCGTCTTCCTGGCGCAGATCGTGGCGATGGTCGCGGCGGGCATGTTGATCGACAGCCTGGGCTATTTCATTTTCTTCTATCTGCTCGGCGGCATCGTGACCGTGGTCGGCTTGATTGCGGGCAGTCTCCTGCACGATGCAAACGCTCCGCTCGACAAACCCACCCGTTCCTTCTGGTCAGAGTTCGCCGGCCTCTTCAACCTCGATACGCTCCGACAAAACCGCCAGCTCTTTATCCTGCTGATCTTCATCATGGTCAGCAGTATTGGCATGGAAGTCTCGTTCCCATATCTAATCGTTTACCTCAACAACTTCGTCGGTGTGACCAAGTCCGAGTTCAGCATCATCGGCGGCGCGGTGATGGTCGGCAGCGCCGCCCTCGCCATTCCCTTCGGCATCCTCGCCGACAAATGGAACAAGCGCAACATGATCGCGGTCGCCATCCTCATCTCCAGCCTCGGCGGCATTTTGCTTTCGCTCGTCCGCTCGCTGCCCCTGCTCGCCCTCACGGGTCTGCTCTGGCAGGCCTTCTCGGTCGCGGCCTCCATCGCCTCCGTTGCCTGGCTCAAAGACCTCCTGCCCGAAGAGAGCCGCGGCAAATTCCTCGGCATCCGCATGATCTTTTGGATCGCCATCCCAATGGTCATTGGCCCCTGGATCGGCTCGACGCTCATCCAAACCTTCGGCATCCCCACCACGCTCAACGGTCAGGCAGGCTTCGTCCCCGTCCCGATCATCTTCCAGGTCGGCTCGGTCATTGCCCTGCTCTCGCTCATTCCGCTGGCGTTCATCAACAACAAACGATCATGACCACACGCATCACTGGCGGGTTCTGGCGCGACCGTCTCGACGTCAACGCGCGCCGCGCCATCTTCCATCAATGGGATCAACTCGAGGCTTCGGGCTGCATCGAAAATTTCCGCATTGCCGCGGGGGAGGTGGAGGGCTTCCGCGAGGGCTGGTTCTTCGCCGATTCGGACGCGCACAAATGGCTGGACGCGGCCTCCCGCATTCTCGCTTCTTTTCCCAGCCCCGAACTGGCCGCGCACATCGACGCGTTCATCTCCCTCCTCGCCCGCGCCCAGCAACCTGACGGCTATCTCTTCACCTACAACCAGATCCACTTCCCAGACACGCGCTGGACGAATCTCCAGATCGAGCATGAACTCTACTGCCACGGCCATCTCATCGAAGCGGGCGTCTCGCACTACCAGGCGACTGGTCGCGCCGACCTGCTCGAGATCGTCCGCCGCGCCGCCGACCGCATCGTGGAGGACTTCCGCGGCAAGGACGCGAAGCATACCCCAGGTCACGAAGAGATCGAGATCGCGCTTCTGCGCTTGTATCAAATCACCAGGCATCAACCATATCTTGAAATGGCGCGGCAGTTCATCGAGCAACGCGGGCGCGATCCCTTCTTCGCCCTCTCGCTCCTGAAACAAAACTTCAGCGTGGAGGCGCGCGGCAAATACGTGAAGCAAAAGAAACAGGAATATCTCGCCGCCCATCCCGATTTCAAACCATTCCAACTCCCGCCTGGCAACGTCGCAAAGAAACCATGGAACGCGACCCTGCGCTGGAACATCAACGCGCTGAGCGGAAAATATTTCCAGCAGCACGCACCCGTGCGGAAACAGACGGCGCCCGTCGGTCACTCCGTCCGCTTTGCGTATCTCGAAACCGCCATTGCCATGCTCGCCCGCGAGACTGGCGACCAGACTCTCGTCCCCGCGTTGGAGCGCGCCTGGGAGCGCATGGCGACGCGGCGCATGTACGTCACGGGCGGCATCGGTTCCCTGCCCGCCATCGAAGGCTTTGGCAACGACTACGAACTCGACCCCGAATACGCCTACGCTGAAACCTGCGCAGCCCTGGGAAGCATGTTCTGGAATTGGGAGATGGCGCAACTGACAGGCGAAGCCAAATACAGCGACCTGTTCGAATGGCAGCTCTACAACGCCGCGGCCGTCGGCATGGGGATGGATGGCAACGCCTACCTCTACAACAATCCTCTCGCCTGTCGCGGCGGCGTGACGCGCAAACCCTGGTACGCCGTGCCCTGCTGTCCATCCAACCTCTCGCGCGCCTGGGCCGATATTGGCAAATATATTTTCTCGTCCAATCAAAACGAACTCTGGATTCACCAATACATCTCCAGCCAACACGAAACCGACTTTGCCAAACTCGAATTGCATTCCGACCTTCCGTGGAATGGGAACGTGCGGATCAAAATTGAATCACCCGCCGAATTCCCGCTTCACCTTCGCCTGCCATCGTGGAGTGAAAGCCCGCAAGTGAAATTAAACGGCGAGCCTATAGCGCAAAATGCCATTGCCCTGGCGCCGCCCGCCAGGGCAAGCATGCGCAGCGCTCAACTGCGCAGCGTTTTTCTCAGCCTCGCCCGCGCCTGGTCGCCTGCCGACCTCCTCGAACTCACCTTCGACATGCCCATCCAACTCCGCCGCGCGCATCCCAAAGTCAAAGGCCACGCGGACAAAGTCGCCATCAGCCGCGGCCCTCTGGTCTACTGTCTCGAAAGCGCCGACAACCCCAATGTGGACATCTTCAACGCTAAAGTGAATACCGCCTCCCTCCGCCCCACCTTTGACGCGTCCATCCTCGGCGGCATCATGAAAATCGAAGCCCGCTCCGCCGACGGCCAACCCCTCACCTTCATCCCCTACCACCTCTGGGGCAACCGCGGCGCATCCACCATGACTGTTTGGGTGAACGCATGAAAACACGCTGGCAACCCAACCGACCCATCCCCCTCCCCGAATATCCGCGCCCGCAAATGACGCGGCCTGATTGGCTCAATCTCAACGGCGAGTGGGACTATGCCATCCTGTCCAAAGACAGTCCCGCGCCACAAACTTGGGATGGAAAGATTCTTGTACCGTATGCTGTCGAGTCGTTGTTGTCGGGGGTGCAGAAATCGCTACAACCCGATCAACGGTTGTGGTACCGGCGAATTTTTGCACATCCTTCTGTGAGAGCGGGAGAAAGGAGCTTGCTCCATTTCGGCGCCGTGGATTATGAATGTTTTGTTTGGGTTAACAGCAAGCTCATCGGCTCGCACCGCGGCGGATACCTGCCCTTCACCTTCGATATCACCGACGCGCTCGTGGGCGGCGAGAACGAACTGCTCGTCTCCGTCTGGGATCCCACGGATACGGGATTGCAGCAGCGCGGCAAGCAAACGTTGAACCCAAGGGGGATTTGGTACACCCCCATCTCTGGAATTTGGCAGACGGTTTGGTTGGAAGTCGTGCCTGAGGTCAGTATCGAGTCGTTGAAGTTGACGCCTGATTTGGATGACCAGTCCGTGACGGTGGAAGTGAAGGTCAGGGGGAACGCGGCAGGGGTGCAGATGGAGGCGGAGGTCGCTTCGGGGGAAGAAAAAATCGCGTCGGGCGGCGCGCCCGCCCAAAGTCACGCGAGAATCGGGATTCCGAATCCTGTCGCGTGGAGTCCGTCGAATCCACATTTGTATGATCTGCGCGTGCAACTCGTCCGCGAGGGCCAAGTCATGGATGAAGTCGGCAGTTACTTTGCTATGCGCAAATTCGGATTGATGAAGGACGCGGATGGTCATCTGCGCTTTGCGTTGAACGGCGAGCCGCTGTTTTTATATGGCCCGCTCGACCAGGGATTTTTCCCTGATGGGCTGTACACGCCGCCGTCGGAAGAGGCGATGGCGTTCGACATCGAATATACGCGGGAGATCGGGTGCAACATGATCCGCAAGCACATCAAGGTGGAGCCGCTGCGCTGGTATTACCACTGCGACCGACTGGGGATGATCGTCTGGCAGGACATGCCGAACGGCGGGCTGATCGATGGCGACACGGTGGCGATCCTGTCGCTGATCTTTGGTTTCCATCGCAATGACACGCGCTGGCTGTCGCGCTTCGGCCGCGCGGACGAAGCGAACCGCGCCGAGTATCGCCGCGAGTTGCAGGGCATGATCGACCACCTGCACAACACGGCGTGCATTGCGGTGTGGGTTCCGTTCAACGAGAGTTGGGGACAGTTCCAGGCGAATGAGGTCGCGGCGTGGGTCAAGGGGTATGACCCGACGCGGCTGGTGGACCATGCATCGGGTTGGTTCGACCAGGGCGGCGGGGATTTCAAGAGCAAGCACATCTATGTCAAGAAGTTGAAGCGACCCAAGCCCGATGGACGCGCGTTCGTCATCTCGGAGTTCGGCGGCTACAGTTTGAAAATCCCCGACCACATGTGGGACGCGACGAAGAAATTTGGCTATCGCTTCTACGAAACGCGCCAGGAGTTGACCGCTGCGTATCTGGCGTTACTCGAAAACGAGTTGCAGCCGCTTATCGCGCAGGGACTGGCCGCCGCGGTATACACCCAGACGACGGATGTGGAGATCGAGATCAACGGCTACCTGACTTACGACCGGAAGGTGGAGAAGATGGACGCGGAGAAGTTACGCACAGCCCATCACGCGCTGATATTGGGCTAATCCTCCAGCCTGGAATATCGTTGAAGAAGGAGGCTGGAAGCCAATGATTGCCAACCAGGTCCATTCTTGAATTTCCTGTTCTTGTAAAGCTCAGCGTTGATCGGGCAACTGCACCAAATCGGTCTTATCGTAAAGAAGCCGCTTGTGCAAATATGCAATCGAATTGCACATTTGTATAAGCGGCAGGGAGATCGATTGCCTGTTCGAGCATGGCGATCGGATCACGCCCATCGAGATCAAATCTGGCAAGACCATGACCCCCGATTATTTCGACAACCTTAAGTACTGGAATCAACTTGCCGGGACTCCCGAGGAGAAGGGCTATGTGGTGTATGGGGGGGAGCAATCCATGCAAACCCAGGCTGGCGCGCTCGTCAGTTGGCGGGACCTGGAGCGCATTCCTGTCGAATAGGGAATATTAAGAGAAGAACAGTCATTTCATCCCGCCCAGCCTCTCCCCCGCAGGCAGAATGTCTCCAGCCTGACCTGATCGTCCAAGCCCGCGCTCAGCGGCCTCGGTACGCTTCCCACTTTGCGTAACCTTGTTCCACCTGTCCCCTCTGATCCTCACCATGCATGATGACCCGCAATATCTTCGACAGGCGTTCAAACAGGGCGGCAAACGGCTATGCGCTCAAGAAGGCAGTGGAGAATGAGTTGATTGTCAGCAAGGACTAAACCAAGACAGGAGCGAGGAACTGACCCGCTGGGCGCATGTGGCACAAATAATTGATGGAGGTCCAATCAAAAGCAAGCGCAAACTTTTACGATCCCAAAGCCTGCCTGATTGCCTTCACCCACCCCGTAGGCAGGGACAAAAGATCCACGTTCTTGTCGCCGATTAACACGCGCTGAAGGACTTTGCCCAATGTTTGAAATTCCTTCGGCTGTTGATTGGCATTATAATAGACGCAAAATGAAATTCATTGAATCGATCCCGCAGAAAGATTTGAACCGTTTTTGTCAACGTTGGCAAATACGTGAGTTTGCGTTATTCGGTTCAGCCTTACGCGCGGATTTCAAGCCCGAAAGCGATGTGGATGTTTTGCTTTCGTTCAAAGGAACTGCCAATTGGGGATTATTCGATCACGTTCAAATGCGGCTTGATTTGGAAGCAATCTTCAAACGCAAAGTTGACCTTATTACCCGCCGTGCCCTGGAACAGACACAAAACGAACTTTTACGCGAGCGTATCTTGCGTACGGCAAAGGTCATCTTCTCCGATAACGAGGCGGCGTATGCAGAGGGATGAAGTTGTCGTTCAGGATATCGTCAATGCCGCGCGGCTTATCGTTGATTTTGTAAAGGACTTCGACAAGGAAACTTTCATTTACGACTGGAAAACCCGCTCAGCAGTCCTTTATCAATTAACGGTAATTGGCGAAGCAGTTAAACGGCTCTCCAAAGAATTCCGCGCCGAATATCCGCAAATCCCCTGGACGCTGATTGCGGGGATGCGCGACAACCTAGTGCACGGTTACGACTTGATAGATTAGGATGAAGTTTGGAATACAGCTACAGCGGATGTGCCTGATCTGTTGAATAAACTAGACTCATATATCAGCAAATAAAAATTTCCGTAATTGACTTCGGAAGTTTTTTCCATCTTTCACCCTTCAGCTTTCATCCTTTGAATAAGCGCCGCCCACTCCGCGGGTAGATTCGACAAACCCATATTTTTACTGCCCGCCATCACACGCTGAAGGACTTTGCCCAACTCCTTAAATTCTGCGGCGCGTTGGGATCGCTCGCCATCATTTGAATCGCCTCGCAATGACAGGCGCCAATGTCATTGTGAGCAAGGCGATCGCGCAGCATCCCGTAGGGAAGTAATCTTCTGTTGCGCGCGGGGATTGCTTCGGCGGGAGAGCGCCACCTCCATTAGGTTTACGAATAGTATAAGAGCGAATTCGGGTTAAGACAAGTCGGCTCCAATTCTCTAAAATTGAGAAGGGAGCGGCCGCGCAACAAAAGGACATCCATGTTCCAACAGCAATAGCAGCGATTGAGCAAGCGACACCCGCCGGATACCCCTGCGGGTGTTTTTGTATCATCCGCCGCATGTCTCACCCTCAAGACCAGTTCGCGGCCGCCATTGCATCCGAAGCCGTGGAAATTCTGGAAGACCACCTGCTCTTTCCGGGCGGGTATCTGCTGCCTCTCTCGGCGCGCGGCAGCGGCGTGCCGGGACAAACGGACCGTCCCTGGTCGCGGCTCACGGCGGATGTCTTCTACCCCAACCTGCCCGTGATCTATTCCCTGTCCCTGCGGCGCGAACCGCCGGATGTTCTGCGCGGTTCTTTGCGTGCGAGGCGTACGCTCTTCGAAGGATTCATGATGGCGCTGGCCGAAAAGACCGGACGGCGTCCCTCGATGGCCGAGCGCGCCTCCGACTCGGCGATGGACGCGGCCGAGTCCGAGCTCACATTCGGCAAGCCGGCCTTTCGCATTGCCCTGCTGGCAGGATTGTTCGTGGAACGGGATCGCTTCAACGAAGCGGAAGCCGCGCGCCGCGTGATCGAGTCGCAGCTGCGCGCCCGCGGCCTCACCGCTCAGCGCCTGTTCTACATCGCCGAGCGCGCCATCCACCATTTCCAGCCGGGCGGCAGGCTCTTCCCCGGCCTGGACGAACCGACTTTATTTTTGGAAGAGACTCTTCCATTGTTACCCGCGCCCTCACGTCAGGTCCTGCCCGCCGATGACTCGGTCTGGATCGGGACACACGCGCGCGATGGCCGCGACGTACATTTCTCTTTTACCAAAGGACTCGATCCCAACGTCCCGCCTCCCCCACATGCCACCACTTTGATTCTGGGCGAACCCGGTTCGGGCAAGACCACGCTCCTGCGCTGGATCATGCTGCAACGACTCCTGCAAGGAAGAACCGTGATTTCCATTGACCCGGAGGGCGAGAACAACCGCCTGTGCGAAGCAGTGGGTGGACGCGTCGTTCCCGCTGGAATTCCGGAACATAAAGACACCTGCCTGATCCAACCCTTGCAGGGCGAGAACCCGGCCGAGTTGTTATTGGCTGTCCGCTTCCTGATCGCCGCGCTTGCGGGTGAATCAGTTCTTTCCCCCGGCGTGCAAGCCGCGTTGCACGAAGCCGTGAAGCGCAGATGGGAGAGACGTCCCGGCCCGTGTTCCATCGCCGAATTGGCAGAGACGCTCGGCGCGCTGAATGCGTCCGAAGCCGCCATGCCTTTGGCGCTCCTGCGTCCCTTCATGCGCGGCGGCTTGTTCGAAGGTTTCTTCGACAGACCCAAAGCGCTTCTTTCTCCGCATTTCCCTCCCGGCCAATGGTGGAACTTCGATCTATCTTCTTTGAGAGAGGAAAACCGCGCCATCGTGCATGCCGTGCTGGCCTGGTTTTTATATCACTCGGTCACCATCGGGAAGCAGCCGATGGACATCTTCATTGACGAAGGCTGGCGTCTGCTGCGCAGCGGCCCCTTCACGGATCTACTGGACGAACTCGGACGACGGGCGCGCAAGCGCGGCGTGGGCGTGACGCTCATCACGCACCTCCCCGCCGACCTGATGAAGAACCCCACCTCGCTCAGCCTCGCCTCCACCGCCTTCATCGGGCGGCTCGGCCCGGACGAAGCCTTTGCCTTTTATCGCTCCCTCGGCGTCCCCGAAAGCGAAGCGCGCAAGAACGCGGAGATGACCTCGCGTCTGCCGCCGCGCGTCTTTCTCGCCGCTCCTTCGGGCGGACGCGGGGCGCTATTTCCTGTACTCGTTTCCATCCCTTCAACCTGGCTGCAATTCTGGAAACAACTCGGCGCCACGGGAGTCCTGCGATGATCTGCATCTCCTGTGGTTATGAGTTTGCTTCCGGTTCTGCGGATTGCCCCTTGTGCAATGGCCGCTGGCAGGGTTGGGAACTGCTCTTCGCCCCTCTGAAACTGGACGATCTGCGCGCCCAGGTCACGGGCTGGCTCGGACAACTGCCCTCTCCCGCCGTGATCGATTGGACGGCTTCGCCGATGGGATTGCGCGTGCGTCTCTATCTGCCTCCACATACCGCCGAAGGAGTTGTGCAAGCCTGGTCCGCCATGACCGGTCAACACAGCCGCTGGCGCGCGCTGGGAGAAGTGGATGCGCGCGCTTCCGGCCTCGCCGTGCGTTCGTCGAATCGCCTGCCGTCCATCCTCGCCTCGGCAAAAGACAGCGATCCATTGCTCGCCATTGCCAGCCGGTTGATCGGCGCCGCGCGGGAGGGACGACAGGCCAGCCTGCGTTTGTGGGTCCTGGGGCGCGAAGACCGTTTGCAGGAACGCCTGCGTAAGCTTTCGACCTACTCCTATGGGACGGAAGGCGGCGTGGAAGGGGATGCGCCCAATCCGTGGAGAGGCGAACTGGCCTTCCTGCGCGGTTCGCTGTTGCTTGGAATTTTCATCGCCGGGTTGAGCGGCGGCTTGTGGAGCGCGGGCTTTCTTCCTTCGCCGTTCGGCGCGCTCGGCTTGATCTCCGGCGGCGTGTTGTTTATCGCTTCCGCCTTCGGTCTGCGGGATTGGCTGAACTGGCGCTCGATCCCCAAAGAAATTCTCGAACGAAGAATCCAGGAACCGCTGTTCTCGGCGGCGTTATCTCTTTCTGCCCCCATTGACCTGCCGCTCCTGGACGGAGAGCGATACCGAATCGACCTGCCGAGTCTCTGGCCGCAGATTCGCGGGTATGGGTTTCCCCTGCCCGCAGGCGAACTGGCCGGATTGATCGCTCCGCTGCAACTGGGCGAAGGCAGCGGCCTCCTGGACCGCGCCGTCTGGCAGGATGTGCCTGCCCCGCCTCCCTCCCAACCGCTGCTGGAAGCCGGTTTCAAGATCGGAAAGAGCGTCGCGTCCGGGGAATGGATCGGCGTCGATCCGGACGGTCACGGCATGGCCACCGGAGGCAGCCGCTCGGGCAAATCGTCTTTCGTCTTCGCCATGCTGGAACAACTGCTGGCGCGCGGCGACGACGCGCCGGGCATCTTCCTGGTGGACCCGCATGTCTCGCTGGCGGACGCCTTTCTGGACGCGATCGCGCAACTGCCGTCCCCGGCGCGCGAACGGGCCATTGCGCGCTTGCGAATCGTCACGCCCGATCTGCCGCAGGTCGTCCCCTTGAACCTGCTGGCCGTCCCGGATTTTACCTGGGCCGGCAACGCCATCGTCCAGATCGGGCGGCGCATCTGGGACGATTACTGGGGGCCGCGCATGCAGGCCGCGCTACTGGGTCTCTTCCGCCTGGCGCATGTCTGGAACCAACGCCACCCCGAAGCCGGGCTGGGACTCCTGCACGTGGTCTTCATGGCCTTCAACAAGGAATGGCGGCACACCGCCATGGCTCTGCTCCCGCCGGGAGATCGCATGGGCGCCCTGGCGTTGGATGCCCTGCTCGGACAGACCGGCGACGACGAACGCAAGAACCAGAGTTGGATCACCGAGGTGATCAGCCCGGTGCTTTCGAAGGTGATGGCGCTCGAACTCTCGCCCTGGCTTTTTTCCGCCATGCACCAGGACCGCTTCGTGGATATGACCAAATGGGCGGGCGAGCGCGCCTGGATCGTCCTGCGTCTCCCGTCCGGCGAGATGGGACGCGAAGGCGCGCGCCTCACCGCCTCGGTCTTGTACAACGTCTTCGACGCCGCCTATCGCAAGGCCACGCTGGATCAGCCTGTCCCGTTTTACTTCGTCGTGGACGAAGCCCAGGAGATCGGCTCCGGGATGCGGCTGGAGGCCATGCTGTCCGAAGGCGCCAAGTTCGGGGCGCGCATGTTCGTGCTGGCGCAGTCGCTTTCGCTGATGCGGAAGGTGGAAGGCATGGAGCCGGTGGCGCAGGCCATGCTCGCCAACACCTCCACCCAGATGTTCTTCTCGCCCGATCCCGAAGACGCCGATCTGGTGCGCGCCGCGCTGAACTCCAGTTTGCGCTACGGGAACATGACATTGGATCTGCCCTCCCTGCAATGCTGGCTGCGGGCGCGCGTCGGAGGCCAGTGGCAGCCGCCGACCCTGGCGCGAATCCCGCCGCTGCCGCGCGCCGACGCGGGCAGGGTCCGGGCGCTGATGGAGGAGGTCTTCGCCGCCCATGCAAGCGAGTACCTGCCGCTGGACGGCTGGCAGGAACGCGCCGCGCATTCGTTACGCGGTATGTTGCCGCCCTCGGCGGCGGACCTTTTGGACGAACTCCTGGCCGCGCGCCAGGCGCGTCAGACAACGACCGTGATCCAGCCGGCCCCGGCTGAGGATCCGCTGCGATTGGGATTTTGATATGGCGGCCTGGCCATACCTCCCCTTCCTGTCCGTTTTTCCGCCAGCCAGCCTTGCGTCTCGGGGCGTGAGAAGCTTCTCGTTCCTCTTGGCCCAAACCTTCGCCCGCCGGTTCAAGGAGCGCCGATGACCCTCTCACAGATTGTGGCAGAAATCTACGCGCAAGCGAACGATCTGGAAACAGTCCGCAGAGAACGGTTCCTGGCCTGGCTGGGCAGACATCATCGAACACAGCCGCCATTTTCAATGGAAACCCTGCCAGGTCTCCTCGCGGTTTGGCTGGGCAATTTGCCCCCGCAGGGATTGCAGTGGGAAGCGCGACTCCTGCAGGACGAGATCGCCTGGTGGCGAAATCTCTCCGACGCTCGCTTATGGAACTTATCGGAGGAGGAGAACTCTTCATGAATTGGTTGAATGGCTTGGCGGAAGGATTGGTTGGACTGTGCCTCCTGTCCGGCCTGTTGATCCCCGCCGTTTTCTTTCTTCTCATGCATTTGGGAATCCGCGACTTTCAGGACTACGAACACAAACCATGATCTCCCGTTGGAAGTACTCGTTGCTATCCGCTTTGCCGCTGGCCATCCTGCTCCTGACCAGCAGCCTGGCTTCGGCGCGTCCGCTCGGCGCAGTTTCGCTTCCGGAGGGCCGCACCTACGACCAGGCGCACGACGCCGGTTACATTGACTGGAAAGGAAGGGTGCAATACGTCCGCCTCTTCCACAAGGACGGCGCCTCGCTTCCCCCGGACGAAGGCGGCACGTATTGCGGCGCCGGCTGCTGGGAAAAAGTCACCCGCATTTCAAATGGAAGCAGCGTGAGCGGCTCCTTTGCCCGCGACGCCGCCTACTTCGAGGTGATGGCGGCCTTTTCGCACGCGGCCGAGGTTGGGAACGCCGTGTTGACCGCCTGTTCTCAAAAGACCGTCTACAAGTTGTACGCCGGGCCGGGTTCCAGTCCGCCAGGTTTTATCTCGATACCGCTTGGCGTGCCGGCCGGTTGCCGCGCCTGGACGCTCGCCGCTTCGGGCGGGTACGTGGACTTCCGCTCGGTGGATGTCAACTATGCGCCCGCTTCACCGACCGCCACGGTCACGCGTACGCTGCCGCCGACATCCACGCCGACGCGCGCCTCCGTGCCCAGCGCGACGCCCACCAGGACCGCGACCTCAACCGCCACCCGGGCGGCGACTTTCACGTTTACCCCAACCCCGACGAACACATTCACCGCGACGGCAACGCAAACATCCACGGCATCGCGAACGCCCACCCCCACGGCAACCTATACATTGACGCCGTCTTCGACGAACACCGCCACGGCGACCGCAACCGCGACTCAAACCGCAACGCCTTCTCGACCCCCGACTTCGACGGCCGCGTGGACGTTCACTCCTTCTGCTACCAATACCGCCGCGTATCCACCAACCCCAATATTCACCCAGACGCCGACATTCACTGCCACGGTGACCCACACACTATCTCGAACGCCGACGTTCACTCCCGCCATAACGGCGCGGCCTCCGGCCGTTTTCCTGACAAGGCATTGGTGGATCTGGGAATCTGGCGTTATACGCATCATCCCGAAAACCCATCCCATCGTCAGCGTGAAGTTGACGATCTCCGATCCGCAAAATCGCTGGCCGGCAGTAACTTTGGAGATCGATCCGCGCAAAGAGTCCGAGAAAGTGGTTTGGGACCGGCGCTTTGCAGATGGCACACTGGCGCCGAGCGGCGAGTATCCGGTGCGGGTACGCGTCTGCGATGATCATAACCTGTGTGCAAACGCCGTGGGGAGAATCTCCATCCCGGATGGGGTTTGGCCAACCATGACACCGACTTTCACCCCAACAAACACCTCTACGATGTTGCCTTCTATCACTCCAACGAGAATCAAGATACCCGCCTCTCCCACGCCTGTGGTGGCGCTCCCATCTCCTGCGCCGACCACACCAACTACACAACCGACTCAATGGCCGCTCTGGCAGGTTCTTGGATTGGCGACGCTGATGATCGCGGTCGCCTCCGCCAGCGCAGTGGACTCGCGCCCGCTGGCCCTGCGCCGGCTGGGCGAGGCGCTGGAACAAATATCCAAGCAAAACCAAACGAACTCATCCCAGGATGAGAACTAACTTCAAATCGAAAGGAAACGAACAATGGAATTTCTTCTTGCTTTGGCCGTGATCGCCGCGGTGATCGTCTTTGGGGCCTTGGTCAGCCTTGGGAACGAACGACAGCGCCGGGCGATTGACGAACTACGCGAACAAGTGGTCTTGTGGGCGCTCCAGGATTTGCGCATCAAGCGCGAACGCCTGGCGCGGGACGTGCGAGTGGAGGATCCGATCGGCTGGTTGAACCGGGTCGTTGCAAAGGTAACCAACGAAGACGTGAATCTTCAGGTGGTCGAGATGTTTGAAGAGCCGCGCGCTTTGATCTGCGCATCCGGCAGCGGCACGGAGCGGGTGGTCTTCACACCGCTCTCCCCCAACGAGATCCAGCGCCTGAAAAGGGAGAAACACAGCCGTCTGTCTCGCGTGGACACACAAAGCCCCCTGTTTACCCTGTCTCACAGGAGTAAGACATACGAGATTTCCATTCTCAACGGCGGGATCGTCTTCGATCGCGAACTCCCTCTGGCCTGGAAGGGCTTGACCGGACAAACGACAGATTTCATGGAACGGGTTTGGATGTACTGGGTGAGATAAACCAGGCGCTGCATCCGGCGAAACGCGTATTGGAGATGATTTTCCCGCCCACCTTGCCGCTTCTCCCATAATCACATATACTCCCACCAACTTCGATCAGCACGGGAAGGGAGTCTCCATGTCCAATCTCATCGGTCAATCCCTCGGACGCTACCACATTCTCGAACAACTCGGCGAGGGCGGGATGGCGACCGTCTACAAAGCCTACGACACCCGCCTCGAGACGGACGTGGCGGTGAAAGTCATCCGCACGGAGCGCCTTGCCCCGGAGATCCTGCAACGCTCGCTCAAACGCTTCGAGCGCGAAGCCAAGGCGCTGGCGCGGTTGACGCATCCCAACATCGTCAAAGTGACGGATTACGGCGAACACGAGGGCAAACCCTACCTCGTCATGGTCTACCTGCCGGGCGGGACGCTCAAACAGCGGCTCGGCAAGCCCATCCCCTGGCAGGAGGCGGCGCGTTTGCTTCTGCCCATCGCCGAGGCGTTGGACTTTGCCCACAGCCAGAACATGATCCACCGCGACGTGAAGCCTTCCAACATCCTGCTCACCGAGCGCGGACAACCCATGCTGACCGATTTCGGCATCGCCAAGATCCTGGATCTGGAGGAGACCCAGGACCTGACCGGCACCGGCGTGGGGGTTGGCACGCCCGAATACATGGCTCCCGAGCAGTGGACGGGAAAGACCTCGCCGCTCTCCGACCAGTACGCGCTGGGAGTAGTTCTCTATGAAATGCTGACCGGGCGCAAACCCTACACCGCCGACACGCCCGCCGCCATTTTGCTCAAGCAAGCCACCGAGCCGCTGCAAAGACCGGGCCAGTTTGCCCGCGACCTGCCCGAAAAAGTGGAGAAGATCCTGCTCAAAGCGCTGGCGAAAAATCCCGAAGACCGCTATCCCAGCATGGGCGGATTCGCCGCCGCGCTGGAATCCGCCCTCAGCGGGA
>Ga0226835_1000729_pt1 | contig 27651 bp, 28 predicted proteins | sample LAC_MetaG_1_FD_163627 | JGI IMG/M metagenome (GOLD analysis project Ga0226835, IMG submission 163627) | Anaerobic ammonium oxidizing microbial communities from anammox membrane bioreactor (MBR) in UC Berkley, California, United States -... | ecosystem: Engineered > Bioreactor > Anaerobic >...
AACGTAGGCCATGGATTCTCCTGATTTTTGGGCGGGGATCACTATAAAATATAGTTACCCAAAATCAAGGACGAAATAACACAGACGAGGGCTTTAATCCTGTATGCGTTATTCCGTTAGGCATGCAGGCGAAAGGCAACGGAAGAGGTCTTGCTAGAGCCATCTTCCGTTGCTAAATCCCGCCCGGGGGGCTTATTTAGACAGCCCGACCCGAGCCGGATGACCGGATTTCGATTGAGCTCGCGCCGCCTTAGCGAGCGAGTTCGTCCGAAACCCATTTACGCAGGGTATCGAGATCCATGTAGCCCGTTCGGGTCGACTGCTCGGTGGTGGAGCCGGCGGCGAAGACCCGCAGAGTCGGGATGCTCCGGATTCGCTGGTTCCTTGCCGTGGTGGAGGATTCGTCGACATCGACCTTGACCACCAGGACACGACCGTCGAACTCTTCGGCGATCTTCTCGATGTTCGGGCGCATGGCACGGCAGGGTCCGCACCAGTCGGCGTAGAAGTCCACCAGGACGATGGTCTTGCTGCCCTTGAGGGTGGTCTCGAAGTTGCTGTCGTTGAGCTTCTCCACCTTCGAGCTCTGCTGGCTCACGGCGGCGGAACTGGTGAAGAGCGAGGGGCCGGAGGCCAGATGCGGCAGGACGAAGGCAGCAGCGACGAGGGCCGCCAGTCCAAGAACGATGTTCATGGCTCGTTTCATTATTGGAAATCCTTGTTATGGGTTGAGTTATGGGCTCAGTAATGGCTTGGAAGCCGCTTCCAGGGCTTCTCTTACGAGCTGCTTGGTAATCAGCTCGGGAAGGACGATGGGCTGGTCTGGGCGGTGCGGGCTGAACACCACATAGAGTGGCACTCCAGAGCGCTGGAATTTGCGCAGAACGGCAGTTATCTCCGGGTCGTTCAAGGTCCAGTCCGCCTTCAGGGCCAGGACATTGTGCTTGTCGAACTCGTTTTTGATCGTGTCGGTCTCGAGCACCGTCGCTTCGTTGAACTTGCAGGTCTGGCACCACTCAGCCGTGAAGTCGATAAAGACTACCTTGCCGTCCCGGAGCCCGCGGTCGACCGCCTCTCTGGAGAATTTCTCCCAGGCGATAGAGTCGCTGGTCCGGGTGACGCTGGCAGTGGCAGCCGGTCTTGCGACCAGGCTCGGCCAGGTGAAGAATGCGAAGGAGGCGGCACTGATCGCCAGGGCTATGGCCCATACGGCGAGCTTACGGGTCCGCGTCGCGTTGAAGTCGGCGAAGTTGCCGACGAGCCAGGCGGAAAAGCCCAGGGCGAGAATGAAGGCGATGCCTCCGCTGAGACCTTCGGGACCCACCTGCTTGCCCAGGACCGAAAGAAGCCAGACGGCGCTTGCCAGGAGAACGAAGCCCATGGCTTGCTTGAAGTGCTCCATCCACATTCCGGGACGGGGCAGCAACTTCATCCAGCCCGGGTTGGCGCTCAGCACCAGATACGGTGCGGCGAGCCCCAGTCCGATGGTGGAGAAGATGAGGAGGATCGACCACCAGGGCTGCGCGAAGGCGAAGCCGATGGCGGTGCCTAGGAAAGGCGCCGTGCAAGGAGTGGAGAGAACGGTAGCGACGACGCCGGTAAAGAAGGCGCCGCGATAGCCGCTCTTTCGGGAGAGATCCTGGAGTTGCTTTCCTGACGAGAGCTGGACCATGAATACGCCGAAAAGACCCAGGGACATTACCGTCACCAGCGCCGCCATGCCGAGAAGGAAGAGGGGCTGCTGGAACTGGAAGCCCCAGCCGATGGAGTAGCCGACCAGCTGGCAGAGGATGACCACCAGTGCCAGAAGCGAGCAGGTGGCGATTGTGCCTGCCGAATAAGCCAGACCCAGTTTGAAGATCTTGTCCCGCTTCTGATCGGCTTCCTCGACGAAACTGAGGATCTTGAGAGAGACCACAGGAAGGACGCAGGGCATGACGTTGAGAATGAGCCCGCCGATGAAGGCGAAGAGCAGAATCTTGAGAAGACTCGTGCTGCCGTCACTGTCGCTCGCGAGTTTGAGATCGCCGTCGAGCACGGATCCGCCTGGAATTGCTTCTTTGGAAGCGGACGGGTCGCCGTCATAACCGAGACCGGAAAAGGCTCCGGAGTTCGCAGCAGATGCTGTGCCGGCCACCGGAAGAGTGATGGTCATGGTCTCGGTGCCGGGAACGCAGTTCTCGTGACAGGCGAGCCATCTGGCGTCTACCCTGATGGACACCGAATCGCCTGGTTTGAGGTCGGCTGGCGGGGTGACGGTGACGGCCAGAACGGTCTCGTCCGAGTACCCGAAGGCCTTCATGCCGAAGTCAGTGAAAGTCTGAGGCTGTTTCCACTCGGTGTCACCGATCTGGAAGCCTGCAGGCAGGTCCGGGGTGATCTCAGTGGCATAGCCGGTGTCGCCAGGGTTCTTGTAATAGATGTGCCAGCCTGGCTCGAGCTTGAAACGGACCCCCAGCTTGAATGGTTGTCCGGGAACGATAGCGGTGGTATCGGCAATGAGCTCGAGCTGAGCTGGCGTCTCGGACGCCGTCAGGCTCTGAGCTTGGACCGGGGCAGGCGCCAGTGGAAGTAGTGTCACCAGCGCCAGGACCATTGCGGTGTGGATAATTGCGGTGTGGATAATTGCGGTGAGGAATCTCATTTGAATCCTTCTCGTAGTTGGGCCTCCTGGCCGCAGGGAGTCGCGCCGGATTCCTATGCGACACCGAACGACGGTGGCGGAGGCGCGCTGGACTGGACAGGTTGAGAAACTAAATCAGGTTGGTGTTCCGGATTCTCGAAAAAGAGATAAGCAGCACCGAACTCTTTCACAGCCAGATGCACTAATACAACCTCATAGAGTTGTATCGATATTTTTGTCCTGGAATCTGGATAAGCGTGTCTGCTGCTTTCTCGAGCGTGCTTAACAATATCGGTTAGTGCATCCGGGCCAACTCCTAAGCAGGTTCTGAAGCCGGACAACAGCGTTTCGATCTTGTCTGGTTGTCTTGGCAAGACGGTGAAAACGTACGTCCTGTCTGGCTAATGTGGTTCTTGATAACCATTTTTTGTTTACTCGGGGACAGGCGCTATCTTTCCCAATCTCTAGAAATCACCAGTATTTGCCGGCTTTCTGCCTGTTTTCCTGCCGGCTGGTGATCGACCCTCATAATCAGGAGAGCGTGATATGAATGGAGTGTTCGAATGGATCTGGTTGAATCTGCTTTCTCCCCTTCTTCTGCCTGTGTTTGTGATCCTGATACTGGCGTCGGTGGCGGGTGCCCGCCCTGATGGGGTGCTCAAAATCGTCCTCGATTTCGCTTTGGAGGTCATCTCTCTGTCCTGGCGGGCTGCCACTCAGGTAGCGGATCTCTTCGCCAGGCAGTGTTTCAAACGCGGTGGTCCGACTTACCCCAAGCCGAAGCTACCACCGCCTCGCCGGAGTCGTTCCGAAGAAGTAGAGTAGGAGCCCGAATCGCAGGAGGTCAATCTTCTGAGAGTCATAAGTGGCTCTGAATATGACTGTGACGTCAAAAAAATCGAAAAAAACTTGACGTCACAGTCATATTCTTTCCGTTCTGGCTTTCAATCCTGACAGAGAGACCAGGCGGGAAGTGTCTGGTGTTTTGTCCGGAGAGCAACTAGACCAAATAGTAAAACACTTTTGAAAAAAGACGGATGCCTCCTCGAGAGAGGCATCCAGTCTTAGGGTCGATATCAGTCTTGCTCGTGCTTCAAGGCTTGCGCTTCAAGGGCACAGGCAGCCAGGTCCGGCGGATGGGTGAACGGAAGGCTCCGGTTAGAGCTCCCAGGACCAGAGTTCCGGCGAGCACCGAAAATCCGGTGAGCCAGGCGTTCTCCACCACGATCAGGTGCTGGAACAGACCCACCAGGTAGAAGGCGGCCGAGGTGAGCAGGAAGAAGAGCAGCATCTGGAAGAGGCGGCCGACCTGCATGAGATTGAGCAGACCCCGGATCCAGACCAGGAGAAAGACTCCTGACACGACGGTGATACCCGTAGTGGCTGCGACAATGAAGAGCGCCATGACCAGAGGGAATCCACCGGGCTCGAGGTGAGCGCCGACGCCCATGAGGATGGTCGCGAATGTGGTTGCGAAAACAACGCCGAGAACGTGGATGAGGTGGGACATGGTTTTTCCTTGGAACGTCAGTCGCTTGGCTCCCAGAGCATTTCGATGGAGATGACGTCCTCGTTGTGCACCTGTCGGGCGATGAGGAGGTCCGTTTCGCGTTCGTTCAAATTGGTCTCGATGTGGAACTCGACGTTGTGACCGTGTTTTTGAATGCGATCGATTCGATAGCCCGAGCCGAAGAGCTTGCGGACTTCCCTGAACTTCTCCACGGGGCAGACAACGCGCAGGGAGTTGCCGCCATAGCGAGAGCCGGGGAAGAACCGGTAGCTGACGTGGATCAGGGCGAGCAAGAGGACCGTGGTGACGGCGGCCAGGGCATAGATACCGAGACCGCAGGCGACGCCGACTCCGACCGCGAAGAGGATCGTGGAGGCGGTGGTGATGCCCGAGCGGCTGATACCACGAGTAAGAATGACGCCGGCACCGACGAAGCCGATACCGTTGAGAACGCCGTGCGCGAGACGCGCCGGATCTCCCACTTTGGTGATCTCGTAGAGGTGGTACCCGGTGACCGCGACCAGACAGGCTGTGACGCAGACGACCGTGTAGGTCCGCACGCCGGCGCTCTTGCGGCGATACTGACGCTCGAGTCCGATGAGCAGACCGAGTACGAAGGCTACGAGGAGGTGGGGGAAGTAAACACCGACCAGGGCGAGATCGCTTGCCTGGACAAACTGTCCGAACCAGGCGAGCATTGTATCGACAATGCTTGCGCCGGTGGCTGTAACGGGTGTATTCATTACCAGCTCCGTTTCTTTATTAGTCATGAATGGAAAATCGCTCGCTCCGTGCATTCTCAGACCAGTGCCAATCGCCGAGCAGCGCTCGCGTGTTCACAACCTGGAAATGGTTTTGTGTACGGTGACTTGGGTTAAGGGTTCAGGAACGTCAGAGAGAGTCTTAGTGATACCTTAACCTAGCATCTGGTAAAGGGGCTCTATATCTCTTTACAAATAGATTAAGGGGAACAAATCATGGACAACTGATCTCCGCCCGAATGCCAAACCCCGAAAGGTTCGACGTTTTCGCGAGCGAGGAGCGAAAGCCTGGTTGTCATGCGGTTCTCGGTGAGCAAGAATTAGGCTAGCGGGGCTTACGAAATCTGTTTACATTAGCCTGATTGTCGGGACGACGGTATTGAGTGTAGTGCAAAAAAATAGGAGGACCTCAACAGTCCTCCTACGATTTAGTGAGTTGAAATGCGTCTACCTTACCTAATCCACGTTGATTTTTGAAAATGACTCCGGTGGGTAGAACACCGGAGTCAGTCGATTATCTATCTTCTTTTCCCGCCTTTTTTCGCCTTTTTAGCAGGTTTGGCAGCTTTTTTGGCCGGCTTCTTAGGAGCAGCTTTTTTCTTGGCTGCAGCAGGCTTGGAAGCTTTGGGCTTGGAGAGCGCCAGGGTGGGCTGTTTGGCACGACCGTTGACGATATCCTTGAGCTCTTTACCAGCGCGGAACGCAGGCACTCTGGCCGCAGGAATTCTCAGCGGATCGAGGGTGCGAGGGTTGCGGCCAGTTCTGGCTTTTCTCATGCGACGCTCGAAAGTACCGAAGCCGACGAGGGTGACCTTGTCGCCTTTGGCGAGAGCGCCGGTAACTGTGTGTAGCATTGCGGACAAAGTGCGGCTGATTTCCGACTTGGGTTGTCCTGTAGCTTGCGCTACCTTGTCTACGAGCTCAGCTCGGTTCATTCTGTTTCCTCCTTGTTGGAAGTGCTCATTCCAACTCACACGCAGGGATGATAGCACCCCCTATATGAATAGACAAGTGATTATGCCTGCAAAACGGCAAAATTCTTTTTTGCCCTCGCCGTGAAACTAGGATGACAAGCAAGTTACAGTACCAGGCGCTTTTGGCGGCTCGCTGAAAGCCTGATGTTATCAGCGATTGCGAGGATCGCTTTCTACTCCTTTTGGAGGTATTCTGCATATGCGATTGCTTACTATCGTAAACAAAAGACTTGAAAAAACAGGTCAGAGTGGGACCCGGAGCTTTCAGGCGTAAAAGAGTTGATGGTTCTATAATGCTCTGGTGTCCGTCGATGTGCGTTTTCAGCGCACGCTTTGTTCCGGGAGCCGAGCATGATACCGCGCAATTTGCAGTCTGCTTTTTCGAGTCTTCTGGTCCTGGCGAGTCTCTCCGCCGGGCCTCTTACTGGTCGGGTCTCAGCCCAGGTGCCGGCTTCCGGCCCGGAGCAGAGCCCTCGAGTTCAGCCAGCTCAAGATAAGGGTGCTCCACCTCTGACAGGCACGGCCCAGGTGCTTGAAAAAGCCGTGGATAAGCCGAGCCGTGATGATTTGCTCGAGGGCGCCTCCACACTCTTGAGCAAGTTCAATGGGACATGGTCGATGTTCTTGCAGAATCCGTGCCGTACAGGCAGTGCCAGTCTCGGCTCCTTCGCCACCAGCGGCAAGCTCAAATGGACTTTTCCCGCCGAAGGACCCATCGACTCATCTCCGGCTGTTTATAAGGGTGTCGTCTATGTCGGAAGCGACGATCACTTCATTTATGCGGTGGACGAGCGGAATGGACGGATGCTCTGGAAACGTGAGCTGGGGGACAAGATCAAGAGCTCCCCGGCAGTGAATGACGATATCCTGGTGGTGGGCTGTGAAGACAAAAAGGTCTATGCTCTCGATCCCAAGACCGGTAACATCAAGTGGTCCCGGCTGACCGGGGATCGGGTCGGGTCGTCACCGGCCCTCTTCGATGGTCTAGCTTATTTCGGCAGCTGGGACGGACACGTCTATGCCGTCCGGCTTTCAGACGGATCCGTGGCCTGGCAATTTCCGGCAGCCGGCAGCGAAGACAAAGCCGGTATTGGAAGAATTACCGCTTCCCCGGCTCTGGCGCCCGGGCTCCTGGTGATCGGCTCGCATCTCGGCTCGGTCTATGGTATCTCCACCCGGGACGGTTCGCCTTTATGGTCATACAAGACCAGAGGTAAAATCATGGGCTCGCCTATGATCTTGAATGGCATGGTCTATTTCGGGAGCTGGGACAAAAACCTCTACGCTCTTGATCTGGCGACTGGAGCACTGAAATGGAAGTTCGCCGGGCAAGAGACTTTCAGCATCACTCCCACAGGAGCAAACAACAAGGTTTTCGCTGGCAACGACGACAAGCTCATGTACTGTCTCAACGCCACCACCGGCAAAATCCTCTGGAAAACGGCGATCTATTCGCCGGTGCCACTCCTGTCCTCTTCGCCGGCGGTGGCCGGTGACCGGCTCTTTTGTGGCAGTCCCGATGCCCGGGTCTACTCCATCGATACCAGAAATGGTGGGATCAAATGGAAATTCGAGACCCAGCGCCCGATCATATCGAGCCCGGCCGTTACGTCTTCCGGCGTCTGTGTCGGCAGTCAGGACGGCAATCTTTATATGATCAATTGAGAGACTAGAAAATCCAGGTCATCCTCGCTGTGACCGGCCTGTATCGTCCAGCGCAGACCGATATGGCAGTAGTCGGCAAAATAGCTCGTGACCAGGGGAATATAGATGCCCCTGTCCAGGAGCTGGTCTCTAAGCCTGGCAACTGAAGGCGAATCCTCCAGATAATAGATGGGGACCGAGTTGTTCTTGTATGTCTCGATTCCGAGCTCAGCCAGGCGATGGTTGAGGCTCCGGATGTTGGCTTGCAGGGGAGTCACCGTGGTGGTTTTTTCCCGGACCAGTAAAAGCGCCTGCCGGGCGGCAGCGCAAAGAGGCGGGGGCAGTGATGTGCTGGATTTGTAGCATGGCGACAGGGCTTTCACCCGGGAGATAAAAAGGCTCGATCCGAGGATGATTCCGCCGTAACAGCCGAAGGCTTTGCTCAGGGTGCCTGTGCGGATGAGCTCTACCTTGAGCTCTCCTGCGCTCCGGTCGAAGCAGCCGGCGGCCCCCTGTCCTTCGGTACCGAGGACCCCCAGGGAGTGGGCCTCGTCGAGGATGAGAATATCTGCCGGGGTCAGGGTGTTCGCCAGGGCGTCGAGATTGGCCCGAGAGCCGGTGAGGGGCTCGATGGGCTCTACAAATACTCCAAGGCGTAGATCCCGGGCGATTGATTCCCGAGCTTCCGCTTCTCTGCCTGCTTCGTAGAGGGTCACCGGTTTGAGGCTCTGGGACAGGGCTGTCTTGATGCTTCCGTGAGCGAGATTGCTGACCAGCCAGCCGTCGATTTCATCGTCCAGGGCTTCCACCACCGCCTGGTTGGTCATGAATCCGGCTCCCAGAACCAGGGCACTCTCGGAAGAGGCGAAATCGGCAAGCTCCGTCTCCAGAGAGATGAGCAGCTCGGTCTCGCCGGACGTGAGCCGGGACGCGCCGCTACTCAGGCCATAAGTAGCAAAGGCCTGATTCATGGCTTCGATTATCTCAGGGCGGTGGGCCAGACCGAGATAGTTGGTACCGCCGAAATAAAGGCATTCTCTGCCCTCGACTCGAATCCTGGTGGAGCGGTTCTGGCTGACGATCAAGAGACGATCCCCTAATTGTCCGCTTTCTGAGAGTCGTAGCTGGTCAACTGATTGAGACGTCTCTGAAAAGAGTTGGCCTCCGCCTCACGATGGAGATGAAAGAGAATCTCGATGAGAGGCTCGATGATAGTGGCCAGGTCTTTGTGCTCCTGACCGAGCTGTTGCTCTTTGATATCCAGGGCGCGCCGGTAGTAGCGCTCGGCTCTGGTGAACTCTTTCAGCCAGTGATAGGTGGCGCCCAGGCAATAGCAGGTGTAGCCGACGTCGGGATGGGATGTGCCGAGGGTCTGCTCCAGTCTCATGAGGGCCTGCTCGAAATAGCCTTCGGCATCCTTGAAATTGCTCCGCTCGATGGCGATCTCGCCGAAGCGCTGGAGCAGGGTGCAGGTGCGCGGGTGGCCGGGGCCGAGGGTTTTCTCCAGGATGGAGAGGGCCTGGTTGTAGAGCTTCTCTGCCTCCGTGTAGTCGTCCTCCCTGCGGAAGATGTCTGCCAGGTAGAGAAGATAGTCGGCAATCTCGAAATTGTTCGGGCCGAGAATATCCTTTGCCAGGTCGAGAGCCCTCTCGAAGTGGAATTTGGCTGTGGCTGAATCGCCCCGGGCATCATAGAGCTCGCCCAGATTCTTCTGGGTCTCGGCGGCGTGCAGAGTGCTCTCCATGCCTGTGGAGGAGAGCACCGAAAGAGCCTTGAGCAAAGCATCTTCGGCGTCGTCGAATTTCTTCTGTTGCAGGCGAACAAGACCGAGATAGCGGTAATTGTCGGCACTCAAGAGGCTGCCGAAAAACTCCTCCTGCTTGCCGCAGAGTTCGATGGACTCGGCGATCGTGCTCTCGGCCCGCTCATAATCCCGAACTGCGAAGTAGGCATTGCCCAGGAGCCCCAGGCACATGGCTGTCTCGAAATGCTCGGGGCCCTTCAGCCGCCTGGTTATGGACAGGGCGCGCTCGTACATATTGACGGCTTCCGGAAACAGACCCAGGTCGAGCTTCAGCCTGGCCAGGTCCATGAGAAGCCTGACATTCACACCTTCGTCCTTGATCGTGTCGGCAATGTCGTAAGCCCGGGTAAGGAGCGCCTGGGCTTCGGAAAATCGAGACTGTTGCTGGAGTATGTCTACAAGAATTCGAAGGCAGTCGATTCGCAGCTCCGGTCCCGGATTGCCCATCATCTCAACCATCTTGTTATAACGCTGGGCCTGGATCTCTGCCTCATCGAGCTCGCCGCAAGCAGAGTAGGTGAGGGCCAGGGCCGAGACAGCTCGTTTGAGGATAGGATGGTCATAGCCTATCTTCATCTCTCTGCTCTTGATCTGCTGCTCGAGAAAGACGATTGATTCGGCGAATTTGCTGTCGGTGGCGCGCAAGGTGGCGTAGCCGAAACAGGCTTCCGAGAATACCGGGGAGAGCGGGTAGTTGTCCAGGGCTGCCAGGGACTCCTGATAACACCGCTCGGCAAACTCGACATTGCCTTTCAGTTGCTCGCAGATTGCCCTGGCCGAGAGCATATTGGCATATTCTTCGCCTTCGGTGACCGGCTCCAGGGCGAGGATTTCAGCTGCTTCATCGATGAGTGACTCGGCATCGCTGAATCTCTCCCGGTCGTCGTGAGAAAGAGCGACGGCGGCTGCGGAGCAGAGAACCGATGCCAGTAGCCTGTCTTCGGGGTTGGTTCGACTGCGAGCCAGGTCCGTTGCTTCTTTGATGATCCGGTCCGAATAGTCCCGGCCCTCGTAAAAGCTCAGGGCGTCTAGCAGATTGAGCATGGCTTCGATCTTCAATTCGATCTCTTCGGGGAAGCTGTTTTCGAGAAGATCGACGATCCTGATACAGAGCTCTTTGCACTCTTGTTTTCTTTCCTTGAGATAGAGCAGGCGGCTGTAGTCGATCATGGTCCTGACAGTATCCATGTCGGCATTCTCGTCGCTCTGCCCGTCACCCACAAGTTGGGAATAAGTAGCTTCGGACTCTTTCCAGAGCCCTTTCTCGAATTCCTCTCTTGCCCTGGTTCGAAGGCTTTCGATCTCGGTCGGTGTCATTTTTGATCAGGCGTCGGGGGGATCGGCTTTCTTTTCGTCGGGAAGATCTTCGTCTTCTGTATCGATCGGCTCTTCCTCGATCTTCTTCATCTGTTCGAGATTGTACTTCATTGCTGCCTGGACCCTTGCAGTCTTGAGGGCGGCTAGATAGTGAGGAATCTGGCGGAGGAACTCCAGGGGCTCGATATACTCTTTTGTGTCTTCCCGGATGACAGTGTAGTGCAGATGAACCCCGGTGGAACGTCCGGTGGTGCCGGCATAGCCGATTACTCGCCCCCGCTGGACCCACATTCCGGGAAGGACGCTGTATGCGTTCAGGTGTCCGTTTATGGTGCGGACATTCGGGTAAGGATGGTAGATCTCCACAGCTACTCCCAGGTTGCCTCGGTAGCCTACTCGGGTCACCACTCCGTCCAGGAGCGCATAGACTCTGTCGTTGAGCTTGGCTGCAAGGTCGACACCGCTGTGGAAACTGTGCCTGCCGGTTACCGGATGGACGCGGTAGCCAGCCTTGGAAGTGATTCTACCGCCGCCCACCGGGGTGTACATCACGTCGTCTCGTAGAGGCGAAATGAGAATCTGGGGAGTGTAATAGCCCTTGAAATTGCTGGCACCGGCGTCACCTGCTGCCGCCGTCAGGGCCGTTACCACCGACAGCACTGCAGACAGAGCCAAGGTTTGCAGCCGGTGCGGTCCGGTGTGTCTGATGGTCACTCCAATCGCCCTGGAAAAGCGGTACGTATTTACCATACCACTAAAGAAGCTCGTCAAGCAGCCGGTTGATTATCTGCGGGTTAGCCTTGCCCCGGGTCTCTTTCATTACTTCCCCGAAAAAGTATTGCCTGAGCTTGGGCTTTTTGCCGGAGCGGAAATCAGCCAGTTGCTCGGGGGATCTTTCGAGGACCTTCTCTATCGTCTCTTTCAGTGCTCCTTCATCGCTCACCTGGGCAAGTCCGCGCTCTTCGACGAGCGCAGCCACCGAGCCACCTGATTCCATGAGGATCGGAAGAAGGACTTTCGCGTTGGTGGAGCTGAGCTTTCCGCTTTCCACGGACTGCACCAGATCGAGCAAGTGCTCGGGTGCGAGGCTGGTCTGGGAAATTTCCAGTTTGTTGTCTTTGAGGTATTTGATCCCGACATTGATAAGCAGATTGGCGGCTGCTATCGGCTGGGCATCCAGCTGGAGAGCCCGGTCGAAGAAATCGCTCAGGTCTCTGGATTCGACTATGACTGCCGCATCTTCCGATTTCAGCCCGTGCTCTTTCTGGTAACGCTCACGCCGGGCGGCTGGTAGTTCGGGCAGCCCGGCCGCGATGGAATCGACCCAGCTTCTGGCGATGGCAAGTGGTACCAGGTCCGGTTCGGGGAAATAACGATAGTCGTGAGCCTCTTCTTTGGAGCGCATCGGATGGGTAGACTGGCTGCCGTCATCCCAGAGCCTGGTCTCCTGGACGATCTTCTCGCCTTTTTCGAGACATCTTTTCTGTCTTTCGATTTCGCTTTCGATGGCTCTCTGGACCGAGCGGAAACTGTTCATGTTCTTGATCTCGGTTTTGGTGCCGAGCCCTTTGGCGCCTTTCTCTCTGATTGAGACATTGGCGTCGCAGCGGAAGCTGCCTTCTTCCAGGTTGCCGTCGCATACATCTATATAGCGGAGAATATTGCGTAGCTCGGTCAGGTAGTTCTTCGCTTCTTCAGGGCTCTCGATATCAGGCTCCGAGACGATCTCGAGCAGCGGGATACCGGAGCGGTTGAAGTCCACCAGGCTGTAGTCGGAACCGTGCAGTCCGTCGGCTCCGGCGTGGACCAGCTTGCCGGCGTCTTCTTCCAGGTGGGCCCGGTTGATCCTGACCTTGTTTTCCCCCACTGCCAGGTAACCCGCCCGGCAGACCGGCTGGTCCAGTTGCGATATCTGGTAACCCTTGGACAGGTCCGGATAGAAATAGTTCTTCCGATCGAAGCGGCTTGCCTGCGAGATCTCGCAATTGAGGGCGATACCTGCCCGGATGGCCAGCTCCACGGCTTGCCGGTTGAGCACGGGTAGAACTCCGGGCATACCAAGGCAGACCTGGCATACCTGGTCGTTGGCGCCTTTTCCGAATTCGGTGGGGCAACCGCAAAAGGCTTTGGATTTCGTCTTCAACTGGGCGTGCACTTCCAGCCCGATTACCGCCTCGAACTCAGTGGCCATGGCCGTCTCCTGCGCTATCGCTCTGAACGAGAGAGTATCGCCGATTTCATTCAGGTGTGAAATGCTTGACAGCGCCCGCTGCGCTAACGGTGTATATCTGAGACCCGTTATCAGATCCGGGGCTCTGGAGCCTGACGGAGAGGGAATTTGCTTCCCCGCGCCCGGCAGGTGTTCGGCAAAAAACGGGTTGTCATGGGATTTAACGAGATCTATACCTCTCGCTAATCTAATCGAGTTTCATGATTGTTTTTTTTCATCGCATCTAAAAAGAAAACTCCCGACTGTAAGCCATGCCAGCAAGATCTTTCATCCGCCTTCGCGACGGATGGAGGATATGGCTGCTTCAAGTCCAAAAAAGCAATAAGGTGTCTTATGGCAAGCGGCAAACTCACAATCTGCCGGCTTTCCAGTGTCGAGCAATCGGACTGGGAAGCCTGTTACGAGGCAAACTTTCCGGAATCGGAAAGAGTGCCCACAGCTCAGTTACGTGACGCGATCGGTTCCGGCAAGGTTCTCCTGCACCGGACCATCGACGAGCGGGACGGACTGCTGTGTTTTTCGGTGACCAATCCCCTGGATACCATCGTGCTTTTGAGCTATATCGCCACGGACCAGAACAAGCGTTCCGGAGGCATTGGCTCGAAGCATATCGCCCGTCTGATCGAGGAGCTCAAGGCGAGTCACTCGCATATGATCGGACTGTTCGCCGAGATCGAGTCCACAAGAGCCTCGGGTCTCAGCGAAGACGAGCGCAAAACCAGAAAACGGAGGCTGGCGTTTTATCAGCGTCTGGGTTTCAAGCGTTTCGTCGGGGACTATCGGATTCTCAGCTATGACCGGAGCAAGCCCAACCTGGATGGGGAGCTGCTCTTCTACCCGTTTCACGAGGACAAGCCCATAGCCTGCGGCACGATGACTGAAATCATCAAGGAGATCTATGTGAGAGGTTACAACCTTCCCGCTGACGATCCCTGTGTGCTTGCTCTCTTTGGCGGCTCCTGCGGCGCACCCTCACGCTCCAAGTAGATTTGATGACGCAGGAAGCTCCGCATGCCAGACCACTAGAGGTCTCAGCTTGCGGATCTTTCCTGCGTCCTTTTTTTTGCCTTCTGTATATTAAAACATATAGTAAAAGTTCTCTACCTTAGAGCCCACACTGGGACGAGGATTCAAGAATTGGAATTATATACTATATAAAACAATAAAACGGGCGAGAAGAAAAAGCACCGGTCTCTCGAGTCGGATTTACTCGCCGGTGCGTAACCTATGCAGGTTTGCCTGGGGGTCGGTTCGAGATCAGTTCTTCCTGGCGATTGCCTCGGAGCCGACCAGCGCCACCACAAGGATACCTGTGATGGCCCCGGCTGCCATGGTGACCAGTCCGGCGGCGAAGGCCGTCAGGTAGGAGCCGATAGTGAGGAAGGACGGCGCCATGTTTGCGATGAACAGGAGGGTGATCATCGGCATGAAAAAGGAGGTGAAGAAGAAAAGGAGTATCTTGCCGAGAAGTCCTGGAATACCCCGGAGAAGCAGATCACGACCGCGGTTTACGAAATGGCGGACGACGATGAAGGACACTGCCAGTATGGTGGCATTGCCGAAGCCAGATTTGAGGCTCATGTCGGAGAACATTGGAAAAATGTTTTCGATCGCGAAAGCCAGGATCAGAACCTGGAGCGCCGCGGCGATTGCGGTTATGACGTGTCTCATGGTCAGCTCCAGAAGATGGTGCCGCCTGTGCGAGCGGGCTCGAATCTGAGGGTCCAGCCCCGGGCCCCGAAATCTGTTCTGAGCTTCGACTCGGCTTCGGGCTCGGGCATGCGGGTATGCACAGGCAGGTAGCCCTTGCCGGCTTCCATAGCGGCCACGATCTGAGTCGTGAAGGACTTGATCTGGGAGCGGATCAGCTCCTGGCGCTGCTCCTCTTTGGCGGTGTCCTGGTTTTTCTTGAGCTCGCCTTTGTTGGGGATGTTTGTCATGATTGTTTTCCTTGCAATTTTCTTGCGATCGAGGTTGAAGATTGGTCCTGCAGCGGTGCCGCAGGGAAAGGCAGAGAATTCCTCAGTCAGCTTTCTTGGTTCTGGGAAGTTCAATGAGCTTCAGTCTTTCCAGACCCATGATGAAGATTACCGGCAGCAAGCCGGAAAGGAACACCGTGGCGATATTGCGCCAGTGCGGCTCCGTAATGAGCGCGAAGGCGAGGTTGACGCCGAGCATGGTGCCGATGGTATAGGAGAGCGGCGCACCCAGGTAGCGGCTCAGGGGTATCTTTGAACCTTTCATTCCCTTGTAAAAGATCATGGTGAAGAGTCCGTGGAAGGCAGCGGCAGCCGCTAGGCCTCCAAATAGCGAGGAGACCAGGATTTGTCCGATTCCCATATTAAATAGAAGGCTGAGCCCTCCGCCTATGGCACCGCCTATCAGGATGAAGGCGCTGGCAATCAGGAGAGCTGGAATGCCGAAAATCAGGAAGACCAGGAGCCTTTTGGGCTCGGTATTCCGTAAGCCGATGACTATGCCCGCCAGTGTGATTAGCAGGGCGGCAATGATGATCATGTTCATAATGTGTATTGGCCTGTTTTTAAAGAGAGGACAGTAGTGCTCGAGCCATCAAGAAGTCACCACTTCATTCTTTCCGGCACTGGCAGGCACTCGAAGTCCGGTCTGGCGGTCAGGATGGCAAAGGAAATGGAATGAACCTCTGCCAACCGGGTATCGCCATCGTTACGCCTGTCGCTCAGCACCTCTTTGCGATCGCCGTACTCGACAATCCGGGTTGCCGAGGCATTTTCTATCTCGAGGGTGGTTCTTTCCACCCTGCCTCCATCCCTGCTCAGAACCTCGACCTTCTTCAGATGGTAGATACCACCGTTGCACCAGGTTCTGCCATCACCCGGGGCTCGATGCCAGTATTGCTTATAGGGCTCATTCCCGGCGGTGTCGAAGGCCGTGACCTGGATCGAGTCTCCGAGGAATTCCACCCACCATCTCTTTTTGCTCTCTTGATCGAAGTATTCGATGTCGTAGCCGAGCCTGTGTCCATCCAGATTGGCCTTTACTCGTCCGTCGGGATAGAAGAACCGGCCTTCAAGGCCTGTGTACTTCCTGTCTTCGATGTCGGCAACTCTGGCTCCATCCGGCGCGAAGATCTCGTGACGGTAAGTGCTGGGGGAGCTCCTGGTCAACCTCCTGGATGCGAGGCCGCTGGAGAAGTACTCCTCCTGTTCGAGAAACTGCTTGCCTTTATCGAAAGTCAGGCGCTTCTGACGGAGGCCGCTCTGGTCGAGGTGGTACGTCACATACCGTCCCTCGTCAACACGTTCGCCCTGACGGGCGAGAGTTCCATCCGGGCGGTAGGCTTCATGCCGGGAAAAGGAGACTCCGTCATCGGCTATCTCTACGATGCTCTTCCGGACTCTCATCGCGGCTTGCTCCACCCGGGGATAGAACTCCTCGATGCGCTCGAGCGTCCCCCGGGGGCGAAAATACAGATTGGAGGTGATTCCGTTTTTGTACTCGATCTGGACAGATCGGACCGAGGCTCCGTCCGGCCAGTAGCTCACAAGGCGCCGGTCTTCGTGCTCGTTGGACGGCAACACCAGGCTCGCGGCCGCTTTTTGAGGGAAGATCGGAAGCTCATCTGAAGGGGTCCTGTCGCATCCTGTTTGAAGGAGCAGCACTGACAGGCACGCCACAACGGTTGCTTGGCTCTTCATGCGTTTCTCCGTACGAATTGTTACCTGTTATCCGCATGCAAAAGATGGACTTCCCTGTCCCTTTGCTTCGACGAAACCAGCTAGCCGGTATCCTCCCGGCTAGTCCGTGGCTTTATGGGCGGCGTTTCTGGACTCTTCTCGATCGGGCCCGGGGCTCTTATTGGCTCCGGCCTTCTCTTTGTCACGGAGCCGTTTTCTGGCGGCTTCGTTCTGTTCGTGGGCCCAGGCTTCTTCTCGGTCATAACCGGCGCCGGTAAGGGGATGTTTTGGCATTGCTGATACCTCTACCAGTTTCTGGCGCGGGCATTCTTGACCCGTCCGGTGTACTGTCGGGCGTTGCCACCATAAACGGTGTCAAAATACTCGCGCCCATCGGTGTCATAGCGGGGGGAGCCCACCTGTGCGCTCTGCCTTTTCTCGCCGGGATCTACGCCTGGTCGAGGGTTGAAATCATAGGTCGCTTGGTTGTTCATGCGTTTCTCCGAAAGAGTTCATTGGTGATGCTTTTCCATGCCAGAGAGCATCCCTGGTTTGACACAGTCTGCATTGCAGTATCGGCCGGGTGCTCGAAGTAGCGAAGAAGGCTTCTTTGACGGCTGGTCGATACTCCTTAGAAGCGCAATGAGAGACTGATACTCTCTGCTATCAAAAAGATCGTCTGCTTGACCAGGTCATCGAATCGGCAAAGCCTTCAGCAAATCGGCAAGGTCGCTTTGACGGGCTCTAGAGCGGCGAATCGAATGACGCCGCTTTGCCAGTCTCTTCGTTGGACTGGGAGGCTTCATGGTGATCATGCGCCGATTCGCAATGGAGTTTGCGCGAATTGCAATAGCCCCATCGGCGATTATCCCTTTTCCGGCAGGGCTTCGACTTGGGTCATTCCAGATTTGTCGACTTGAGTATCGATAATCTGAAAGGACGGCTCGGCTTCGGCCAGCCAATTCTGGAGATGCTCTTTTACACAGGGAATCTGCTCCTCATTCGCAAGCACGAGCACGGATGAGCCTCCCCCGCTCAATACGCAACCCAGATGCGATACGCCTGTCAGAGCCTTCCTGATTCTCTCCAGATGTGGAACCAGGTCGCACCGGTACGGCTCGTGCATCCGATCGGCAAGAGCGACTTTAAGGGCCTCTTCGTCACGATTGGACACGGCTGCAACCATCAGGGAAGCTCTCTGGAGGTTGAAAATGGCATCCTCGAAAGGAATTCTGGCCGGCAAGACACTTCTAGACCTGGGTGTATCCAGCCGGTATCCGGGCAGGATGATAAGCACTCTCCACTTTTCCGGCCAATCCAGCTTTTGAGAGACGATTCTGTCTCCGTCCCTGACACACACCACCATATTGCCATACAAACTGGCAGCCAGATTCTCGGGGTTGCCTTCAGCAGCCAGGCAGGTGCCAAGCAGAATATCCTCGGAAGGTAGTTGTCCGGTCAAATGATAAGAGGCCCACACTGCAGCTAGAATTGCCGTATCCGAAGCCCCCAGTCCGATACCGAGGGGAACATCGGAATCGATATGGATTTTGACCCGTTTGAGCAATTCGGCTTGCCTGGACCACAGTTTGGCGAGAATCGTGTACACAAGCTCGCCGGTGTCTCGTGCTGTGCTCTGGTTGTGCATCTCACCGGTAATGGAGACGAGCGGCCCGTGCAGTAGCTCATCCTTGAAGACTTTGATCAGAACGTAGCTGTAGAGGCTCAGGGCCAGACCGACCGTGTCCAGACCGGGACCGAGATTACAGGTGCTGGCCGGCACTACGAGAGCGAGCTGTTTCTCGACGCCCGGCTCCGGACTGGCGGAATGATCCAGCAATCTTGCGATTCCGGAGCCTCTGTCACCATCATTCTCTCGATACTGCTGGGCATAGCGTAGATATTCGTTGACGGAAGTGGCGCTCTTCATTCCGAAGAAGTCCTGAATCTCCTTCTTCTTCCCGCCTTCGGCGATATACTTTACCCCTCTGCTTTCCTTCAACATGAGTGGATGCACCGCATTGGGAAGTCCGGCGGCTTTGCCTGCCGATGCCACTATGTTGTGAACAGTGCGGGGCGACAGACCTTTACCCCTGTCCGACTCGAATACGAAGCCGGAGCGTCCGGCTTCGCCCTTGAGCTCGGCAAGCTTTTCGGTAAGCGCTTCTCCGATTGAATGGTCGGTTACGACGCCGGACTTCCTGTGAATCAGAAGCCGGCTCCGGACAAGGTCCACGTCTTCCCATGCTATGGCAATCAGCTCCGAGGGGCCCAGCCCATAGTGATAGCCTAACCGAATCAGGATTGAGTCCCTGAGCCCTGTACGCGCGCAGGACCCGGCACTCTCTACCAGTCGATCGATCTCTCGAGAGGTCAGATATTCTCTTTGCCGGAGTCTATTTCCAGGCAGCTTTTTCGGTGGCGGCTTTTTGGGCATCCGGAAATACTACCCGATCTTTCGGGCTGTGCCATACTTGTTATGCTTCTGGAGGGCAGTGCAAAGTATGATTTCCACAGGTGCAGAAGAAGTTCTGTCGATTGCCGGCGAGCTCGGGGACGAGATCGTGGAATGGCGCCGTTATCTTCATTCGATTCCGGAAGAGAGCTTCAAAGAGATAAGGACGGCTGCATTCCTGGGTGAGAAGCTGGCATCGCTCGGTTATGAGGTCACCGCCGGTCTGGCTGAAACAGGCTTGATCGCGGATCTGGGCAGCGGCAAGACAGTGGCTCTGCGAGCGGAGATGGACGGCTTGCCCATTCAGGAGCAGAATCGTCTGGCTTTCATGTCGACCAATCCGGGGCTCACGCATGCCTGCGGGCACGACGGCAATATGGCCTGCGTCCTGGCGGCGGCTTCGATTCTCTCCAGGCTGAAGCCCGAGGGCAGGGTGCGTATTCTCATGCAACCGTCTTCCGAGAAGACTTCCGAGATCGATCGCAAGTCGGGCTCGAACAAAATGATCGAAGCCGGAGCTCTTCAGGGAGTGGACGCTCTGATCAGCCTCCATGTGGACTCGACCATAAGAGGTGGAGAATTCGGGATTCTTGCCGATCCTGTCAAGGACAGAAGGTGCCGCTTCGAATTCGTCATCGCCGGCAATCTCGAAACCGGGCTCAAAAGCGGCGCCGCTCTCATCCTGGATGCTCTGGCGGAGGTGGAGAAGAACGAGACCTATAGACCGCTTTTCGCCATCGAGTCCCTGGTATCGTCGGAGAAAGGGGCGGTCCTGACCGGGCATTTTCGGTACCTGGGCAGGGAGACCCACGATTATTTCAAGAAGACTCTCACCGGGCTGGGTCAGTCCCTGGAGCAGAAGGGTATCGATGCCGAGCTTTCTATCGAATCTGCCGGTGTTCTCAGCCGCGCCGATTTCGATCTCTCCAGGGTGGTGTCCGATGTGGTGCAGGAAGTCTCGGGCAGGGACTGCCAGAAAGTGAGTCGCCAGGCCTGGAGCGAGGATTTCACGCCATACTCTTCCAGCCTTCCGTCCGCTCTGCTGTTTCTGGGGGCTGCTTTCGAAGGGCAGACCAGGGTCCTGCACACCCCTACCTTCGATTTCGACGAGACCAGGCTTGCCAACGGTGCTGCAGTTCTGGCTCTGGCTGTGCTTCGTTCCTTGAAGGAGATCTGATTCTGCCGTGCCGGGGGTATATCTAATTTGAGGAAAGCTTCAACAGGTGATGAGTCATGGGCGGTGGGAAAAAGTTTCAGCGTGAGACAGTGGAGGAGCCCGATCAGAGCTCTCCGCTATCCGAACCGTTTCCCTGGATAACCGAGCTTCAGGATGACTCCCGTTCGCCGACCATCGAGAGAGTCGACAGGGTACCGGACCGAAAAGATGATCTCAGATTACAAGATTGGAGCATGGATCTCAGTACGGATCGGCTCTACCATCAAGGCCTCGGCAGCGACTCGGACAATCATGAGAAAAAACGCGCACGCGCTGAAGAGATGGGCAGGGATTATGGCTTCGACCCGTCCAATTACAAGCGCAAAGATCAGACCGATTCAGCCGATGCTTCGCAAAAAGTCGGCGATCCACTGCCATCGAACGAGTCTGTAGCCGACATTGCGGCGCGTGCCGGGATGGATCCGGAGACTGTCGATAAGGCGCGGCAAGAGCTTGAGACCCATGGAGTAACGCCGGAGTCGCTCTTGCCCAATCTCATGAAACATAACAGAGTTCTCGCTCTGGGCGAGGGACACAGTTACAACGAGCCTCAGGAGAAAATGCTCGCATCGGTGATGACCGATCTGAAGGAGAGTGGAGCGACGCACCTGGCAGTGGAATTACAGGACGACCAGCAGGCAGCTCTTGATGAGTTCATGCGCACCGGTGTGTTTCCTGATAGCTTGCCAGGTCACGTCCTCACCAGTCCTGTTTATATGGATACATTGAGAGCAGCTCGCGAGGCGGGTTTGAAGATCGTAGCGGTGGATATGCCGCATGGAAGCAGTGAAGATCGACCCGAGCGGGACCCGTATATGGCGCACAAGATTGACGAAGTCCTATCCGAGTCGCCGGACAACAAAGTAGTGTTTCTGGTAGGCGAGAGGCACATAGACGACTTCACGCCGGAAGGCTCGCCCCGGAAACAACCTCATACTGCAGTCGAGTATCTGCGCGACAAGTATGATGTCGCTTCGGCCGGATATCAGCGGACTGACGGTCTAATGCCGGGGCTTCGTAGCGCGTTTTCCGATCTCGCGGCTCCGACTGCGGTATCAACAGCCCGCGCGAAAACCATTGCCGGCCATAAGCAATATAAGTTCTCATATCCTTATTCGTTCTACGATTACCAGATTTTCTATCCTCCGGATCGAACCTGATCTGTTAAGAGTTAGCGTCAGTTGAGCTAAGCCTGGGACAGAAGGCTGCGAGAGCTGGAATTCTCTCTTTCAGCCTTTGATCTATTGAGCCAGAGCGAGCTGGTGGCTAGTTTCGTACTTATTGACCCGGATCATTCTTCCCAGGAGTTCTGCAGGTAGTCCAACAGAATCGCTGCTCAACTCATTCTCTCTTCTGTCTTCTGGCAGTGGATCCGGCACTCTTATAAACCAATAAAACAAAACAGGTGAAGCCATGTTCAAGGACATAATCCCGTTTATCGTGCTTTTCCTTGCGGCTCCGGTCATTCTTGGTCTGGTCGCCGTTCTTCGTACCTTGATCGATATCGACAAGCTTCGCTCGCGAGCGCATCACGGTTTCAAAGGTCTTTCCGAAGACCTTTCTCGGGCAAAGAGCCTTGTCTCGCAAGGGACGTCTTTCGAGCCCGCTGCTCTAGCCGTGATCATCGAGGTCCAGGCTAATCTGGCCAGGATGAAGGAAGCCATCGAGGCTCTTGTTGCCGATGAGAAGAAGCAATCAGCCTGGCAAGCGGCTCGTCTCAACTTCGGAAAGTGGTGGGACATCTGCCGGGATCTGGAAAAGGCCGACAAGCTTTTGCATGCTCAGATGCAAGTATTCGAATTACGCCAATAGCGATCCATCTCCTATCCGCACCAGCCTGCGGTGGGGCCGCTGAGACGCGGTGCTGGCCATGCCGGGTAAGGGGCATGGCTGGGGAAAAACATTCAAATCAATTCAGGGAGGTAATGATCATGATTACACGAACACTTTCATATTCGGATATGGCTCTCTATCTCGAGGACAGGGATGCTTACTATCGCAAACTCACCGAGCCGCGCCAGCAGCCCGGTACAGTTCCAGAGCTGGTGGGAGCAGTGGTGCACAGATTGGCCTCGAGAAAACCCGAAGATTCTGAAGAGCAGCCCTTTGCCGAGGCCATGAGTCGACTGAGCGAGAGCGAACGCCTGGAAGCCGAGGCATCCATTGCCGACCGGCTCGAGGCGATCTCGGAGCTGTCTGCCCGGGATGACTCGGGTGTGGTTCGGGAAAAACAACTGTCCTGGCGGGATCCGATCACAGGCTGGAAGCTCAAGGCCAAGCCCGACGAGATCGCTCTACCCGGAGCAAGCAACAGCTATATGGAGATCGCCGACTTGAAGACTGCTTACCGGCTCAGGAAAAAGCATCGTGATCAGCTATATTTCTTCGGTCTGGTCGCCAGCCTGGCCACCGGATATGATGGCCCGATCAAGCTCGTCGTCAAGCTTCTGGGCAGCCGTACCCGCCAGGAGTTCTGGTATTCACCCAAAGTCACTGCTGCCGCCCTCGATCGTGTACGTGACACGGTTGTGGAGATCGATGCATTTCTCGTTTCGCGGGGACTGCTGCAAGCTGCGACTGAAAGGGCAGTAGCCTAGTTACATCAGAAAGACGAAACAGTCTGATTCCGACTGGCTCGCCTTTCTGTTTGTGTATGTGTTACTGGGTGAGGTAGTAGAGGATCGAGCCATGAAAAGCAACGATGTATGGTTCTGCCGTTACTCGTCGATCTTGATTCTCTGCGATTCGGCGTCGCTCTTCTTCTCGTCTTTCGTTTCTTTCTCGATCTCTTGTCTGGCTTGCTCGGCACTGCCCGGGCGCCCGAACATGACATGCAGGAGCGGTGATTTCTTATCGAGAATATTGCTCAATTGCTTGGCTGCGACATCGATAGTAGTGGCAGCGGACTCCATCTTGTGCATGGTGGTTTTCAGGTCGGTCTTGAAAGTCGGTCCCGAGATGATCTTGTCCACTTTCTCGATGGATTCTTTAGCGTCTTTGACTACTGCTGCCAGGTCCGAGCGAAGACCTTTGTCGTCGGCAATCTTCTGGGCTGCTTCCATGGAATGAGAGATGTTCTCGGTGGACTTGCTGATCTGACCGAGCATATCTTTCATGTCTGCACGAAGTGACTTGTCCTTGAGAGTGGTATTGAGCTCGCTCATCAGCTCCCGGGCTGCTTTGGCTGTTTCTCGCAGTTCGGTTACTGTGCCTGGATTGTCCAGGATCTTGTTGACCTTCCTGGAGGTAGTGGTGAGCTCGGTGCTAAGCCCCGAGACATTGGAGAATGCGCCGCTCCCCTTGCTGAAAAAGGAATCGGCACTGGCAGTGGCATTCTTTGCCCGGTCGGCTACTTCGGCGAACTTCGCCGAAGTCTTGGAGATGCTTTCGGCAGCACCGATGACTTTGTCCATGTTGTTGTTGAGCTTGCTTGCCGCCTGGTTGATGTTCTCGATGGTCTTGCCGGAGTTCTGCAGGGCAGAGGCGAAGCTCGACTGGGTCTCGTCGTCGCTCACCCGGGAGATCATCTCGTTGACATTGCTGGCTATCTTATTGGCTATAAGCTCCAGGCGCACCGGGTCGTGACCGATTACTACCGTGTCGTTCTCGATGATGGGCGGGGGCTCTTCCCCGGGTTTTTCCTCGGGGAGGGAGATCTCTATATATTTGGCGCCCACCAGACCCAGGGTCTGGATGGTGAAGTGAGAGCCCTGGGGGACTTTGACCTCTTCGGTCTTGATTCTCAGGTGGACCAGGACCTGACCCTTGCCTTTCAAATCGATCCTGTCCACGGTTCCGACCCGGACGCCGTTGATATTGACCGGGGCGTTATTGGCCAGGCCGGCGATGTCGTGGAACTGCACCGTGATGAGCTGGGGCGGATGAAGGATGGAGAAGGATTTCAGCCATGTCCAGCCATAGAGCAGCATGATCATGGCTACAATAACAAAGACGCCTACCCAGAGCTCGATATCATAGCTAGGCTTTTTCGAACGTGTGCCCAATACTTTCGCGCCCGTCTCGGAAGATTTTCGATCTGGTTTAACTGTAGTCACAGTACGATTTTTCCTCATTCTGGAAAATTTGTCGAATCGGTCGAAATTTTAGCGAAGTCCTGACAACATCGGTCCTTCTTTCAAGCCGTGGGCGAACTGCCTCATATACTCATTATCCGACTTTATGGCGTCTTCCGGTGTTCCTTCCCAGACACTAACCCCACTGTGCATCAGGAGAACCCTCCCGACCGTGCGTGTCCAGGTGGAATACTGGTGGGTAACGACGATAGAGGCTGCCTCCAGCTCGTGGCCAAGCTTGATCATGTAATCCTCGATAATTGTTGACATCACCGGGTCGAGACCGGTGGTGGGCTCGTCATAAAGAATAATCTTAGGATCGTTTACGATTGCCCGGGCAAAACTGGTTCGTTTCTGTTGACCTCCCGACAGCTGGGTGGGGAAAGCGTCCATATAGTCGGCAAGACCGACTAGCTTGAGTTTCTCGTGGATGATCTCGTCCTCATCGGCTCGGCTCATCTTGCGCCGCCTGAGGGGAAGCGCCAGGTTGTCCCTGACCGAAAGAGAGTTGAGCAGGGCCGAGCCCTGGAAGACCAGGCCGATATCCTCCGAGCGCCTGATCACTTCACCGCCGTCCGATTCGAGAAGCCCGCAAATGAGCTTGAGGATGGTGGACTTTCCGCATCCCGAAGGACCTATGAGACCCATCATCTCGCCTGTATAAACCGAGAAGGATATGCCCTTCAGGACCTCGCGGTTCCCGAAGGACTTACGAAGATTGACCAGCTCTAGCATGGGAGGCATTGCCATGGATCAAGCTCACTTTCTCTAGCGGGGTGCGTAGGTGAGGGACGTGACGATGAAATTGAATATAAAGATACAGGTCATGGTCCAGACTATGGCCCGGGTCGTGGCCAGTCCGACATCCTCGGCGCCGCCTCTTGTATTGAGACCGATGGCGCAGGAAATGATGATCACTATGGTGGCGTTGATCTCTGATTTCAGGAAGTGCACGCCGAAGTCCCGGTCAAGAATGGTGGTCTTGACCGAATCGAGGAAAGTCGCCGGTGGGAGATTGGCGGCACCCTGGGCGATAAAGATCCCGGCCACCAGGCCGATTGCCATGGCATAAACAGAGAGCACCGGCATCATGCAGAGTCCGGCTACATAGCGGGGCACGACCAGGAATTGAATCGGGTCGATACGCATTACTTTGAGAGCGTCGATCTGCTCGGTAATCATCATGGTTGTGAGCTCGGCAGCCACCGAGGAGCCTACGCGGCCTGCCACCATCACCCCGGCTGTAATCGGTCCTATCTCGCGGATAAGAGCCAGGGATACGACTCCGCCTATGGATGTGTCTGCTCCGAAAAGTACCAGCTCCCTGGAGATCTGCAGGGACATGGCGAAGCCCACGAACAGGGCTGTGATAGCCACTACTACGAAGCTTTTCACACCGATGATATACATCTGCCTGAATGATTCGTGCCAGTCGATCTCCAGCCGGATCATATATTTCAGGGTCTGGATCAGTGTGAGAACGACCTGACCTACCAGGCGAATGCCGACACCGAATTGCTTTTCGGCGAAGTATACCGGTTTGGTCAGTTTTCTTGTCAGGGATTGAGTAACCATGGCGACATTGTATGGGTTTGAAAGCTTATAACCATGAGCTGAAACAAAGAATTTCTTGTCAAGTGGTTGTCCGGCAGGGCTTTCCCCTGATCGAAGTGGTAATTTCCCCATCGACAGGCGGGTCGGTGAGGATTAACCTCTGATCGTGACTGTTTGACAGTCCGGCGTGGCGTTAAAGCGAGAGTCTGGCGTGCGAGCATACGATGCCCATATAGAACAGTCCCTGAGAGATAGTGGTCTCGACCGCGGCTCCGGAGAATCCCTTTCCAGGGAAGGCAATCATCTTTCTTCTTTGCTGGGGCAAAGGGATAGGAGCCAGGGAAAGAACCTGTCGTTCATGGATATGGCTGGCGGTTGGCAGCGAGATGAGCGCGGCAATGCCGTCATCATGGGTCGTGGTGGGCGTCTCCTCACTCGCGATGATCAGGGGCGCACCGTTGATTATTCCTCCCATCTGGAAAACAAGCGGATGGCGTCACGGGATCAAATGGCATTCACTTCGGTCTTGTTCTGCTCCCCCCTGATGCTTTTCGGGATGGGAGCCACTTTCGCGTTCATGGATCAATTTCATTCCGCCGGTCGGGACAAGAATTTTCAAGATCTCAAAGAGAAGCTGGGCGGTCCCAAAGCCGGGGCATCGCCCCCTGGTTGTGACAGCCGATCCATGGCCAGGGCATTCCTTCTGGCCAGCGATCGCAGGCAGCTTTCCCTGCAGGAGCAGTTCAATCATTCAGCTTTGCAGAATGCGAGGCTCGAGCAAGAGATCAAAGACAGGCGAAAAAAACGGATCAGCGATCAGGTTCAGGCGCAGCCCCTTTCGCGACCGGCAGGCGACAGGAGCATGGCGTCCCGCCGCAAGCTCGTCAAAATGAAAGAGCGGCTCGAAGAGCAACTCGAGAGAATGAGGGGGCATGCGACCCTGGAAGATGTAGCCAAGATCGAAAGCCAGCTCGAGCGGCTCGATCGGTCTCTGAAACGTGTGTCGGCTCTCGGGCTTTAGTGTCGTATCTAATGGCAGATCGAACAGTCTATCTGGGTTGTTGAAGCCTTTTTTCTTTTGGGGGGCCTGCTTTGTTCCTGTGATTCTTCGGCTTTGCCTTCTGTCTTTCACTGAGGATCGTGTTCAACTCAGCTTGCTGCTCGGGCGTCAGCACATCGAGAATTTCCTGCCAGGCTTTCTGCTTTTCCTTCGCTATCTGAAGTCGCAATGATTCGGATCGGCTGAGCGCTTTCTTCTGGGCTTGCTCTTTCTTCGGCTCTGTAGTGTCGTATATAATGGCAGCATGAACATTTTTCCATGTTTAGCAGGCGGGTGGTCTGGTCCGGATGGCAGCTGGCCGTGTACAAGTGGAGCACGATGAGCATTGCTCTGCTCATCGGTTGCTATTTTGCCGATTTCGTCCGTTCTCTGACCTGGCTCCTGGTGCTGGTGGCCATTTTCACTACTTCTCTGGTTCTGAAATGGTGGTTCTCCAGGGATTACGATCTCGATCTCTGAGCTTTCTTGCCGCAGAAAGTCACATCAAACTATCTTAAGTCGGCTCGTGATATGAGTGCTTCCACGGAAAAAGCGCAGCAACGCTATAAAGAGTTGATTTCTAAGCGTTTCTAGCGTCTTTTTGAGCATTTTTTTTTACTAGAAACGCATATTCTCGAATCGAGAGAGAGTTTCCTGAGATTCTCCCTTCGTCCTGAATTATGCATGCATATAGTATGACAACCCGCTTCGCGAGAAGTGGCAAACGCTGATGGATGAACGCCAGAGGGCATAGCCCATATACCGACCTTGAACGAGGGGATGAGGAGGGCATTT